>Ga0066662_10000091_pt1 | contig 34155 bp, 35 predicted proteins | sample GraSoiAngelo_111_FD_133939 | JGI IMG/M metagenome (GOLD analysis project Ga0066662, IMG submission 133939) | Grasslands soil microbial communities from the Angelo Coastal Reserve, California, USA - 14_0903_12_40cm | ecosystem: Environmental > Terrestrial > Soil > Grasslands | place: USA...
GGTGAAGACGTGGTCATGGAGATTCTGGATCGTGACGGCAACTGGCTGTATGTGAATGAGTTTTTTGCCCGGCTGTATGAGAGAAAACGGGGCTGGTTCCCCGGCAAGAATCTCTTTCAGGAATTTCCGGAACTGGGCGAGGAGTGGAAAGAGATCATTCGCACCGTGGCCGACACACGCGAAACCTATGTAGACCGCAGCTTCCGCGGCCTGCCGCACCTGCCGACCAGGACCGACCGCTGGAACTGGAATATCCTGGTCTTTCCTCTCAAACTGCATGATAACCGCAATGGCGTGGTGCTCACCGCGCGGGTCATCGAGAAAAGATGAAGATTGCGCGCTGGCTGCTGATTGTTTTCATCCTCACCGGATGCCGGTCGCATGTCATCAAGGTCACTGTGATCAACGGCAGCTCAGAAAAGATTTCCAATGTGGTGATTGATTATCCGGGAGCGACATTCGGGATTTCATCGCTGGCCCCAGGCAAGAACTTTCAGTACAACATTAAACCCAATGACGCGGGGGCGCTGAAGATCCAGTTCGCCAATGCCCATGGAAGCGACCGCACTTCTACCGGCCCCGTGGTGCATAGGAACGATGAAGGTTCGGTGGAGATCAGGCTGACGCAGGATGGAGCCACGAGCGTGGCCAAAATTGTTGCGGCCCAGTGAAACACCTGCCATGAAAATAACGAGGCGCGGAGAAACACAGAGAAAATGGGCTCGTATCCATGCAAATGAAAACGAATTTACTCAAAAAACATAAAGTCTGAGCTTTCTTGTCCTATCATTTCTCCGTGCTGCCAGTGTCTCTGTGCCTCCGGGGCAGATGTTGTCTTTCTTCCGGCAGAGCACTCTCAATGGCAGCCGCTACCGTTTCTGTTAGTTCTTCGCGGGTCGAAAACTTTTTGGGATCAATGGGCGGATGAAAGACAACGGTCGCTGTCCCACCTTTGGCAGCCCAGGCCCCTTTCGGCATCATCTCAAAGGTCTCCAGCATGGTTACCGGAACAATGGGAAAGCCTGTCTCTAAAGCCAGGTGGAATGGGCCTTTCTTAAAGGGCAGCAGGCGTCCGTCGGGTGAGCGCGTACCTTCCGGATAGACGGTCATGTTGATACCATGCTGCATGACTTCGCTGGCTTTCCTGATGCTTTGAATGGCGGCTTCCCGGTTGTGGCGTTCTACGGGGACGATCTCGCCCATATCGAGCGCCCGCGCCAGCACGGGAATACGCCAGATCTCCTTCTTTGCCAGTACCGAGGTGCGCCGGGGAATCAACGGCACCAGAATCGGAGCATCAAGATTGGAGACGTGGTTGGACATGAAGATGTACGTCCCTGCGGGATCGAGTTTGTCCAGTCCCACCGTGCGAACCTTTGTTCCTGTGAACCAGACAGTGGCGCGGGTGATCTTCATGCCCACCCAGTAAAGAAAATCGATTTTGCCGCTGATAAAAGTCCAGGGAAAGGCAATCAGGGCGGCCAGTGGAATAATAACCGCCATAAACAGGACTGCCAGAGTGGTCCGCAGCGCACCGATCATACAGGAGGCGATCCCCGCAACTGCTCCAGTTTGCGCGGCAGCTTTTCGTAGATGCCGCCAAAGCCGCCGTTGGAAAGAATGGCGACCACATCACCGCTGCGCAACTCAGGCGCAACCGTTTCTACGATGGCATCGGCATCTTTCAATTCGCGTGCAGGTTTGCCCCCGGCAGTAAGTCCGGAAATTACAGCCTGGGTGGTAAGCCGCTCGTGTTCGGGAATTCTTTCCGGCTGATAAATCGTCGTGATGATGACCTGGTCGGCAATGGAGAGGCTCTGAACCAGTTCTTTTTCGAAAACTTTCCGGCGCAGCGTGTTGGAGCGAGGTTCAAAAATCGCCCAAAGGCGCGATTGAGGATAACGCGTACGCAGGGCTTGCAGGGTTTCTGCGATAGCGGTCGGATGGTGCGCGAAATCATCGATGATGGTGATGCCATTCACCTGTGCTTTTACTTCCAGGCGGCGCTTCACGCTTTTGAAGATTTGCAGCGCTGCGGTAATGGCCTGCGGCTCAATGCCATAATGGGCGGCCAGCGCTGCAGCCGCGGTGGCATTCAGCACGTTGTATTCACCGGCAAGGGAAAATTCGAAATCTGCCCAGTGCCGGCCTTCGCGCAGCACGGACCAGGAGGTACGCTCCGGCTCATATTTCACGTTTGTAACCTGCCAGTGCGAATCATCTTTCATTCCGTAACGCTCGAGCGGGCAGAACGCGCCGGAAACACATTGATCGACATTGACGCTGGCATCATACGCAATGATTTTGCCTTTGCGTGGCACCAGGTTCACCAGGCGCTTGAAGGCGATCTTGACTGCATCCAGATCTTTGTAAATGTCGGCATGGTCGAATTCTACTGAAGTGAGAATGATCGACTGGGGGAAGTAGTGCAGGAACTTGGGACCTTTGTCGAAAAAGGCTGTATCGTATTCGTCGCCTTCGATGATGAAATGTTTGCCCTGCTTCAGCGCGAAGCTGCTGCCGAAATTCTCGGCAATTCCGCCCACCAGGAACGACGGATCTTTGCCAGCCGACTGGAAGATCCAGGCCAGCATCGAGGTAGTCGTGGTTTTTCCATGCGTGCCTGCAACCACGATTGGCTCGCGGATTCGGAGAAAATGTTCATAAAGAACATCGGGCAGCGAGCGAAAGGGAATGCGCTCGTCGAGGACATATTCGAGTTCGGGATTGCCGCGTGAGATGGCATTGCCGACAACGACTACATCGGGACGGGGCTTAAGGTTCGCTTCTGCATAAGGTTGGGCTACGGGAATATTGATGGAAGCCAGGAAGTCAGACATGGGTGGATAGGCGGCCGCGTCGGAACCGGTGACTTTGAATCCGCGCTGCTTCAGCAGGCCCGCCAGTGAAGCCATGGCTGTGCCGCAGATGCCGATGAGATGAATGTGCTGCTGTTCGCTCACGATTTAAGAATAGCATTCAGCAATCAGCCCTGAATCTCTCGTGTGGATTAACCGCAAAGCACGCAAAGAGCGCAACGGGATCAAATAGTTGCAGATTCTAGGATGGTTAGCTCTGCGATATCGCCGCTGGCTTTCAATTCTGCTTGCACGCCGAGTGGCAAAGTGATGTTGCTGCCCGAGACGTGGCCGGATTTCAATCCGTAAACAATCGGCAGGTCGTAGCGTTCCAGCACGCGCAGGATGATCTGCTGCAACGTGTAATCCTGTCCGCCAGGCTGGATGCAATCGAGCATCTCACCGAAGATGATGCCGCGTACCCGGTCGAGTTTTCCTGCCAGACGCAACTGCATCAGCATGCGGTCGATCTGGTAAGGCTTGGCCGCAATGTCTTCGAGGAAGAGCAGAGTGTCGGTCGTCTGTATTTCAAAGGGCGTGCCCAAAGAAGCTACCAGCATCGAGAGGCAGCCGCCATAAAGGCACCCTTGTGCAGAACCCTCCCTAAGCACTTCTACGCCTGTCGCCGGAATGCTCCACGCTGCGGCTGCGCTGATGGCACTGCTCCAACTGGAAAGCTCCACGCCTTCGGGCGAGGCAAAATCCTTGGTGATCATCGGGCCATGAAAAGTTATCAGGCCAGTGCGGTCCGTGATCGCGGTCAGCAGCGAGGTATTGTCGCTGTAGCCCATAATGATCTTGGGGTGCTGCCGGATGCGTTCAAAATCCAGCCATTCCAGAAGATAGTTGCTGCCGTAACCTCCACGCGCGCAGAGGAGGGCGGCAATATCGTCGCGCTCCAGCATATCGTCAAATTCCCGCAGTCGGCGCTCCAGCGGGCCGGCAAAGTAGAGATCGGTGCTGAGAATGTCCGCCGAATAGACGGGTTCGTAGCCCATGGCACGGAGGCGGGCTGCCCCGGTCTCCAGAAGCTCGCGCTTGATGTTGCTGGCGGGCGCGATAATTCCGATCTTGTCACCAGGACGAAGCGCGCGAGCTTTGATGGTACTCACGTTAGTAGAAAAACTCTCCCTGGCAGATGAGCCGGGCAGGGCCACGCAGGAAGACGCTCTGTCCTTGCCAACGCACCATCTGCGTGCCTCCGGGAGCATGCACGTTGAGCGGAGAGTGGGCGCGCCCGGAGGAAATCGCTGCTACAGCACAGGCGCATGAGCCGGTGCCTGAAGATTGCGTCTCGCCTGCGCCGCGCTCGTAGAAGCGTACTTCGATATCGTAGCGGCCGGTCACCCGTACAAATTCCACGTTTACGCCATGAGGAAAACGGGGATCACGTCCGATTTCCGCGCCCTCCGATGGCCAGCGCGGCGCAAATTCATTTACGAAAATCACGTAGTGAGGATTGCCCATGGAAACGGGCGTCCCCTCCAGCTCGCCAAAGCTCATGTTCATGGAGAAAGGCAGATCCACCTGTGGCGCGCCCATCTCGGTCTCGAATTCAAAGGATTCTCCGGTTTGTGAAACCAATTCGCAGGTCTTGATGCCTGCGCCCGTGCGCACGGTAATCTTGCCGGTTTTTCCCTGGTTTGCAAGATAAGCGGCAACGCAGCGCGTGCCATTGCCTGAGATTTCAGCCTCACTGCCATCGGCATTAATCAGGCGGGCATAGATGTTTGCCTCTGCATCAGGAAAGAGCCATTCCACTCCGTCAGCACCAACTCCGTTGTGGCGGTCGCACAGGCTCCGGCTCAATTCGCTGATGCCGGCCTCTGCGTGGCTTCCATTAATAACCAAAAAATCATTGCCGCAAGCGGAAGCCTTGGTGAAGGCGATGTTCATTCGTGTTCGCGCTCAAAACCCTTCTCGGTTTGAAAGGAACTTAGGTCCTCTGATTTCCGCAGGCGGGCCGCCAGCGTCTTCTGTTCCTGGTGAGTACCGTCGATGCTGAAGATCAATTTTTTCTTGCCGTTCGTCCGAACAACGCGCATTCCCCGCATGGTGGCTTCGCAATCCTCCAGGCAGGTATTCAACTCGGCTACCAGATCGTCGGAAGACTTTTCACTCACTACCGTGTAGTTCATAATCATGGGCTTCAGGTTAAGCCAGCGCTCCATCGAGCCCAGAATCAGAAGAGCGAGCAGAATCAGCAAAGTGGCAAAAATCGCCGGCAGGTAAAGGCCTCCGCCACAGGCCATGCCGATGGATGCCACAACGAAGATCGTGGCAGCGGTGGTCAGGCCGGAAACACCGCTTTTAGAATGCAGAATGGATCCAGCTCCAATAAAGCCGATGCCAGGAATGATCTGCGCGGCAATCCGGGTATGATCGCCGGTGAATTTCCCGGCCAGATCTTCTGAAAGAATAGTGAACAGGGCGGCGCCGAAGCAGATAAACATATTGGTGCGCAGCCCGGCAGGACGGCGCTTCAACTCCCGCTCCAGGCCGATGATGCCGCCCAGGAAAGCAGCCAGCACCAGCCGCGGAACGGTTCGTGAAAGCAAGTCCGCAAGAGAAACCTGCGGCAAGAGCATTGAAAATGCGTGTTCCATGAATAAGCTTGGCCCCGATTGTAGCACTGTATCAGCGCACCGAATGGTAGATGAAAGCCTTAGGCTGGGTAGGGGTCTCTATTATGGCAACAAGCTGCAGGCCTTTGGGGAACAGGCGCACGGCGCGGTAAACATCATCTCCTTCGAAGGCGATAATGTAATCGGCGGCGACCGCGGGATGGCTCAGTGCTATATCCCACTCGGGATGATTTGACTCCCGCAGCACTCGAACAAAATGAATGCCGGCCTGTTGCAGCGCTCCCGGAAACCAGCCGGCGGACATCATGAGGGTGCTGTTCGGAGGAAGATGACTCAATTCCATCGCCAGCCTTTCCGTAAGCGCCGACCGCGCTCGGCCATTGACCTGGGCTTCACGCAAACAAATCGGCGCATGATTCCACACGGAGATGTAGCTGACGATTACGAGTACTATGGCCAGTGCAGCGCTGATATGGCGCGGAACAAGGTTCTGCAGAAGCTGGTAGCCAAGCGCAACGAAGACAGCGATGGCGGGCAGCAGTTCCAGACCGTAGCGCACGTTGTAATAGCTATACGGCCACCATTGAGGAAAGTAGATAGGAGCACCCTGCCAGGCGACACTCAGAATATAAAACGGCAGTGGAACCCACAGCAGCAGCCAGGGTGAGTATCGGCGGGCAAAGTATAGAAGCGCCAGCAGGGCAACTGTGGCAACTGTGAAAAGGATGTATTCGGAGGCTCCTTCGCCCATGTTCAAACGTATGGCTTTGAGCACATACAAGGTGGCTGTTCGCGGATCATTCTGGCCCGGATAAGTCGGCATGCCCACCATGCGTTTTGCGATGGCGCGGGCGGAATATGGCCCGGTCGCGAATGCCATCGCATCATAGAACGCGCCATGATTGTAGGCGAGCCATAGCCCGGCAGTAGCGCCGCACAGCAGTACGAGGCTGATGAAGCCACGCCAGACTGCGGCGTCTTTTGGCTGCTGCTTCCAGATCACAAACAGTGCAGTCAATATCACGGCAACTGCAAGAAACCATCCGTCATAGCGCACCAGCATGGAGGCTGCGAGCATGAGAGCGCAGCGCTCCAGCAATCTGCGCGCTCGTTGCGGGTCCGTGTTTACCTGTTGAACGAATTCTGAAAAGTAGATCACCGCCCAAATAAACAGAGCCAGATACAACGACTCAGTCATGGCTGTGGCCTGCATGTAAATCAGGTTGGGATTGAGCATATAGATCAGGGTGGCGATCCATGCGGCAGTACGGGAAGCCAGGGCGCGCACAAGACGAAAAATACCCAGGGTTCCTGCAACGTAGGCAATCATCGACGGGATGGCGGCGCCCAATCCGGTTTGCCACAACCAGTCCTTCACAACAAAAGGCATGTCGATGATGTGCGGCAGAGGCAGCCAAACGGTGCCGAGCTCAAGAAATCCAGGCGTGCGCGAATCAAAGACGCGGCGGGCAATGTTCATGTGAGCAACAGCATCGCCGTAGAGCATAAGCGCGTTGTGATGGTAAAAAAAGAGGAGAGAGCAGAGGGAGATCAGGGCAGCGACAAAACTAAGAAATAGGTAATCACACCTGATTTTGGAAGGGGCAGGCAAATTGGTGTTTTTTCCTGCCATTCAAAGAGCAGTTTGTCTGGTTGACGGATTATTGTAGCGCATCCATGGATATCGGATATCGTTGAGGTCTCACCCCGGGAACCGGATGGTCGCCGCGGTCAAACCTGCCATTGCCATTCACGCCTTCAAACACGCGCCCAACAATGATCTGCCTTATTTGCGGTTTGTTTTCTCCGGAAATCGAAGCCGGGAAACCTCACGCCCTCAGTGCCGCCTGGCAATTTGCGCGGGGAATGTGAAATCGGCATAATGCTTCGCACAGCTTCTCTGCCCAGAGATGCAGGAGGTTTTTCGATGCGGTACGCTGGTCTTACGCTATTCATCCTTTCCATGGCAATGCTGTTGCCGGCCCAGGACACCCAGGATGGTCCAAAAAATGAAAAGGCGAGGAAGACTTATCAGGAAGGCCTGACCTATGCCAGGCAGCACAGAATTGAGCAAGCGCTCGATGACTTCAAGAAAGCCGATAAGCAGGATGATAATCACTGCCTCGCCTGTCAGAAGCTGATGGTGCAGTACGCGACCGACCTGCGTGACTGGAAAACGGCCGAAGCCGCAGCTAGAGAATGGGCGGGACAGGCGCAAGGCAACAAAGATACGGCGATTGCGCATTATGAACTAGGCATGGTGCTGCTGCGCCAGGCAGTGCAAAAGCAAAAAACCGAAATGTTTCAGCGCTCTCACGATGAATTCAGCCAGGCCCTATCGGCTGTGGCCAATTTTCCGCAGGCGGTCTTCGCTGATGGGCAGGCGCTGGCGTTCCTGAAGCAGGACGATGCAGCCAAAGCCCAGTTTGAAAAATTCGTGAAGATGAAGCCCGAAGGGGACGTGGACCGTCAGCGGGCGATGCGTTATCTCAGCCAGTCGGAACTGGCGCGGGCACGAATGGCTCCGCCGTTTGCCGTGACTACACTCGACGGCCAGCGTGTTTCCCTGGATGACCTGAAAGGCAAGGTGGTACTGCTGGATTTCTGGGCGACCTGGTGTGGCCCGTGCCGCGAGGCCCTGCCACACATGAAATCCATCGCCAAGAAGTTTCAGGGACAGCCGTTTGTCGTTTTAAGCGTAAGCCTCGACCAGAGTGAAGATACATGGAAAGAGTTTATCGCTAAAAACGAGATGACATGGCTGCATTACCGCGACGGAGGATTTGAGGGGCGGCTCTCAAAGCTGTTCGGAGTAGAAGCGATCCCGCAAACTTTCACGATTGACGCCGACGGCGTGCTCCAGGATGAGCACATCGGCGATGCTTCCATGGAAGGCAAGTTGAAAAAACTGATTGCAAGGGCACAGGAGTTGAAAGCAGCTTCTAGCTTTTAGCTAAGAGCTGGTAGCTAGGAGCCAGGAGCTGGTTTTATGGGAACACAAGACAAGCGAATCGATGCGTATATTGCCAAGTCGGCGGAGTTTGCCCGGCCCATCCTGACCTACCTGCGCGAGGTCGTGCATGAGGGGTGTCCGGAGGTGCAGGAGACAATCAAGTGGGGCTTCCCCAATTTTGATTACAAGGGAATCATGTGCGGGCTGGCCGCCTTCAAGCAGCATTGTGCCTTCGGGTTCTGGAAGGGCAATCTGATCTTCGATGCGAAGGAAAATAAGTCGGAAGATGCAATGGGACAATTCGGGCGCATCACGTCACTGAAAGGTCTGCCTTCGAAGAAAGTGCTGATCGGCTACGTAAAGAGAGCCAGACAGCTCAACGATGATGGCATAAAAGTTGCCAGGAAGGTAACACCGCCGAGCGAGCGAAAAGAACTTAAAGTGCCGGACTACTTCATGGCGGCCATCCGCAAGAACAAGAAGGCGCTGGCCACGTTCGAGGGATTCCCTTACAGCAAGAAGAAAGATTATGTGGAATGGGTGACCGAGGCAAAGACAGAGGAGACACGCGAGAAGCGGATACAGACATCGGTAGAGTGGATGGCGGAGGGCAAGGGGAGGAATTGGAAGTATGAAAAGAAGTAGTTAGTAGTTAGGGCAATAATATACTTGACACACCCACATGTCAAGCGCATGATGGGGGTGAAATTTGAGTTTTGAAATTCTCACCCTCTGGGAGATCATGAGTAAATTTTGCGTTTGGCATCTGGTAAAGCTACTACAGCATATCCACGAGCATAGGGAAGCTATTCAAAAACTTGCCACTGATCCAGATCATAGAGACGAGAGAATGCCGGAAGAGATTGCGGAGCACCATTTAAGCGGCATTATGAGGACTGCACATGAAATCTCTCAAGAGATTCGTTTGCAGTCCACAAATGACCTTGTGTGGGAAGGTGGCGGCACGTTCTGGATGAAGTACAAAGTTGGAATAACTTGGCAAGAGGCATATTACGAGCTTGACGTGTTACGACGAGCAATAGAAGCGGATTTACAGTGGAAGACATTTGCTTTCGTTCCCCCCCAGAATGCCGAGCTATTGGATCAAATGGCGCACCACTGGAATGACATTTGGAAAGTGATCCCAGATGCCAAACCGGATTGCGAAGAGGCCCTGCATTGTTACGCTCTGGAAAGAAATACGGCAGCAGTGTTCCATTCCATGAGAGCAGCAGAACATGGTTTACGCAAACTCTCAAAGCGTCTTCGGGTAAAAGTGTTCGATAAAGGGAAGCAGCATCCCGTTGAACTGGCAACGTGGAATAAAGTCATAACTGAGATTAACAACAAAATAGCAGCAATTCGTCTGTTACCTATGAGTCAGAAACGGCAGCAGCAATTAGAGTTATATTCGGACGCAGGGCAGCATTGTCTGTTTATGAAGGATATTTGGAGGAATGATATATCTCATGCCAAAAAGCCACACAAAGCCACAGAGGCGCTGGCGGCAGTGGAGCGGGTAAAGGACTTTCTGCAATTTCTCGCTAAGCATCTGCGAAATTAGTTCGCTGGAACCCTGCGGAAATCCGGCGGAATCTCAGCAGGGTTGGATTTTCCAGCGAAACTAGGGTTAGTTAAATTTGGCGCGCATTTTCCCAAAATGATCTTGGTTTTTCAATTTCGCGGCTGCTGAGTTTTGCAATGATGTGGACGTTCATCACGGCACACGTTTCAGAGAGTCTGACGTCATGCTCATGGACATAATCCCCTGTTACGATGCCCTGACCGTGCAAAGCTTTGAGCGATTCCACGATCTGCACAAAGCTGCTGTTGAGTTGCGAGAGTGCTTGGTAAATTTCCGGCTTCATCCTTGCATCTCCGTTGGTACGAATAGTACTAATAGTACCATTGGAGATTCCTGCTGGCCACTGTAAACATAGAGCGATATGGCAGCAGGGAAACGCACTGTTCAAGTCAACGTGAAAATGTCCGCTGAGGACTTCGCTCTATTGCAGAAAGCAGCTAATGTGCTGTGGCCGGGAGCCGTGCTTACGAATTCCGGCATCGTGCTTGGACTTGCAAAATTGGGAGCAAGTCAGGCGTCAAAAAAGAAGAGCTAAAATTTATGAAGTCTGACACGTCACCAGAATTCGAGAGATTCAAAAACTTTGTGCGTGGAATCATCAACGTACCAGGAGCAGAGGTTAAACGGGAAATCGAAGCGGAGAAAGAAGCGAAAGAACGAAAGAAAAAACGGGCTAAGACTTCGCCCGTTTCCCGCGTTTCAAACGACCGTGAACGTTAGAAGGATTGCGCTTGCCTCGCATCTGTTTTGCCAGTGAGTTCCTTATAAGTGAGGCGCTTTCCGGCTATCTGAGAAGCGCAGAGCATGAAGCGGTCTGAATCGTTCAACGGGTTATCTTTGGTTGCGCGATTCTCATAACGGAATACCTGTTCATCCAAGTAGCGGAACAGGTGGAAAGGTTCAACGGAAACATAGGTTCCACCTAGCATGCGCTTCAACAGTGACCAGAAGTTTTCCATGCCGTTAGTATGCACACGGCCATCAACGTACTTGATTGCGTGGTCAATCGCCTGATGATCGAAGTCAGCATCCAATCCGGTATAACCCCACAGCTCATCAGTGTAGAGAGAGGAACCTGCCTCGACATGCTTCTTAACGATGGGCTGCAAGGTTTCTTTCTTCCGGTCAGTGATGACCTGAGTGTGAATCCTTCCGCCACGTTCCAACATTCCCATTACGATTACTTTGTCCTGAATGTTGTGGCCCTGTCCGGTAATACGGCGTTCTTTCACGCTCTTGTGCATGTTCCGTGCTTTGCCACCAATGAAAGTTTCATCGGCTTCCACTTCGCCACCATTGCCACCCAATTTCAGAAAAGAGCCGCGACTCATAGCCTTGCGAATTCTGTGCAGCATGAACCAAGCGGATTTCTGAGTTACGCCGATAGCGCGGTGAATCTCGTAAGAGCTAACACCGTTCTTGCAGCAGCAAATCATCCACATGGCCATAATCCATTTTTCGAGAGGCAAGGGCGAGTCCTCGAAAATGGTTCCAACCTTGATGCTGAATTGCCGATGGTCATGCTTTGTTTTGCATTTCCAGATACGGCGAGTAGAGATGTAGGACACATCTTTGCTGCCGCAGGTTGGACAAATAACGCCATCCGGCCAACGCAACTCGACAAAGAATTGAATGCAGGCATCAGGATTGGAGAAGTACTGGATTGCCTGCTGCAAGGTTTTTGGGGTTTTCTGTTCCATGACAAAACCAGAATAGCCCAAGATTGCGGGTGTGTCAAGTATATTATTGCCCAAAATACTAAATACTGTCATACCACAAAATATTTCGCCTGCGGATGGTGCACCACAATGGCAGAAGTGGATTGCTCGGGTTCCATGTGGAAGCCGGTGGTGAGATGCACGCCGATGGTTTCTTCCGGTTTGAGCACCGCGAAAAGTTTCGTCTGGTCTTCGAGGTTGGGGCACGCCGGGTACCCGAAGGAATAGCGCGAGCCGCGGTACTTCTGGTGAAAAAGATCAGAGATGGCCGGAGCGTCATCGCCGGCTATGCCCAGTTCTTCACGGATGAGTTTGTGCATGAGTTCGGCCAGGGCTTCGGCGGTTTCTACGCTCAGGCCATGCACATATAAGTAGCGGGTGAATTCGCCGTCGTCGAAGAGCTTCTTGGTGACCTCTGATGCATGATGTCCTATGGTGACAACGGAGAGGCCGATCACATCCAGCCTGCCGGATGGGCTTTCTTCACGGGGCAGGAAGAAATCTGCAATAGACAGTTTGCGTCCTTCACGCTGGCGCGGGAAGGTGAAGCGCTGAATCTCCCGGCGCGATTCGGGCGAATCATACACGATGACATCATTGCCTTCACCCTGACAGGGAAAATAGCCGTAGACGACCTTGGGCTCGAACCAGCCGCCGGCAATGGCTTCTTTTTCGAGATCGTGCAGGATGGGCTTGTACTTCTCTTCCACTAAACGCGCGTAATCGGTCTGCGAGGCGGTCTTGAGCTGCCACTGGTTCTTGAAGAGCGCGGTGAGATTGATATACTTAAAGACTTCCTCAAGATCAAAGTCGCGACGCACGCGCACGCCGTAGAAGGGCGGCACGGGAATATTGGGTGCGGGCTGCACCACAGCGGAGCGTTCGGTGCTGATGGAGGCTTCGCCTCCGGCCGCAGCTATGGCTTTGGCAAATTTTTTCACCTGGCTGCCTTCGGCGAGGCGCTTTTCACGCGCACCATTACGCGAGGTGAGATCGTCCATGAGGTGGAGGCCGGCAAAGGCATCGTCTGCATAGAAAACGGCATTGGAGTATTCGCGGCGCAGATCGTCTTCAACATATTTGCGGGTGAGGGCGGCGCCGCCGCAAATCACCGGGTATTCGAGCTTCTGCGCCTGAAGGTCCTGAATGACATACTTCATCTCCAGCGTGGACTTGACCAACAGTCCGCTGAGGCCGATAACATCTGCCTTGTGTTCGCGGGCGGCAGCGATGATGGTGTCCGACGGCTGCTTGATGCCGAGATTTACGACCTTGTAGCCGTTGTTGCTGAGGATGATGTCGACCAGGTTCTTGCCGATATCGTGGACGTCACCCTTCACGGTGGCGAGGACGATCGTTCCCTTCTGCGAACCTCCGGACTTTTCCATCTTAGGCTCAAGATAGGCGACGGCCTGCTTCATCACTCCGGCCGAGTCGAGCACCGAAGGCAGTTGCATCTTGCGCGCACCAAAGAGTTCGCCGACGGTCTTCATGCCATCGAGCAGCACGGTATTGATCACGTCGAGCGGTGAATAACGAGTGAGCGCGTCTTCGAGAATCTGTTCGAGCGTCTGGCGGCGCGCGCCTTCGCCGAGTGATTTTTCTCCGTTGATGATGCAGCGCTTGAGCTTTTCTTCTACGGAGAGCGACTCGACGGGCGCGGCTTCAGCCTGGGGCTGCTTATCCACGCCGGAGAAGTGCGCCATATATTTCTGGAGCGGGTCGCCATTCGAGGTATCGCGATAGATGAGCTTGCGCGCCAGCTCCACCTCAATCTCAGGAATTTTGTAGAGCGGGTAGATCTTGGCGTAATTCACGATGGCCATATCGAGGCCATGGTCTACCGCCTCTTTCATGAAGACGCTGTTAAGCACGCGCCGGGCGTAGGTGTTCAGCCCGAAAGAAATATTGCTGACGCCCAGGATGGTTTTGACCTCAGGCAATTCCTGCTTGATCTTGCGGAGGGCATTGAGCGTCTCGATGCCGGCGGTGCGGTACTCTTCCTGTCCGGTAGAGATGGGCAGGGTAAGCGCATCAAAGATCAAATCGCTCGGGCGGATGCCGTACTTTTCCGTAGCCAGTTCATAGATGCGTTTGGCAATGGCGGTTTTCTTTTCGGCGGTCAGCGCCATGCCTTCTTCATCGATGGTGAGCGCGATCACGGCAGCACCGTAGCGCTTGGCCATAGGCAGAACTTTGGAGGTGCGCTTCTCACCATCTTCCAGATTGATAGAGTTGATGATGGCCTTGCCGGGAATGCGCTTGAGCGCCTCTTCGATCACATCGGCCTCGGTGGAATCGACAAGAACGGGTGCAGGCACACGGGTGGCGACTTTATCGAGAATGGAGCTGATATAGCCCTTCTCGTCTTCGCCGACGATGGCGCAGCAGAGGTCAAGCATGTGCGAGCCTTCATTGACCAGGCGTCTGGCGAGGGCAACGATGTCGTCATATTTTCCGGCGCGCACCATATTGCGGAAGTGCTCGACACGCGTGGTGGTGTTCATCTCCTCGGCAACGATCAGCGGCTTGGGATCGAGATCGAGTGGAACCATGCTGTAGGCGCTGGCCGCTGCCGGAGTGACGGTGACTTCCCTCTTTGCGGGTTGGAGATTGCCGCAGATTTCAGCGATCTTCTTGATATGCGCGGGAGTGGTGCCGCAGCATCCGCCCACTACGTGGACGCCGTACTCGGTGATGAATTTCTTGTGGTACTCGGCGAGTTCCTCAGGCGTGAGGGCATAATGCGCATGTCCGCCGACGTTCTGCGGCAGCCCGGCGTTAGGCAGCACGGAGATTTCCTTGGGCGCGTTGTGAGCGAGGTAACGCACCGCATCATTCATCTCTTTCGGGCCAGTGGCGCAGTTGAGGCCGATAATCTCGCAGTCGTAAGGTTCGAGCGCAGTTTCGGCAGCGCCGATCTCGGTGCCCAGCAGCATGGTGCCGGTGGCTTCGAGGGTAACCTGCGTCTGGACAGGCAGGCGTTTTCCAGCCTGCTTCATAGCGTCAAAGACGGCGGCCAGCGCAATCTTGGTTTGCAGAATGTCTTGCGAAGTCTCGATGAGCAGCACGTCGCAGCCGCCCTCGATCAGGCCCAATGCCTGGTCAAGATAGGACTTCCACATAGCGTCAAAGCCAATGTGGCCGAGCGATGGCAGCTTGGTGGTGGGACCGATAGAGCCGGCGACGAAGCGCGGCTTATCAGAGGTGGAGAAATCGGCGGCTACTTCGCGGGCGATCTCTGCGGCTCGCTGGTTGATCTCGTGGACTTTATCCTGGAGGTCGAATTCGCCCAGGACGATGCTGGTGCCGCCGAAGGTATTGGTTTCCACAACATCAGCATCCGCCTTGAAATAAGAGGCGTGAATGTCTTTGATGATGTCCGGCCGGCTGAGAACCAGCACTTCAGAACAGTTCTCTTTGCCCCAAAAATCGTCGAGCGTGGGTTGGCGCTCCTGAATCTGGGTGCCCATGGCGCCGTCGTAAATAACGACACGTTCGCGAACGGTTTCGAGAAAGGATTTCATTCGGTTGAGTCGAGACCCACAGTTCAGCGGGTTCCCGCTGCATAGTCATTATTTTAACCGCAAAGGACGCAGCGCAGCATAGCGCAATCAAAATCTGACCACAAAGGACACGGGGGGGCACAAAGGTCACCGAGGAAAGCTCTTGGAAATTGGAAGTAAGCCGCGAATGACGCGATTGGCGTTAATTATTATTGTGTTGTCATGCGCTGTGTACTACCATTAGGCCATGGCCAAGGCAAAGAAATTCGAATTCGAGAATCCGTTGCCTGCGGCGGATGATGAAGATGAGCAAACCCTTGCTGCCATTGATGAAGGTATCAAAGACGCTGATGCTGGCCGAGTAGTCTCGGCTGAGAAAGTTCGCAAGCTCTTGCCACAGTGGATTACAGAATCATCTACACGCAAAAGGCGCTAAACAATCTCGCTGAGATCATCGGGTACATCGCCGAGGACAGTCCGGATACAGCGTCCCGATTCGGTTCCGCATTGATCGAACACGTCGAATTGCTCAGCCGTTTTCCCCGCATGGGCGGAGTAGTCAGAAAACGTACTCACGTCCGGAAGCTCGTTCATACCCCGATTCTGATTTATTACCGAATCGACGAAAATAAGCAAGCTCTTCAGATTCTTCATTTCAGATATGGGATGCGTAAACCGCCAGATTCCGAGCTCCGGGCTTGAATGCAGTGAAGTAATGCCCTGTTGGTGACGATTCGGGGTACAATCCGTCTACTCAGGAAATCCAGGAGACAATCCGCTGAATGGGAGAATTATGGCGCGGAGTGCTTTCAAGCTACAGGTCATTGTTGCGGCGGCGCTGCTGGCGTCGTGCGCTTTTAGCCAGCAGGTGCAACAGCAGCAGGAAGTTTCGGCAAGGACAACGTCGAGCCCCAAGGCAGACGCCAACGGGGTAAAGGTGTCAAAGGAAGACACGCAGCTTGCTACCCAGATGCTGGAGATTTCTGAAAGCACGGCGCGGGGCTTTGAATCGCCCATGCGGGCCTACAGCCTGCTGCAGATCGCGCAAGTGCATGTGACGCTGGATAAGAAGAAAGCCATCGAGATGCTGAAGGATGCGTTTACCGCATCGCTGGGAATCCGGGACGACAACTTCACCAAGCAGAATATCCAGGAGGATATCTTCCGGACGCTGCTGCCGCTGTCACAGGCAGACGTAGAAGAGTTCCTGCCACAGGCTGAACCCCGGCCGCGCAAGCAGGCTTCTGAGCAGATCATTTCCCGCTATATCGAGAGCAAGAATTTTGAGTCGGCCATTGACCTGGTGAACCAGATTACCCGTTTCGATGAGTTTCCTTATGGCACCGGGGGCAAGTTGATGATGGTGATGCCCGAGGAGATGAGCGGGGAGAGGATGTCATTGTTTGCGCAGGCGGTGAACAGCTACAAGAATCATGAGCATAAAGGCGTCCACGTAGGCAGTGACACGCTTACGTATATGGCGGCTTCTTTTGGCTCAAAGATGCCGCCCAAAATGGTGATGCAGGCGGTGGATGAAATCCTGAGCCAGGCCAAGAAGAACACCGAGAACGCCACCAACGCCGCTTCCATCACCATCAGCGGAGAGGGCGGAACAACCAGCTTCGGTTCCGAATATGAATACCAGCTTTTTGCGCTGCTGCCGCTGATCGAGAAGCTGGATGAAGGCCGAGCCAGGCAACTGCTGGAGGAAAATCAGTCGTTAAAAGCCAAGCTGACACAGTACTCAAGCGGCCTGCAATCGATCGATCCTGGAATGGCCGATCCCAAGGCGAAGAACCACGGCATGAGCACCAGCGTCCACGGCGGAGGAGGCGGCGGAAATGTTGAATGGATGCAGGAAGCCATGCGCCAGGCGGAGAAAATCGTAAGTGATGCAGGCCAGAATCCTACACAGGCGATTGCCCAGGCAGCGGCCCTGCCGGCATCTATAGGGAACATGCGGCTGTGTCCACGCGCGCAGGCCCTGGATGGCATTGCACAGCAGGTGTGGAAAGACAGTCCGAGCGCGGCCAAGCAGGCACTGGACGAGTTGCGCAAGTTGCTTCCCGATCTGCCGCTGCAACTTCAGGTGCAATACCTGGGCAGCGCCGCCAATATGTACCTGAAGCTGAACGACCAGGAAAGTGCAGAAAAAGCCGTGACCGAGGGCTTCAAGATTGCCGACAAGATACTGGAGAATGACACCAATGCCGACCATCCGAATAGCGCTCTGAAAGCCTGGTGGCCCTCAGTGGATGCTTACCGCCGGTTCATCGAAGTCGAAACCAGAATCTCGGAGCGCAAGGCCATCAAGATCCTTACCGAGATCAAAGACCCGGAAATCCGCACCGTAGAATCGATCATGGTTTCACGGTCGATGCTGGGCATGCCGGTGAAGCGCGTCATGATCGTAGAGCGAAGCAAGAGCGGCAATTCCATGTCAGTACATGCGGAAGACTGAGGAAGAATGGGTCAATGAATTCAACCTCTGCGGCCTCGGCGGTTGAGTCAAATGCTTCCGAAAACGAGCTTTGGCGTCCCCAATCCTGCTCTCGGTATTTGAATTAAGTCCGAAGCGGGTGTTACGATTCCTGTTTTGGAGGACTTGCGATGTCTGATAGAGAAAATAGCAGTAGCCTGATGTGGTTTTTGGCAGGACTTGGTTTTGGAGCGCTGCTGGGCGTCCTTTATGCTCCGCGCTCCGGCCGCGAAACGCGCGAAGCAATCCGCAGCACTGCTTCTGAAGGGAAGGATTACATCAAGAACCGCGGCCGGGAGGCGCGTGACGCTGTGGGCCAGTGGGTAGAGCGCGGCAAGGAAGTGGTTAACCGGCAAAGGGATAACATCAGCAGTGCCATCGACGAAGGGGTAAAGGCCTTTCGCGAGACTACTGAAGGCCAGAAGGGCCCTCGCTCTTAATTCATTCCTGGAGACCAGGTGAACGACACTTTGATGCTGATATTTGTGGCTTGTACTACAGTAGCCATTGTTTTCCAGGCGGGGCTTCTCTTCGCTCTGTATAAGGCGGTGAAGAGAAGCTCTGAACGGATGGAGAAGGTTGCCAACCGTCTGGAGCAGCAGGCCACGCCGGTACTCGCCGTTGCACGCTCCATTCTGGACGACGTGCAACCCAAGATCAGCGAGATTACCAGCAACCTGGCACAAACTACGGCCACTATCCGAGCCCATGCGACAGAAGTGGTGGAGACCAGTGGAGAAATTCTCAACCGGGCGCGCATGCAGGCAGCCCGCCTGGACGAGATGATCAGCAGCACAGCCAATAAAGTGGAAGAGACCACCGATTTCCTGCAGCATTCTGTGGTGAACCCGGTGCGCCGGGTCCATGCGGTCTTTCATGCAGTGAATGCCAGCCTGGGATTTCTGCGGCGCGTACGCGAAGAGAAGAAGCACGGCAATGCCGCAGCGGCGCAGGGAGAAGAGGAGATGTTCATCTGAAGCTAGCCACTAGCTGCTGGCTGAATGACATCACTCGTCAGGATAAAGCGTCACAAAAAAAGTCTAAGAGCCAGAAGCTAAAAGCCAAGAGCCCCTTTACTGCCTGATGCGTGGGTTGGCTAATGAGTAAAAAAGATCGGTAAGGAAGTTGACGGCGACGTAGGTCAATCCAATGACCAGGATGCAGCCCTGCACCAGGTAATAGTCGCGATTGCCGATGGACTGAACGGTGAGGCGTCCGATGCCAGGCCAGGAGAAGATTGTTTCGGTCACAATGGCGCCGGCCAGCAGCGCACCAAATTGAAGTCCAACCACCGTCAGAACCGGAACCAGCGCGTTTCGCAACGCGTGCTTGTACACCACCACGTTTTCCGAAAGACCTTTGGCACGGGCAGTGCGAATGTAGTCCTGGCTGAGTTCTTCAAGCATGGCAGTGCGCACCATGCGGGTGAGGATTGCGGCCAGTGCTCCGCCCAGAGTGATGGCGGGAAGAACAAGATGAGCCACTGTGCCGGAACCGGAGACCGGCAGCATGGCGAGATGAATCGCGAAAAACAGAATCAGAATGGGGCCGAGAGCGAAGTTGGGAAATGACAATCCCAGAAGGCTGACGAAGCTCAGCAGGCGGTCATCCCAGCGGTTACGCCTGCGGGCAGAGCGCACGCCTGCCGGAATGGAGATGAGCAGCGCCACAATCATGGCTGCAACCGTGAGTTGCAGAGTCCATGGATACCGCTGGGAGATGATCTGGGTGACGGGTTGGTCAAAGCGCAGCGAGCGTCCAAGGTCGCCATGGAGAACGCCTTTCCAGTAATTCAGATACTGGCGGCCGATGGGCACATCAAGGCCATAGGCGCGGCGGGCGGCTTCGATGTCTCCGGCGGAAGCACCCTCGCCGAGCATCTGCTGGATGGGATCACCAGGAACGAGATGGATGAGCAGGAAGACCACCGATACCACGAGCCACAGCACGGGAACCATGTAGAGGACGCGGGTGGTCACATAGCGGAGCATCAGCAGTTAGACATTAGCAATTCATCATGTCCGGCGCAATTTTTTCCCATCACTATCGGTATTCTCGCTTGAATCGAGTTGTATTGCTCATGCATGCTCGGTTTCGAGTTTAGTGATTTTTTCGACGCGGCGCTCGTGGCGTCCGCCGGCAAAAGATGTAGCGAGCCATTTATCGACGATCCTGACGGCTTCATCTTCCTGCAGGATGCGTGAGCCCAGAGCGAGCACGTTGGCGTTGTTATGCTCGCGGCTCATTTGCGCCTCATATTCGCTGCTGACATTGGCAGCGCGGATGCCATCGATTTTGTTAGCTGAAATAGCCATGCCGATTCCGCTGCCGCAGACCAGGATTCCAAGATCGGCGCGGCGGTCGCTTACGTCATGCGCGACTTTGGCGGCAAAGTCAGGATAGTCCACCGATTCGTTTGAGCTGGTGCCCTCATCCTGAATGGCGATCTGCTGCTGCTGGAGGTGCTGCTTGATCTTTTCTTTCAATTCATATCCGGCGTGGTCTGCGCCCAGGGCAATCTTCATAAAGGCATTGTACGGAACCAGCAGCAAATGAAAAAGGCCGGACGGACCGGCCTGGCCTGGCTCTGACGGCAAAGAGCGATTACTTGTGTTCGTGCTTGTCTTCGTTCTTGTCGCCCGCCTTCATGCCTGCTTCCACGTGCTTGATGGCTTCGCGAGTGGCGGCAAGAGCCTTGGCGCGGTGTCCGCCTTTGTCATGCTTGGCCTGCTGAAGATGCTGCTCCGCCTGCTTCAGGGCATCAAGGGCAGCCTGCATGTGGGGCTGATCTTCGTCTTCAGCCACTACGGGTGTGGTGGTATTGGTGTTTGATTTGGCAAAGCCTGCGGGCAGGGCAAACATCCCCAGAACCACCGCCATAGCCATAAATTTCAGGAAACTCTTCATATCGTGACTCCTCCCTTTCAGATTCACTGATGCAGAAGATCATCAAACCATGCAGCTTATCCTGTCAAGTTGTACCCCAGTAGATACAACACTAAAGACATAGGGCTATTGCCTCACTTGTTCCCAGCGCGGATTTCATCAGATAATCACGCCAGCAGCCGTCCTGACTAAATTGAGGTAATCATGGCCACCCCCACAACCGGAGAACCCCAGGCTTCTTCAACCATGCCCGGGTACAAATTCATTCAGTTTGAAATCACCAGTTGCGTTGCCCGGCTCACGCTGAATCACGCACCTCACAACGTGCTCACCGTCCCCATGATGAAGGAGATGGCCGAGTCAATCGAGAGCCTGAACGGGCGCGCCGATGTGAAGGCCATTCTGCTGCAATCTTCCCAATCCGCATTTTCCGCAGGTATTTCGCTTGAAGATTCGCGGCCGGACCGCGTATTTCAGACGTTAGACGCCTTCACCCGCGTATTTCAGGCGATGGTGGATATTTCGAAACCGGTAATCGTGGTTGTGAATGGACCGGCGATCGGCGCAGGATCTGAACTGGTGGGCTTTGCCGATGTGGTGATTGCAACCCCCAAAGCCAAATTTGCACAACCGGAAGTTAAGCTGGGTGTATTTCCGCCGTTTGCCGCCGTGATGCTGCCGCAGTTGATTGGCCCCAAGAAGACCTATGAACTGATTCTGACGGGCGAGGCGCTTTCTGCGGAAGAGGCGCTACGCTTCGGCTTCGTCAACAAAGTAGTGCCTGAAGCTGAACTGACGACGCATGTAGAGTCGCTGGTCACCAGGATTTCTGAGTTCAGCGGCCCGGTATTGGAAGTAGCCAAGCGCGTGATCGGCAACTCGATGGGCCTGCCATTGAAAGAAGCCATGAAGAAGTCGCAGGACCTCTATCTCAATGAATTGATGAATCTGGAAGACGTCCAGGAAGGTCTGCGCGCCGTGATCGAGAAGCGCAAGCCGGTGTGGAAGAACAAGTAAGCAGTCGGCACATAGCAATTGGCTTTTGGGCAAAGCCGAGCGCAGGGAAACTGGCCACAAGGCATGCGGGAAAGGACACTTCTACGTGCCAATTGTTCATTACCAGTTCAGCGGCTTGTAGCCAGGTTCAAAGATGTCCCGATCATTATCATGCTTTCCATATTTCCCGTTTTATATTGGAAAGATTTTTGCTGGACTGACGATAGCTAGCAGCCAGGAGCTGGAAGCTACTTATGGAACGCAAATTTTTCTGGATGATCTTTATCGGGCTGAGTCTGCTGGCGGACTTTCTTTTGCCGCTGGTCTGGGGATTAGTGGCCAGCTTGCCCATCGCTGTCCTGAGCTGGTGGATTGCCTACCGGAGCGGCTGGTTTGAATAGGGCAAATAGCAATTTAGCTCTGGCCCTTGGCTTTTAGCTTTCGCTCAATCAAGTGAACACAAATTGCCAACTGCTATTTGCGATCTTTCAATCTCACCACAAATTTCAATCCTGACCAGATGTCGTCAATGGCGCAGATTTTGATGTCTACAAGGCCATGGCGCAAGCCGATGTCACGCACAACATTTTCATTCAGATCCGTCTTGATTTTGGAAGCGCCTTTGGGCCAGGAAATCCAGAGGGAGCCTTCCTGCTCCAGGTTTTTCTTCAGCTTCGGAAAGGTAGACTCCAGTTCAGCTTTGCCTTTGGTGAAGAACTGGATGAAGCCGCAGGGGCCTTTAAGCACCTTCAGGAGAGTTGCGTCTTCAGGCAGCGATCCCAATGTTTTGCGGTAATCTGAAGGCGGATTGCCAAGATAGACTTTGTGCCCCGGCTTGATGCCCAGCTTTTCGACAAGAGATCGTTTTGAGTATCCGGCCATGTTGGTGAGCAGTATATAGCAAGCCTATTTACCGCAAATGACTCTAAGGGCGCGAAGGTGACAAGATCTTATCGAGAGCCCTTTCTAACTGATTTAAGGCGTCCTTCACTGCTTCGGTTGCGATACCTACACCCATGCGGAAACGGCTGGGCGTTTCGAAAAATCTGCCGGGAACCACGCTGGTATCGAAATCGTTGCGCAGCATGGTGCAGAATTCTTCTGTAGTGCTGGTGCTCGTCTTGCCTTCTGCCGGGAGAGAGTTTTCCGCGCAGCCGAGGGCGGCTGCGCTCCACGAAGATTTTTCAGTACGCAGGCGGGGAAAGACGATGGTTCCGTATTCCGGCCAGAAGTAATCGAGATCGTTGCGCGAATCCAGAAAGTTCTTGAGCAATGCACGGTTGGTATCGAGCAGGGCTTTCATATGCGCGGAAATCTGATCGAGTTTAGAGAAAGCGATCACGCTCAACAGTTCAGCCGGATGAGCAAAGGTGGCGCCGTGCAGATCGTTGATATGCCACATGCGCTCAGCTATGTCAGAAGGGGCAAGAAGCCATCCACAGCGCAGGCCACTCAATCCATAGGCTTTGGTGAGGCTGTTGGTAATGATGAAGCGCTCGGGATCGAGATGGAAGGCAGTCTGTGGCTCCTGCTCAAAGAGCATTTCGCGATAGACCTCATCTACCACGATGTAAGTATTTGTCTTGCGCGCCAGCGTGGCAACTTCTCCCAGCACTGGGTTTGGAATGAAGGCGCCGCTGGGATTGTGAAGGTTACAAATGACCAGGGCGCGAGTTCGTGGAGTGAGTTGGCGCTCAAGATCGGCCAGATCAAGAGCAAAGTTCATTTCTGCGGGACGGGCGAAGCGGCGGACCGTCAATCCTAAATATTGCGCTACATCGAGAATCGGGCCATAGGAAGGCTGCTCGATCAGAACCTCGTCGCCGGGTTCAGTAATCGCGGCCAAAGCAAGGTAGTTGGCGAGCGATGTTCCTACGGCGCTGACCACGGATTCCTGGGGCACGCGGTAGCGGTCGGCAATGGCCTTCAGCAGAGGATCGTAGCCATAGATGCTGGGGCCGTTGATTTCGAGTTCCTCGATTTTCACGCCGAGCTCTGCCAGGGGCAGGCTGATCATGCCGCTGGTGGCCAGGTTGTACTTAGCGGCTAATTGGAGCTTGGCCCACTCCATATACGGGGAACGCGCGGTGCTGCGGGAAACGTTCATGCTCGTGAGATCCACCTCCAAATGTAGTACACAGGCACGCCGGTGGCGAGAATGGCCAGGCCGATCAAGGTATTTTTGGGAAACTGATAAATGGTATTGATGACCACGGCGGCGCAGGCGGTGCAGAAAAGCGCGGTAGTAATAGGGTGTCCGGGCATGCGGGTGCGCGGAGTGCCCAGGCCGCGATGGCGAAGCACAAAGAGGCAGCTCGCAGAAAGGCCGAAAAAGATCCAGTCCATGGAGGTGACGTAGTTGAGGATGTGTTCGAAGCTGCCGGAGAGCAGGATGACGATGGTCCATAGGCTCTGCACGGTGATGGCAACTACGGGAACGCGGGTGCGTGGGTGCAGCCAAGCAAGCTGGCGGAAGAAGACTCCGTCGTCAGCCATGGCGAAATAGACCCGGGGCGCGGTGAGCACACTCTGGCTCAGAAATCCCAAGGTAGAAATGGCGATACCCAGGGCGATCATAATGGCGCCACGATTGCCCATGGCAGCGCGCATGACGGCTGATGCGGGAGTATGCGTTTGCGCAAGACCGGTTGCTCCCAAGGCGCGAAGGCAGATGAAGTTCACCGAGGTGTAAAGCAGGGCTACACCCATGACGCCAAGAATCAGGGCCCGCGGCAGATCACGTCGCGGTTCTTTCAATTCTCCGGCAACGAAACAGGCGGTTTGCCATCCACCATAAGCGAAGAGTACAGGCACCATGGCAGCCCCAAAAGATGAAAGCAAGCCGAATGAAAGAGGCTGGTCTGCTACGGGCCGGAACGAGAGATGCGGGGCATGCACCAGCAGTGCTCCAGCAATCACCAGCAGCGCGATAGCCAGAATCTTCAGCAGCATGAGCGCGCTCTGCACGTTGCTGCCGCTCTTCACGCCCAGACAATTAGCAATCGTAAGGAGAGTCAGCGTGAGGATAGCGACGAGCCATTCTGGAACCGGCCATCCGGTGAGTTCGAGGAAATAGCGGGAGAAGGTGACGGTGACGGCCGCCATGCCTCCCGTCTGGATCACCAGCAGCAGCACCCATCCATAGAGGAAGGCCACAAGCGGGTGATAAGCCTCGCGGAGGTAGGCGTATTGTCCTCCGACTTGAGGGAGACGATCAGCCAGTTCAGCCCAGATGAATGCCCCGGTAAGGGCGATGACTCCTCCGGCAACCCATGCACCCAGAATCAGCGCGGGCGTGTGTACCTGCTGGGCGACAACATAGGGATTTATAAAGATACCAGCGCCGACAGTGCCGCCCATGACCAGCATGGTGGCGTCAAAGAGGCCGAGGCGCCGGGCCAGGGGCGAGCTTTGCTCCGGTTGTGCCTGAGGAGAATTCAAAACAGTTTCCGCATAGTTCCGGCACCAATATAATCGCAATTTTGATTTAGCCGAAGGAGAGCAATATTAACATCCTGATTATTGGCGGTACCCGGAACCTGGGTTTATCCATCGTCGAACTGCTGCACGAGCGCGGGCACAAGATCACGATCTTCAATCGCGGCCTCACGCGGGCGAAGCTGCCTGCGGGCGTAGAGCGCATCTATGGCGACCGCAGCCAGAAGCAAGACATGGAGCAGGCGCTTGGCTCGCGCACCTTTGAAGCGGTGATCGATACCACCCTTTACACCGGAACAGAAGCGCTTGCCGCAGTCGACGTGCTCAAAAACAGGACTGGGCATTTCCTCTTTATCAGCACCGGACAGGTGTACCTGGTGCGCAAGAAGATAAAGCGGCCCTTCCGTGAAGAGGATTATGAGGGTGAACTGATCAAGGCGCCTCCGATCAAACGCGAATCTGATTATGAGAACTGGCTCTACGGGATGAACAAACGGGAAGCCGAGGATCACCTGTTCCAGGCATGGAAGGATTTCAGATTCCCGGTGACATCGCTGCGCGCCCCCATGATCCATGGAGAGCGCGACCATTACCATCGCCTGCTGAACTATGTAAGAAGGCTGCAGGATGGCGGCCTGTTCGTGATTCCGGTTGAGCCTACTCCGCTGGTGCGGCATGTTTATGTGGAAGACGTAGCCAGCGCGGTGGTCTGCCTGGCTGAATCGGGCCAAGGCAAGGGACGCGCTTACAATCTTTCACAGGATGAAACCATCTCAGCCGAATACATGATCCGCATGATGGCTGACATGCTGAAGTCAGAGTTTGGAATGATTGCCGTTCCACGCGTCAGGCTGGAGAAAGCCGGTTTGCTGCCGGCATGCTCTCCGTTTCATGGAAAATGGATGTCAGAGCTGGATAATATCCGCAGCAAGAAAGAACTGGGCTTAATCTATACGCCACTGGAGGCATACCTGGAGAAGATCGTGCGGTATTACGTCAGCCATCCGGAATTGCAGCCTGAAGGGTTTGAAGAAGCGCGGGAGAAAGAAAAGGAGATGGCGCAGAATGCCTTTGACTGATTTCCGGAGATGAATTCACCAGCGAACCATCGTTTTCACTTGTTGAGGATGGTTGCGGGGCTTATATTGGCGGAAGCATTCAGGCATTTTGAAATCGAAACACTCCACTTAAGGATGACGCATGAAATTTCTTTCAAGCTGGGAAGGAAATGCTTATTTCCTCCTTCGTATTGTTTTCGGATTTTTGTATACATGCCACGGACTGCAGAAGTTATTTCTTCCAGGCCTCCTGCATGGAGAGAAGGTCCCTGCCGGATTCAATATCTTCTTTATCGGTGCGGTAATCGAATTAGTGGCAGGCGTGCTTATATTTTTTGGGTTTTTCACGCGTTGTGCCGCCTTTGTCGCCAGTGGCGAAATGGCCGTCGCTTACTTCAAAGTACATGCCCCACATGGCTTCTTTCCCATTGTGAACCACGGCGAACTGGCAGTGATCTACTGCTTTGTTGCGCTCTACATCGCGTGCCGTGGGGCAGGACGGCTTGGCATCGACAAATCCTGAGCTTCCATGCCGCGAAAGAACAGGCTGGAATGCCGTGTCACATGGCAGCAGGTGGCGGCATTCCGGCTGCATCGCCATTCTCTGCTTCAACGGAACAATCCTGATTTAGTCACCATCTGCCGGAACGTCTGTGGTATTCAGGCGCAACTGATGGCCTCCGCCGAGATTGCCTGTGGTGTGCGCAGTGCGAAATCTCATGTTCAGGATCTCCATTCTGCATTATGGAAGCAGCGCACCCTAGTGAAGACCACCGCCATGCGGCAGACGCTGCATCTGCTGCCCACAGACGATTTCTATATCTATAAAGCCGCAATCCAGCGCAGCCGCATGGCCGCACTGATGCGCGTGATGGCCAGAATCGAAGTCAACCGGCGGCAGATAGACGTGATGAACCAGGCGGTCATGGATGCGCTCAGCGCGGGGCCTCTGACTAAGAATGAATTGATCGAACGCATCAGGCACACCATTACTGGAGGACTGAAGACCTGGATGGAGCTTTCCTGGAGCGTGTTTCGGCCGGCGGTGGTTGAAGGGCTGATCTGTTACGGGCCTGACCGCGGACGGGAAGGAACCTTCGCGCGGGTCGATCAGTGGTTGCCAAAGCAGAAGCAAATCGACGAAAGGGAGGCCCAGCAGAAATTATTCTGCTGCTGCCTGCGCTCCTATGGTCCGGCTACACTGCACGATGTTTCGCGATGGTCGGGAATTCCGATGAGCGAGGCGAAAGCTGTCTGGGATTCACTGGCAGGGGAGTTGAGGGTTGTTTCAATTGAAGGCCGGCAGGCCTGGATATTGCGCGAAGATCTGAGAACATTGCAGAAAAGCCAGCTCGATGCTCCTGTGGTCCGCCTGCTCCCGCATTTCGATCCTTACATGCTGGCCCATGCCGATAAAGCCCACCTGGTGGAGGCGCGCTATTACAAACGCGTCTACCGCAACCAGGGATGGCTTTCTCCGGTGATACTGTTGAATGGAAGAGTTGCAGGAGTGTGGGCCTATACGCGGCGAGGAAAGGCACTGGCGCTGAACGTGGAACCTTTTGAAAAGCTGCCCAGGAAGGTGCGTTCCATGCTGGAGCAGGAAGCGGAGATCATTGCGCGGTTTATGGGACTGAGCGTGTCTGAGATCCACTACAAAACTGCTTGAGGTTGTGAGACGTGCTTCGTACGTCGCTACAGCTAGCACTTTCACTATTGGCTGTAACTTTGCGGAATTTTATAAAATGGATATTTTCGAGGAGAAGGGTCACTGATGAAATCCATTGGGAAGATCAGCCTATTGCTTGTTGGACTTATATTCGCAGGATGCAGCAGTAAACCAACGGAAAATCCTGGCTCCGGCGTCACCGTGGGGCCGAACAGCGCTGCAACACCGGCCGTTAACGCAAGCACTGAAGACAATTCCTTCAATGCCTGCTCGCTGTTGAGCGCGGCGGACGCGGAGCAGATCATGGGCGCTCCCATGCATTTATCGGCGATCAAGACGCAGCCCACCACCTGCCGCTACGATGAGGTCACACCCAAACCAAACGCGCTTGGCCCGGCAATCCTGTCGCTGACCGTGGTGCAAAGCAAATCGGCTGAAGACGAAAACAGGGCTTGGGCAAGCATCAAAGAAACACGGCACCTGCAGGCGGGAGAGAAGAACGTACAGCCCATCAGCGGAATCGGTGAAGAGGCTTATTTCACCGGCAACACGCAGAAAGGCAAAGTGGGAATAGCCGCCGTGGTGGCGCGCAAAAGGAAATTACACTTCGCGCTCGATTCGCAGGTGCTGGAGTACAGGGCGTCGCCGGACGTGATGAAGAGTATTGCGAAGAGGATTGCGGATGGACTCAAATGATCGGGAGATCGGGGGATCTGATGATCGGGTCATCGGGAATTCCATTGCTGGTGGCCATCTGGAAGTACATGGCATCCTCGCCAGTCTTTACAAAGCCCAGCCGTTCGTAGAGATGAATGGCTGGGTTGGTGCGCAGAACCTGCAGGCGAACAATTTTCCCCGCTTGAGTTGATTTCTCTACCAGATCGCCCACAAGTTTTGCACCGATCCCATGGTTCCGAAGTTCCGGCAGTAGGGCTATCTCAATGAGGTGCGAGCTTTCCGGTTCAGTCATCACCATGATTCGGCCCGCCGGCTGACCGTCGAGAAGAATGATCTGGTGATCGGCGTTTGGGTAAGCCTGATCGTACCAGCGTTTTTGCGCGTTGAACTGCATGCGCAGAAAGACTTCCTGCTGTGTAGTGTCCCAGCCAAACGGAGCAATCTCGTGCAGGCGCGTGCTGGCGTAGAGTTTAAAGATGAAATCCTGATCGTCTGGAGAGTAAGGACGAAGCTCTATTTTCATGGGTTGGCTCTGATTGTAAGCGATAGGCGGATTACGCCAAGACCAGGGCCGCAGCCAGGGTCCTGATAGAATAATATTCAGACCACATCAACGGCGCGGAGAGGTGCGTGAGTGGTTGAAACGAGCCGCCTCGAAAGCGGCCATACCTGAAAGGGTATCGGGGGTTCAAATCCCTCCCTCTCCGCCAGATGATTTCTCCATTTGATTCATTGGGTTGCCTCCATACCCTCCCATCGTTTTGATCACGATTCACAGCCTAAGCCGGTCATTTTTGATGCTTAGGTTCCAGGTCGAAAATTCGTGCCGACGGTCGTTTCTGGATAGATTCTGAGGGGCTGATATCATAGTGAAGCGTGAAAAAGGACCGGCATTCCATCACCGGCCCTTTGTTGTTGAACAGAATTGTTTTGGTTACTGATTTCCGCCGATCACAACCGTGGTTCCGTCGAACTTCGTGAGCGTCCATCCGCTGAAGGCTTCCGGATATGTAGCGGCGTGGTCCTGCAACACACTGATGGCGACGTTTTCACCTATCGTCATGCCCAGCATATTGCCGCCCACCCGGCTGTGAATTCCAGACCAATTGCGGCCTTCGGCGACATTGGCAGCCAGTTTGTTCAGTTCACCAAGGACAGTAAGATTTGTATCCGTGGTGTTGACCAGCGACAGACCGTCTGTGGACGGCTGTACCGGCTGCACTGGCCAGGGTTTGGGATCGCTGGGTGTACCTACAGCGAACACAGCTTTGAGCATGGTCACGCATGCGCCGGCGCTGAACGCGTGGCCTGAAGGCGTATCCGGGTGAGAAGGCGATCCGCCGTTCAACTCCTGAGGATGCAGGAAGCTACCGGTGACGCCCATGCCGCGTTTTACGTTGAGTTGCCGGTTGCGCTCAAAGATCAGCGGCAGCACCGCAGAGTTGAGCAGATCAGAATGGATGTTGGGGTTGAGGGAGAAGCGATTGGTTAGCACGCCATCGACAAGATTGCCGAACTGCTCCGGCCTGATTTTGCGATGGACATACCACTTTCCATAAAACGCATGGGCTTCTGCTTTATGCACGTTGCCAAGCAGTCCTTCCATCCAGGCGGTGCTGAAGGTGCTGAAGCCGTTGATTCTGGGATCACTGGTATAGGGACTTGCAGCGTCCAGTCCTACCCCTAAGCCTGACAGGATGATGGCAGCGCGGAAATAAAGCGAGTAGATAGTGTCTGATGCTGCGAGGTTGCCCAAATCGCGACCGTTGCGCACAAAGCGCGGCACAGGATCAAAGACGTTGGGCGATACAGCGGGATTTCCTCTCTCAACGATGAGGTACTCATTGAGGTTGGTCATGTAATCCACGCCTGTACCTGGACCGGTGAGCACCTGCCCCGTATTCGGATCGGCAACCTGTGCCCGAGTGCGGATTTTCGGAACAAAGGTTACGCCATCGAGCTGATGCGTTTGATAGAGGACTTGCGAAAGATAAGGACCATCGGCAGCGCCAACGAATGGATAACGGAAGAGATTCTGTGCCGTGACAGGTTTTATGCCGCTAAAGCCGGACATCCTGTTCATGTCGTCCACTGCCTGCCCGATCAATGGGTTCGATGCATAATCACTGAAAGGTACATCGCGCAGGTATTCCCAGTAGAGTTCCGCCTGTTCTGCTGCTCCGCCCGCGCTGTTAATCGAACCCGGAATGAAATTTGTCTTCATGACGGGAGAGTCAGAGCCTTCAATCTGAAACACCAGCGGGCTCAAAGGGCCAGCCAGTTTTCCCGGCCCGCCTGCGGGGACCGCATGAAAAGCGTCCTGGCTACCAGCTTCAAGTGCCGCCAGGAGCTTGCGGTAATCGTTGGGGTTTACCAGGCCATTCGCATCCAGCGGAAAGGTCTTGCTGAAATTACCTTCGAAATGCGAACCCACGTACGTTTCCTCGTCTCCATTAGTGGGATGAGGAAAATCATGGATCACAGCCTGCCTTTGCGCCTTGGCTGCATCCTTGCGGATCTGTTCAAGCTGGTTTCCTCTCTGAACTGGTCCGGCTTCTGCAGGACCGATTTCGGCGGCTTCGGCTGTTTGCACCAGAGCGCCAGGAACGATGGCGCCTGCAGTGAGCGCTACAGCGCCGAAACCTGCGGTCTTCAGGAATCCACGTCTGCTCGCCGGGAGAACTTCTTTGGTTGCCGGATTACCGTTTATCTCAGAAGAGTTTGCGGTAAATGTCTTATCCTTCATCAGGACTGCCTCCATACTGTTGTTGGTGAGTGAAGGTTTGGAACCAGGCTGGCTCATCATCCCCAGACAAGGCGCTTACGAAGCCAAAAAGTGCTGTTGGCTCCGCGATGAGGTAAAAGTCTCTGAAACGCTTCGCGTTACGAAACCATTCCAATCACATGTCGTAAGACAACACTTCACCTTGGGCGCATACAATCGTTGCTGCGCAACACCGGGACAGTTTTTCAATGTGGGACGCTAATGAGAAACGGTGAGAAGAATCAAATGGCAGATGTTACAGGCTTACACTCATCAGCGTCTGCTTGCTAACTATTTCGTAGTAGCTGGATTAAAACAGTAGTTGGAGAGAAATGCTACCGCTTTTAACTGGCGATTTATTAATTTTCTATTAAATTAGTCAGAGGAGTAATCCAGAAATGACGAAAGATAAGCATTCATTCAACATGAAACACAAGACGCGACAGCGATGATCCAAGAGTGCTGCCCTGTCACTTTCAATTTGAGAGCATTCAGCGCAGCCATAAAATGATGTTATCGCGATCGGCATCAGCCGGCTTTTTGTGTCTCCCATGACATGAAGGGTGAAGCTGCGACCGCTGCGGCTACATCAAGAGGTTCCTGATTTTCTTTGAGGCTTCGGTAATATTTGATGTATTCAGAAAATGCTGGAAACAGACCTTCGCGCTTTTCCAGCGGCTGGGTAGAACCTTCGGGTGCGGTAATGAAAGCGCAGAATTTCTCCAGCGTCCGGGCTTGCGGATTGAACTGATCGAGCCACAGGAACTGTCCCTGCTCGTTGATCTCAAGAAACCACCATTGGCCATCATGATCCACGGCGAAGTCAACCGAGCCAAAGCAGATGTTTGCCCTGCGGGCAAATTCCAGTATTCCTTTCTCAACATCGGGCGGAGTTGGAACGATCTCCAACTGGATATTGCCCAAACCCGCATCCTGCCTCCAATCCAGCGCCTTCTTGGCATTGAGCAGGGCAAATGAATAGATGCGGCTGCCCATGAGCACCATGCGAATGTCGAACTGCTTGTCTACCATCTGCTGATAAATGGCGGGCGCATAGGTAAGGACCTCGTCCGTTGGCAGGCGCTCTGGCGTTAATTCGAATGTCTCCGTCACAGATACGCCACCTTCGTTCTCGCGCTGCCAGACGTGCGGAGTGAAACCTTTGCCTATCGTCCTGTCCGGACTGCCGGCCATGAATCCGCGAATACGGCTGGGCGAATTGGACATCAGAGTGCCCGGGATACGCAAACCGCAGGCCTGCGCCAGTTGCAGTTGCACTGCCTTGTTGTGAATGAAACGCGCCCCTGAAAACCTGTTGATGCACCAGACGGGGAGGGTTTCCAGCGTGTAGGCAATGGAATGATAGAAGGAGCGATACTCCACCTCGGCAAATTTTTTATCAGCTTCTACTACGCTGGGATGATGCGTGGGATGGCCCGGCCGGCGAATCCAGATTGCATCGCCCGGTTCTACGGTGAACGATCCCAGTTCCACCTTCATCTGTTTCGTCTGTGTATCCCAGAGAAGAGAAGACTGCTGCTGCTCAGCCCACGAAAGTCCGTCCCAGCAAGCCACCTCAAATCCAGCTTGCTCCAATGCCCATTTGACCGGCCACGTATGGTTTTCTTTTGGATGCGCAAAAATGACCACCTTCATTGTGTCCTCCTGGCGAACCATGCCCGCTCAGCGGTTCAGTGACGTGCAGCGATTGCAGGGACCGCCGGACAGACGGCGGCCCTGCCAGTGTTCATTAGTCATCATCACCGTCGGAGGCGAGGGTGCAGAAGGTGGTGGTCACGTCATTGTGCGGATTTGTGAAAAATCCACCGGTAATAGCCTCAAGCTCCTGCTGCGTCAAATCGCGAGCGAGTTGACGGCAGAGCACTCGATTGTCCTGTTTCTTCGGCATAAGTTCTCCTTTTGAATTGTTCAGTTCGTATTGTGGTTGAGTGGGTGTTGCACTTTACGATCGATCCATTCATTAAGCAGGATCGCAGCCAAAATCGACAATGGGACCGTTCTTGTGCAGCGAGGTACCAAAACATCCGGTGCCTTGCGCACCTCCAACCTTGCTCACTTCTTCAGGTGTCAACTCGCGGGCACCTGCACGGCTCAGTACTCGATTGTGCATGTTGCTCCTGGTTTGTTTTAACTTATGAATGAAGGAAGATCAGGATTGCTTTGTAACCATCCTGAGTTGCTGGTGAAAGATATAAGGCTGTTACAGCGCCGGTGATGGGTTGCCGATTCCTTCGCCGTATCGCTGAACGACGTACGGTGCAGCTTGCAGAAGAAACCGATACAGCCAATAGAAGTCCAGCTTAAAAAAAATTGTTCTCTGGTTCAATACTCTGACAGCAATTTCTCTGAATTTCTTTAGTACATCGTCCCCAACGCTGCTGATCTTACATCTCTTCACTAAGTATCTTGTGGCGGTCCACAAAGTCATACGAGGCCAGAGCATTCAAACCAGCCACCGATCTGCGGACCGCAAGCTGCAGGTCAGACTGCGGGCTGTCACAGGGCGGCCCCTGGCTCGCGCCTTGCCCATTCTTCTCCACGCGCATGGTCACATAGCTTTTGCGAGTGAGGCCATAAAGAAGCTCGTAGTAGGCGTCGCCGGGCTTAAGGTCGGCGAGGGAGTAGCAACCCAGCCCGCCAATCAGCAGAACGGCAGGAAAGTGTCCCTGAGTTTTCGGCTTGGTTACGATAACTCGGTAAGAGGCTCCGTCGATGGTTACGGAGCGATACAGCACCTCTGCGCCAGGGGCGGGTTCTTCGGCGAACAGCGTGGAACAAAATAGCGATACCAGGATCAACAGCAGCGGCTTCATCAGTTAAGGGTAACAAACGAAGTACGCCGGTAGAGTAGGAGAGAGGGCAACACAGTAGTGCGACCCACTCTCCCCTCGTCGAACCCGACGTGCAGATTTCCCGCATCGGGCTCTCCTGAAAACTTCTTGTCATTGGCGTGCACAGGCA
>Ga0066662_10000092_pt1 | contig 34149 bp, 30 predicted proteins | sample GraSoiAngelo_111_FD_133939 | JGI IMG/M metagenome (GOLD analysis project Ga0066662, IMG submission 133939) | Grasslands soil microbial communities from the Angelo Coastal Reserve, California, USA - 14_0903_12_40cm | ecosystem: Environmental > Terrestrial > Soil > Grasslands | place: USA...
CGATTTGCGCAGCCACGCGGGTTCTTTCAAACCAAAGCAGCGCTGCAGCATGACTTCAGCCGTCTCGACCGCGCCTTCCACCCAGCCTTGGTCGTGCGAGTACGCCTCGCCGCAGATGTACGCCGGCAGGCCTTTCACCGGCGCGATGATGTCACGCGCGACGGCGATGCTGTTCGCATGGATCTTCCACAAGTTGTAACCGCCGCCGAACGGGTCGAGACCCCAGTCGCGATACGCCGCCGCGTACGGTTTGGGGATGCTGCCGTGCGGCACGCCGTGCACTTCTTCGAGGAGCCGGTGGACTTCGTCGACGAGCTCCTTCGGTGCGACGTTGTGCTGCCACTCGGTGCTGCCGCCGCCGCCCGGATACGGCTTCGGTTTGTCCTCGCGCAAGAAGCCGATCCAGTACTTGATGTTGCGGCCGTCGTCGTACGTCGCCATCAGCAGCGAGTTCTTGTTCTTCGGATCGCCGCCGGGCTGGAGTCCCTCGGTCCCGAAATAATATGTCTGCCGGATCGGGATGTCGGTCGTCGTCTGGCCCTGGATGATCTGAAGCTGGTCCGTCCACCACGGCCGGCCGTAGCAGGCGAACAGCTTGAACAGCGGCTGTGGCGAGACCGACTCGATCAGCGACGTCACGCGCGGCGCGTCCTTGCCGAACAGATCGCTCAGATCGATCAGCTCGAGCGCGCGGCGCGGCATTGCGAGCACCACCTCGTCGGCCTCCACGTCGGGCTTGCCCTCGAACTCGAGCCGGATCGTCGCACCGTTCTTCGCAACGCGCTTCACGGTGTGGTGCAGCAAGACGCTCCCGCGCAGGCCTTCGAACAGTCGGCGAATACCGTCCGGAATCGACTGCATGCCTTCCCGCGGGAATTTGTACACGACGTTGGCGCCGAAGTCCGCGAGGAACCACGGGATCGCATCGGCTGCGTTCCAGTTGCTCACGGTGGTGTCGTAGCCGCTCGCGTCGATGACGAACTGGTACGCCTCCGCGCTCATCACGCGGTACAACGCGTTCCAGAAACCCCACTCGTACAGCGGACGGCCAAGGAACACGCTCGCGTACGTCTTTTCGAGCCGCTTGTCCGCGGGCGTTTTCGTGATGCCCGGAACGATCGCGTCCAGGGCGGCGACCATCAGGGCTCCGATCGACTGACCGCGCTCGCTCGCGGCGAGCCGGTACGGTAGCGGGATGTCTTGGTCGAGGTTCGCGCGGCGGAAGTGCCAGCCGCGCAAGTACGCGATGTTGTTCGGCTCGCTCACTGGGAACGGCTGGACGTCCAGCTTGAGCAGATCCGCAAGCCCCTGCACGATGGTGTGCGTCGAGAGAAATCGCATCCCGCCCAGTTCCGCGCGCAGCTTCACCGCCTTCGGCGGTACGGCCGTCAATAAGCGCCCGCCGCTGCGATAGTCGGATTCGTACACGACGATCGTCTTCTTGGGATGCGCTTCTTTGAGCCGCCACGCGCTGTATAGGCCGGAAACGCCCCCGCCGACGATCGCGATGTCGACGCGCCCTGCGCCGCCCGATTTCCGCGCCATGTGCCGCACCCTACCCCTTCAGCTGCGGCGAAGATCGCCGCAGGGCGAGCGTTCGGCAGGTTGGGCGACGGCCCTTGCCGGGCGCACCAGGCGATGTTTCGCTGCGCTCGGTTCGATCTCTGCAGGCTTCTAATCGAGTCTATTAGATTCTACTGAAATTCGGTAGAATTCGATAGAATATGCTATACTTGCTCCTGATGAACCCCGTGCGAAACCCTTACGTCCCGAACGCCGGAGCCATGCCGCCGGTATTGCCGGGCCGAGAAAGCTTGCTTGACACATTTGCGACGGCGATCGCTCGCGTCAAGATCGGAAGGAGCGCCAAGAGCTTGCTTCCCTACGGCTTGCGGGGTGTCGGAAAAACCGTCTTACTGCGGCGTTTCCTCAAAGAAGCCCGCGACGCTGGTTATCTCACGGGCCTGATTGAGGCTGATGAAGGAACGAAATTCCTACCGGCTCTTGCAGATCAGTTACGACGGATATTATTTCAACTCGATACGCCGGCGAAGGTGCATGCGCTTGCAAAACGTGCAATGCGCGTCTTTAAGAGCTTTACGATAAAGGCCGGCCTGGAAGGCCTGAGCATGAGTTTGGGGGTCGACGCCGAGCGAGGCTTCGGCGACAGTGGTGACATTGCTATCGACCTAACCGCCCTATTTGCGGCAATTGGAGAGGCTGCTCGAGATCAAGAAACAGCCGTGTTAATTGCCATTGACGAAGTGCAATATCTCGATGAGCGAGAGTTTAGCGCATTGATCAAGGCCATCCATCAGGTCACACAAGAGGCGCTTCCCGTGCTGGTCGTGGCAACGGGCCTACCACAGGTTCTCGCTCTTGCCGGCGACGCAAAATCGTACGCGGAGCGACTATTTGATTTTCGCTCTGTCGGTCCATTGAGCAAGGATGACGCTCGTGAGGCACTGATTGCTCCGGCAGCGAACGAGGGCGTCGTCTTCGAAGACGACGCCGCGAACGCAGTTTTTGACGCGACCCGGGGCTACCCGTTTTTCTTGCAAGAGTGGGCATACAACGCTTGGAACGAGGCCCGCGGCTCATCGATCACTTTGGACGACGTCAGGCGAGGGGAGGCAATTGCCATACCGAAGCTCGACGATGGTTTTTTTGCCGTCCGATATAATCGTTGCACGCCCTCAGAAAAGCGTTATCTCAGGGCCATGGCCGAGTTAGGCGAAGGACCGTTTCGCACTGCCGACGTCGCGCGGAAACTTGGCAAAGAGAACAACCGGCTGGGACCGACACGCGACTCACTCATAAAAAAAGGCATGATATGGAGTCCAGAGCATGGGTTAATTGCGTTCACGGTCCCACTCTTCGACGAATTCATGCGTCGAAAGGAGCCGACTTTCCCGTAAGCGTGAAGGACATTGAGGAACCTCGCTAGGCAAGCGCCGGTTCGAACACGTTGGCTTCTTGTTCCGCGAACAACGGGCTCGACAGATAGCGTTCGCCGGTATCGCAGCCGATCGTCACGATGAGCTTGCCGGCGTTCTCCGGGCGCGCGGCGACCTGCATCGCGGCCCACACGTTGGCGCCGCTGCTGATGCCGACCAGAATGCCCTCTTCGCGCGCGAGCCGGCGCGACGTCGCGATCGAGTCCTCGAACGTCGCCGTGATCACTTCGCCGTAAACCTTCGTGTCGAGGATCGACGGGACGAAACCGGGCGCGAAGCCTTGCAGCTTGTGCGGGCCGGGCGATCCGCCCGAAAGCACCGTCGAGGTGTCCGGCTCGACGGTGATGCACTCCACGCCGGGCTTGCGCTCTTTGAGCAGGTGACCCGCGCCGGTGATCGTGCCGCCGGTGCCGACGCCGGCCACGAGGATGTCGACCTTGCCGTCGGTGTCGCGCCAGATCTCCTCGCCCGTGGTGCGGTAGTGGATCTCGACGTTCGCGGGGTTGTCGAACTGACCGGGCTGGAAGTACTTGGCCGGGTTCGACGCGACGATCTCCTTGGCTTTGGCGATCGCGCCTTTCATGCCCTCAGCGCCCGGCGTCAAGACGAGCTGCGCGCCGTACGCCTTGAGCAGGTTGCGGCGCTCGACCGTCATCGTGTCGGGCATCGTGAGGATCAGCGGATAGCCCTTGGCCGCGCACACGAACGCGAGCGCGATCCCGGTGTTGCCGCTGGTCGGCTCGACGATCACGGAGTCGGGGCGCAGCTTGCCGTCGCGCTCCGCCGCTTCGATCATCGCGACGCCGATGCGGTCTTTCACCGACCCGGCGGGGTTCTTCGACTCCAGCTTGACGAGGATCTCGGCGCCCAGGCCCTTGCCCACCCGCGGAATGCGGACGAGCGGCGTGTTCCCGAACGTATCGGCGATGTTGTCGTAGACGCGCATAGTGGACCGCTAAACACGCGGTCGCCTCGAAAGGGTGCGCCCCCGAACCGACGCGAACGAATGTTCGCCCTCCATGTTCTCCCTCGCCGAGAGGTCGCTGTACGTCGCCGACCTCGACCTCTGGATCGACTCGATGCGCCCCCGCAGCCGCTGCTACGTCTCGCACGGCCACAGCGACCACGCGCGCGAGCACGACACCATCGTCACCACGCCCGCCAACGCGAAGATTTGCACGTCCCGGTTCAGCCGCAGCGCGGCGCGAGCGAAGCAAACGTCGTTTTTGCCGCAGCGCCCGGCGCCGGCGTGCGACTTCGAGGAGCACCGCTTCAACGAGCCGTGGTCCGACGGCCGGCACGAGCTGACGCTGTTTCCGGCGGGTCACGTGCTCGGCAGCGCGCAGCTGATGATCGAAGGCGAGCGCGGGCGCTTCGTGTACACCGGCGACTTCAAGCTGGCGCGCTCGTACACGTGCGAGCCGGTGGAGGTCAAGCGCTGCGACGTGCTGCTGATGGAGTGCACGTTCGGCCGGCCGCAGTACGTGTTCCCGTCGCGCGACGAGGTGGAGGACACGATCGTCTCGTTCGCCACCAAAGCGCTCGAGGACGGGTGCGCGCCGGTGTTCTACGCCTACTCGCTGGGCAAGGCGCAAGAGGCGATGGCGATCTTGGGCAAAGCGAACGTCCCGCTGACGGTGCACGGCGCGGTGTACGCGATCTCGCGCGTGTACGAAGAAGCGGGCGTGAAGATGCCGCCGTACGAGCGCTACGACGCGCTGACGTACGACGGCACGCGCGCGCTCGTCTGGCCCCCGTCGGGCAAGAACCTGCCGAAGGCGCTGCGCGGTAAGCCCACCCGCACGGCGGTGCTCACCGGCTGGGCGCTCAACAAGGGCGCGGAGTTTCGCTACCGCGCCGACACCGCGATCCCGCTGAGCGACCACGCGGACTACCCGTCGCTGATCCGCTACGTCGAGCTGGCGCAGCCCACCAAAGTGCTGCTGAACCACGGCTGGAAAGATTTCGCGTGGCGCCTCAAGCGCCTCGGCATCGACGCGACGTACCTCGAACCGCACGAACAGCTCGCGCTGTTCTGACGCGATGACCGGAGCGTACTCGTTCGTCTGCACCTACGGCGACACGCATGCGCTCTGCGCACGGCTGAATGCGATGGGTGGTTGGGTGTGGCGCATCGGCGACAGCCACTGGTACGGCGACTACCTGGCTTGCACGCCGTTCGAGGGCGTGCGGATCCGGATCGTCGACTTCCCGCGACGGGGGCCGAACGAGGGCGAATGGCGCTACGAGGCCGACATCAAGGGGCTCTGGACGGCTGACGGAAAGCGCGCCGCGACGATCGATGCGGCTTTCCGCAAGGTGCTGCACGAGATCCCGGCCCACGACATCACCGAGATCGAATGGTTCGATTGATGCTACAGCCAGCCTAGGCCTCGCGCAGCGCGCACGGCATCGGCGCGGTTCTCCGCGCCCATCTTCCGGATCGCCCCGACGAGATATGTGCGCGTGGTGGACTTCGAGATGTTCAGCGCGCGGCTGATCGCATGCGGCGACGCGCCTTCGCCCACGAGCCGAAGGACGTCGAGCTCGCGATCGCTCAGGGAGACGCGCGCTTCCCGATGGACGTCGGCGAGCAGCGGGTCGAAGACTTTGTCTCCCCGATGCACCGCGACCATCGCGTCGATCAGCTTCTGCGGCTGGACGTTCGCGAACAACATGCCCGAGACGCCTGCGGCGTGCGCGCTCGTGACGAAGGACGGCGTCGCATTTTCGACCAGCATCACCGTCGCCGCGTGCGCGTTCGTCTCGCGCGCGCGGGCCAGCGTCGCGAGCGCGCCCGTCCGCGGCGTTGCCCCGCTCATGAGGATGACGTCGGCGTCCATTTCGTTCACCACCTCGAGTTGCGGCGACTGCGCGAGAAGCATCTCGAGGCCGCGCGCATACACCGGGCGGCGGTCCATCACCAGCAGACGTATGGGCGCGCGGCCCCCGCCGTAGCGGGGGCCGCTGGTTGCCGCCGACGGCGGCGTAGCGAGGCTCACAGCTTGATGCGAGCCTCGACGTAGATGTTGAGAGGGAAGTTCGGGAACAATGGGTCGTACGGCGTTCTGAGGAACGGCTGGATCTTGTCGCCGGGATTGAACTGGTTGCCGACCGGGACCGGGCCCGAGCCTGCGCCGTACGTAGCGACGTACGTGCATGCGTGGTTGATCGCGAACGGGACCTTCGTGCCGCCCCAGCAGCCGTTGATGATGTTCGCGAAGTTGCCGACGAGCGTCACCCGCTTGTTCACGTCGTACGTGATCTGCGTGTGCAGCAGCAGCTGGTTCGGCGAGACGAACGCGCCGACGTTGTCGAACCGGCCCGTGTACGGGTCCGGAATCGCGAAGTTGCTGCCGCACGTCGCCTGATCGTACGGAGCGCCGCCGGCGGCTCCGTACGGATAGCGCGGGTCGTTGGCCGTCGTGCCGCCGAGCCCGCCGGTGCACGTGGTCGGGTCGATACCCGGCGTCGAGAGCGGAACACCGAACCGGATGCCGCCCATGAACTGGAGCGCCGGCGTGATGGCCAGCGGACCGTGCTTGTACTGCACCAGCAGCGTCGACATGTACGGCGGGTTGGTCGCGGAGTAGCCGCCCGCCCCGATACCGCCGGGGAACGTGCTGTACGTCGCGTAGCTGCCGTTGGTGTCCATCAGCGGCTGGATCGGCGCGTTGTAGTAGGGGTTGGCGATCGAGCCGGCCGCGCACGCGGCGTCGGCAGCGCCGGCCGTGGTGTAACACGGCGCACCGCCACCGGCCTTGGTGAAGCCGTTGTACTGCGCGATGTTCGCGTTGAAGCCGTCGATGATCGTGCCGCCGTTGTCCAGCTTCGTGTACTGGATCAAGCTGTTCGTGTACGTGAACGACAGCCGCGCCGCGAGGCCGTTGCGCGAGAAGTCGCCCTTGTCGACTTCCAGCTCGACGCCTTGCGACGTTTGGCGGCCGACGTTGAGGCCCGACGTGAAGCCCGTCTTTTGATCCAGATAGAAATTCTGGATCTGATCCTGCGTCTTGCGGAGGAACGGCGTGAGCTTCATGGACGTGTCGCCACGGAACTGGTGCTCGAACGAGAAGTCGTAGTTGTTCGAGACCTCCGGCCGCACCGGGTGGCCGGGCGTCGTCGGCAGACCGAACCGCCCGAAGCGTGCCAGTGACGCCGTGTCGTTCTGCTGCAGGAAGTTGTACTGCTCGAACGCGCTCTTGGGCGCTTGGACGTAGCGCCCTGCGCTCGCCCGTAGGACCGTACGCGGGTCGAGCGTATACGTGAAGCCCAGCCGCGGCTCCAACTCGCTGTACGCCTCGATCTGTCCCGCGCCCGGGTTGAAGATGGGCGCCGTCGGGTGCAGCAGGTTGTACGCGTTGTACCACATTGCGCGCGCCGGCGACCCGGTGGTATCGGATCCGATGTACTCGAACTTGTCGTAGCGCAAACCGAGGTTGATGTTCAGGCGGTCGGCGGGTTTCCACTGATCGGTGAGCGAGAACGAGGTGAAGTGCGGCACCACGGTGTTGTACGTCGCGGACACGCCGTTTTCGCCGAGGATGTACTGGCAGCTCCCGGCGCCGCAAACGCCGCCGTTGATCGAGCTGGCGGGCGTGACCGTGCCGTTGTAGCCCTGCTTGAGCGTGAACGTCTGCGAGCCCGCACCGCAGCCGATGACCGGCGCGCCGGCGGCATTGTAGCAAACGCCGCTCGTCGGAGCGGCGGACGACACGAGCCAACCGACGTTGCCGGTCTTTCCGATGCCGGAGTTGTTGTCGCGCAGCGTGGTCGAGGCCGTATACGACCCCTGCAGCGACAAGAGGTGCTGCGAGTTGATCTGGTCGGAGAACTGCGCGCTGATGCCACGCGTGTGGCTGTTCAGGTCGTAGTCCGCAGCCGCGTACCCGAGGAAGTTCATGTCGGTGGTCTGCGGGCCGTCCTGGATGAACGACGAGTAGTACGTGTACCCGTACACGCGCAGAAACGCCGTCGTCCCGAAGTTTCGCTGGTACTGCAGCTTCACGATCGCCTGGTTGTTGGTAATGTCGTCGCGGCGATCGGGCGCGATGTCCGCGCCCCGCGGACGGCCGCCCGGCGAACCCGGGAACAGATACGGGGTCACGCCGCCGCCCGCGTATGCGGCGGGGAGCAGCGTGCCGACGGGCTGGCCCGTGAAGGTGTAACCGTCGACGTAGTTGTGGGCCGCGCCGATGCTGTCGAGGAACGCCGCGCCGCCCTGGTCGTTGGTCGACGTGTAGCCCTGGTTGTCGATGAAGTTGTTGCTGTACAGCAGCTGGACGTCGTCCTTGTTGCCGTCCTTGCGCGGGATCCCGAAGTGGAAGTTCGCGACGGTGTCGCGGACGCGCACGGCGGCGATATTGGTCGGGCTTATCGTGCCGGTGTTGGCGACGTAGGGCCCGAGCATGTAGGCCGCCGTCTTCCCGCCGTTCGTGTAGTCCTCACCGTTGGGACCGTGGCAGCCGATGAACGTCGCATCGGGGCAAGCCGCGAGAGGCGCGCCCCACAGCGACTGGATGTCGGCGCCGTTGTACTGATCGTAATAGCGGAAGCCTTGGTTGTAGGCGCCGGCACCGGCGTAGTACGAGAACGTCCGGCTCGGGTTGGCACCGCCGGCTTCGAACGACACCTTGTTGTAGAACGTCGGCGTGCCGATGCCGAGATTCAGGTTGCGCGACGCCGGCGCGGTGCCGGTGCGGATCACTTGGTTGATGTAGCCCGACAGCCCTTCGGACTCAGAGTTCGCCGGTGTCGCGCCGGTGTACACCTGCAGCTCCTGCTGGCCGAGCGACGAAATCGAACCGGACGGGTAGTTGTCGAACGAGCGGTTCACGGGGATGCCGTCGAGCTCGTATCCGATCTGGTCGTAGTCGCCGCCGCGAATCGATATCGTCGCCCCGTTGGTGGAACCCGAACCGATGTAGCCGGCTTGGCCCGACGCGATGAACACGCCCGGAACGGTGGAGATCGCCGACCACGCGCTGTTGAGCGAACCGCCGCCCCCGGCCACGGACGCTTTGTCTTGCGTGACGGCGTTGATCGAGTAGACGTCGGCGGTGGTGCCCGCTTTGACGAGCGCCGACGCCGCACGCGACGTCACCGAACCGATGACCTTGAGCTTGGGGGCTTGCTGAAGCGTCAGCGTGAGCGTCTGGTCCGCCTGCACGGTCACGCCGCTGATCGCCGCGGCGTCGTGCGCCGACGTCGCGGGGACCGAGATGGTGTACGTGTCGGGGGCGAGCGAGATGAACGAGAACCGCCCGCTCGCGTCGGACGTGGTATTCGCCGACTGTGACGGGCTTTGCGCGGTGACGACCGCGCCCGCGATGGGTTTGTTCGATTGGTTGTCGACGACGGTACCGTTGACCGCGCCCGTCGTGCCTGCAAGAACACCGGTTGGTCCTTGGATCACGAACGTGACGAGCGTCAGAACCGCGACGACAACTCTTCGAAGCCGAAGATGGAGTGCCACGAGCATTCGTCCTTTCCGATGGTGGCTGTGGTTCTGCCCTCGTCAGACTGCGCGAACCCCTATGCTGACATATCGAAGAACACATATCGCCTGACGAGCGCACATCGGACGAGTAAGCCGCGTGACGGCGCGGGCCTTTGCACTATCTTGCCGGCTTTCGTGCGACACTCGCGTCCGCGCGAAAAGCGGTCGGCGGGCATCCGACCGCACTTGCGAACAGCCGAGAAAAATAGGCAGGATCGCGAAATCCGACCCGTTCGGCGACCGCGCGGACCGGGCGGTCGGACGTGCGCAGCAACTCCTTCGCGCGCGCGAGCCGCAGCTCGAGCATGTACGCATAGGGCGATGTGCCGATGGCGGCGTGAAACTGCCGCACGAGCGTGAACGGGGAGAGGCCCGCTTCGGAAGCGACCTCGCGGAGCGCGATCTGCTCGAACGCGTGCAACTCGATGAATCGCTTGACGCGCTGCATCCGCAACCCCGGCGCGGTGCCGCCCGAGCTGGCGCACGACGCTGCCGATGCCTGCTCGAACAACGTGAACACCAGCGAATCGAAGGCGTCGTCGTTCGCCGAAGCCAGCGCGCGCTCGACCAATCGGAGCGCTTGCCCCGGCGGGATCGTCTGCCTCGAGAAGATCGGTCCGCAATCCGGGTCCAGCGCGTCGTTCCCCAGCACCGCGATGTAGCTGCTGTTGCCGTCGGCGTCGTGGCAGCATCCGTACGATTCGCCGACGGCGCCCGTGACGACGCGCGTCGCGTCGACATCCGCCGCACCGCTCTTGCCGTTGACGCGCCACCGCCCGCGCGTCGTGATCAGCACGCAGTTGAGATCGAAGATCTTGTCGTCGACGCGGCGCGGCGAGTTCGCCGGATTATAGTCGTAGCGGTAGATCGCGCCCAAGGCGCTCGATCGCACGGGCAGGATCGTGCCGCATCCGACGTCACGAGCTTCGGCAAGGGAAGCTCTGCCGGACTGCGCCGTATCCGCCGCGATACAACCTGCCTTGAGCATCGCCCCGAGCGTAGCGAACGAGCTGTCGCGCGCCTAGGGCCATTTCCGCGGCGCACGATGGGGGCAGGCAATCCCTTTGGAGATTGTTGCCCGATCGTTCAGGCGTCCGCGAAGAACGCGTGCAGCGCGTCGTACGTCGCGTCGGGCGCTTCTTCCGGGATGAAATGGCCGCTATCGATCGCGTGGCCGCGGACGTCGTCCGCCCAGTCGCGCCAGACCGCGAGCACGTCGTACCACGCCGGCAGCGCACCGCGGCCCGCCCAGAGCACCAGCAGCGGCGCCGCGATCTTCCGCTTGCCGCGATCCGCTTCGTCGAGCGCGAAGTCGTACGTCGCGCCGGCGCGGTAGTCTTCGCACGCCGCGTGGATCGTCGCCGGATCCCGGTAGCAGCGCAGGTAGTCTTCAACCGCTTCCGGCGCGTGCACGTCGCCGCGGTTCGGCCGGCCGCTGAAGAAGAAATCCGGGTTGGCGCCGATGAGCGTCTCGGGCAACGGATAGGGTTGCGCGAGAAAGAACCAGTGCCAGTAGCCGAGGCCGAACTTCATGTCGGCGCGGCGGAAGTGCTCGCTGGTAGGAAGGATGTCGAGCGTCGCGAGCTTGCGCACGCAATCGGGACGGTCGAGCGCGAGCCGGTACGCGACGCGCCCCCCGCGGTCGTGCCCCGCGACGTCGAACCGTGAGAACCCAAAGTGCGCCATCACGGCCACCGCGTCGCGCGCCATCGCGCGCTTCGAGTACGGCTCGTGATCCGCGGTCGTCGGCGGCTTCGAGCTGTCACCGTAGCCGCGCAGGTCCATCGCGACGACCGTGAAGTCACGCGCGAGCCGCGGCGCGACGCGGTGCCACATCACGTGCGTCTGCGGGTGGCCGTGCAGCAGCAGCAGCGGCGGACCGCTTCCGCCGCGCCGCACGCGGAGCGTTGCCTCGCCCGTGTCGACGAACGAGAGATCGAAGCCTTCGAACACGGCGCTCTACTCGGAGCCGACGTCCCACACGAGGCCGAGGTCGCGCTTCGCGAACGCGCGGAACGCGATCAGCGTTTCCGTCGCCGTGATACCTGCGTGCGATGCGATGCGCTCCGTGACGAGGTCGCTGAGCTCGTCGTGCTGGCGGACGCGCACGATCGCGACGAGGTCGTACGGGCCCGCGACGCTGTAGCACTCGGTCACCCCGTCGATCTCGAGCAGCTCCTCGGCCAGCGTGCGGACGCGGCCCGGTTCGACGTTGAGCAAAACGATCGCGGTGATCACGCACAGGCCTACCGCGGCGGCACAACGGTCCCCTGCGCTTCCGGCGCGAAAGGTCATGGCCACGATGATCGACTTCGGCCGAACGTGTGCCGCCATTGCGGCGACCGCGAGCAAGCTCGAGAAGATCGCGCTCGTCGCGGACTACCTCCGCGAGCGCGAAGACGCCGACCTCGCGCCCGCCGCGCGCTTCTTCACCGGCAACCCGTTCCCGCAGGCACAGGAGCGCAGCCTCGCCGTCGGCGGGCGCACCATCATCGAGGCCGCGACGAGCGTGTGGGGCGTCGACGACGGCGCGCTCGGCGTCGCGTACCGCGCGACGGGTGATCTCGGCGCGGCGCTGGGCCCGTTCGTCCGCCCGTCGCACGACCTCGGGCTGTTTCGCGAAACGCTCACGCCCGCGCGGCTCTACGCGCTGCTCGACGAGATCGCCGCGGCGTCGGGCAAGAACGCGCAGAAACGCCGACGCATCCTGTGCGAGCGCATCTTCTCCGCGTGCGCCGACGCGCTCGAAGCGACGTACGTCATCAAGATCATGACGGGCGAGCTGCGCATCGGGCTGCGCGAAGGCCTCGTGGTCGACGCGGTCGCGCAGGCGTTCGCGCGCGATCCGCGCGCGGTGCGCCGCGCGGCCAGCGCGGCCGGCGACATCGGCGCGGTCGCGCTTGCGGCCAAGCACGACATGCTCGACCAGGTGACGATCGCATACCATGCGCCGGTCGCGTTCATGCTCGCGTCGCCGATCGCGTACGGCTCGGACTACAAGGACCTCGCCGCCGCGACGTGGCTCGTGGAGGACAAGTACGACGGCATCCGCGCGCAAGCGCACGTCACGCCGCAGCGCGTGTCACTGTACTCGCGCACGCTCAACGACGTCGCGGCGTCATATCCCGAAGTCGTCGAAGCGCTGCGCGCGCTGCCCGGCTCGTTCGCGCTCGACGGCGAGCTCATCGCCGTGCGGGACGGCCGCGTGCTGCCGTTCCGGTTCTTGCAGGCCCGCTTGCAGCGCAAAGACGTTGCGCCCGAGCTGCTGCGGGAGGTGCCGGTGAAGTACGCGGTGTTCGACGCGCTCGCGCGCGACGAGGAGTTCTTGCTCGACGCACCGCTGGCCGACCGCCGCGCGCGCCTCGCGGAGCTGCTCGCGAACGCCGGCGACGCGCTGATGCTCGCACCGTGGACCGCGCTCGAAGCCGGCGCGGGCGCGGAGGCGGTGCACGAACGCTTCGAAACGTCGCGCGCGCATGGCCACGAGGGCCTGGTTTTCAAGCGCACGGACTCGCCGTACACGCCGGGCCGCCGCGGCAAAGCCTGGCTGAAGCTCAAGCGCGAGCTCGCGACGCTCGACTGCGTTGTCGTCGCGGTGGAGCGCGGCCACGGCCGCCGCGTGAACGTCCTGTCGGACTACACGTTCGCGGTGCGCAACGCCCTTCCACACGCGCAGAGGGACGATGAGTTCGCGGTGATCGGCAAAGCGTACAGCGGTCTCACCGACGCCGAGATCGCCGAGATGACGCAGTGGTTCGAAGCGCACCGTCTTCCGGCCGACGAGGCGCGCGACGCGTACGCGCGCCTCGACCTCAAACGGCACGAGATCGTCGTCGAGCCGAGCATCGTCGTCGAGATCGCCTTCGACATCATCCAGCGCAGCGAGCTGCACGCGAGCGGCTACGCGCTGCGCTTCCCGCGGATCGTGCGCCTGCGTCCGGACAAGCGCCCCGAGGACGCGGACACGCTGGAGCGCGTCGCCGAGATCTACGCCGAGATGCTCGCGCGCGAGGGCGTCTAGCCCAGCCCGCCGCCGGCCGCTTCGAAGCCGCCGGTCACCCGCAGCAATTGCACCGAACCCAGCATCTCCATCGGGAGCATGCCGGCGCCGTGCGTGACGACGCCGCCTTCGATGACGATCTCATGCGCCGCGCCGCCGGGCCTGATGCTGAGCGCGATTGCCGGCTGCTGCACGATGACGCCCTTCACCAACGTCGGGCCGATGCCGCCGAACGTCTCGATGCCGCGGCGCACGGCGAGCCGTCCGATGGGCTGATCGAACTGCATGCCGGCGGCGCCGTCGCCGTGCGTCGCGATGCGGTCGAACTCGGCGAGCCCGACGGTGCCCGCGTACACGTTGAACCCCCGCGCGCCGTCACCGAACGTCTCGATCGGCGCGTTCATCTTCAGGTGGTTGATGGTGCCGAAGTTGACGAACCCGATCCCGATCGGTCCGAACGAGCTGATCTTCTCGTCCGCGATCCAGCGGTCGACGACGCCCCAATTGTCCAGCACGATGTCGTTCGAGCCGTACGTCACGACCGGGCCGCGATTGCGCACCACCTCGGCGTGCGCGCCGTGCGACGTGAACACGCCGCCCGTGATGCGGTCCGCCGTGCCGAACGCGATCTTGCCGTCGGTGTAGATCGCGTTGGTTTCGAGCCGGCGTACCTTCACGCGCCCGCCGGCGTCCGGTCCGGCGCCGCCGACGAAGATGCCGCCGCCCAGCACCGGCGCTCCGACACGCCCGGCGGAAATTCCCACGAGATCCGCCGTGATGCTCGCGCCGTCGTCGTTCTGCATGTTCCACAGCGTGAACGCGCCCTGCAGCACTTCGACGCCGAAGCCGCGCGGGCGATCCGGCCGGTCGCGGACGTCGGCCGCCACGATGTCGAGGCCGTCGATCTCGACGTGGCCCGTGCGCACGCCGTCGCGTGCGAAAACTTGCACCTGCCCGGTCGCCGTCACGTTCGCGAGCTCGATGCGCCCGAGGTCCTGCACGGACGTGTCGTTGAAGATCGCTCGATACGCGGGTCCCGCGTGAACGCCGAGATCGCGCAGCGCATTGTTCGACGTCAGCGCCAACCCGTCGGCGCCGGGCACGAACACGATCGCCGCGCCCGCGCCGTCGCCGCGAAGCCGTTGCCCGGCGCGAAGCCGCAGCGCCGGAACGTTGCCGATGCGGCCGGCGACGACGATCTCCGCGACGTCCGCGGTGTCGACCGCCGCGACGAGCTCATCGCGCGTCGTGACGATCCTGCCGGCTATCCTCTCCATGACGTTCTCCGTTGCTCAGCGCCTGCGGCGCTCGGCGCGCTCGGCGCGAATGCGCTCGATGCGATCGTACACACCCGACGTGCGCGCGTCCGTCCGCCGCGCCGCGTGCACGCGCAACCGTGCCACGAGCAGCGCGACGATTGTCGCGAAGGCGAGCACCGCGCTGCCGATGCGCAGATGCGCCGGCAGCGGCAGCAGCGCGCCGCACGCGAGCACAGTCGCTGCGAGCGCGATCGCATTCTGCCACGGGCGCATCGGCGAGACCCTCACGCCGGCACGCCGGCGGCGCGGTTACCCGTCCTCGTGCAGGTGCAGATGACAGCCGTCGTCGGCGTCGTCGAGCACTTCACGCGCTTCGATGAGGATGCTGGTCGGCGGCACGCAGCCGGACTCGACCGAACCTTCCTCGGCCAGAAACTCGATCTCATCCCAGTCTTCCCACGTCTCGAGCGGTTCGCCGTCGGCCTCGGCCGGAAAGCGGACGCAAAAACCTTGCTCGATGTGCAGGCCGGTGATGAGCACGCGCGTACCCCGCGGAAGGTACGTACCGTCCTTCCAGAGAGTCCCATACGTCGTGTCGTAGTGTCGGCCGATCTCTAATTTTTCGATCGTCCCGTTCCCCCGAAAGGACGTCGTGTGATGCGGGCCACCTTCCGCGCCGCCGCCCCCGAAACCCCTGCTGCAGATGGGTGAACGTTTGCGCCCGTGGCGCATCGTGTCGAGCGAATATCGTGTCGACACGAAGTTTTTACGTTTGCGGGTCGATCGCGTCGAGCTGCCCAGCGGCGTCGTCGTCGACGAGTACTTCGTCCGCGAGTCGCGCGGCTTCTGCGTGATCTTCGCTCTCACCACAACGGATGACGTTTTACTCGTTCGGCAATACAAGCATGGCGTGGCGCAAATCGTCATCGAACTGCCGGCCGGCATGATCGACGCCGACGAAACGCCGGCCGCGTGCGCGGCGCGCGAGCTCGCCGAAGAAACCGGCTACACGGGCTCAGCGCCGGAGTTCGTGCGCACGTTTCATGCGGACCCTACGAACGCTACCGCACATTTTCATCTCTTCGTCGTGCGCGACGCGGTGCGCACGCGGCCGCCGCAGCTCGACGTGACGGAGGACATCGAGGTGAGCCTCGCGCCGGTCGACGAGGTGCGTGCGATGGCGCTCGACGGCCGCATCTCCGGCGCATCGCAGGTCGCCGCCGTGCTCGTCAGCCTGAACCATATCGGGCGCTGACGCGGCGCGGGCTCGTTCGACTGAGACCTTTCCGGTCTCACACCGAGTCAACCGGGCCGCAGATACCGCCGCCGGCGCAACGGGTGCGCGCCCTCGCGCGCCGGCGCGCGCAACGCGCTTCGCAGCGCGGAAAGCGTGCCGAACGGAAACACGCGTTCGGACGTCGCGACCACCACGTGCAGTTCGCGCCGTTCCACGCCCCACGAGGCGAGCGCGTCGGCGCACGCGTCGCTGGTGACGTCGAGGCCGGCCGAGTACGGCGTGAGCGCGGGGACGACGACCAGCGTGCGCGAGCCGAGAAACGCCTGCGCGCTGACCTCTCCGCCGAGATGCAGCGACGGGTGCAGGTGCCCGATCATCGAGCGCGGCCCCAAGTGCGGCTTGTCGCCGTGCAGCAGCGTCCAGCCGTCGCGCTCGCACGCTTCGACGGTCGCGCCGAGCACCGCGACGCCGCGCGTGCGGCCTTCGTGGTTGCCCGCGACGACCGTCACGACCGCTTGCGCGCGCAGCACGCCGAGCGCCGCGCCGACGGCGCGCGCGGCGCCTTCGCTCAACCCCGCGCCGTGGATCGCGTCGCCGAGAAACACGATCTCGCGCGCGGCATGACGGCGCGCGGCGAGCGCGATCGACGCGACGATCTCGCTCGTGCTCCACAGCGGCAGCGCCGCGCCGCCGCCCATCACGTCCTCGTAGCCGAGGTGCGCGTCGGCGCAGATCAGCGCGCGCGACGCCGTGAGCAGCGCGAAACCGCCGGGCAGCGCGAGCACGCCCTCCGCGAGCGGATGCTCGTCGCACGCGCGCGCCGGTTTGATCACAGCAACCGCAGCTGCGCGCCGGTGCGCGCTTCGGCGGCGGGGCGGACGGCGCGCACGATGTCACCCTCGTTCACGGCATGCGCCAGTTCTCGGGGCTCGGCGGGAAGCGACTCGCCCAGCACCGCGAGCACGCGCTCGTGCAGCGCTTCCACCATGCTCGCGCGGTCGTCCATCACCACCGAATCGCCGAACGACGACGTGACGATCCCGAACGTGAACGGCGTCGCCGCGGCCGGATGCAGCACGCGCGGCGTGCCGTCGATGGCCTCGAGGTACGCGCGCGCGCCGGGCGCGTCGAGCAGCTCGTGCGTCACCACGCGGACCGTCTCGCGGATCAGCGGAAAGTCGCGGTCGGCTTGCCACAAGCGGTCGAAGATCTTCGCCGCGTTCCAGCGCAGCGCGCCGCCGCGGATCGAATGCCCGCCGGCGCGCCGCAGCACCAGCAGCCCCGTGTTCGCGACGTAGCGGAACTGCTGGCGCAGCAGCCAGCCCGAGCGCAATCCGGCGAGCAGGTCGTCGTCGAGCTCCTCGGCGTGCAGCAGCGACGCCCACACCGCGTCCTGCACGTGCTTGCGCTGCGGCAGCGCGACGAGAAAGCCGTTGTCGTCGGTGGTGAGCGACGAGTTGACGCGCAGCCGCCGGTGCAGGCGCGCGCCGACGACGCGCGCGAGCGTCTCGTTCACCCGCCGCCCGGCGCCCGTGTGAAACACCGCCGTCTGGCGGTTGTCCATGCGGTAGATCTCGATCAGCGGGTGCGTCGCGTCCGGCACGCCCGACAGCGCGAGCTGCTGCGCGACGTAGCGCGTGACGTGCGCAGCCTCGACGCCGTCGAGCGCGTAGCGCGTGCGCAAGTACGCCAGCGCGCGCTGCGGCCCGCCGTCGCGCAGCGTCCCGGCGACGCCGTTGCGCAGCACGTCGATCTCCCGCGCGAGCGCGTGCGGGATCCCTTTGAGATGCGAACTCCACTGCGGCACGGTGGGGCGCCCGGCGTGCGCCTTCACGCGCAGCCCGCGCGGTCCGACCTCTTCCACGCGCAGCGTGCGCCCTTCGAGCAAGAACACGTCGCCGAGGCGCAGGCTCGCCGCGAAGCTCTCGTCGAGCCGGCCGATGGCGTGGCCGCCCGCGCTAGCGACGCCGATCGTCGACTCGTCTGGGATCGTGCCGACGTTCTCGAAGTACGCGGCGGACTGCTCGCGGCCAAGACCGTACACCGCGTCGCCGTCGGTGCCGATGCGTCGCACGTGCGCTTCTTCGGGTCCGGCGCCGCCGCCGCTCAGGTAGGCGACGCACGCGCGCAGATCGTCCTCGCGCAAAGCGCGGTACGGGTACGCGCGCCGCGCGAGTGCGAGCAAATCGTCGAGCGCGACGCGCTTGTCGGGCGCGCACAGGCCCACCAGCCACTGCGCCACGACGTCCAGCGGCGCGTCGGGCACGACGATCTCTTCGATGATCCCGTCGCGGATGCAGCGCCGCGTCGCGGCCGCTTCGATGATGTCGTCGCGGTCCTGCGCCAGCACGACGCCCGTCGCGACGGCGCCCGGGCGGTGCCCCGCGCGCCCCACGCGCTGCAACGTCGGCGTCATCCCGCGCGCGCCGCCGAGCACGATCACGCGATCGACGTACCCGATGTCCACCCCGAGCTCCAGCGACGTGGAGCACACGACGGTGCGCAGCTTACCGCTGCGCAGCTCCGCCTCGGTGCGATGGCGCACGTTGCGCTCGAGCGCGCTGTGGTGCACGCCGATGCGCCGGTCGCGCGTTGCGGTCTCGCTGCGCGGCCCGGTCTCGGGGACGGTGATCTCCTCGGCCGGTTCACCGGCTTGTTCCATCTCGTGCGCGATGCGCTCGGCCTGGCTGCGCACGTTGCAGAACACCAGCGTCGAGCGCACGTCCTTGGTGAGCGCGTACGCGGTGCGCGCGCACTGCGTGAGCGGCGCCATCGCGCCGGCGAACGGCGCGACGACATCGAGCTTCATCTCGCGCAGCCCGCGGCAGTCGACGACCGCGCAGTCGCGGTCCGTGCCCGCGAGATATGCCGCGACGCGGTCGAGCGGGGCGACGGTCGCGGACAGCCCGATCCGCCGCAGCGGCACGCGCGTGAGCTCTTGCAGCGACTCCAGCAGCAATGCGAGGTGCGCGCCGCGCTTGCTGCCGGCGAGCGCGTGCACTTCGTCGACGATCACCGTCTCGACGTGCGTGAGCGTCTTGCGGTAGCTGTCCATCGCCACCATCAGCGCCAGCGACTCGGGCGTGGTGAGCAGCACGTGCGGCGGCCGCGACATCATCAGCCGGCGCTCCTCGACCGGCGTGTCGCCGGTCCGCACCCCGGTGCGCACGAACGCCTCGCGCACGCGGCCGCGGCGGCGTTTCGCGCGCTCGGTGTTCGGCCGTTCGAGGATGCCCATCTCGCGGAGCGGACGCCTCAGGTTGTGCTCCACGTCGTAGCCGAGCGCGCGCAGCGGCGACACGTACAAGCAGTACGTGCGCGCCAGCAGCTCGTCGGCGTCGCGCAGATCGGCGAGCCGCGACATCACGGGCAGAAACGCCGCGAGCGTCTTGCCGGTGCCCGTCGGCGAGCAGATCAGCGTGTGCCGCGCCGCGGCCGCGAGCGGGAGCGCCTGCGCCTGGGGCGGGGTCGCCGTCCGGAGGTGCTCGTCGCACCACGCGGCGACGTGGGGGTGCAACGTGGAAAACGCGCCGTCCACGGGAACGCCGCTGCTTCTCGAACGGCTGTTCGACTCCCGCCGGCCCGACCGAGCCCGCCCTCTGAAACACGCTCGGTGCCGGTGCGGTACGTGCGGCCGGAGGACATGATGAGCTTTTTCGTTCGGATCACCGCGGTCGTCGCGGTCGCCATCGTGGCGCTGATCCTGCTCGGTCTGCTGGTGAAGATCGTTTTCGTGGCCGCGATCGTCGCGGCGTTCATCGTCGCGGGTCTCGCGATCTACAACGCGTTCCGGCCCCGCCGCCCGGCGCCGCCGGTGGTCACCTACACCGCACGCCGCTGAAGCGAGCGCGAGGCGCCTGAGCGCAGGACGCCTCGCCGTTCCCGCGTAGGACGCGCGAGTGCGACGTCCGCTGCTCCGCGCCGCCCTCGCGGCGCTCTTCTTCTGTTCCGGGGCCGCATCCGCGCGCGCCCAAGCGCCGGCGCCCGAGGCGAACCCGTCGGCCCCGCCCGTCCCCGCGCTGAGCTCGCCGTCGCCGGCCCCGTCGGCGGCGCCGACCGCGACCCCGACGCCGCCGTACAACCGGCTTGCGTTCCGCGAGATCGGTCCTGCGGTTGCCGGCGGACGCGTCACGTCGGTCACCGGCGTCGCCGCGGATCCGAAGCTGTACTACCTCGGCTCCGCCGGCGGCGGCGTGTGGAAGACCGTCAACGGCGGCGCGACGTGGACGCCGCTGTTCGACCGGCAGAGCGTGTCGTCCATCGGCGCCGTCGCGATCGATCCGAGCAATCACAGCGTGGTGTGGGTCGGCACCGGCGAGACGAACCCGCGCAACGACGTGTCGTGGGGCGACGGCATCTACAAGACTACGGACGGCGGCCGCACGTGGACGAACATGGGGCTCAACGCGACGCACGCGATCGCATCGATCGCGATCGACCCGCGCGATCCCAACGTCGTGGTGGTCGGCGCGCTCGGCGACGTGTTCGCGGACTCACCCGACCGCGGCGTGTACCGCACGACCGACGGCGGCAAGTCGTGGACGAAGACGCTCTACGCCGGGCCGCAGAGCGGCGTGAGCGAGTTGGCCGCCGACCCCAAGAACCCGAGCGTGATCTACGCGGGCATCTGGCAGTTCCAGCGCAAGCCGTGGACGTTCACCTCCGGCGGCGCCGCCGACGGCATTTGGAAATCGACCGACGGCGGCAAGACGTGGAACCGTCTCACGGGCCACGGCCTGCCCGACGGCATGACCGGCCGCATCGGGCTCGCGGTGGCGCCGTCGAACCCGCAGCGCGTGTACGCCCTGATCGAGTCGAAGGACGGCATTTTGTGGCGTTCGGACGACGCGGGCGCGACGTGGAAGCTGATGTCGAAAGACACGCTGGTCAACCAGCGGCCGTTCTACTTCTCGCACGTGCGCGTCGACCCGTCGAACGCCGACCACGTGTACGGCGTGTCCGAAGCGCTCTCCGAATCGAAGGACGGCGGCAAGACGTTCAAAGAGATCGCGCCGCAGGTGCACGTGGACTACCACGACATGTGGATCGCGCCCAACGATCCGGCGCGCATGATCGTCGGCGAAGACGGCGGCTACGCGATCACCACCGACGGCGGCGCGGCGTGGGCGTTCTCGCGCAACCTCGCGATCGGGCAGATCTATCACGTCGGCTACGACGACCGCACGCCGTATTCGCTGTGCGTCGGCTTGCAGGACAACAACGGGTTCTGCGGCCCGTCGAACAGCCTCAACGGCGAAGGGATCATCGACGAGTCGTGGGACCGCGTCATCGGCGGCGACGGCATGTGGGCGTGGCCTGATCCGCGCGATCCGAACCTCGTATGGACCGATCTGCAAACGGGCCGGCTCTCGATCTACGACCGCCGCACGCAGCGCAGCACCTTCGTGCAGCCGTGGCGCGGCACGGCGCAGGACGACTTCGCGCTGGACAAGGCGCGCTATCGCTACAACTGGGACGCACCGATCGCGTTCGACCCGTTCGATCCGGCGACGACGTACTTCGGCGCGAACGTGGTGTTCGCGACGCGCGACCGTGGCAAGCACTGGACGACGATCTCGCCCGATCTCACCCGCAACGACAAGGCGCACCAGCAGCCGTCGGGCGGGCCGCTCGCGCTCGACGTGTCGAGCGCCGAGTTCACCGGCACGCTGCTGGACATCGAGCCGTCGGCCAAGACGCGCGGCGAGATCTGGACGGGCAGCGACGACGGCTTGGTGCAGCTCAGCCGCGACGGCGGCAAAAGCTGGCGCAACGTGACGCCGCCCGGTGTGGCGCCGGACGGCCGCGCCGAGACGATCGCGCCGTCGGCGCTGGTGGCCGGCACGGCGTACGCGGTGATCGACCGGCACTTGCTCGGCGACTACGCGCCCTACGTGTTCGTCACGCACGACTGGGGCGCGCGCTGGGCGCGCGTCACCGACGGTTTGCCGGTGCAGTCGGCGCGTTCGATCCGCCCCGACACGCGCAATCCGCACCTCGCGTACCTGGGCTTGGAGAACTCGTTCTGGCTGTCGTACGACGACGGCGCGCACTGGCGCAAGCCCGCGCTCGGATTACCGACGGTCGCAACGTACGACATCCGCGTGCAGCCGCGCTGGAACGATCTCGTGCTCGCGACGCACGGCCGCGCGCTGTGGATCCTCGACGACCTCACGCCGGTCCAGCAGCTGCCGCAGGCGGAGGCCGCCGGCGTGATGCTGTTCGCACCGCGCACGGCGTACGCGTTCTCATCGCACTCCAACGACGAAGGCTTGTACACGCGGTACGGCGGCAAGAACCCGCCGGCCGGCGCGATGATCACGTACTACCAGGCCAAGCCGGCCGCGAAGGCGCCCGAGATGGTGATCCTCGATGCGAGCGGGCGCGTCGTGCGCCACAGCGGCACGCGCCGCGAAGGCAACCGCGAGGTCCCGGCGCTGACGAACTTCGCCGGGATCAACCGCGTCAACTGGGATCTTCGCGAGGACGGCCCGGTGCGCTGGCTGGGCGCCGCGAAAGAAGAGTACCGTGGTACGCGCGTCGGCGCCGGCGTGGTGCCCGGGACGTACACGGTTCGCATGGAGCTCGAGGGCAAGACGCTTTCGCAGCGCTTCGTGGTCGCGCCGGATCCGCGCGCGACGTTCACGCCGGCCGACTACCGCGCGGCGTACGCGTTCGCAAAGAAGCATCTCGACGAGTTCTCGCGCCTCGACGCCGCGCTCAACCGGCTCGACGCGTACGCCGCGTCGGCCGCCGAACGCGGGAAAGGTGCGAGCGGCAAGCTCCCGGCGACGCTGGCCGGCGTGCGCACCAAAGCGCTCGCGCTGCGCGGCCGGCTCACGGCGGACTTCACCAACGACGAGGACTTCATCCAGCGCCCCGGGCGCATCCGCGAAGACATGCAGAGCCTGCTGTTCGGTGCGGGCGCGCCGCCGAGCGCGGCGACGCTGAACTACGCGGCGCGCGTGGACGGCGCGTTCGACGCGGTGATGCGTGACCTCGCGGCGTTCGAGCGCGGCGACGTCGCGCGCGCGAACGAAGCGCTCACGGCAGCCGGGAAGCCGGCGCTCGCGACGAGCGGCGCGAAGCGCGCGGACGTCGTCGGCACCGAGAGCGGCGAGTCCGGCGAGTAGCGGGCTCGGCTAGCTTCGTTTCGCGAAGCTGTCGGCCGTGAGCGTCAGCGTGACCGACGTGCGCAGCGTCTCGCGCGCCGCGCCGATCTGGCGGCGCGACTCGCCTTGGAACGTCGCGCGCACCGGCACCGTGAGCGCGGTGTCGTACACGAGCGAGCCGCCGCGCGAACCCGCGAACAGCTGGTTTCCGGCGGCCTTCTGCTCCTGGCTGTACTCGAGCGTCACGTGGTGCGCGTCGCGCGCGACCACGCGGTAATGCTCGACGTCGGTGTAACCGTTCGCGCTCTGGTCCACGGTCCACGCCGTGCCGGGCTCCGTCGGATGGTCGCCGTAGAACCCGCGCGCGAGCCAGCGCGCGAGCGCGAGCTCCTCCTCGGTGAGGTTTTCCGCGTCTTTCGGATCGTAGAACACGACGCCGTCGGGCGCCACCTCGATGCGCACTTTCGCGCGCGTCCGCTTCACCGCGGTCTCCGCGACGTCGATCACGAGCCGGGCGTCGGCGGTCACGCCGACGACCTCGACGCCGATCGAGCCTTTCGCCGCGAGCGCGCCCGTCGCCGGGGGCGGGGCCGCGCCGTTCGGACGCGGGCCGACGATCTGCCCGAGCGGCGCCGGCCGCCCCGCGCCGGTCGTCCCCTCGCCCGGCGCTACGCGCACGGCCGCGACGTGCACGTCGACGTCGAACGTGAGCGTTCGCAGCGGCGGCGCAGTGCCGGGCGTCGCCTCGGCGAGCGCCGCGAACGGCGCCGCGAGCATTGCGGCTCCGAACGCCACGGCCGCCCAGCGATATCGCATGCGATCAGCGCTTCGCGAAGCTGTCGCCCGTGAGCGTCAGCGTCACCGACGTGCGCGTCGTTTCGTACGCGGCGCCGACCTGTCGGCGCGCTTCGGTCTGAAACGTCGCCTTCAGCGGCACGATCATCGCCGTGTCGTAGACCAGCGAACCGCCGCGCGTCCCCGCATAGCCGGTCGCGCCGCCGACCTTCTCCTCGAGCAGGTAATCGAGCGTGAGCTGATGCGCATCGCGCGCGACGACGCGGTAGCGCTCGACGTCGACGTGGCCGTTCGCGCTCTGGTCCACCGTCCAAGTCGTGCCGGGCTCGGTCGGCCGATCGGCGAAGAAACCGCGCGCAAGCCAGCGCACCAGCGTGATCTCTTCTTCGGTCAAGTTCGCGACGTTCTTCGGATCGTAGGCCACGGCACCGTCCGGACCGAGCACGATCCGCACTTTCGGCCGCGTTCGTTCGTTTGCCGTTACCGAGACGTCGAGGATCAAGCCGGCGTCGTCCGTCGCAGCCACGACGTCGACACCGATCGAGCCTTTCGTCGTGACGGCCGCGGCCTCGGTCCGCTGGCCGTTGCCGGTCGCGCCGCCGGGACGTCCCTGGAGCACGCGGCCCTTCACGAGAACCCCCGGGACCGTACCTCGAATGCCTTCGCCCGGCGTTTCGCGGCGCGCTGCGACGTGAACGTCCACGTCGAAGCTCAGCGTCCGCAGCGGATGGCTGGACCCGGACGTACCGGCGGCGTCCACGCCGACCGGCGCGGCCAAGACGGCGGCCAACGCCACGATCGCCGGCACGGCTGTGAGCGCCGTTACCGGGAGGCGGTATCCCATACCCAAAGGGTACCATAAGCGTTCGGCGCAGAGCACCCCATGCAGATCGAGCGCTACCGGGACCGCTTCAAGGACGTGATCGGGCTCATCGTCACGCCGATGGACCGCGGGTACGCCGTCGACGAGGGCGCCCTGCGCGCGCAGATCGACTGGTGTTTCGCGCACGGCGCGACCGGCGTCGTCGCGACGGGCTCGATCGGCGAGTTCTTGCACCTCGAGGACGACGAGCGCCGCCGCGTGCTCGACGTGGTGCTCGACCAGACGCGCAAGCATCCCGGCAAGAGCGCGTCGGCGATGACGTCGGGCGCGACGACGCTGCAGGCGATGCGCTGGACGAAGATCGCGGCGGAGCTCGGCTACGACTGCGCCGTGGTCATCGCGCCGTACTACTGGAAAGTCGGCGAGCGTGAAGCGTTCGAGCACTTTCGCACCATCGCCGAAGCGAACCTCATCCCGGTGTGCGTGTACCACAACCCGGCGCTGTCGAAGTTCCACATGTCGCCCGCGTTCTTTCAAAAGGCCGCCGAGCTGCACAACGTCGTGTGCGTGAAAGAGGTCGAGACGGAGCTGCAGCATCTCGAAGCGGTGGCCGACGCGCTGCGCGACCGCGCGATCTACCTGCAGACGTTCCGCGCGTACCTCACGGGCCGGCTGCTGGGCTCGGGCGGCGGCCAGATCAACGTGTTCGCGGTGCCCGCGTGCGTGGCGATCGACGACGCGTGGCGGCGCGGCGACATTGCGCTGGCCGAAGAGATCCAGCGCCGGCTCAACCGCGTGTTCCCGCGCGGCGGCGAAGCGGCGCTCGGCGCGCTCGGCATGACGAAGGTGACGGCGTCGGTCGTCACCGGCATCGACATGGGGCCCGCGCGCCCGCCGTACCTCGCACCCGACGACGCGCACGAGCGCATCGAGAAACGGCTACCCGAACTGTACGACGTCGTACCCGCGATGCGCCCGGAAAAGCGCACCGCCGTGCACAGCGTCTCGTGAGCCCCAATGTCACCCTGAGCCTGTCGAAGGGTGCGCCACGATCGTGGCCGATGTGGATCGGCGGCGCCTATACGGACGCCGCGAGCGGCGAGACGTACGACGACGTCGACCCCGCGAGCGGCGAGGTGTTTGCGCGCGTCGCGAACGGCGGCGCCGCCGACGTGGACCGCGCCGTCACCGCGGCGCGCCGCGCTTTCGACGAAGGCCCGTGGCCGCGCACGACGGCGGCCGAGCGCGCGAAGGTGCTGCGCCGGCTCGCCGAGCTCTTGATCGAGCAGCGCGAAGACCTCGCACGGCTCGAGTCGCGCGACGCCGGCAAACCGTTTCGCGAAACGGCCGACCGCGACGTGCCGCGCGCCGCGGACAACTGCGCGTTCTTCGCGAGCGCGATCGAGCAGCGCGAGCAGAGCGCGTTCTTCGACCGCAAGCCGTTCTTGGGCGCGCAGCGCGAGATCGCGTCGATCGTGCGCGAAGAACCCGTCGGGGTATGCGCGCTGCTGACGCCGTGGAACTCGCCGCTGATGCAGGCCACGTGGAAGATCGCACCGGCGATCGCGGCGGGGAACACCTGCGTGCTCAAGCCGTCGGAGCTGACGCCGCTCTCGACGCTGCGGCTCGCGGAGCTGTGCGCGCAAGCCGGCGTGCCGGACGGCGTCGTCAACGTCGTCACGGGGTTCGGGCCGAGCGCCGGCGCGCCGCTCGTCGCCGACCCGCGCGTGGACGCGGTCGCGTTCACCGGCAGCGAGCCGACCGGGATCGCGATCAACACCGCGGCCGCGGCGACGCTCAAAAAAGTTACGCTCGAGCTCGGCGGCAAGTCCGCGAACGTGGTGTGCGACGACGCCGATTTGGAGCTCGCCGTGGAGGGCAGCGTGCTCGCGATGTTCCGCCACAGCGGTCAGGTGTGTCTGGCGGGCACGCGGCTGTACGTGCAGAGCGGCGTCTACGACGCCTTCGTCGAGCGCTACCTCGAGCGCGTGCGCGCGCTGCGCGTCGGCGACCCGCAGTCGCGCGACAGCGATCTGGGCCCGCTGATCACGCCGCAGCACCGCGACCGCGTGGAGCGCTTCTGCGCGCAAGCGGACGACGACGGCGTGGAAGCGCTGCTGCGCGGCGCGCGGCCGTCCGACGCGGCACTCGCCGCCGGAAATTACCTCGGGCCGACGATCTTCGCGCCGCGCGACGAGTCGCAAGCCGTCGCGCGCGAAGAAGTGTTCGGGCCGGTGCTCTCGGTCTTCCGGTTCGACACGCTCGACGAGGTCGTACGGCGCGCCAACGCGACGCGCTACGGTTTGTCGGCGTACATCTGGACGGCCAACGTCGCGACGGGCATGCGCTTCGCGCAGCGCGTGCGGGCCGGCATGTGCTGGATCAACGGCTACTTCCTGCGCGACCTGCGCCAGCCGTTCGGCGGCGTGGGCATGAGCGGGCTCGGCCGCGAAGGCGGCCGCTGGTCGCTGGACTTCTTCACCGAACCGAAGCTCGTGTGCATCAGTTACTGAGGCCGAGGTGGACCGCCGATGTCGTTCATGAATCCCGTTTCCGTCATTCCGAAGCACGTGCCCGAGGAAGAGCTGCGCACGTTCGGGACGCTGGAGTCCTACGAGGAGTACATCGAGCACCAGTTCCGCGACTCCAAGGCGCTGCTCGAAAAATACCGCGCGCACAAGACGCACGACCCCGAGCTCTCGGCCGAGTACCGCAATGCGATGCGGCCCATCATGCTCACGACGTGCTGGGGCGAAGCGCAGACCGTCGCGCAAGTCGCGCAGATCATCACGAAGACGAACCGGCCCGCGATCCAGTACTTCTACGCCACCCACGCGCTGGACGAGGTGCGCCACACGCAGATCGAGTGGCGCCGCATTCGCGACCTCGACCTCGCGGACTCACTCGACGTGCCGTACGAGCAGACGGAGCTGTTCCGGTTCGTCAACGGCCTGCCGTCGTTCGTCGAGATCGTGTACGGTCAAGTGTGCACGCTGGAGGCGTACTCCGCGCACGTGCTGTTCAACTCGATCGCGGACCTCGCGCGCAGGTACGGCGATCTGGCGACCGCCGCGACGTACGAGTACGTGATGCACGACGAGGTGCGCCACATCGGCACCGGTTTGAAGATCGTCGCGGAAGCGATCGCGTCGGCGCCCGATCCGGACGAGGCGCGCTTCCGCATCCTCGATCTCGAAGAGCGGTTGCTGCCGATCACGATCCGCAAGCTGGGCCGCGACTCGCCGATCGCGACGTCGCTGTACGAAGCGGGGATGATCGCCGACAAGCGCGCCTTCGAGCTCGACGGCTTCCGGCAGTACCTCGTGTTCCGCTCGAAGATCCCGAACCTCCCGCCGATGCGCTACAAAGGCCCCGACGGCTGGACCGCGACCGACGTGATCGACGTCGAAGCCCGCGACACGTGATCGCCGCCGGGTTGTTCTCGACGCACGTGCCGCGTTTGATGATCCTCGATCCCGAGGCGCGGCGCGCATACATGGGCCGCAGCGTGACGACGTTCTACGACGCGCTGCCGCAGATCAAGCGCGAGCGCATCGACCCGCTGGAGTTCGACACGTTCGTCGTGATCGACACGCACTGGCACTCGACGCTCGAGTTCATCCTCAACGCGCACGAGCGCCACGCCGGCATCTACACGTCGGACGAGATCCCGTGGATGATCCACGAGTACGCGTACGACTTTCCGGGCGATCCGGAGCTCGCCGCGGCGATCGCCGAGGAAGCGAAAGCGCGCGGCGTCCCCGCCGAAGCCGCCGCGCACCGCGGCTTACCGGTGCACTACGGCACGCTCAACCCGATGCACTACTACAACGCGGGCCCCGCGAAGAAGCGCGTGCTGCCGATCTCCGTGCTCGACACGGCGGAGATCGACCCGAACCTGCGGTTCGGCGAAGCGATCGCCGCGGCGGCGGCGCGCGCCGGGCGCCGCGTGCTGCTGATCGCGTCGGGCGGCATGTCGCACCGCTTCTGGCCGCTCGCGACGATCCGGGAGCGCGCGAGCGCCGACCCCGCGGACATCAGCGATCCCGCGCTGCGCGCGTACGACGAGCGCATCATGCAGTGGTGGCAAGCCGGGGACCACGCCGCGGTGCTCGCGCACGCGGACGAGTTCCGGCGCACGTGCTCGCCCGAAGGGCGCTTCGCGCATTACCTCGTGCTCGCCGGCGCGCACGGCGGCGCCGCGTGGCGAGCACGCGGCGAGCTGTTCGGCCGTTACGAGGCCGCGATCGGCACGGGCCAGGCGAACTTCTGGTTCGCCCGCGATCAGTTCCCGGAGAAGTCCTCGACGTAGAAGGTCTCGTGCTCGCCCACCGTGACCACCGCGACGCCGATGCGGCGCTCGTTGCGGTCGAGGACGTTGGACGCGTGTCCGGGGCTGTTCATGAACGCGGTGTGCGCGTGCTGTTCGTCGCGGTCGAACGCGATGTTCTCCGCGGCGTACGACGTGGGCCATTTCCACGCGCGCAAGCGGTCCTGGAACGTGATTCCGTCCGGATCGGTGTGGCCGAAGTAGCCCCGGGCGGCCATCTCGACCGCCTTCGCGAGCGCGAAGCGGTCCAGCGTGTTGTCGCGTGTCAGTGCCGGCAGACCGCGCTTCGCGCGCTCCGCATTGACGTCGTCGGCGAGCGCTCGCGCTTGGTCCATGGAAGGCACCGGGTAGTGCGGGTTCACGAAGGAGATGGTGATCGGGGCTTCCTGCCCTTGAGCCACTCCCACGACCACGGGGGAGAGCCCGAACACCGCCGCCATCATGGCAACGAGTGGTGTCATGCCCTGGAAGATCGGACCTTTGGCCCAACGAGTTTAGGTGATCCGGGCCACTTTCGCGGTCGCGCGGCTACGCAGGAATGCGGAGGCCGCAGGCGGCTTGCGTCCGAAAAAGCGGCTGATGTCTCGCCTGTTCCGCGCCGCCTTGGCGGTCGTCGCCGCCTTCGCCCTGCTCGGTCCCGCCTCGTCCGACGCCCTGTCGCTGCAGCACCGTGACGACGTCCAGCACGGATTCCGGGCGCTGACGCAGACGTTCTATCGCGGGGTCGAACCGGCAAAGCTGGTCGCGGGCGCGCGGCGCGGCATCGCCGATGCCCTTCGGAAGCGCAAGGCGAGCGCGCCGGGTACGCCCGCGCGCAGCGGCGACGACGCCGTGGCGCAGATCGTGGCCGCGATCGACCGCGCCCGCGGCCGCGGCGGCCTGTCCGAGACCGACCTCACCTTCGCAGCGCTGACCGGGATGGCGCAGGCCGCGGGCGACCGCTATACGATCTTCCTCTCGCCCAAGGAGCTCACGAGCTTCCAGGGGCCGCTCAACCCGCCGCACGTGTTCGGGATCGGCGTGCTGCTGCAGCAGGACGAGAAGACGAAGGACGTCAGCGCGGCGTACGTCGCGCTCGGCACACCGGCCGAGGGCGCCGGGGTCCTGAACGGCGACGTGTTCGACGCGATCGACGGCACCAGCGTGCGCGGGCTCGACGTCGCGCACGTGCGCGCGAAGCTGCTCGGGCGCACCGGCACCACCGTGCGCGTGCGCGTGCTGCGCGACGGCAGCGTGCACGAAGAGTTCTCGATCGTGCGCGCCGAGGTGCACGCGCCGACCGTCTACCAGAAGCTGCTGCCCGACGGGATCGGCTACATCGCCATCGGCGTGTTCGGCGAACCCACCGCCGAAGAGTTCGGCGCCGCGCTCAAGCACTTACAGCACCAGAACGCGCGCGCGTACGTGATCGACCTGCGCAACAACGGCGGCGGCTACGTGATCGCCGCGGTCGCGATCGCCGACCACTTCATCCACGCCGGCCCGATCGTTTCCGTGGCGGAACGGTCCGGCACGACGCGCTTTTCCGCGGACGCGAACGCCGACGAGACGCACCCGGTCGCCGTGCTCGTGAACCACTACTCCGCGTCCGCGTCCGAGATCACGGCCGGCGCGCTGCAAGACGCCGGCGTGGCGACGCTCGTCGGCAACCGCACGTACGGCAAGGGCGTCGTGCAGCAGATCACCTACAACGCGGACGGCTCGGCGATGAAGGTGACGACGGCGCGCTATCTGACGCCGCGCAACCGCGTGATCGACGGCATCGGCCTCGCACCGGACGTGAGCGTGGTGGAAAACCCGCACGCGCGCTTCGGCGACCCCGCCGCGGACGCGCAGCTCGCCGCGGCGATCAACGTCGTTCAGGCCAAAGCCCGCTTGTAAGCGCCAACGGCGCCGCTTGTAAGCGCCAACGGCGCCGCCTTATAAGGCGCGGCTCAAGGCGTTCTTTCGGTTCTTCTCCAGCCACGCGTCGACGAGCGCGACGGTCTTGTCGACTTCGTCGCACTGCATACCTTTCTGTGCGGCGATGGTCTGCACCAGACGGTCCACGCGCTCGATGTTGGGCGCGCCCGCCTCGAGCGCGCGTGCCGCGGACGACGGCGTCATGAGCGACAGTGCCGCGTTCGCATATTTTTCGAAGGGAACGAGGTCCTGGTCGGCGGCGCCCAGAGACTTGCATACGCCGAGCACCCAGTCGTACACCGCACGCGTTGCTTCAACGTCGCCGTGCACCGCGTCCCTGATCGGCCGCACGCTGTCTTTTTCGACACAACGATAGTTTCCGGCCAGCAGCATCGCCCACTTCGCGATCGGCACGAAAACCGATTCGTGCACCTTGAGCTTGACCGGCAACTCGATCTCATGCCCCTCGCCGTCGTCGAATCGCGCCGCTTCGATCCCGGCTTCCAGATCGCGCAGCATCGCGGTGTGCGCATCCGAATCGAACCGGGCCGCCCGAAAGTTCGTCGGCAGCCTGACCTGCAGGACGTTGACCTCATCTCCCGGCGGGCGGAACGCCTGCGCGTCCGGGCTGCACAACGTCATCAGCTTCGGGTCGAAGCCGTCCCACACGCTGGCGTCGGTGTAGCAGTCCCTGAGCGAATCGACGTCGAGGCCCGGTATGCGCGCGAGGTACGGTGGAGGCGGCATGTTCATGATCGACATGCAGGGCACGCGCGCTTTCGCGACGGCATCCAGCAGCTCGCGAACGCCGGGCGAGCGGTACTGCGGCTCCTGCATCGCCAAGACGACGAGATCGTAGCCCGACGGATCGGTGTCTGCGGCACCGCCGGCAGACAGCGCACCCGCAAGCTTCCGGCTGTGGATCTCGACGAGTCCTTCGCGGCCTCTGACCGGCATGCGAACGCGCGCACCGTCCGCGTTGAACAGCTCCGCTTCGGCGGGAAGACAGACCAGCCGAACCGTGTGCCCTGCGGCCAGCAGCTTGACCGCGAGCAGGGAGCCGTACGAGGCTCCCATGATCAAAATCTTGTAGGTGGTAGCCATGCTAGGCGGCGAGCAGCATCGTCGCTTCGCGCGCGGGAGCCGCGGTCATCCTCACGACCTTGTCGTCGAGCAGCCCCGCCCTGCGGCCGTATTCCGCGATCGTCTCGCGCCGGTGGCCGGTCTCGTGCTCGATGCGCCGCAGCGTCTTGCCTTCCCGCAGCAGCGCGAGAACGCGGTCGCGCTGCGCGTCGGTCAGCGTATTCATGGGCAGACGCTTCGCGCGCGGCGCGCGGGCGGACCTGCGCGCGGGTGGCCGCTTTTGGCGGCGCGCACGGGACGGGCCGGCGCGCCGTCTGGTAGACTGCGGCGCATGAGCCTCATCCCGATCGTCGTCGAGCAGACCGCGCGCGGCGAACGTTCCTACGACATCTACTCGCGGCTGCTGCAAGAGCGCATCGTGTTCGTCACCGGCGTGGTCGACGACGCGATGGCCAACACCGTGATCGCGCAACTCTTGTTTCTGGAGAAACAAGACCCCGACCGCGACATCGACCTCTACATCAACAGCCCCGGCGGCAGCGTCAGCGCGGGGCTCGCGATGTACGACACGATGCAGCTCATCAAGCCGAACGTGGCGACGATCTGCGCCGGGCTGGCCGCGTCGGCCGCGTCGCTGCTGCTCACCGGCGGCGCACCCGGCAAACGCATGGCGCTGCCGTACAGCAAGATCCTCATCCACCAGCCGTCGATCGGGCAGATCGGCGGCCAGGCCACCGACATCGAGATCCACGCGCGCGAGCTCGTCGCGACGCGCCGCATCATCGCCGGCATTTACGAGCGCAGGACGCACAAAGCGGTCGAGGAGATCTTGCGCGACCTCGAGCGCGACTTCTACATGAGCGCGGAGGAAGCGCAAGCGTACGGCATCATCGACACGGTCCTCGTGAACGCGAACCGCAACGGCGAGCCCGTCACGGCGACGGACGTGCCGGCGACATAGCGCATATGTCGCGGAGCTAGCCGAACTGGGCGAAGAACGCGTCTATAGCCTCGCTAGCGACGCCCGCAGCGAGCGCACGCTCGCGCGCGGTCGTGAGGTCCGGCCGCACGTGCACCAGCAGCACGCTCGTTCGCTCGCCGCCCGGCACGAGCGCGACGCGCGGCGCCGCCGCGGGCGTCACGACGCTCTGCCACGGTTCGAGCAACGCGCTCGCGCGCTCGCCGGTGTCGACGCGCACGTGCGCGCCCATCGCCGTGATCGTGAGCGGAAGCCCGTCCGTCTCGACGTACGCTTCGTTGCGCGTCACGGTGACGCGCTCGACCAAGAAATCCTCGTTCGCGATCAGCAGTGTCCGGTCGAGCCCGTCCGTGCTATAGCTGAGCTGCCGCGCCGCGCCGGGAAACGTCGCGCGGAAATCGAGCACGTCGCCCGCTTTGTCGACGTGCAGCTCGCGCGGTTTGCCGTCGTCGCCGAGGCGGTTCCAGTCGAAGATGCGGTACGTCAGGTCGCTGGCCTGCTGCGTCTCGAAGAGCTGGATGCCCGCGCCGATCGCGTGCAGCGTGCCGGCGGGCAGATAGAATGCGTCGCCGGGTGCGACGGGGACGCGGCGCAGGATCTCGCCCAGCGTGCCGTCGGCGACGCGGCGTTCGTACTCCGCGCGCGTGGTGTCGCGCGTCCAGCCGAGCACGAGCTCGGCGCCGGGCTCGCAGGCGAGGATGTACCAGCACTCGGTCTTGCCGTTGGGCTGGTGCTCCACGCGCCGCGCGTACGCGTCGTCGGGATGCACCTGGACCGACAGCGGCTTGCGCGCGTCGATGATCTTCGTCAGCACGGGGAAGGTGCGCGCCGGATCGATCGGGCCGGTCAATGCATCGCGCAGCTCGCCACGGAGTTCCGCGAGCGTCTTGCCGGCGAGCGCGCCGTTCGCGATCCTGTTCTCGTCCCAGCACTCCCACGACTCGCCCAGCGTTCGCGCGCGGTCGCCGCGCTTGCCGTAGCGCGTGACGAGGGCGTCGCCGCCCCAGATCGCGGCGGTCAGCTTCGGTTCGAGGACATATGGATAGAGCCGGTCACTCACGTGCCGGCTCTTTCCCGTTCGTTTTGAACGTTCCGGCTCGGGTTAGTCGCGCCGGACGGTCGTGCTCGTCGAGCTGGAGCGGTTGTTGGACATCGCAACGAGGCCGACGATCA
>Ga0066662_10000097_pt1 | contig 33586 bp, 29 predicted proteins | sample GraSoiAngelo_111_FD_133939 | JGI IMG/M metagenome (GOLD analysis project Ga0066662, IMG submission 133939) | Grasslands soil microbial communities from the Angelo Coastal Reserve, California, USA - 14_0903_12_40cm | ecosystem: Environmental > Terrestrial > Soil > Grasslands | place: USA...
AATTACAAGCAGATGCTGGCCAAACTGGGCGAGGATGCGGTGGTTCGTCCTTTAAGCGAGGAAGAGAGTTCGCAGGCGTTCATGGTGGAAGAGCTGGAGCATGCTCCTCCGGCAGTGCGCCAGGAATACACAGATGCGGTAGAGAAATCGCTGGAAGCTGCACTCACCGACGCGGAGCTGTTCATCTCCTATAACGTACCGCTGAAGGCGATTGTACCGCTGGAAACTGCGCTGCCTCTGGCGCCCCATGACATTGCTCTGAATCAGCAGTTGGCCTCGCTGTATGTACGGGCTGATCGCTTTGCCGATGCGGCTAAGGTCTGCAAAACGCTGAGCGAGGTTTTCGCGGAAGCCGGGCATGCGGTGGAAGCTGAACGTTACGCAGAGGCATCCCGCAAATACGGATTACGCGCGGCTTCCATGCCTGCGGCTCCTGCTCCTGCTGCAGCCGCGCCACCACCGCCAGTTACGGCGCCGGTGGCCGCACCCGCAGTTACACCGCCGTCCGTTGCCAAGCCGCCTGAGCCGGTTATTACTGCTGCGATGCCGGTGGAAGTGGAAGAAGAGCCGCCTGCGTCTTCAGTTCCCACGGGCACGGTCAAAGAATTTATTCTCGATGTTCCCGCAGAATTTTCCGAGGAGATAGAAATTGCAGCTCCTGCTGCTCCCGCAGCGCCAGCCGCCAGTACCGCTGCCTTTGAAAGCCCGCTGTCAGAAACTGCTGCTCCAGCGCAAGCGGGGGCCACTCATGAAGTCGATCTCTCTCATGACTGGGAGAGCTTGTTCAGCGTAGATGGCGAAGCTGCACCGGCAGTCGCAGAAGAGCCTGCACCGTCAGTTCCCACCGGACCCGATCCCGCTGCGGTTGCGGACAAGGTACAGGAAGTACGGTTCTACATTTCTCAGGCCTTCTGGGACATTGCTCACGCAGCCATTGCCGATCTCGAAGGGATCGCTCCCGATAATCCTGAACTGGAGCAGTTGAAAGCTGCCCTGGCAGAGGCGCAGGCCAAAGCGGAAGCTCCCGGTCAAGCTGCCACTCTGGAGATTACCCCGGTGGAGGCGGTGGACGCGCCTGTGCTGTCACCTGAGCCGGTAGCCGTGCCGGCGGTGAAACCAGAACCAGCGCCGCCACCTGAACCGCTGGTGCAAGAGCTTGTGCTTGAAGTTCCAGAAGAGATCGAAGTTCCAAAAGCGATAGAGACGGCAGCCGAGCCTCCAAAAACAGAGCCGACATTAGCACCACCACCAGTGAAGCCTGCAGTGGCCGCGCCGAGTCAGCCAGTGGCTCCAATGACTCCGCCAGTGGCTGCGTCAACGCAACCAGTGGTTCCGGCGGGTCCCCCGGTTGCTGCACCGATTCAGCCAGTGGTTGCGCCAAGTCCGCAGGTGGCCGCCAACAAATCAGAGGATGTACTCGGCGATTTCGTTCTCGATCTGGAAGAGTCTTTGGGGACAGACTTCCTGCCGGTGAGCCAGGCGCAGAGTGTACCAGTAAGCAAGCCCGAAGTACCCAGCATCATTCCCGCTGCTGCGGCTTCAATAATCCCCGTAGCTGCAGATCCTCTAGATTCAGAGCCTCTTGAGGATTTAATAACTGTAGAAATTGCGGCCAGCACGGTCCATACTCCTGCCGCCAACCCGGCTCCAGTGATGCAGGCTGTCTCCGCTCCTGCACCGCCGGCCAGCGCGCCAGCCCCGGTGATGCAATCTGCCTCCGCTCCTGCCGCGGCCGCCAGCAATGGTGAACTGCAGACGAGCGAAGCGACCTCCGTCCTTACCGATATTTTCTCTGACCTGCAGGACGAGATGCAGGAAACGGAACCGGAAGACCCGGAGACGCACTACAATCTCGGCATCGCCTTCAAGGAGATGGGACTTCTCGACGAGGCAATTGGCGAGTTGCAGAAGGTATGTCACGCGGTGGAGGGGGGCAACGCGTTTTCGCAACCGATTCAGGCATATACCTGGCTGGCACAGTGCCTGGTGGATAAAGGCGTGCCGGAGGCTGCGGTCCGCTGGTACGAAAAGGCCCTGAATTTGCCGGGAGTCGACCACGACAGCCGCTGCTCCATTTATTATGATCTAGGGTCGGCTTACGAGTCGTTTGGCGACAAGAAAGCGGCTCTGAATAATTTCATGGAAGTTTACAGCTCTAATATCGATTTCAGGGATGTTGCTACCCGCATCAAAGTCTTAAAATCCTAAAGTGACCCCCACAGAAGATCACGAAAGATTGGAATCTACTTCTGCCAATGTCGAAGCCCCTCCCGGCCCTCAGCCCGTTGAGACTGAGCCGGAGGTGCCCGTCTGGATGCAGCGCGTGTTCGTGATTGTCTATGTGGTGTTCTGCCTCCAATTGGGTATCATGCTGATCGTCCTGCCGTGGAGTGATCCCTGGACCAATAACAACCTGCTGGCGCACTGGCCCACGCTCAGGCATCTGTGGGAGCATGGGTTCTTTCGCGGAGCAATTTCAGGCCTGGGTTTTCTCGACCTCTGGCTTGGCATCTCGGAAGCCGTCAACTACCGTGACCGCCGCTGATCTTATATAGTTTGGTCTCCTGATAGGTCATTCATGCCTACGAACAATAAGAATACTGAAAGCAAGAATTCTGATGCTGTCGTCACGGTGAAGCCCCACGGCAACGTGGCCCCGCTTGCCTATCTCAATGAGGATTACCTGAACAGTCCTGATGGACGCATTCTGCGCATCCTCTCTGAATACGCGGAGCCGCTCTCGCGCTTTCGCCGGGAGAAGATTCAGGACACAGTCGTTTTCTTCGGTTCGGCCCGATTTGCCAGCCTTTCAGACGCGGAGAATGCGCTGACTATCCTGGAAAAGCCCGGAGCGGCCAAGCCTGCCAAGGGGCCGGACCTGCCGGGCGGGGACGATGCGGATGAAGTTCAGGCTGCACTGAAGCGTGCCCATGCGGCCGTGCAGATGGCCCGCTTTTACGAAGATGCGCGCACGCTGGCGCGCATGCTTACCGAGTGGACAACCACGCTGCCCGGCAAACGGCATCGTTTTGTCGTGACCTCCGGCGGAGGCCCCGGCATTATGGAAGCCGCCAATCGTGGCGCGAGCGAAGCCGGTGGAAAAACAATAGGACTGAACATCCGGCTGCCCTTTGAGCAGTTCCCGAATCCCTACATCACACCGGAACTGAATTTCGAGTTCCATTACTTTTTCATGCGTAAGTACTGGTTCGCCTACCTGTCGAAGGCGCTGGTAGTGTTCCCCGGAGGCTTTGGAACGCTCGACGAATTTTTTGAAATCCTTACTCTTGCCCAGACGCAGAAGCTGGCGAAAAAGATCCTGGTGATTGTCTATGGCAAGGAATACTGGAACCAGGTGCTGAATCTGCAGGCCCTTTCGGATGCAGGGGCAATTTCTCCTGAAGACCAGAAGCTGTTTACCTTTGCGGATTCTCCGGAAGAAGCCTTCGAATGCCTGAAAGAAGGATTGACGCGTTATCACCTCACAGCCAAGCCTGCAGCAGAAGAAGGGCCGGAGATCGCCAAAACTCTACCGTAGGCAAAAAGAAGCCGCGAATTGCGCGAGTTGCGCGAATTTACGCGAATCAGAAAATGGGGTAAATGGACTTGCTGTTTTAGATGGCCAATTTATCCAGCTCAGGTCTTGTGACCAGATGTCCCGATTCTTCTAGGCTGCTTTCAGTTTCTCCTCCTTCTTCTTCACCTCGTGCTCCACGTCTTTGATCTCGATGCGTTCCCTGCGGATGTCGAGACGGAGATGAGCGTAGAGGCTCATGTACTGGTTGGCGATCCATACCAGGGCAAAGCCGCCGATCAGGTATCCGCGCCAGTCAGGGAAGAGCAGCTTGTAACGCGTGAGCCACAGAAAAAAGATGGCCACGTAATGGCTGAAGCAGAATTCACAGGTAAAGAGAAAGAAAAATTTGCGGAAAAACAGCCGGGGGTTCGATTCGCTCTGGCGGACGCAGTAGTCCCGGGGCTCACGAAAGACCTCTTCATGAGTCACGGTCCAGGCAATTGAAGCAATAGGAATCGCCAGCAGAAAGAGCCACAGAACCTGTATACCAAGAGACACCCTTGGAAAGAAGGGTTTTCAGGGCATCAAGTTGCCTTAGACTGGAATTCGATGCTGCTTTGCTACATCACTGACCGCCATCAGTTCCCCGGAAATCCGATAGAGCAAAGGCAACGCGTGCTGGAAAAGGTTGCTGAATGCGTAACTGCCGGTGTGCACTACATCCAGTTGCGGGAGAAGGATCTGAGCATACGGGAATTGGAATCGCTTGCTGGTGATGTGATGCGGTTATTCCCCGCAAACGCTTCTACGCGGCTGCTCATTAATTCCCGGTTGGATGTCGCGCTTGCTTGTGGGGCAGCGGGCGTGCACCTACCCTCCCGCGATCTGCCGCCCAGCGAAGCCCGTTCGTTGCTGGCCGGTAGTGCAGTCATCGGAGTTTCAACCCATTCTCTTGAGGAAGCGATGTATGCAGAAAGTCATGGGGCCGATTTCGCTGTCTTCGGGCCGGTTTTCGAAAAAAATTTTCGCGTCTCTGCTGATGGTCTGGAACGGCTGCGGCAGGCCTGCAATCGTCCAAAGGTCGGCACGCCGATGCCGCTGCTGGCCCTCGGCGGAGTCACCGCTGACAACGCCGCACAATGCATCGAGGCTGGAGCCGCAGGCGTAGCGGGAATCAGGCTGTTCCAGGAAAACAACGTGCAGCAACTGGTAGAAACTCTCAAAACCTCTTCAACACAGAGGAAATGAGGAAGCAGAGGAACACAAAACCTTACCGCTGATGCCACAGATGAATGGATCTACGCAGATAAGCAAAAGGCTTACCACAGAGGGCACAAAGGTTTCACAAAGGACACAGAGGAAAAGCACTTAAGAGAAAGTAAACAGGGTTATTTTTTCATGATCCAGGAAAAATTCGTCGTGGCTTGAGACGAATTTGATGGTTAGTACTAGAGCCACAGATAAACCTGAAATTTGCCCATTTACCAAATTACTCATTTACCCAATGTCCACTGCGGATCTTCGGCTGCGCTCACGACCAGGCCATCGCGCATGTGAATGATGCGGTCTCCAATGGTGGCCGCTTCGGGATTATGCGTAATCATGAGGACGGTCTGATTGAATTGGCGATTGGCATCGCGCAGCATCTTCAGCACGATCTCGGAATTTCTGGAGTCGAGGTTGCCGGTGGGTTCATCGGCCAGCACAATGGCCGGATGATTCACCAGGGCCCGCGCCAGCGCCACGCGCTGCTGCTCTCCGCCGGACATCTCTGAAGGGCGATGGTCGAGCCTTCCGGCAATGCCCAGCATCTGCGTCACCTTGTCAAGGAACTCGCCATCCACTCCGTTGTGCCCGGCGATCTCCCGCGCAATTTCTATGTTGCCGCGCGCGCTCAGCGTGGGCAGCAGGTTGAACTTCTGGAAGACAAAGCCGATTTTGCGCTTGCGCATCTCGGTGCGCTGGGCGTCAGACATCAGCGCGAAGTCATCGCCATCGATCAGCACTCTTCCTGAGGTTGCGCGTGTGAGGCCACCCATGATGTAAAAGAGCGTGGACTTGCCGCTGCCGGAAGGGCCAACGATGCTGACAAATTCGCCGCGTTCCACAGTAAAGCTCGCTCCCCGCAATGCGGGAACATCCACTTTGCCGATGCGGTAAGTCTTGGAGATATTTTCGACTTGAATGATAGGGGCCACTGGACATTTTGATGATAACAGAGGACTTCGTGGCAGAGCACCCGGCACCAAGCGGCAAAGAGCGGCACGGACAAGGCGTTTACCGCAGAGGTCGCAGAGAACGCAGAGATTACAAAGGCCTAAGTTGCAATCATCGAGCAGCAGCTCAGGTCTAATCTACAGGACTGACGCGAAACAACAGCCAAGAGCCAAAGCCAAGAGCCAAAAGCCAATTGCTGGCTGCTAATTGCCATTTGCTTATCTGGTTATCGCTCTGAATTGTCCGGCAACGGGTATGGGTACTGGTACGGGCACGGACATGTTGGCCTTCTTGGGGCCGCGTTTCTTTACCAGCAGGAGCCGTATGCGCTCCAGCAGTTCCACGGGAGCATACATGCCTTTGGGAAGGAAGATGTCGGCATGCGTGTCTTTGTCATAGATCTTGATTTTGCCGGAGAAAAGGATAGCCGGTGTTTCGGGAGAAAGTTTCTTGATTTGTTCTACCAGCTTGGCGCCATCAAACTCGGGCATCACCAGATCGCTCAGCACCAGGTCCACGCCGCCGTTCTTGAACTTTTCCAGGGCTTCATGACCGCTAGTGCAGGCCGTCACGCGGTAACCGCGGGTCTCGAGCATTACTTTTCTGATGGAAAGGGATTGTTCATTGTCGTCAACACACAGAATAGTCTTCTTGGGTCGCATATCCGTCCTAAGTCAAATCGCATTCGTGAACGTGCCAGAGCAGGGCCGTTTCGAATGTCATCTTTTTTTATTTTTAATGTGGGCGAGAATCAATATCAGCTTGAGAATAGTAGGACGAGCGACGCCGGATGTAAAGTACCATGCACGCCAATAGCAGAAATTTTCTGTTGAAAAGCGCTCCGTGCGATCTGAGCGAAGAAAATCCGGGTGAAATCTCACTTCAGCGTTCAAAAAAATATTTCTCCGCGCACTACTTCCACAGCATTTCCACCAACGCGTATGTTTACAATCTGGTCACGCTCCTTTCCGGCGGTCACATAGATGCTGCTTTTGCGTTTCATTTCCACGCCCTGCTCGATCAACGCCTGCTCTTCGGGCCGGATCACGCCGTATTGCACTGCCCATGCGGCACATGGACCCGCCGCCGAGCCGGTTGCGGGATCTTCTCCGCCGTAGAAGATCATGCGCGCCTGCAACTTTGCTGCCGGATTCATAGTTTCACGCGAGACGAAATAAAAAAATTTCGCGTCAGTCCTCGACAGGTACTCATTCATCACTGACCAGGTGGGCGCGAGCTTCTGCAGCGCCGCCAGAGACTTGATGGACACCATGGCGAACGCGTTTCCGGTGCTCACGGTCTGGATGGGCACATCGCCGGCAATATCAGCAGCGCTGATTCCGGCGGCGCGCGCCACATCTTCGCGCGAGTGCTTCTGCCCGAACTGCGGTTCGCGCTGAGTCATCTCGCCGAAGGGCAAGCCATCGCGCATCGTAAACTGGACCGGAATCTTGCCCACGTTGAGATCGAGATTCACCGTTGGCGCGCCGGAGTTGCCGCGCAGCACCAGTGCGGTGCCCAGTGTAGGATGTCCGGCGAAGGGCAGTTCTTCCGTGGTGGTGAAGATGCGCACGCGCACGCCCCGCTCGCGCTCGGTAGCTTCGTCGCGTGGGATGATGAAGGTGGTTTCCGAGAGGTTCATCTCCCGTGCCAGCGCCTGCATCTCTGCATCGTTCAGGCCGCGGGCATCGGGAAAGACGGCGAGCTGGTTGCCCTCAAGCGGGACGGCGGTAAACACATCGAGCTGGACAAACGCGAGCCGGCGTTTCTGGTTTGACATGATTTTCTCCGCAACCAAAAATCTACCACGAACACACGACGACATGAAGGCACGGAGAAAAGCAAAGAGAATAAATTCATAACCGGTGCAATAGAAATTCTTCTCTTTGCACCTGGACACGAATTTGTTTGCGAGTAGTACGGGACAAGATTGGTACACTTACAACGCAGAATGGTTACAGCCCACCGCGCTGTGTAAATGAAAGTGAGGTTGATTGAAAGCTTTTCGCAAACTGCTGCAGCGCACGCCGCTGTATGGCGCTTACAAGGCGCTTGGGCATTATCCGGATTACTGGTACTGGAAGCTACGCGGTCAGCCAATTCGCTCTCCGCATCTGCTGAAGCAGCATACGGTGCGCGACCATGCAGAGAGATTCGGCCTGCGCACCCTGGTGGAAACGGGAACATATTATGGCGAAATGGTCGCAGCCATGAAGAACCGCTTTGAGCGAATTTATTCGGTGGAGTATGACCACCAGCTTGCACAGCGGGCCATAGTCAAGTTCAAGCGCTACCCGCACATCAAAATTTTTGAAGGCGACAGCCAGCAGGTTATTCCTGAATTGCTCCAATCCATCAGCACGCCGACTCTCTTCTGGCTGGATGCCGGTTACTATGGCTGGGCAGGTCTGCAGGGCGACAAGCAGAGGCTTACGACTGAGCTTGATTCCATCCTGAGGCATCCGGTGAAGCATGTGATTCTGATGGACGACGCACGTGGACTCAACGGACAGAACGGCGCGCCAACTGTGGAAGAACTGAAGCGAAGGATTGAATCGGAATTTCCGGGACGCATGGTTGAAGTGAAGTACGACATCCTGCGAATTACACCGTCGTAATGATTCACCACAGCGTAGTGAAGCCATAACCAAAAGCTAACCACAAAGGGCACAAAGGTTTCACAAAGGGGCACAGAGGAAATGGGGTTGGAAATCTGGGAATTAAGCCGCGAATCGCGCAAAATTTACTCGAATCAGAAGGCTAGGTAAAGCGCAGAAAAGAGCCCGGAAATTCTTCGCGGCTTGGGACGAAGTTAATTGTTAGCAATGCAATGCAAAGAGCGCGAAGGACGCAAAGGTAGCTCTTTATTATTTCCCCGGCCTCGCTCCGCCTTTGCTCACGCCGGTGAGCAGATCTACTTCAAATGGCACTTCTTTATCTGCCAGGGCGTCCCAGCCATTTCCGTAGAGTGTTTGTTCTTTGACTTCGATTGCAGTGATCCCTTCCCATGACAATTTTTCCGTCGTCCACAAAGGGCCTGCTTCGCCGAAGGCGGTAATGCTGGTGAACCCGGTAAAGAGCAGCAGCTTCAACTCAGGCAGGGCGCGCACCTCGACGACTGGGCGTTGTTCTACCTGTATCCAGACGGAAGGATCGGCGGCGTTCACGATGTAGACATACCCGCCTACTGCGACACATAGAGAATTCGGATCAGGGCAGGAGTAGATGCCGCTGGCCACCTGCTCAGATTCGAATCCCAGGGCAAAGAACCCTATCCATGCCGGCGCTTCTTTGGGAACTACACGGACATAGACGCCGTTGCGGTCCTGTTCTTCGAGTTGTGCCGGAAACTGGTGGAACTTTTCCGCCGGATGGACAAGCGAATATGACTCCAGCGCTTTGACTTCATAATTGCGCGGGAAGAAAAAGTTAAAGTGGCCCAACCTCATGAGCGTTGTCCGCGGGCAGCCATGAATCCGGCCACCCTCTCACGCACGCTCTTCACATGCTCCGGCAGATTCAGTCTGCTGCCTTCTTCCAGCAGCGGGATCAGCTTGTCAAACTCCGGGCCGGAGTGCGAGCCAATGAGCATGATGCGCACCGGATGAAAAAGGTCTTTACCCTTGGCGCCGGTCTCTGTCTTTAGTTCGTTCATGATCTCCTTGAAGCGCTCGGGCGCGACCGGAAACTGATTGCCAATCTTCGCGGCAAAGGCCTGCAGCACCGGGCCGGTCTTCTCGCCTGCAAGCACTTCGGCGTTTTCAGGATTGGCAAGCGCCGCTGCCGGGTCGAAGTGAAACAGGATTGCGGCACGCTGCGGAAGCTGCTCCAGCTTATCCACGTAAGGTGCAAGCAGATCGACGACGCGTCCGAACCATTGCGCGATTTCCGCATCTGGATTCTCCGGCAGCAGCCCGGCTTTGGTGAAGAATGGCTGGGCAATGGCGTGAATCCGTTCCGGCGGGCTCTGCTTGATGTAGTGACGATTGAGCCAGTGGAGCTTCTCCATGTCAAAGATCGCAGGAGAAGGCGTGATGCGCTTCAGCGAGAATTCCTTGATCAACTCTTTGGGTGTAAACGTTTCGCGGGCGCCGCCGCTGGGCGCCCATCCCAGTAGCGCCAGATAATTCACCAGCGCTTCCGGAAGAACACCCATATCACGGAAATTGGCAATGGAGGTTGCGCCATGGCGTTTCGAAAGGCGCTCGCGGTCCGGCCCCAAAATAGTGGAAAGATGCGCAAACTCCGGCACCGGCAGGCCCAGAGCTTCGTACAGGGCCACCTGCTTGGGTGTGTTGGAAAGATGGTCATCGCCGCGTATGACATGGGTGATCTTCATCTCCGCATCATCAACCACCACCACGTAGTTGTAAACCGGCACTCCGTTGGAGCGCATGATGATAGGATCGCTGACCGATTCACTGGCGAACTGCACGTCGCCATGAACAATGTCATGGAACTTAATGGGGTGCTCGGGAATCTTCAGGCGGATGGCGGCCGCCTCGCCCGCATGGCGCCGGCGCTGCACCTCCGCAGGATCGAGATTGCGGCATTTTCCTGAATAGATAGGCTGGCGATTTTCTGCCAGGGCCTGCTGGCGGTCACGCTCCAGATCTTCCAGCGTGCAGAAGCAGTAGTAAGCCTTCTGTGCCTGCACCAGGCGGTCCGCGGTGGAGCGGTAAATTTCCAGGCGGTCTGACTGGCGGTAGGGAGCGTAAGACCCGCCGACGTCCGGCCCTTCATCCCAATCGAGGCCGAGCCACTTCAGGTCGTCGATGAGCTGGGTTTCGTAACGCGCCTCGCTGCGCTCCAGGTCAGTATCTTCAATGCGCAGGACATTCACCCCGCCTTTCTGGCGGGCAAACAGCCAGTTGAACAGGGCAGTGCGGGCGTTGCCGACGTGAAGCTGTCCTGTAGGAGAAGGGGCAAAACGGACGCGAATCTTACTCTCAGAGGCCATCTATCTGATAGTAACAAAGACAGGCTCTTCTGCTTCTGTTGCTCAAAACAGGTATGCGATATCGAGCCAAATGCAGAGGTCGTGACGCGATCGTTTGTTTTCTTCCGGTTAGAAAATCGTGTGCACGACTTCCGGTGTTTCTGGCACGACTTCCAGTTCGTCTGGTCACGACTTCCGGCGAATTTGGCACGACTTCCAACCGTCCTGGCACGACTTCCCGATGAGGTTTCCGTGCTGAAAGCGCACCCCTTCATGAGACGCAAATCTGGCGCTACACGCCACAAAATTCATTTGCCTCACGTCCAAATACCTTTGTATGAAGCGATTGCAAAGAAATTGGATTCCAGAAAAGCACCGAAAATCTGCCGCTACGTAGCGGCTACATTGGCGCTACGAAATCTTTTACGGATCAACACCTATGGCGCCCCTCCGGGGCTCTTATCTGCGGCTTTCCATGTTATCCACGTCTTCCGACGTGGGCTCAATCATTGCGCGCCTCCGGCGCTGGGACTGTCGCAACAAATGGTGAAAAGCCACGAAAGTTAACGCCCTCGCGGAGGGTGGCGAATTCGACGCTGTAATAGTATCACTAAATACAATTGTATGGCGAAGAAAATTCAACCCCAAATTTGGCTGCCAAGCCGCCAGAGCAATTCAGGGATTTCGATAAGGATTCGGAGCAGATGCGGTGCCACCAGCACTACGGTGCCGGGTTCCAACGGCCAGTTCGTGTGGGCTTGAAAGTTCACGTTCCCCAATTAACGTCCGGGCTTCAACCGATGTAGCCTTACACCATTTCCTGAATTGCTCTAAACGGTGCTTACAATGATCTCCTGGCCTGACTGCCCTTTCAGCGGCGGATGGCGCAGGGCAGCGACAGAGAAGTCTGAAGGCTGAATCACTGCCGGTTCCAGCTTGAGAATTTCGCCCTGGTTTTCAACCCGCACCTCGACGCCAAAATACTCCGGAAAGAGCACGTTCTCACGGGCGCCGCTGCAGATATAGAGCGAGAGCAGGTCGCAGAACTGCAGAAGGTCTGTCCAGAGTTCAAGGTGATGGGCGGGGCTATCTGCCGAGAGTTTTTTCTGCCGCTGACTTTCGCTGCTGATAAATGACTCGAGTTTTCTGCGGTCTTGCTGTGCGTCATCGACTGATTGGATGCGATGTTCTGCCAGGCGATAGAAATGCCTGCTCACGATGTATCCGCCCGCAGGCGAGACCGACTGAGCGGTTTCGATGGATTTCTGCCAGGCGGCCAGGAAGCGAGGCACAGACATGACGATAAACGATTCCGGCTGGATTGCCTCCTGCGCGCGGCTCTGCTGGATAGCCTGTGCGTCAGTCATTCCCCATCCTGCGTCGTGCAGGGCAATGGCGCGTATCAACTGCTGGTCAGGAGCGGGAAGCTGCTGTCCGCAAAAGCGTGACGCCAGTTCTCCGGAGAGCGCAGCATGGGAAGGCTGGGTCACCAGGCAGCAGCTCTCGTATTTTTGTTTTTGCAGACGCTCGACCACCGGCCAGGCGGGCAGGAATTCTTCTGTGCCGGCGGGCGCAGGTTCGAGGGGGCGGAGGATCATGACACTGGACGGCGTTTGGCCACTCGTCCTGAAGCTGCGGCAGCTTTGGCGGGCCCGCTGCTTGTGGGAGGTTTTTTCATGCCTTCCAGCAATTCCTTCAGCGCCACGGCATTGTTCTGTTCCGTATTTTTCGAGGAGTAGACCAGCGTAACTTTGGGGTGCTCGCTTAAGAGGTGATACAGCGTTTCCAGATCGGCAGACGCCTCGCCCGTGGAAAGCTCTTTGAAATAGCGCTTCTTGAATACATTCCAGTTGCCGTTGGCGTGGAACCATTTGCGCAAGGTGTCAGAAGGGGCAAGGTTTTTCAGCCACTGGTCGATACGGGCCTTGTCTTTGCTGATGCCCCGTGGCCAGAGGCGATCTACCAGCACCCGCTGTCCATCGGAGAGAGAGGGCTTATCGTAAGCGCGTTTCAGTGCAACCGGCATAGAGTGATAAATGTCTGCCATTCGCAAGCAAATCGCTAGTAGCTGATACTGGAGAGTGGGCGACTTTTCAAGTGGCCACTTTCAAAAAGCGGCGCTACAGAACATAATAGTCACTTGAACCGAATAGCGTCCATCCTTCTGACGGCCTTCGCTCTTACCCTCGTAATCGGCTGCGAACCGGACCTTTCTAAAAAAACCGATGCGGAGCTTGGTCTCAACCCACAACAGGCCCAGGGACGCCATGTCTACCAGTCTTACTGTACCCAGTGCCACCCTGCGTATTCTTCCAGCGGCAATAAAGGGCCCCGATTGAAGGGGATGTACAAAAAGGAATATCTGCCCAGCGGCCTGCGCGCCGAAGACCGGTTCGTGGAAGATGTGATCCTGCATGGCAAGAGGATGATGCCGGCCACGCATCTGGGGCCGGACCAATTGCAGGATCTGATCGCGTATTTGCACACGCTCTAGAATTAACTGCAAAGGGCGCTAAGGACGCAAAGGTAACAACGAGCGGATTTCCTGCGTTTCATCTTCGCATCGTACAATAAGTAGGACACATCCAATCAGACGAAATGGCCAGCGCAATCGAACTTGTCCAGATAGATTTGAGCCCACGGAGGCCGCAGCCTAAGCCAGGATGGCTGAAGGCCCGCGCGCCCATGGGCGACAACTATCATGAATTGAAGAAGCTGGCGCGCACCCTCGATCTGCACACGGTCTGTGAATCGGCGCAGTGTCCCAATATTGGCGAATGCTGGAACCATAAGACCGCCACCTTCATGCTGCTGGGCAATCTCTGTACCCGCCGCTGTGGTTTCTGCGCGGTCCCCAAGGGCAAACCCGAGCCGCTCGATGTGGACGAGCCGCGCCGCGTCGCCGAAGCCGTGGCCACGCTGGGGCTGAAGCACGCGGTAGTCACCAGCGTGAACCGCGACGACGATAACTTCGGAGGAGCCAGGATCTTTGCTGAAACTATCCGCGAGATTCGCCGCCAGGCTCCGGGCTGCCAGATAGAGGTTTTGATTCCGGATTTTCAGGGCATCGACGATTGCCTGAAGATTGTTCTGGAAGCAAACCCCGAGGTACTGAACCACAATACCGAAACGGTGCCCCGGCTGTATCGCGCTGTGCGCTCCGGCGCGCGCTATGAACGCACGCTCAAACTGCTGGAAAACGTGAAACACTTTGCTCCGGGAATGGTTTCAAAAACCGGCGTGATGGTCGGCATTGGCGAAACCATGGAGGAACTTCTGGAGGTCTTCCGTGATCTGGGGGCATGCAACGTGGACATTCTTACCGTGGGGCAATATCTGCGTCCTTCAAAAAATCATCTGCCCATGACCCGCTACTACACCCCGGAAGAATTTGCTTTCATAAAACAGGAAGCGCTGAAGATGGGCTTCAGGCACGTTGAATCCGGCCCGCTGGTGCGCTCTTCGTATCATGCGCACGAACAGGCGGAGAGCACGGGATTGATAGAAGCAAATAGCATCTAGCAACTGGCAATTAGCAACCCCAAAACCTCTCACCACTGATTAACGCAGCGCAGCCGAGCCGCAACCAAAGGCTTTAACCGCAGAGAACGCAGAGGAAAGGAAGTAAGCCGCGAATGACTCGAATCCCACGAATTTACGCGAATTTTTGCATATAAATTTCGTTAATAAATTCTTCGCGACTTGAGACGAATTTGATTATTAGCACTACAGATAAACACAGATCAGAACGGATTCATTTACGGCTTATTTCAAAACGAAAAGGCCCGTTGGCGTGGGCCTTTTCGTTATAACGAGACAAGCTAAAAGCTAAGAGCTGCTTTTCACCATACATGGCAGGCGTTCTGGCTGACCATGGGCTGGCCGGCCTTGCAGCCCCAGGCTTTGGCAAACTCCGGCATGTTCTGCATTACACCGTTAATCCTAAATTTTCCAAGTGAATGAGGATTGGTGAGCGCCAACAGGCGGGCAGACTGGTCTGACTCGTTGTCACACCAGATTTGTCCCCATCCCAGGAACAACCGCTGTTCCGGAGTAAAGCCATCGATCTTTTCCGGTTGCTTGCCTTCCAGAGTCTTTTCCAGCGCTATATGAGCAATGCGCAATCCACCATTGTCGGCGGTATTTTCGCCCAACGTGAGCTTGCCATTGAGATGGACATCATCCACGGCGACAAAGCCGTTGTATTCATCCACCAGGCACTGCGCCCGCTGTTCGAAAGCTTTGTCATCTTCGGGAGTCCACCAGTCTTTCAGATTGCCCTCAGCATCGAACTGGCGTCCGGAATCGTCAAAGCCGTGGGTCAATTCATGGCCAATGACCGCGCCGATACCGCCGAAATTCAGACCGTCGTCAGCCTTGAAATCATAGAATGGCGGTTGAAGAATGCCTGCAGGGAAGTTGATGTCGTTCTGCAAAGGGTTGTAATAGGCATTCACCGTGGGTGGAGTCATGCCCCATTCCTTCTTGTCCAGCGGCTTACCTATTTTGTTGAGTTGCCGCCGGAACTCGAATGTGTTGGAGCGCAATGAATTGCCGAGAGCGTCTCCGCGGACGATCTTCAGCGTGGAGTAATCGCGCCATTTATCGGGATAGCCAATCTTGTTCTGAATGGCGTTTAGCTTGATGATTGCCTGTTTTTTGGTGGTGTCGGTCATCCAGTCAACATGATTGATGTCATCGTGCAGGGCGGCTTCCAGAGCGTGCACCATTTTCAGGGTGCGTTCCTTGGCTTCAGGAGGGTAAACCTTCCGGACGTACTCCTGCCCCAGCGCTTCGCCCAGATCGCCATCCACATCGGAAACGCAGCGCTTCCAGCGCGCGCGCAATTCCTTGGCTCCGGTCAAAGTCTTGCCGAAAAAGTCGAAATCCTCATTCACAAAGGGGGTAGGCAAATAGTGAACCTGCCCGTGAACGAGATGCCAGCGCAGGTAGGTCTTCAGGTCATCGAGGCTGACCTGGTTCAGTTCTGTTTCCAGCGTTTTGAAGAAATCAGGGTTGACCACATTCAAATCTGAAAAGGCGGGCGCTCCGATCCCGGTAAGGTATTTCGGGAGAGAGAGTGAAGGCACAAGCGCCTCCCATTCTTTGGCCGTCATCTTGTGGTAGATATTGGCAGGGTCGCGACGCTTCACCACCTGCATGGAGCCTTTGGCCAGCGCGGTTTCCACGTTCATTACGGCTGCGGCTTCTGCGGCTGCCTTTTCAGAGGAATCGCCCAGCAGCTTGAACATATTGGTAACGTGCTGGACGTACGCTTTCTGCAGTTCTACCGATTTTTCATCAGTCTTCAGGTAATAGTCGCGTTCAGGCAGGGAGAGTCCTCCCTGATCCACCTGTGCGATCACTTCCTTCGCGTTCTTAAAATCCGGTCCGGAGCCAAAATCAAAGAGTGCGCTAATACCAATCCCATGCAGGTGCGCCATTTCGTTCACCAAGCCCGCCTTGCTCTTCATGGCGTTGATGCGGTCAAATTCAGGCTTCAATACGGCTATGCCTTTTTTATTGATGGCCTCTTCATTCATGCAGGAAGCGTAATAGTCACCGATTTTCTGCTGGTTGGCGGTGCGGCCGGCAGAAGGCTTGGCTGCCTGTTCAAGAATCTCATGCAGCACAGCGCGGTTGTGCTCTGCCAACTCATTGAAGCGTCCCCAACTGGGCTGGTCAGAGGGAATAGGATTGTTCTTCAGCCAGCCGCCGCAGGCATACTGGTAAAAGTCCTGGCAGGGATTCGCGGTCTTGTCCAAGCCTGCAAGATCAAAGCTGGGGATTTGTTTGGGCGGTTCTGATGATGGAGTGTTCTGCTGGCCGATTGCCATTCCGGCCAACAGCAGCATCGCTGCGCTACGGAGAAAATTACGCATAATGAGTGTGCCTCAAAAAATAAGCTGTATTCGGAGCAGCATTTGTGCCGCCCCGGGCTGTAAGTTGTTATGCATCCTTACCCACGTCTTCCGGCGTGGGCTCAACATTGCGCGCCTCCGGCGCTTTGAACATCGTAGTTTTCAGAGCTATCCAACCGCCAACACGGTGAATCCGGTGAAGTCATACCCCTGTTACTTGTCTTGCTAATCCAACCAGTATTAGAAGACCCGGAAGTGAATCGTGAGGTATTTCTTGGGGTTCTCCCGAATTGCCTTCACCAGGTTGCGTGTCTCCACCAGCATCTGGTCGGTATTGTTGTACACCGAGGGGTCCTGGATCAGCTTGCCGATGGTGCCTTCACCCGAATTGAACTTGTCTGCCAGAGCGGAAAGCTTGGTAATGGTGTTATCCAGCTTTTTGGCGAATTCTTCGTCTTTGGCGAATTTGCCGATTGCGCCATGACCGGCATTGATACTGTCCATAAGCTGGTTAGCCTTGGAGATCGTCTGGTTGGCATTCTGGTACAGGCTGGGGTCTTTGATGAATTTGCCGAGTGAGCCCTCGCCTCTGTCTATGCTGTCAACCATGTGGTTGACCTTATCCAGACTGTCATTCACCTTGCGGTAGAGCGAATCATCGGACATCAGTTTGCCGATGCTGCCCTTGCCGTTGCTTACGTCGTTCACGATCTGCTGCATCTGCGCCAGCAGAGCATTCGCTTTGTTAAACAGTGCCGGATCCTGGATAAACTTTCCTACAGAACCTTTACCGTTTTCGACCTCGGCGACGATGCGGTCCAGGCGCTTGATCAGAATGTCAAGATTTTCCAGAGTGGTCTGGCTGCTGCGGACTACATCCTGGAGCGCAGGCGCGTTGGCGGCTTTCAGGGTATCTCCGTCGTCCACCTGGCTGCCGTGCGCGGTTTTGCTGTCCACGTCAATGAACGATTCACCCAGCACGCCGACAGTCTGTATGGTGGCGCTTGAATCTTTGCGCAGCAGGAACCTGTATTTAGTATTCACCTTCATGGTGACCTGCACCGGATCGAGCTGCCTGCCGGGAACTACACGGATATCTTTCACGTTGCCGATGGTGACACCCTGAAGGGCCACGGGCGCGCCCACACGCAGTCCCTCGGCATTATCAAAGTAGGAGTAGAGAGTGACTTTAGAAGTGAAAAATCCGGCAGTGCCGCTCATCAGGAAAACCAACACAGCGAGGGTGATTGCAGCCACAATCACCGTGATTCCAACCCTCAACTCAGACCATTTAAGCTGTTTTTGACTGGGCACTATTTATTCCAGTGACAAAAAATCATATCAGAAGCACCGGCAAGTCCCCAAAAGTGAGGCATTTAGCCATATGGACAGGCTGCTGAACGGCTTTTTCGTGGAGATAATGGAGGATTAACCACAGCGCAGCTATGCCGCAACCAAAGGCAAAACCGTTACCACAGAGGGCACAAAGGTTTCACAAAGGACACAGAGGAAAAGCACTTAAGAGAAAGTAAACAGGTTCTTTTCGTGATCCAGTCCGGAAAAATTCTTCGCGGCTCGAGACGAATTTGATCGTAGTAGTGCAAAGAGCGCGAAGGGGCGCAAAGGTGCTGTAAGCGCTATAATTCCGGGAAATATGTCCCGCCGCGTTTCACTGTTCGTGCCATGCTTTGTAGATCAGCTACTGCCCGAGGTTGCGGTGGACACGGTCAAAGTACTGCGCCATATCGGATGCGAAGTTGCATTTCCTGAAGATCAGACCTGTTGCGGGCAGCCTGCATTCAATACCGGATACTGGAATGACGCGCGGCCCTGTGCGGAAAGGTTCATCCGCGTTTTCAAAGATGCCGAAGTGATTGTGTGCCCTTCCGGCTCCTGCACCACCATGGTGAGAAGTTTCTATCCTGAGCTGCTGGCTTCCAGTCCATTGCACGCAGATGCAGTCTCGCTGGGAGTGCGGACTTTTGAACTTTCCGAATTCCTGGTCAAAATCGCAGGTGTGACTGATGTTGGAGCCACGTTCCCGCACACAGTCACCTACCATGCAAGCTGCCACGGATTGCGAGAACTTCATCTACGCGATGAGCCTCTGCAACTCCTGCGCAAGGTAAAAGGGCTCAAGCTGGTGGATATGTTGCGCGCGGAAGAGTGTTGCGGCTTTGGCGGCACCTTCTCCACCAAGTTTGAAAGTATCTCTGTAGCCATGGGCGAATCGAAGGCTGAGAGCGTCACGGCAACCGGCGCAGAATTCGTGACTGCCATCGATTCCAGTTGCCTTATGCATATGCAGGGAATTCTGACCAGGCGCAAGTCCAATGCGCGTACCATTCATCTGGCCGGCATCCTGGCCGGAGAGACAGCATGAGCGCTACTGCGGCTGAGCGTTTCCTGCGGGATGCCGCTGAGAAGTCTGCCGACCTCGTTCATCGCGAGATCATTCGCCGGGGCATGGAGAGCTATGATGCCGCCCATCTCAAGGGACGGGCGCGCATCAAGGACTGGGAGGCCGCCCGCCGCAAGTGCCAGGAGATCAAGCGCGAAGCTGTGAACCATCTCGACCGGTACCTGCTCCAATTCGAAGAGAAAGTGATCGCGCATGGCGGACATGTCTTCTGGGCTGCAGATTCCGCAGAAGCCTGCGCCTACATTACCGCGCTGGCCCAGCGCCACAATGTGCGCACGGTGGTGAAGTCAAAGTCCATGGTGACGGAAGAGATCAATCTCAGCCACGCACTGGAGAAGATTGGCGTCAAAGTGTGGGAGACCGATCTCGGGGAGTTCATTGTCCAGCTTCGCAATGAGCCTCCCTACCATATCGTTACGCCGGCTATGCACCTCAACCGGCGCCAGATTTCGGAGCTGTTTCACCAGAAGCTGGGCGAAGCCGTGGAAGGAGATGATCCGGCAAAACTGGTGGCGCTGGCCCGGCGCAAGTTGCGGGAGGCCTTTTTCTCTGCCGAAATGGGCATTTCCGGCGCAAATTTCCTGGTGGCCGACAGCGGGGTGATTGCCATCTCTACGAACGAGGGCAATGGACGCCTCTGCACCAGCGTCCCGCGCATTCATGTTGCGGTTACCGGTATTGAGAAGGTAATTCCCCGGCTTGAAGACCTGGCTACGCTCTGGCCGGTACTGGCCACTTCAGGTACAGGACAGGGTATTACTACCTATGGCACGCTGATTGGCGGCCCCCGCCGCCCTGGAGAGGCTGATGGTCCCGAAGAATTTCACGTGGTGCTGGTGGATAACGGACGCAGCGGCCTGCTGGCCGATGCTGAGCAGCGCGAGGTGCTCCACTGCATCCGCTGCGGAGCCTGCCTGAATATCTGCCCGGTCTTTCGCCACATTGGCGGACATAGCTATGGAACCATCTATCCAGGGCCTATCGGCAGTGTGCTTACACCGCACCTGCGGGGCCCGGAGTTCCAGCACTTGTCTTATGCGTCATCACTATGCGGAGCCTGCACCAGTGTTTGCCCGGTGAAGATCGATCTGCATCATCATCTGTTACATAATCGGCGCAACTTTGTTGAAGATCGGGGAGGAGGCACACCGAAACCGGGCGAAAAGTGGCGGTTCCGTTTGTGGCGTTACGCCATGCAGCGTCCGCGCGTTTATGCTGTGGGTGGATGGTTGATGCGCAGGTCTCTGCGAGTGCTATATGGCTTGGGACTGGCAGGCACAGTCTTTGATCCCATGCGCGCATGGAATCGCCGGCGAGCACCGGTACCGCTGCCAAAGAAATCATTTCGCGATTTATGGAAAAGCGAATTAACCGCAGAGGACACGAAGGACGCAAAGGTAACAAGGATTGATGGGGTCTGAAACAAACAATCCGAGCCGTCAGCGAATTCTCGGTCGCATTCGTGGCGGGCTGCGCGTGCCTGTGGCCGATCTGCCCAGCGCACCTGAGAGTGTAATCTTTGAGCCGATTACGAATCCCCTGGAACGCTTTCAGCAGGAGTGCGTTTCCAATCTGATGGAATGCCTTCTAACCAGCAACGCCGCTGAGAGCGCGCAACAACTTGCGAGTGTTCTCAACTCCCTTCCTGCAGGAGAGATTTTCGTCCAGGACGTCCCCTGGTTACGGCAAATGGTGCAGACCACACGACTAATCCGCTGGTCAAGCGAAGGCGCACCGCGCGAAAGCTCGCAGGCAACCATCTCGATGGCAGAGGCGCTGATTGCTCAGACGGGCTCAATCTTTGTCACTGCCTCATGCGGAGGGCGTGGCGCTTCGGTCGTGGCTCCAGTTCATATTGTTTTTGCCACGCTCAATCAGCTTGTGCCCGATCTTGCAACCGCGCTCGGCAACGCCACTCAAGCAGGTACCCTCCAGAACAACTCGTTTGCCTGCGTGATCAGCGGGTCCAGCCGTACGGCAGATATCGAGAAAATCCTGGTGCAGGGCGCGCATGTACCGGTGCGGCTGGTGGTGATGGTGCAGACTGCTTAATTTTTGCCGCTGATCAACGCTGATGAACGCTGAAAAAGCAAATCTAATGTCAGATCAACAAAGATCATCATGGATCAGCCTCTGGCCTATGCTCGGAAGGTCCTGAGGAATCCAGCGGACAAAAGATACGCCACTCCGGCGCACGCCAGCGTTACCGTCAATCCAAAATGAATGGCAATCACCATAGCGGCCACGGAACCCAGCACGCTGGCGGCGGCATTTAAAGCCCAGGCCCATTCCACGGTAGAGCCACCACTGGCTGCCAGCAGTTTGAGGCCCGTGGGGAATGGCATGCCCATCAGGAATCCGAGCGGGACGAGAATCACCGCGCTGATGATGAGCTTCAGGAAAAACAGCAGGCCGACAGCGGCAGACAGCAGCCAGGGCAGCACCAGCACATCGATCAGGATCACAGCCACAATGGCGGTTAATAAAACACGCAGGCTGCCAGCGCCGGATATCCAGCGGCGCGCCATCACACTGCCTCCGCCGCTGGAAAGCAGCAGTAGAAACACCACCACCGTCAGAGCGTAGGTTGGATGGCCAAGAAAGAGCACGAAGCGCTGAATGAGCGAAATCTCTACCAGGATGTAGCCCAGCCCAACGGCAATGAAATACAGAAGAGCTGGTAACCGGCCATACTGTCCATGGCCATGGTGCTGATGCAACAGCAGCGGAAGGAGCAGGAAAAGAGTCACGGCGATCAAGGAGATGATCAGCACTGCGCCCAGCACCACCACGCCGAGATTGATGCGCCAGTCCATGCCGCGCCCGGTGCCGCTCATGATATTTCTGAGCACATAAACGGTTTTCAGGGTGAAGAAGAAGAACGGAGCGTTATCGGAAACCGGTTCTATGTTGTAGGCATAATTCCGCGCGAACTGCCGGGGATTGTTGGATTGAATCAGGCGCTGAAATTCGGCAGCCGCCGGAGGCAGGGTTTGCAGTCCGGCATATTCTGCGGGAGGATTGAGCCACACCAGATTAGGATTTTCGCGCACATGTTGAGCGACTGCGGCGTATTCGGCGGCAGTGAGCGCTGATTTCTTGGCCAGTACCAGCACCGCGCGGCCATCTTCATCAAGCCCGCCATCGGCGACGACGACGAAATTCTGCCGTGGATCAGCAACGCCATTTTCATGCAGCGCCTCGATGGCCTGCGAAACAACCCGCAAGGCTTCGCGCGGCTTTCTGAACTCCCAGCGGGTAATCGCAATGAATCCATCAGGCTTTAAGTGAGCAAAGTATTCGCGAAAGGCTTCGAGCGTGTAGAGGTTGTTCTCGCTGAGCGCGAAGGCCCCGGCAGCGGTGGAGGCCCAGGTATCGACCAGCGTCATCTGCACTGCGTCATAGCTTTCGCGGGCGTTGCGGATGTAAGAGCGGCCATCCTGAACGTGCAGGTGGACCTGGGGACGTTCATAGAGATGATAGGTGAAATCTGCGTAGCGGCCGCGCATCACATCGTTGGCAATCGCAGGATTAATCTCAATGGCGGTAACGCTGGGGCTGCCATTGGCTACGGCACGCATCACGTCCACACCCCCGCCGGGTCCGATGATGGCAAACTCACCGTGCGGCCGCAGCACATTGGCAATGGAGGGCGCAGCGGACATCAAGCTCTTCTTCCAGTTGAAGCTGGAACGTTCCGGCAACCCTGTTTTGATGGGGGTAGGATTCGCGGGCTGTTCCCGATCCCAGGTTGCGGGATCCGTGTTCATGACTGCGGTGTTGGCGTCGGCATCGATGACGATGTAACGCGAGCCATCCTGATACTTGTTGACCTCCACGCGCGAGATGGCGTTCCATCTGGCAAATTCCACCCATTGCGGATCGCGAAACAAACCTTTGGCATAGATGATGTCCACGAGTTTTCCGCTGGAGTTGGCGGCGATCAGCACCGCAAAAATGGCAGCCAGCGCCAACCCCACAGCGCGAGACCCCTTTCGATCAGCCCAGATGGCAGCGGCTACGGCCATGGCCAGCGAGGCAAAGAGCAAAGCATTCGGAGCGCCAATGAAATTCAGCAGCGGAACCACGGCCAGGCATGCGGAGGCGCCTCCGGCCAGATCAGCGCCGTAAAGCACGGAGATTTCTCCGCTGGAACGGGCGAAGAGCACGGAAAACAACAGCCCGGTAAAGAAGAACGGAAGGGCGGTTACCAGGTAAATGATGGTGAGCTTGCCGAAGTTGCGGCCATTCACCTCCAGCGAGACGGGGATGTGGAGCACCACCTCAAGAGCCACCAGGATGAAAATGGAGTTCAGTCCGCACAGCCATGAGCCGAGCCGCGGCATTTCAAAGCGGCTGAGCCACTGGCGCCGGACATGGGCGAAGACCCCTCCTGATCCCAGGCCCAGCAGAGCAATCGAGATGGCGAAAAAGGCAAAGTGATAGAAGAGCACCACGCTGAAGAGGCGGGTCATCGCCAGTTCCAGCAGCAGGCTGGCAAAGCTCACCAGCGCCACGGCCACTAATACCGTGCCGGCACTCATCTTTTTTGCAGGACTGTAGACTTCAGGAGTAAGGATAACTTGGCTCATTTGATCAGAAAACCGAACAATTATTTCATCACTACAGCAACTGAAGGGCACCATCTGAATCCAGACATCGCAGCTTTCCACTCGGGACGCTCAGCATATTATCTAAGTTCAGGATCTGCTCATCGGCAGTAACTAACAACTCAGCCTCATACTCCAAAGCGGTTGCGATGTGCAAAGCATCTGCTGCTCTTATACCCTCGGTAGAAAGTATTGTTGTTTGCAGTTGCAGGGCGATGGTAGCAGGCGTTACGTTAAGCGCAACAATTCCAAAAGTCTGTACCACACCCTGAGCTTGGATCATCAGTGAACGAGCCGCTGGGACCAGCAGTTTTTGCGCATGTGGCACTCCCTTGGCGGACAATGCCAGCGACTTGTAAAGAGCCTCTTCTACTTCGTAATAGGTAAGACAAGAAGTTGCTGCCTGATGCTTCTGCGAGGCCATTCTTAATAATTTTTCTGCGTCCAGAGCGACTTGGGAAATAGATCGCGTGCCTCGGCCGGCTGTTCGCAATCCGTGACTGGCGGGTGCGGTCAAATAATCAATGAAGATGCCTGTATCCAGGTATATCTTCAAGAACGATGCTCCGCCTGTTCTAAAAACTCCTGAGTAGTAAGAATGATCGGGCGTTCGGTTTCTTGAAGATTCTTAAACGAATCATCTTTTGTCAGTAAGTAATCACATTCAGCAGCGCTGGAGTAAATCAAAAGATCGTTGGAATGTGCGGCCCTGTTGCGCAGCGTTTGAATCTTATCCAAGAGCAGATGCAGCTCGGCATTATTGACAGGAAGGACTTGAAGAAATTCCTGAATGTGCTCTAATTTGTTTTTATCCGTATTGTTTTGGTGACCGGCCGCTAGCAGCAATTCCGACAGCACGACAGGGTTTACTGCAAACCGATATTGTTTCAGCATCTGATCGGAAAGAAGGCGGGACTCCAATGGTTTTCCCCGTAAGTACTCCATAAGAACATTGGTGTCGAGGAAGACTAACGGACGCCGCTCGTTATTGTTATTTTGTGCCACGTAAACCTATTCTCAGGGTATTGTATCGCAGCTCGCAGCAGCCGATGAGGTATCCATCGGCCAAGTCCCACGAAAAATCTTTGCATAAGCTTACATTTCGCGCGTTCTCTGGTCCAGAGTAGGTGGAGGGGAACATGAAAGCTCGACTGTGGCTGGCGCTGGCCGTGTTGGGACTGGTTTACGCCTTGGTTGCAATGAATGCCTGGAGCGCACCTGCAAATCCGCAGAGCAGCGCCAATTCGCAGCTTCAAATCATCGGAAAAGACGGCAAGGTCACCGGCTTCGTGCCGTTGAAGCACACCTCGGTGAAGACCGAGATCAGCGGCTTTGTGGCGCGCATTGCAGTCACACAGGAATTTGAAAATGTATTGCCAGAGGCCATAGAGGCAACCTATGTCTTTCCTTTGCCACACGATAGCGCTGTAGACGGCATGACCATGAAAGTAGGCGACCGGGAAATCCAGGCGGTAATCAAGGAACGTGAAGAAGCACGCAAGATTTATGAAGCCGCGCGCACCGCCGGACACACGGCGGCCCTGCTCGATCAGGAGCGTCCAAACATCTTCACACAGTCAGTCACGAATATTCCGCCGAACGGGAAAGTGGAGATCACGCTCTCGGTACTGGAACTGCTGAAGTACGAGGCCGGCACGTACGAATTCGTATTTCCCACGGTAGTCGGGCCGCGCTACATCCCTGGCAATCCTGCCGGGCAGACAGGCGCGATAAAACAGCCTGCCGAGGGCGACGCATCCCTCCAGGACGCAGCCTTGCGCCAGCAGGATGGGGGCACGCAACAGAATACCGGCCAGGTGCCGGATGCTTCCAGGATCACTCCGCCAGTCGCAGGATTTCATACCCCCGACGAGCATGCCGGGCACGATTTCTCCATCGACATAAAGCTGGCAGCCGGTGTGCCGGTGGCAGGGGTAGAGTCTGCGTCGCACAAGATTTTTGCCGACCGCACCGGCGCTGATTCCTATCATGTTCAACTGGCGGATGACGCAGTGCTGCCAAACAAGGATTTCATCCTGAAATACAAAGTTGCCGGTCCCGGAATCAATGATGCGGTGTTGACCCATGCAGATAAGGCCAGCGGCTATTTCACACTGATCCTGCAGCCTCCGGCCAGCATTCCTGACAATTCTGTAGTGCCGCGGGAGTTGATCTTCGTGCTCGATACTTCCGGGTCAATGCATGGTTTTCCTATTGAAACGGCGAAGAAGACGATCCGGCGCGCCCTGGATAATCTTCGTCCGGAAGAAACATTCAACCTGATTACCTTTTCAGGAGACACCAAGATCCTGTTTCCCGGACCAGTGCCTGCAACCAAAGAAAATATAGCGGCAGCCCGGCGTGTCCTGGATGGCGCTTACGGCAGTGGAGGCACGGAGATGATGAAGGCCATCCGCGCCGCACTGGGCGATGATGTGGAACCGGAAAAACCCAAATCGGGAACACAGCCGTTGCGCGTGGTGTGTTTCATGACCGATGGCTACGTGGGCGATGATGCGGCGATCGTCGCTGAAGTCCAGAAACATCCTGAATCGCGGGTCTTCGGCTTTGGCATTGGCACCGCAGTCAACCGCTTCCTGCTGAGCAAGATGTCTGAAGAGGGACATGGGGAGGTTGAGTATGTGACCAGCCCGAATGAGGCAGAAACGGCAGCGGACCGCTTTTACGAGCGGGTCCATTCGCCGGTGCTGACAAACATCACCATTGACTGGAAAGGGCTGCCGGTTACGGAGGTGTATCCCACACAGGTGCCTGATCTCTTCTCCGCCAAGCCGGTGATTATCACCGGTCGCTATACCCAAGGTGCCACTGGCAGCATTGTGATTTACGGCACACAGGCCGGAGGCCTCTTCAAGCGCACCGTGAACGTGGATTTTCCCGGAGACAACTCCAGCAACGCTGCGCTGGAGAAGATCTGGGCGCGGCGCAAAGTGGAAGACCTCATGTCACAGGATTGGGAGGGAATTCAGCAGGGCAATTCCAAACACAAGGCAGAAATCATCGATGTTGGGCTGAAGCACAGCCTGGCGACGCAGTACACGTCGTTTGTGGCAGTGGAGGAGAAGACAGTCATCAGTGATGGCAAACCGCTGCGCATTCAGGTGCCGGTGGAGTTGCCGGAACATGTGTCCCCGCTGGCGGTGGGTGGCACTGTGGGCGGCATGTTTGCGAATGCGCCCGCACCCGCTGCTGGTTTCTCTTACAGTGTGACGCGCAGCAGGGTAATCACCAGCAGCGGGACGAACAATACCGTGGAAGTTACATCCGATCCCCCAATGATCGATACCACACAGACTCAGGTCTCGAATACTACGATTTACGCTGAGTTGAAACCCCAGACAGATGAGAAGAAGACCCTGGCCAAAATGAGCGCGGAATTGAAATCACTGGTTGCGTGCTCAAAGAAAGCGGGTGTCAACAAGGCCGGCCAGTGCAAGCTCCCGGCCTCCGGAATGGTTGCTGTGGAGGTGCAACTCACCAGTGCCGATCAGAGCGTGATTCAGCTTCTGGAGCAGACAGGCCTGAAGCTCAAGAGCGGTTCTGGTACCACCACGGTGACGGGTGAGATTCCAATTGCCCAGCTTGAATCCCTGGCCGGGCTGGAGCAGGTGAAATCGGTTACCAGGGCCAGTAAGGACACAGCGGTGATGCTGATCCCACCCTCAAGAAAGAATCAGGAGATCGCAGCAGGCTTAAGGTGAGATAGTGCTGCCAGGCCGTGAGCCTGGCACACGATCGTGAATGGCGCTGGGCCGCTGCGTGTCATGCAGCGGCCCGATTTTTATTGCAGAGATCTTATTATTGATGCCTGTATTTTAATTTGACAGCAATATTCGGATAGTGTGCCTGTGGTTTCTCCACTAGATTGAACAGCATGATGAACCTGCGAATGGAAACCCGCAATGACAGTACTCTGGCCGGTAACACAGCCGCATATAATCAAATCCAGTTGATGAAGAATTCCGGCCCTGTTTCCGTGAATGATTCCCGCTGGCAGGCGGTTCTTGAGCGAGACCGCCAGGCCGACGGCACTTTCGTCTTCGGAGTTCTTTCCACCGGCGTGTATTGCCGTCCATCATGCCCGGCGCGCCGCCCGCTGCGCAAGAACGTGAAGTTTTTCTCCTCCTGCGGTGACGCCGAGAAAGCAGGGTTGCGGGCGTGCCTGCGCTGCAAGCCGCTGAATGGTTCCTCCGGCAATGCCAAGCTGGTCGAGCGCCTGTGCCGCTACATGGAAAGCAACGCCGACCAGAAGATCACCCTTGCATCGCTGAGCAAGGTTGCCGGCATCAGCCGTTTTCACCTGCAGCGGATGTTTACCGCCGAATTGGGTATCTCTCCGGCCAGGTATCTGCAAGCCTTTCGTTTTTCCCGGTTTAAGAGCGCCCTGCGGAGTAACTCGGTGACTACGGCGTGGGCAGATGCAGGCTATAGCTCCTCCAGCCGCGTGTATGAGACGGCGCGGGCCAGGCTGGGCATGCCTCCGGGAAATTACAGCAGCGGCGCCGGACAGGAAGATTTGCGCTTTGCCCTGGTGAACACCCGCCTCGGAAATGCGGTGCTGGTGGCCGGCGCCGAAGGCGTATGCTCCGTACACTTCCTGGAGAATGACAGTCTTGAGAACATCTTGAAATCCGAATATCCGCGCGCCCTCATCAATCGGGATGACAAAGGGCTGGCGCAGTGGACAAAACAGCTTCGTCAACTGATCGCTGGTGAGAAGGCCTCGCACAGCATACCGCTCGATATTCGCGGCACTGCGTTCCAGCAAAAAGTCTGGCAGCAGTTGCAGAAGATTCCTCCAGGCCAGACGAGAACCTATTCCGAAATAGCCCACCTGATTGGCCGCCAATCAGCAGTGCGCGCCGTGGCCAGCGCCTGCGCGTCAAACAATCTGGCGGTGCTGGTGCCCTGTCATCGCGTAGTGCATAAGAGTGGCAGTCCTGAAGGCTATCGCTGGGGGACAGAGCGGAAGAGAAAGTTGCTGAAAATAGAAGCTGGAGAATTGCCAAAATAGCAATAATTGCAAATCGATGCGATGGCGTTTTACCAGCGCAGACATAAGATTTTCAGGTTCAGCTACTTTCATTCCACGACTTACATATATCTGAAAGGCTTCGGAGATCCTTGCTAAACAACAAAGCCAACCCCTGCGGGTTGGCTTGTTGGAATCGTCAGACTCAGTTCTAACAATCCTTCATGGTCATATGGCACGGTGGAACGCTTCCGACCGTGCAATTACCTGCAGAAAAATCCCGGGTTATTTTCCCAGAAATCTCTTGTGGTGTCAGGCTCTTAAGAGTTTCCTGACTAAGAATCAGTTTTTTGGGTGTCGCAGGTTTCATGGTGTACTCCTTTGCAGAATGTTGCTTTACTGGCGGAGAGGGGGGGATTCGAACCCCCGATAGAAGTGTTAGCCCCTATAACGGTTTAGCAAACCGCCGCCTTCAGCCACTCGGCCACCTCTCCGTAAATTAAAACGACATAGCACTCGAGATTCCGCAGTCGCTGGCTGTGGAAAGTCCTGCGAAGTCCCGATGCAGCAAAGCATCTTTCGGGAAGCACACTCACGTGCACCTTCATTATAGCGGAAACAGAATAGTTTGTGTCCCAATACACGCTATTAATGCGTGTATTGGGACACAGGTCTTACGGAGCGAAGTATCCGCTAATGTCCAGCACCAGGTGACTTTGCTGCGGAACGAAGGCGCCCACTGAACCGCTGCTGGCGGGTGTAATCGCCATATTGGAAGTGATCGCAGCATCGCAGGCATTAAGAGTTGATGCACCAGCAGTCTTGTACTACTGGGCAATAGCTAGTGCAGGAAACAGGACAAATGTTTCACACAGGTTGCAAACGGCTGAAAACAAATGGAATGAAGCTTGCGTTATTGCAGCAGTCGGCGGGCGATATCGCAGTAGAGGTCTATCGCCTCATGCAGTTGCTGCTTGGAGATGTATTCACGCTCGGTATGGGCCACATGGATCGATCCTGGCCCCAGAAGCACCGGTTCACCCCACGCGCTCAATGCGGGAATATCTGTGGTGAAGGAGGCCACCATGGTGTCGATTCCGGCAACGGTGCGCAGCTTGCAGAAGGGAATCTCCAATATGAATTCCGCTTCCGCCAGGCCGGCAACGGCGGACGTAATCTCTTGGCGCAAAGGCTCGGACGGACCGACCAGGCGGTAGAGCAATTGGGCGCGAGCATAATCGGGGATCACATTGGGAGCGCGTCCGCCTTCAATGATGCCGATGTTCATGGTGGTGGGGCCAACTTCAGGGTTCTCCGGCAGCTTCATTGTGCGCAATTGCTGCAGTACGTCCAGCAGTTTTTCAATTGCTGATTCGCCCAGTTCAGGATAAGCAGAATGGGCCATCCTGCCGTGCGCAGTCACTTCCACGCGCAAAGCACCCTTGGAAGCCATGGCAATCTTGTTTTCGGTGGGCTCGCCATTGATGAGAAAGCGGCTGTGCAGCGGAGTCTGATTGGCGACCCTGGCTCCCAGGCTGTCACGCTCTTCGCCTACAAGAAAAAGCATTCCTACGGCAGCGCCTTCTCTGCGCAGACGCTCGCAGGCGGCAATCTGTGCCGCCACAATACCTTTCGCGTCGCAGGAGCCGCGTCCATAGATGTTTTCGCTGTCTTCAGAAGAGGGAATGAAAGGTGGAACCGTATCAATGTGGGTGGAGAAGACGATCTCCGGCGGCTTGTTCTCGAGTGTGGCCTGCACGTTGAAGCGGCCATGGGCCACCGGAAGTTTATGGACGGTATAGTCCAGCCGGTACAGCTCGTCATAGAGAGCAGCGCCTACGGCTCCCTCGTTTCCTGAGATCGATTCAATATCTACCAAACGGCGGGTCAGGCGTACCGGGTCCATATCTGTACAAGCATAAATGCTGGATTCAGGCTTGGCGAATCCGGGCGGAGAACCGGCGCGTCATGACTCTGGTAAGAACACGTGAGTTGTTCTATGAGCAGCGCTTCACCACGGCGGTCTTGTAGACTACATAAACCACCGCTTCTCTGATAAAAGAAGATATGGCCAGTGGCATTCGATCGTTCTTCCTTGAGGGGCCTGCGGGCAAGCTGGAAGCCCTGCTGAACGAAGGCAAGCCGGACGCCACTCACGCGGCACTGGTCTGTCATCCGCATCCTCTTTATGGCGGCACTGTTCACAACAAAGTTGTGTATCACGCCATGAAGACGCTGAACTCCTTTGGGTTTCCAGTGCTGCGCTTCAATTTTCGCGGAGCAGGATTGAGCGAGGGCGAGCACGACCAGGGACGCGGTGAAGTGGAAGACGCGCGCACCGCGTTGAACTGGCTGAATGCTGAATACCATCTGCCGATGCTGTTCTGCGGCTTTTCTTTTGGAGCAGCTACGGGCTTGCGGGCTGCGTGTCCGGATGAAAAAGTTACTGGGCTGATTGCCCTGGGCACGCCTGTATCTGCGGAAGGGCGCGTCTACACGTATAAGTTTCTTGAAAATTGCACCAAGCCTAAGCTGTTCATCAGCGGCTCCCGCGATCAATTCGGGTCGCAGGACAACCTGCGGCAGGTCTTTGCCATGGCTGCCGAGCCTAAGCAACTGGTGTTCGTGGAAGGCGCAGAGCATTTTTTTGAAGGCCGGCTCCCTGAGATGCAGGCGGCCATTCGCAACTGGATTCAGCAGCTCTTCAAGCCCGGCCGCCAGGCGGAGGCCAGTTAATGTCATTGCCTCACGCCATGCGCTCGGCCGCGCGCGAGATGTTTCTGCATGCGCTGGCCGAATCGAGCATCGAAAAGGCATTCACCAGGCATTTATCATGGGATCGCGGGGTGCTGCGCATCCGCGAAGATCTTTATGATCTGAAGTCTTACAACCGTGTCTTGGTTGTTTCCTTCGGCAAAGCCGGGCATCGCATGGCTGAGATACTCTCGCGGCTGGTGGGAACCACGGTGGAGGGCATTATTGCCGATCCGAATCCTCACCCTTACCAGCTCAATGGCTATCGCTATTTTGCCGGTGGACACCCTCAACCTAACGAGGAGTCTTTTTGTGCTGCTGATGCCATATTGAAATCGCTGTCATCTTTGAACCCGCAGTCCCTGGCCCTGTTCATGATCAGTGGCGGTGGATCGGCCGTGGTGGAACGGCCTGCCGATCAGGATATTTCGCTGGCAGACCTCATTACGACATACAAGACCCTGGTTCTTTCAGGCGCTCCCATTGCCGAGATCAATGCCGTGCGCAAGCACCTGTCAGCCGTGAAAGGCGGACGCCTAGCGAAAGCAGCGCAGGGCGCGCAACAGGTTTCGATCCTGGTTTCAGACGTGCCGGAAAAATCTCTGGATTCGCTGTCTTCCGGTCCGACCATGCCGGACCCCAGCACCGTGGAAGACTGCCACCGCATCGTGAACGACTACAAGATGCTGGCCGGCTTTCCTCCAACGGTTCGCGAATTGTTTGAGCGGCATGCGCTGGAAGAAACGCCGAAGCAGGGCGATGCGGCGTTTGCGCGTTCCCGCTGGTGGAAGGTGCTCTCCAGCGAGACCGCGGAAAAGGCCGCTGCATCGGCAGCCGCGCAGCATGGTTTTGCGGTAGGAATCGACAATTCCTGCGATGACTGGGACTTTGCCAAAGCTGCTGATCATCTATTGGAGCGGCTTGATGGCATGCGTAAGGGCGTTGCCAAAGCCTGCATCATCTCCGCCGGGGAAGTCACCGTAAGAGTTCCTGATGACGCCGGAATCGGAGGACGCAACCAGCACTTTGCCCTCTATTGTGCAGAGAAGATTGCCGGAAAAAATATCGCCGTGCTGAGCGCGGGAACCGATGGTATTGACGGCAATAGCCTGGCCGCAGGCGGAATCGTGGATGGCACTACTATGGATCGTGCCCGCGCCGCTGGATTGGATGTAGCCCGGCACTTGAGCGGATTCAATGCATTTCCTTTGCTGGAGAAACTCAGCGATTCCATTCAGACCGGCCCCACGGGAACGAACGTCCGCGACGTGAGAATTCTGCTGGCGTATTAATATTTTTCAGCCCCGTCGCGCCACTACCTTCAAGTCATCTGCCGCAAGAATTTTCTTGATCTGGTTTCTTGCGTGAATGGCCCATGGCCCGATGCTGTCGAGCCGCGCATAGGCCTGCCAGTGGCGCAGAGCCTTGCGGGGTTGGCGGGCTTTGTCGAAGGCCAGCGCGAGGTTATAGTGCGCATCGGCATAGGTGGGCGCCAGAGAAATAGCTGACTGGTAGGCGTTGATCGCCTCCTGCAGGCGTCCAGTCTCATCCAGAACGTTCCCCAGATCGAAGTAGGCCAGAGCGTAGCGCGGGTCTACCTCAATGGCTTTGCGGTAGTAGCGTTCCGCCTGAACATAATCGTGGCGGTTGTAGTACAGCGTTCCCAGGTTGATGTAGGCAGCCGCATGAGTAGGCTCGAGTTCCACGCATTTGTTGTAGCAATCAATGGCTTCCTGATAGTTCGCCGGATCTTCTTCGAGGGCCACGCCGCGGGCAAAGAACTCCCCGGCGGATTCTGCGGTGCGCATAGGGCGAAGCTTCGCAGGCTCGATCACCCGCTGCTGCCCGCTGAAGTCCATCACGAACTGCCCAGCCAGTGGTTCCACGGTGGCGCCCTGGTGACGGAAAGCAACCCGCGATTTACTGGCAAAGGCGCTGGCTTCGAGCAATGGATTCTCCATTCCCGCGACCTGCTGTTGCATGGCGCGCAATGAATCACGGATCACTGCCGAGCGCACACGCTTGGAGCGCAGTTCATGCAGCTTTCTCAATTGCAGGAGATCAAAAAAGGAATAGGAATTCGAGACAGGAAACAGGCCTGATTTTTCCCAGCCCGTCAACTGCCGCGCTGTGATGCGAAGGATCCGCAAGACGTCCGCTCGTTGGTATCGTTCCACAGTTGCCAATTTGGAGTACGCGGTTATTCGTACAGAGCCATCTGCATTATGCGAAAGCCGCGCATTAAATAGCAAGTCCAAAGTTGCTGAATCTAC
>Ga0066662_10000098_pt1 | contig 33444 bp, 34 predicted proteins | sample GraSoiAngelo_111_FD_133939 | JGI IMG/M metagenome (GOLD analysis project Ga0066662, IMG submission 133939) | Grasslands soil microbial communities from the Angelo Coastal Reserve, California, USA - 14_0903_12_40cm | ecosystem: Environmental > Terrestrial > Soil > Grasslands | place: USA...
CGGTTCTTGGTCTTGGATCCAGTCGCGGCGGCCGAGTGGTCAACGCCAGCTTCAAGACGTGCCGGGCGCGTGGCCTTCTACGCACGTCGGCTCGTTTGCGAATGCGACGGAGGATGATGAGTAGGATCCGCGCAACGACGCGGGGCTAAACGACCCTTCAACACGTTTGAGATCCGCCACGCTTCTACGAGACGAGGGCATGGGACGGCGGCGCGGTCGCCGCCGAGGCGTTTAGTCGCCCGGCCCTGCCTCTTGTCTTGATGGCGGTGGCCCCGTACGTTCGTTCCATGCCACGCGTGCTGATCGTCGAGGATGATCGCGTCATCGCCAACGCGATGGCCGCCCATCTCCGGCGGTCGGGTATGGAGGTGGAGATCGCGGAGGAGGGCCAGCGGGCCATGGCCAAGCTGCGGTTCGAGCGCCCGGACGTCGCCGTGATCTACCTCATGCTGCCCGGCATGGATGGGTGGCGCATCACAGAGACGCTCCGCGCCGAAGGGATCGAGACTCCGATCGTGATCGTCAGCGCTCGCGGATCGGAGCACGACAAGGTGCACGCGCTCGGGATCGGTGGGGACGACTACCTGTCCAAGCCGTTCGGCATGCGGGAACTGGTCGCGCGGGTCGAGGCGGTGCTTCGGCGCGCGGGCATGGGCCCGGCCGCTGCCGGGGCCGCCACCCTGACCGCAGGCGACCTCGTCATCGATCCCAACCTGCACGCCGCCCTGCTCGACGGGGAGGACGTCGGGCTGACTCCGACGGAGTTCCGTCTGCTCTACGTGCTCGCCGGCGAGCGCGGCCGAGCGCTCACCCGCGACCAGCTCCAGCAGCGCGTGTGGGGCATCCCGCACCGCCACCGCCACCGCGACCGCACCGTGGACGTCTGCGTCCGCAAGCTCCGCGACAAGATCGACCGCCGCCCCGGCGCCCACACGTACATCCAGACCCACAACGGCGTGGGCTACCGCTTCGACCCGGTGCCCAAACCCACCGTTGCAGACCGCTAGCGCACCGCCTCGGCTCCGGCGTCACAGCTCTAAGCCATGGGCTCTTGCCGGCCCCTCGCTTGCCAGGGACGAGCAGTGGCCGGGGCGTCGACTGACGGCCGCCGGAACGTGGCGCTCGCCAGGAGTAGGATCGACTCGGGCGTGAGCCCCGCCCCCTAGAAGGCGGACGCGACTCGCGGCCTGTGCCCACCGCGAACAGGGAGGTCATCATGTACGCACGAATCGTCCGGTTTAAAATCACTGACCGCGACAAAGCCACCACGGAGAACGCGCAGCAGACGATCCGCGAGCGCGTCCTCCCGATGCTCAGCCAGTACGACGGCTACGCCGGCTACCTCTCGCTCATGGACAAGGAGCGCAACCACGCTCGAGCCATCGTCCTCTGGGACACCGAAGAGTACGCCGAAGCCGCCGAGCAAACCCTCTCACAACGTCGCGTGGAGATGGCAGCCGGAGTTGGCCTTACCGTGGAGTCCACGGAGCTCGTGGAAGCGATCGCGGTCGAGGTGGCGGCGGCAGCGCACTAGATGTGGACGGCGGGTGGGCTCGCGCTACCGCCCATCCTCAAGACGTCACGCGGCGCGGCCGACCCCGCCGGTCCTGCCGCTTGCGTCACGGTCGATCGCGAAGCGCTTGTCACTGCTCGCGGGCAGGCTGATTGGTGACCTGGCCAGGCTTGTCCAGGCAATGGCTGCGAGACACCTCCTCCGGCCTGATTGCCAGTTGAACGCCTTCCACCTGGAGGGGCACGAAGTCCATGCGGAGCTCGTCCCGGTTCCTGGTGTTGAATGTGGTGTCCGCGATGGGTTGCGGGTGAGTTAGCCGATTGTGTAGGTGACTTCGTCGAGTCGGCCGCTGTACCAGTCGCCGCCGTTTTCGTGGGATCCGAGTCGCAGCGGGTCGGTGACGGTGATCGCTCCGGTCGCCTGCGTCGTCGACGCGACGGTAATGGTGTCGATGTTCTCGATGATCTGATTTCCGTTGCGGATGCAGACGACGTGGTGCCATGCGCCGTCGGCGAGGTTGGGGCCAGCTTGGATCTGGCGTTTGCCGAGGCTGCCTCGAAACATGCACGAGGCCTGTCCGTTCTGTTGGATTTCGAGCTTGATCTGGCCGCCGCTGCTGGTATAGCTGCCTTTGACGACCATGTCGTAGTCGCCGCTGCTGGGCGGCTGCGTCAGGTTGGCCCAGTAGGAGACTTGGATGTTGGCGCTGCCCGGTACCAGGCTGGGGTTGTTGGCGACGATCACCGAGCCGTGGGTGAAGCCATACGCGGTTGCCTTCCACCCGGCGAGACCGAGCGTGATTCCGCTGCCGCTGATCGTGCCGTTGTTCCCAAAGCCGCTGTCGTCCGCCGCCGTGGTGCCACTGGTCTCGTCAAGCGACCAATGTCCGACTATCTGCGCCTGGCTGACCGGCGTTGTGACCGGCGCGGTCGGATCAGAGGCGGCCGAGAAGTTCTGGGCCGCGTCATATGCCTTGACCGTGTAGGTATGGGTTTCTCCGGGGCCGACGGAGGTGTCGCGATACGTGGTGGTCGCGGTTGTCCCCACCGGGCTTGTGGACCCGTCGCGGTAGACGGCATAACCAGCAACGCCGCCAAAGTCGGGATCGCTCGACGCCGTCCACGAGAGATCAATCTCATTCGAACTCACAGCCGCAGCCGTAGCCCCTGTCGGCGCCGTTGGAGCGGTTTGGTCAGACGCCGACGCGGTCAGGGACAGGCCGTCCACCTCAAAGCTCTCTCCCGTCACCGCAGCCGATGGTCGCCGAACCAGAAAGGCAATCTGGTCACCACTATTCTTCGCCGCGATCGACTCGGCGAGGAATGATGCCCAGGAGCTGGTCGTAACCACGCATTTCGGCGTCGCGGCGGCCACCAGCGCCCCACCGCTCGTAACCTCCTTGAGCTGCAGGCACACCGACTTTCCCGGCGTATCGCTTCGAACCACACCACCAGCCGTATAGGTCGCGCCGGCGGTCGTGTTCGTCACCGGCCTTGGCGCCGCATACAACTGGTATGCGGAGGCGGTACCCGACCTGGCCACGCGCCCTGCCGCTGCGTCATCCCACCCATCGCTAGCCACCGACAGCGTCGCGTTCCCCACCTTCCAACCCGCAGTGCCGCTCGCGAAACTGCCATTGGCAAGCAGATTCGCCGAATCAGCCGAGGCCACCGCCGACGATGCCAATCCGCCCAACACGACCAACCCAGACAGACCCACCGCCCAGACCCTCAACCGCACACCAAGTGCCAGCGCTCCACGCATCCGCGGTCTTCCCCCCGCGTCGAGAGACCCCACCCTACCACCCGCCTCAGCTGCACGTGCGGCCAGGTCGGCCTTCGGATTGCACGCGCGCCGAGATCGGCGTTCTGGCGGGCACCGGCAGCTTGGTCTTGCACCACTTCGACCGAGTGCGGTGTCTGGTCCCGCCCCGTATTGCCGTCTGATCCGCGGATTCGTGCGCTGTCGCGGCCGGTCGCGCCGCAGACTGCCGCGCTGGGTCAGGCCGCCTCGGCCAGTTGATCCCTGCGCGCGGGCAGCCCCGTCGGCGGACTCGGCCGCTGTCGGGATCTCTTACGCCGGATCCGCGTGGCCGCTGGGCCTGAAGTTTGGCTTAGGCGCTCCGGTGCCCGTCACCAGAGGGCGACGCTGACTTCGTCCAGGTGCCCTTGTAGTAGCCGCTGTTTGGGTGGGCGCCGATGATCAAGGCATCATTGGTGTCGGAGATGTTGCCGATCGTGATCGCTTTCGAGTATGCCACGCCATCCACGGTGAGACGGACAGCGGTTGGTGTCTTGTCTTGCGGCGTCCCGCACGGCGGCTAGGGACTGCGTCAGGACGTCGTGTAGGCGCGGAGGCCGTTTCCGCGGCTTGCCACGAGCAGATAGCGGTCGGCGAACACGGGTTGCCCAAACGTCTGGGCCGCGCTGTAGGAGATCGTCTTCAGGATCTGACCGGTAGCAGCGTCGATCAGGAAAAGGCCGTTCTGCGAGGTCGTCGATCCGTACGTTGCGGCTGCGATGACGCCTGAGCCATCCATTCCAGGAGTGCCGATTATGGAACCGGTGACACCGGTCTGCCAAATCACCGCGCCGGTGGCGGGATCGACACGCAGCATTGATCCGTCGTAGGCGACCGAGTTGATGGTGGTCCCGTCGCCCGCGAGGAACAGTCGACTGCCGTCCCATACCGGCCCCGCGTCGCACTGTCCCGGTCCGACGCTGTCGGGATTGCCCACACGAAGCGACCATACGGGGCCGGCGCTTAGAGATTGCACCTTGAACGCGTAGAAGATGCCGTTCTTGTTGCACGCTCCCACCATCTTGGTGAGCGTGCCGCCCAGCGTTGCGCTCCACATTCCCGGCGACGCGCCGAAATCACCGTCAGCGTCGCGCTCGGACACGGGAACTGTCCACATATCGCTCTTAGAGAGCGCCGTCGAGAGCTTCACTATCGAGTAGGCGTCGCTGGGGTTCGCCGGCCCGTTTCCGGTGGTTACGAAGATGGAGCTTCCGCTACTCATCGGGCTTGACCATATACTTGCCCCCACAGTGCCGGGCGGAGTGGAATAGTAGCTGTTCTCCAGCGCACCGGTTGCCTGGCTGAACTCAAGCAAGCCACCGCGTACCAACGGCTTGTCGCATTGCGAGCTGATAGGCACGTATACGTTTCCGCCGGTGACGAGAGGCGATCCCCATGCGTAGTAGTCATTCTGAGTCTGCGATGGGATAGCCACGGCTGCTGGCGACCACACGTTATTGCCCGTGGCCGCATCCAGGGCATATAGGTAGCCTGTCGCACCGTATACATAGACTGTCGTCCGACCAGTCGTGGGGTCTGGCTTCACCGTCGCGGTCGATGTAAAGCCCTCCGGCCCACACGTCGTCGGTGACACGTACCCAATGAATCTCTTCCAGATGACGACGCCGCTTGTCTCGTTCAACGCATAGAAGTACCCGTTCCGAGCCCCGATGTAGACGACACCGTTGTAGACCGTCGGGCTGGCGTAGAAGCCGCCGAGGCCGGGTATTGCCCCCGCGTCCGGCGTGAACTTCCAGACCTGCTTCAGCGTCGATGCATTCGCCGGGGTGATCGTCGTGGCCGTGGGATTTTCCGACGCGTGCTTGGCCGAGTAGAGGTACTGCGACCAGTTCGCGAAGGTCGCGGCGTGAGCGCCCTCGGTTGTTAGCGCGATCGCAAGGATCGCCACGAGGATGAGTCGCCGTTTCACACGACGCCCCTGAAGAAGCCGGCTTTGGACATCGCGGCAACTGTACAGGCCGCTATGGAACTTGACAAGACCTCCCCCGGCGGCAACCGGTCGTGCGGGAAGGTAAACACGCGGCTCACGCTCCAGTCGGCCGGTTTCCATGCGTTTTGCCCCGGGGATGGAAGATGCCAACCGCCTCGAGGGGGATCGACCGCAGAATCCCACTCTTGACAGCGTCAGACCGATGGTGGGCTAGGCGCCTGGAGAGCGCCGCCGCCCACTGCCCGATGCACGGCATACGGCGGTCACGGGGGTCGTCCAGGACGTCTCGCCCGCTCCCTCGAGTTCCTTGACGGAAGTGCAGTGAGGCGCTAATGCTTCCTACGCGTGTCAGTCTCCCGAGGGGGTTCCATGGCTCGGTTCCTGGTGAAAGCGCGACCAGCACGAGGCGTCGTGCTGCTGGTCTTGGTCATTGTCGGCGTAGCGGCCGCGGCCGCGCCCGCAGTTGCCCGTGGGGGGGTGAAGCCGAACGCGGTCGGCGGACTCGACTGCAACGGCTATAGCCCGATTCAGAAGACGATCAAGAGGACGGGCGCGTGCACCGATCCCCGGTCGATTGAGAACGGTCGCGGCGCCCGCTTCGACGACAATGAGCATTACATCGGCCATGACGAGCCTATCGTGCGCTTTATGTCGAGTAGGCCCGGCTCGGGCAATGACGTGACATGGGTCGAGACGCTGCCGCGCGACCCGGCCGCCCGGCCGACCGTGCGCTGGCCCGGCCACGATGTCACCCACTGGGCGGAGCTCTCCATCGCGCCCTGGTTCTCGATGGCGCTTTGCAACCCACACTCATACCCGCTCGTCAACCCCTGCACCCCCAAGAGCGACAGCAACGCCGCTCACGGCAGCTTCCTCGGCGGCGGTAGTTCGTTCCTGGAGGTGCAGTTCTACCCGCCGGGAGAGGGCCCGTTCGTCGACAATATCTCGTGCGACAACACGCACTGGTGCGCGTCGCTTCACATCAACGACCTTGAGTGCGACCAGCACTTCAACTGCAATCCCAACTGCACTGAACCGACCAACTTCGCGTTCATTCAGACGAACGGCGTGCCCACCGGGCCGCCGAGCCCGCAGCTGATGACCCTGCAGTCAAACACGCCCAACAGCCACACGCTGCTGATGAACCCCGGCGACCGGCTGCGGGTTCACATCTTCGATGCGCCGGTGCCGCGAGGTGGCGGCCACCAGGCGCTGGAAGTGCGGGTCGATGACCTGACGTCTGGCAAGAGCGGGTTCATGCAGGCCTCGGCCCGCAACGGCTATAAGGCCACCAAGTTCAGCGACTGCAGCGGCGTTCCCTTCAACTATCAGCCCGAGTACTCGACCGCCAAGCCGCAGAACAGCGTGCCCTGGGCGGCGCTTGAGGTCAACATCTCGACGCAGTTTGAGATCGGCCACTTCGTGCCCTGCACGAAGCTGTACTTTCCGGCGCTCCTGCAGTTGAGCGCGACCGTCTCGGACACCTTCTGGCAGGTCTGCCAGGGACCCTACGAGCGGACGAACGTCGGCGACGAGGGGATCGAGTCGACCGACGCGCCGTGCTATCCGCGCGGCGACACGCACGGCGGCCTGGCGCCGCCCAACATTGTCACCGGCTGCAGCAGCTTCTTCGGCGCCGGTGACGTCGACTTCGACGGAACGTCGTACTGGCCGGACTGGCCCAACAGCCTGACGCCCCGCCGCTTCCCATCGCCGTTCCTGCAACAGCAGCCGACGAGCCGCGGCAGGAACTACCCACTGCGGCAGTTCCAGACCGACGCTCCGGCCAGCGAGGTGACCTGCCAGACGACCGGCCAGGGCTGCTCGGTGCCGCCGCCGGCGCCGCTCGGTCCGGGCCACTTCTACCCGTTCTGGACACAGGCCCGCGTGAACGGCACCTGCGTCTGGGAGTTCGGACAGATGCGAAACGGCAACACCTTCGGCGGCGCCCGCCAGTACGGACACCCGGCACTCCGCTGGTACTTCGGCAACCTGGAAGGCCCAATCACCCGCAACACCAGCTGCACCGCGTAGCTCGAACCGCACGCGGGCGCCTCCGGGCGCCCGCGTGCGGCATGCCGGGCCCAAGACGGCTGCGCGGCTGGCTCGTCGGCACAACCGCAGCCGGTCAGGACGCGAGCGCGGCGCAGCCCTCATTGCGCTATGGGGACGCGGCAGTGACACGTAGGGGCAGGCGCTCGCCTTCGGCTTACAGCTGAGAAGGAGGCCGCTCTGCTTCTGGCGAGTTGATAGGGGCCGCTCTCCTTCCGGCGAGCTTAGAAAGAGGCCGCTCTGCTTCCGCCGAGCTTAGAAGGAGGCCGCTCTGCTCCGTGCGAGCCGCCGCACCGATCTTCCAAGCGGCCACGAGCTCCCACGTTCGCGCGGAAGAGGGGGCTATTCGGTCAACGTGCGGCCGCGGGTCGCGGGGTGATCCGGAGCGTTGACGTGTGTAGTTATCCCGCTCCGGGATGCGTTGACGTGTGGTAGCGTGGTACGGGGGTTCGTTGTGTTGGAGATTAGGATGTGGCGTTGGTTCCGAGGCCGGGCGGGGTGGGTTCAGGTCTCCGCGTGCCTGGTCGCGGTTGCCGCGTGTGTTGGAGCCACCATCGCAGCGTCTAGTTCCGAGCCGAGAGCCGCGGCGCGCATTTCGGCGCCGGCACCTAAACGGCACGGGAGCGGGAGGGATCTCCGTGTAGCGACATCGATCACAGGGGCCCAGTACCGGCGTTGGCGCCGGGCGACGAATACCGTGGCCAGCAGGCTGCAGCGCTACGGGAAACGTCTCCTAACCTGCGCGGCAATCGGGCGATCAGGCGACGATCTAGGATACGTCGACTGCGAGGCCGCAGCGTACCGCGGCGTTGATCCTGCCGCACGTAGCGCGCTGGATCTGTCCGACCTCTTTTACCACCATTCAGAAAACGCATGCCATCGGGCTCTAGGCCACTACCGATCTAGGCTTGCCACGATTCGCAGAGCGGTACGCGCGATTGACGACGCGTCTCACCGGCTCGATAAGGTCGCCGTCGAGAAGCGTGCCAAGAAGGCTTCGAGGATAGAGCCAGGTTTCGTCCTTGCGGACTTTGTAGTTAGCCGCGACTGCACAGTGCCCTAACGTCGGAGTATGTCCGCGCACGTCCAATCAGCGCCGGACCTGGCATGAGTCCCGCCCGGGGCGCTGCAGACGGTCATCTGGCACTCGCGGGGCGCTGGGGTGGCGGAGGCGCATAGGGCTTGTGGTCTGCCCTACGAGCTGAGAAGGAGGCCGCTCTGCTTTACGCGAGCTGAGAAGGAGGCCGTGGCCGCCCTATCCACTGAGCTACGCCCCCCGTCTGGTCACCATACAAGCGCATGCCCGGAACGTTGCCTCTCATCCAGACCGGGCGAGCCGCGGGCCGCGTCACCGAGCCATCCTTGTGCTCCACACGATGACGAAGGAGGGGGCGGCGGATGGGATTGCTGCGCGGCAGGCGCGACAACGGCGGGGGAACCCGCTACCGGATGCAGGAGAAGCTGGTTTCCATCGGCGATGACTCGTGGATCGAGAACGAGCAGGGCGATCGCATCTTCAAGGTCGACGGCAAGGCGCTGCGCGTCCGTGACACGCTGGTGCTGGAGACGCCCTCGGGCGAGGAGCTCTACTCCACCCAGCAAGAACTGCTGCATGTCCGCGACACCATGCGGATCGAGCGGGGCGGAGAGACCGTGGCCACCGTCAAGACAGCGCTGATCACACCGCTCCGCGACCGCTTCTCGGTGGAGGTGGAGGGCGGGGACGAAATGGAGGCGAAGGGCAACATCGTCGACCATGAGTACTCGATCGAGCGCGGCGGGCACAAGGTGGCCGAGGTATCCCGCCGGTGGTTCCCCATCCGGGACACCTATGGCATCGAGGTCGCCGAGGGGCAGGACGACGCGCTGCTGCTGGCGGTCACGGTCTGCATCGACCAGATGTCGCGCCGCTAGATACCGGCTCAGGCGAGGGCGTCGATCGGCGCGCCCGTTGCCTCGGACGCCAGGCGGGACCCCGCCGCGCATGCTCGAATATAAAGAGCGCCGGTTCGGTCTACTCGAACCGGCGCAAGTGACCGAGGCGGGGGTATGTAGCCGGCCTCGTAGGATTGCTACCGCCTCAGTCGCCGAGGACGATACCCCGTGAGGTCTTGATCTGCTCGGCGGCGTCCCGTGTTTTCCATCGGCGGCCACTACCCATCCGCCTACACGAACCGGGGAGAGCTAGACGCCTGCACCTTCTCGACCACCCGGTCCACGTCCTCGTGCGGCATAAAGATGCGCCGCCGGCCGAGGATTCCCGATCGCACCGTGACGCCGCGTGCGTCGACTGCTTCAACGACCCCGATCTTTCGCTCGCCCGCGAAGACGGTGCAGCCCTGGCAAACTCCGCTTCCAACTGGACCCGCGCAAGCCGCCGTTTCCGAGGTGTATGTCCCCTCGCGGCGGCGTCGCTGGGCGCCTGCCCCGCACCCACGCCGGGTGGTAGCGTAGGCCCGCGATGGACGCGCAGGCTGCACTCGCAAAGCCCCGACGGGTGAGCTGGTGGCGAGTGCCAGTCTGGGCCTTGGCGATCCTCGCCGCGCTCGTCGCCGTCGCCAGCGGGGGCGCCTGGGTGATGTTCCGGCAACTCTCCGATGAACTGCGTCCGGCCACGCGCCATCTTGCTGGTGCGGTCAGGGGCGCGCTGGCAGCAGATTCCACGTCCACGTCACCGGTGACTGTGCTCCTACTGTCGCCCGGCGGATCGAGCAGCGCGGTGCTCCTGCGGCTCGACCCGCATGCTCACCAGTCGACGGCCATTGCCCTGAGCGGGACGACCACGGTGGCCGGCCTGCGGGTGGCCGGCCTGACCACGACCGGCAAGGTGAGCGCACTCATCACCGCGCTCAGCCGCGCCGGCTTTCCGGTCAATCATGTCGTCCTGCTCGACCCGGCTCGCGTCGGAACCATCGTCGACAAGCTCGGCGGCGTTACCCTCGCTCACACAGACGGTGCGACGCTTCTCGACCCATCCGGCCGCAGCTTCTCCGTCCATTCGGGCAAGGTCAGCCTGTCCGGCCGACTGACGGAGGCGTACCTCTACGGCGACGTCGTGAGTGGCCCGGCCAGCTCGGCGGCGTCTCGCCAGGTGGCGGTATTCGAAGCGATTGGCCAGGCAATCTTCACGCCAACGAGCCTCGCGCCCACCGCCGCCGAGCACCTCGCCCGAGCCATGACTGCGGGCTCGACAACCGATCTCACCGCGACGAGCTACCTTCGTGCATTGGCGGCGTGGGGGCACGTCGACCAAGCCCGAACATGCGTCCCCTCCAGCGGATCGCCAGGCTCCCCCCGGTTGCGCTGCCAGGCCCAGGAGGTCACCCCGCCGCTGCTCCCCAGATACCTCACCCTGCTCGGCGACCAGCCATCCACCATGCTGGCCCTCATCTTGAGCCTGGCGGCACTCGTGTTGGGCGGGGCACTGCTCGCACTCGAGGTGACCAGTTCGGGCTTCCGGCAACTCCGGCTGGACATCTCCAGGCGCCGCGCCCATAGGCACGGTACAGCCGATACAGGCGCCGGGGATCCGGCACCCCGACGGCCTCTCTGGCCGAGTCGCCGCCCCTTCCTTACCCAAGCCGCGTTCTCGCTTCGCCGGCCCTCGGTACCCACCCGGCGAAGTGTCGGGAGTGACGCTTTCCTTCTCGCCGTGGCGGTAGGATTCGGGTTCCTGATCGCGAACGCTCTCTCGAGATAGCAGAAACCGGCGACAGCGTTCCCGGGAAGTTGACTTCGGTCGGCATGAAGGTATAACGGCACGGGTAGGAACGGGCCAGGCCTTGCCTGGCAGGCGCACTCCAGGGGGTGACGTGGAGCAACAGCAGGAATCGCATTCCCTTCGCGATCACCTCGTGATCTTGCGCCGCCGTGCCTGGATGATCGCCTTCGTTGCGATCATCACAACCGCGTCGGCCATCGCATTCTCGCTCTCCCAGAGCAAGCTCTACCAGGCGACCGCAACCGTCCTGGTCAACAACCAGAGCCTGGCTGCCACGCAAGCGGGATTCATGCAAACCCCGAACACCCAAACGGCCGACCGCGATCTCCAGACCCAGGCCCTCAACGCCCAGACCACAGCCGTCTACAAGCAGGCAACGCGAGGCACTACTGGCATGAGTGCCGAGACACTCCAGTCAGAGTCGTCGGTGACCCCGGACGTCAACGCGGACCAGCTGTCGTTCAGCGTGCGCGACGGCCACCCCGGACGTGCTATGAAGTTCGCGAACAAGTTCGCGGCCGCGTATGTCACCGTCCGAACGAGGCAGGATACCGCGAAGGTGGACCCTTCCATCCGATCCGCCGAATGTAGGCTCGGGCTTCCGACCTCACCGCCCTGTCCCCAACAGGCCAACACGCCCCCGCTGCAGCCACGCTCCCCTGAGGCGCAGCAGCTCGAGGCGCAGCTCACAAGCCTGCAGGAGCTCCGGACCCTGCTCCTTGGTAACGCCAGAGTCGCAAACGTTGCAACGGACGCGTCCTTGATCCGGCCTACCTCGGTGAAGACGGGAGTGATCGGCGCGATCCTCGGCCTCTTCCTCGGGATCGGGTTCGCCTTCCTCTCCGACGCGCTCGACACGCGCGTCCGCTCTGCGGATGATCTGGCAGAGCTGTTGGGCCTCCCGCTTCTCGCTCGCATCTCAGCGCCGCCGCGCAATCTGCAGCGGTCGAACGAGCTGGCGATGATGTCCATGGCGCCCGGGACGCACGCCGAGTCATACCGCAAGCTTCGCACCAGCTTTGACTTCGCAAATCTCCGACACCAAGCCCAAACGATCGTCATCACCAGTGCCCTTCCGCAGGAGGGCAAGTCGACCACCATCGCCAACCTCGCGGTGGCCATGGCGCGCTCGGGTCGCGACGTCGCGCTGGTGGACCTGGACTTGCGCAGGCCCATCATCGCCTCCTTCTTCGACCTCGAGGGACGCCCGGGCATCACGGATGCCGCTCTTGGCACCGCGGCACTCGAAGATGTGATGGTTGCCACTCCGCTGACGCGCGATGCCCCGGACGACACTCCTCCCATGCGAGAAACGGGGAACCTCTACGTCGTGCCGGCTGGCACCGTGCCGCCCGATCCGGCGGAGTTCTGCGGCAGCCCGGCGTTGGGCGACATTCTCGCGGCTCTGAAGGACCGTGTCGATCTCGTGCTGATCGATGCGCCGCCGGTCCTGGCCGTCAGTGACGCAATGACGCTTTCTGCCACCGTCGACGCGTTGATGGTCGTAACGCGGGCGAACGTCGTACGGCGGCCCATGATCACGGAGCTCCGGCGGCAGCTCGCTGCCGCCCCCTGCGTCAAGCTCGGCTTCATCCTCACCAATGCCGAGGCCGACGCCGAGTACGGTTACGAGTCGCAGTACGGCTTCGGCGGCGCCTACGCCTCTCCACCCAAGCAAAGCGTCGCGACGGAACGGACCACATGATTCCGGTCATGGGCCTGGTGGCCCCATCGCGCGGCGCGCGCCGCTGACGGCCCCAGAGCCTGCAGCTTTTCCGGATCTGTATGGCCATTCTGACGACCGAGAGAGAGCCGAACTTCTTCCTGATCGGAGCCGGCCGAAGCGGCACGACGTTCCTCGCCGACCTGCTTGGCCAGCATCCTGACGTGTTCCTGACCGACCCGAAGGAGCCGCACTTCCTTGCGCTGGCCGACACGATGCCGGACTTCAAGGGTCCGGGTGACGATGTCACCGTAAACCGGCTCTCGGTCACACGGCCCATGGACTATCGAGCCCTGTACGAGACTGCCCGGGAAACGGCCCGCGGCGACGCGTCAGTGTCCACGCTCTACTACGCCGAGCGCTCCCTGGCGAACCTCGAGAAGTACTTTCCCTCCGCCCGCGTTGTCGCCGTGTTTCGAGAGCCAGTGGAGCGCGCCTATTCCGCATATTCGTACCTTCGCGTCCGCGGTTTCGAGAAGGCCCCCTCGTTTCAGGAAGCGGTGGCGCAGGAGTTGCGGGGCGAACGACGCCGCTGGCAGCATCTGTGGCAATACATCGACATGGGGCGGTACGGCTCCCAGTTGCGGCCGTTTATCGAGACACTCGGTCCCGACCGGGTGCACGTCACATTCTACGACTGGCTTAGCCGGGACCCGGTCGCGGTGGCGCAGGGCGTATTCAGATTCCTCGGCGTGGAGGATGGGCGCGACGTCGCAGTGCGACGGGTGAACGCATCCGGGCGAGTGAGGAGCGATGCGGTGCAGCGCACGATCCGGTGGGCCGGTAGGCAGCGGGGCGTTCGCCCAATGGTTAGAGCCGTCGTTCCTTTCACCGTCAGGGAGCGACTGAAGGGCTTCAACCTCGCACCCGAGGATCGCCCGCATATTGCCGATGACGTGCGAGAGCTCTTTGTTCCCGAGCTCGTGGCGTTCCGGAACTTGCTGGCGCAGCATTATGGGGAGGACGTCGCGCTCCCCGGTTGGCTGGGGGAACCGTCATGACAGTACGAAAGAACGTCGATGCTGCGACGGCTGGGCGGGGCAGGGGACTGATTCCTGAGCTGCGGATCTTCCCGGCGGTGGGTACGATCGTCGCTGCCGCCTACGCGCTGAGCCTCTGGTATGGCGACGAGACCTGACGATGGCGCTTGCCGAATCGACACAGCGGTCCATGAACCGAGCGGCGATCAGTTCCGCAGCTGCGGCGCGGCGTGCGGCGCTCGGGACGCTCGTTGGTGCGGCGATGCTGCCGCTGCAATGGCAGCACCTTGGAGCCACGAAGCTCGGGCACCTGCGGCTCTTCCACATTGGCATTGTGGCCATGATCCTGATTGGTCGCCCCACATTGGCTGGCATACGCCGGACGATGTTCCGGGCGAAGCCGATGATGTACGGCGTGCTGACGCTGACCTTTGTCGCGACGGCAACCGCCTGGTACCAAGGCGCGAAGGCAGCGAACCCGGTTCAGGACTTCATCTACGCGATGCTCGGACTGCTCGGGGGTGTCGTCGTGGCGACAGGGTTGTCCGAGCCGGCGGGGCGGCGCTTGCTCGCGTGGGCATGCCCGGTCACGCTCGTCACGTTCCTCTACTTCTTCGGTCACGCGATGCAGGCGGCTGGTGTCCATCCGATCACGGCGTACAGGCAGGTGCTATACGGTGGCCAAAGCGACGCTGTCCTGTTGCATCAGGTATTCGCGGTCGCATTTCAGAGCGCCGGCACGACGGCGGACGAGGAGACGTTATCCCAAGCGCGACACGACATCTTCTGCGCGCTGCTGCTCTCCGGCTTCCTGAGCGCGATCGCGCTACCGAGCGAGCGGCGGCCGAACAGGCGGGTCTTGATCATTGGGAGCATCGTCGCCGTAGTCGTGTTGGTCGCCGTGTCCTTCTCGCGGGCGACGCTGATCGCGCTGCTGATCCCGGTACTAGTCGGAGCGTATGGCGTGGTCACGCGGGCGCGCGTCTCCCCACTGGTCCTCGTCGGCGCGTTCTGGTCACTGGCCACCGTGCCGTTCCTCATCGGACCGGTGCAGGCGTTCATCGTGAACCGTTTCCTAAATGACACCGCGAGCTACCAGGCGCGGAGCAGCGCGTGGAGCGCATTCACCGCTTCCAGCATTGGGAGTCGGCTTATCGCTGGCGGCCCCGAACTCGCGACGTCAACGCACACCATCCTTGGCGACGCAATCCTGCGTGGTGACCTGCTCGCTGGGATTGGCGCGGCGTTCATCGTCGTGGCGAGCATCCGCCTATTCCGAATCTCGGCTGGCCGGTATCTCGGCGCGCCAAGCGCGGCGCGACTCGCGGTGGTCGGCCTGCTCTCGATCTTCATCGTGCGATCCTGGACCTCGGGGGGCGGATACTTGCACCTGACCAGCTGGCTAGCGGTTTGGACTGCAGCCGCGATCCTTGCCTGTCCCGACTACGAGGTCTGACAACGAACGGACGTGATGAGCCGACGCATCGGCGCTTGTCAGGGCCGCGAGTGAACCTCCGAGGTTACGAGACCCGTGGAGCTCAGGATGTTAGGGCCAAGTCCGTCGTCGGCGAAAACCTCGGGCGTTGCCTGCGTCGCCTGGTAATACTTCGTCGCCGCCTCGGCCGACGACTCGCCAAGACAAGCGTCGCCGACAGGATGCCAAGACAACGAGAACTCTCCTAGACACCTGGTTCCAGCGGGGGTCGCCGCTGCTCCTGTGCGCGGCATCTCGGCAGGCGGCGATCGGGTGCTCAGGTACCGCTCGAGCGGGCGATGCCGTTCCCCTTATGTGACATAGGCGGCCTGGGTCGTCCCGGCCCCGGTTCGGCCCTCAAGCCGAGACGGACCGCGACGGTGCACCGTCACGGGCCACGCGCGTTTTCTGCAGCTGGTAGATCTCAGAGACGGACAAGCTGGTCTCTTGGTTGCGCATCGCTTCGAGAAACCGCTCCTGTGTGATGTCAGCGGCGCGCTGCCATTGCGCTGGATCGGTCATCAGCACAATCGATCTGGCCGCCTGATCAGGCTCTGTAACCCAGGTCCCGGCCGGTGTGCCGGCCATTGCGGGCACGTCGCGGACGATGACCGGCAGTCCGATCGCGGCGGCCTCGAGTACGACCAGCGGAAACGCCTCCCAGGCTGCGGTGTGCAACAGCACATGGCCAGAACGGAGATGCTCGAGCACCTGATCGCGTCTCTGCCATCCAGTGACGACAACGCCGGCGTCGTGTAGCTTGGTTCGGTACGTGTCCTTTCCGTCACCCACCCAGACCCAGCTCGCATTGCTCCCCTTTGCTTGTCCGAGCTCAGCGACCTTCGCGAAGAACTCGGGGTCCTTCTGAGCCGATAACCGGCCGACGCCCACGACGGTCACGGTCTGTTCGCCTGGAGGCTTCGCGCTGAGCCGAAGTTGTGGGGGGATGTCGGGGGTCTTCGCGAGGTCCACGACTCGGAGGTCGGGTCGAAGCTCCAAGGCGAGTGCTGCTTCTCGTTCGCTGCAGGCGGCAAACGTGCCGATCCGAAATGCGAGCAGTCGCTCTACGAGCCTGAAGAGGGATCTGAACGCGCCGTTCACGTCAGTGCGCTCGAATGCAAAGCAGTGCGGCGAATACACGATGCGCTCGGCGGGGATGACCGGGATACAGCGCACGTATACGCCGGCGAAGGAGCTGTGCGCGTGTACGCGCGCCGGCCGTATCCGACGATATGCCGTCAGCACCAGCCACATGGCGGATAGTCGAGAACGAACACGACGGTCGTCACCGAGGTACACAACACCCGGCTCTCGCTCCGTGACGCCCAGCCGCGGGCGGGGCGATACCAGAAGTATGACGTGAGCGAGTTCCGGCGATTTCCGGACGATGCTGTGTACCGCGGTCGCAACTCCCCCGTCGAACGCCTCGCAGACATGGAGGATGGTCGTTGGAGACGTTGCATCCCGGTTGGCGACTGGCGAAGGCTGTATTCGTACGCCGAACATGGTCAGGCCTTAACTGCTGCCAGGGTGGATCGCCGGAACGACGGGTATGCCCATAGCCCGAGCCTAGCGCGTGCGGCAACCAGGAGGACAAGGTTGAGAGCCGTGGTGGCGAACGCGGAAAACGCCGCGTACGCCACGATCCCCCCGCTTGAAGCGATCGGCACACCAACCAGAACCTTGATCCCCACGGCGGCGGCACTTGCGATGACGACATCTCGCTGGAATCCGGTCATCGTCAGGGCTTGTCCGGCCAGCCCCGTGGCGCAGTTTGCCAGCTGACCCACACAGAGCCAGACCAGGGCCGGTTCGCTCCCCGCGTACACCGGCCCAAAAACGGTTGCCATGAACCAGCGACCGGCAAACAGGAACACGAGCACCGAGACGGCCGCTGGAATCGTGGCAACCGCCGCCGCGCGCTTAAGGACATGCTCCAGGTCGGAGGTCCGACGGGCGGCGTACAGGTACGCCAGGGCCGGGGTCCAGGCGAGTTGTACTGCGACCAAGGGCGTTGCCGCGATCGTGGTGACTCGGAAGGCGGCAGAGAAAAGGGCCAGCCCGATCGGGGTCGCGGCGCCCGCGACGATCCACAGGTCACCTTGTGTACCGCCAAAGGCAAGCATCTGCGCTGCCAGGAAGGAAGCCGAAACGCGTGCGAACCGACCGCGACTGGCGGGATCTGCCTGGATCCCTCCGTCCCGAGGGTGTCGAGATCTCCATGAGGGGAGCAGCCACCTGGCCCAAACGAGCAGGACGATCCCGTAGGCCAGCGCCGTCAGGGCGACCGCTTCGACCAACGAGACCTCGTGCGTAGCGAAGGGGAGGATCAAGATAAGGAGGGCGAGGAATGACGCGGCGCCACCGCTACGCCCTTCGAGGAATGACGCCGCCACTGCGTGGCCGAGGCCTCGAAGCGAATCGGCGACCACAAGTTGTAGAGCGCTCTGCATTACCAAGACGCACACGAGTGCGGTGAGCCAAACGGACTCGCCACCGTAGCCGAGAAACCTGAGCCCGATGGCCGTTGACAGACCAACAGCTGGGACTGAGATAGCCAGGATCTTCACCGCGAGGTCCTGATCCCGGGCCAGCTCGGGCGTGGCCCCGGTATGACGCGAGACGGCAAAGTCGCGAAGGAGCGTACGATTCACCCCCATCGCGCCCAGGTAGCCGACGCCGACGGCGACGCTTGCAATGAAGGTGTACCGTCCGAAGTCGGACGGGCCGAGCATCCGAGCCAGGAGCGCGCTTGTCGCGCCAAACGCCACCCCCCCAAGGATGCGCGCCAGAAGCACCCAGCCCGTGCCTCCGGTCGACGTCGTCTCGCCACGGCGCGGGAGGATCCGAGGCAGACGTGGACCGCGGATGCCTTCGGCGCGCGCTGGATATGCCGCGTGCTGAGCGAGGTCGTCGTGCTGTGCGGGGTCACTGTCTCTCATCGCATAACGTTGCCGTTCTCGAGGCGCCACAGATCCACGCGCGGTCCCGAGCGCGACACCCCCTCGTTGCCCCCCGCAGGGTACCATCTTGCCTGCACTACAACCCGCTGTCAACGGTTCCCGCTCACAGGCGGGGCAACACCTCTCAGGGAGTCGTTCCCGCCAATGAACCCGCAACCAGAGCCGGCCGGCGTGTCAGTCCTGGGACTCCACAACCCCATGGGCGCGATCAAGCCCAAGTGGCGCCGAGGTCTGCGGCGCCAAGCCGCGCCCGCGGCTCCTCACCGCTCGCTCGTATGCGGCGAACAGTCTCTCCGCGTGGCGTTTCTCAGAAAACGTGTCCTCGTAGCTGGCTCGTGCCGCCGCTCGCATAGCCCCGAGTTCTTTGTCGGACACAGTGGAAGCGGTTCGAACAGCCTCTGCGAGGGATTGCGGATTACCCGAACGGAAGTGGTACCCGTTGACTCCCGGTTGAACCATTTCGGTGAAGTTACCGACGTCGCTTGCGATCAGCGGAGTCCCACAGGCGAGGGCCTGGACGGCGATCACCGGGTGCCCTTCATACCACTCCGAAGGCAAGACGAGGAAGCTGGCCGATGCCAGGGCGGGGATCAGGGTGGCCTGGTCAACCCATCCGTGCCAGGTGATCCGCGAGTCGCGCCGGGCAGCTTCCTGGACAACCTCCCGCATCGCTCCGTCGCCGTAGACGTCCAAACCTGGCAGGTCTCTGTCTGCCGCCCATGCAGCAACGAGCGTGTCGATGCCTTTTTCTGGGACGAACCGTCCTGCGTAGACGACGCGGCCGTTCCCCCGGTTGCCGCCGCAACCGGGATCCGGGGTGGTGTTGGGATGCGGGATGACCTTCTCAGCGTCGATTCCCTCCGCCACGAGACGCCGGCCGACGAACTCGGTTGCCGGCAGCCACAGATCTACGGCATCTCTGTAGCTTCCGAGCTGGGAATGAAGCACCAACCCAGCCGTCATCGCGGCCGAGCCGAATATGCTGTCGTGGTAGCACCGATGCCTGATACCGGCGAGCTTCATGCGCCGGCCGACACATACCTCGCACACGCGCCCTTCGCGAAACAATATCGCCTTGATACAGGAGTAGCGAAAGCTCTGAACCGTTGTGACGGTCGGTATGCCCAGCTCACCGAGCACCCGGAACACGGCCGGGGACATGATGGGGAACGGCGTATAGACGTGCGCAATGTCAGGACGGAATCGATCCACCAGATTCCTGACGTCGCGACATGCCTCCCTGTTCCAGATCGCCTTCGCGCCTGCGCGCAGGCGGCCGATCTCTTCCACCTCCGCATTCTTGACCGTATACTCGACAACTTCGGCGCCCATTCGTGCAAGCGCCGCCGTATCGCCCCCCCGAACGCCTTCCATACCTCCGGGGTCTAGCGCGATGTTATGAAGCTGGACGACCCTCAAGACGATCCGACCCCCTAGCGATAGACGCTCGGATACCACACGGCTCAGCTGACGCTTAAGCCAGTGTACGTGGCGACGCAACCCCACCGGGCACCTACCGTGCCGGCGCCGGCGCACGGCTTGCGGGCTCGGTGCCTCAGCCGGCGTACGCGCAGCATCCGAACGGGGTCTAGGGGCGTATGCCGACGGGCCGGGGCTCCTCACGATCGACGGGTGATGTCCATCGTCGAAGAGATCGCAGAGATCGGCCTGTAGGGGAGGTACGAGCTGGATGCTCCACCGGGCTTGCGGGATCGAAACAGCGACAACACGCTGATTCTGAAGCGCCTTGGCTGGGGGCCCTCCGTCCCTCTTCGGGAGGGCATGGAGCAGACATACCGGTGGATCCACGACCAGACCGCGGCGAGCAGCGCGGTCGCCACCGCGAGGTAGCGCGCCGCGCCAGGACGCACCACAACACGCCCGGTAGGGCGAATCCGCCGCCCTTTCACGCGCCAGACCGACCGTGTACCATTCGGACGTCCTCTGGGCCCCAGCCCACTGGACTGACGAACCGGCGTAGGTGGGCTCCCAGGCGCGGTGCTCCGGTCGGACGGACTACTCATGACTTTGCAACATTCCAGGATCGTCCGAAGCGCGGGCGTGGCAATAGGCGTTCTGGCTGTGCTCCTTCTTGCCGCAGGAGCAGCCGTCTTTGTATGGCTGGCACTCGAGTACCGCTGGTTCTCCGGCGATGTTGCGAAGTCGCGGTCGCGGCTGCCCGCCTCGCTACGCACCTCGCTTCCGCCCTCCAAGAACGTCCTGAGCGAGCCGCAGGTCACGCTCGTGCGCTATTCCAAGGGTATATCGACCGGTGGCGCGGTCCTGTTCTCAACCAACCCCACGGCCAAGACGATCGCGTTCTTGACCATCCCGCCGGTCTCGACACTAGGCGGCCGGCAAATACAGTCGTACGACGTGCGAGGGCTCGTGCGAGCGCTGCAGTCAGACGCCGGAATCACGGTGCGGCACGTCGCGATTGTCGACCTATCCAATGTCGGTGCACTCGTGGACGGGATCGGCGGCATCTACGTACGGAACCCCGCGGCGTTCGATGTACCGGTGGCGGGACAGGCTCCGCTTCATTTCCCCAGAGGGGAGATCTTCCTTGATGGGCCACACGCCGTCGCATACCTGCGTCGCGACACCCTGACCGGGGACGCGCTCGGCAGAGCGGGGCTCGACGTCTTGCGTGGGATTGTGCACCGCCTGCTTCAGCCGGCCAGCATCGGCACCATCCAGGTCACCGGCACAGCGCTCGCCGACTCGACCGCGACAGACCTCTCCGACGCCGACGTCGTCGGTCTGGTCTACCTGCGGCTCGACGGTGGGACGGCAAGCGAGTGCACGATGCCCCCCAGAACGTCACTTACCTCAGCGTTGGGGATGTCCGAGATCGGCCAGCTACTCGGAACGAGCAATGCTCCCGACGGCGCGTGCACTTCGCACGCGATTGGCAGGCAGGTGCTCCTCCCGCCGAAAGAGGTCGTAAAGCTGGTGCAGCGGTTCGGCTGGGGGGCGTTCCTGGTCGCGGCCGGCCTGATGCTCGCAATGATGCTCGCAGTGGGCTCGGCGCTGATCCTGCGCGTACGGCGTTTCGCGCCCACGACGGCTGATGAACTTCCCGCGCCGCGTGTTGCAATCCCGCGCAGCGAACCGGGCCGAGCCGAACGGTCAGCTGCGCTCACCGAGCCGACCGCCGTCAACGGGTTCCAGCCGGTGGAAACTGACCGGCAGGCATATCCAACACATTCGGCGGACGGGTCGACGCAGACGCCGCCACCTGTTCCACCCGAACCAGTGGAGGTTGCGCCCGACGCCGAGCCCGACGTTGCCCAAGACCCAACGCGGGCTCTTCCCCGACCGGTGCATGCACTACGCGCGGAGGCCCAGCCAGTGAGCGAGGCCGCGGCGGAGGCACCCGAGCCAGTCGTCTCAGCCGATGTCGCGTCGGAGGGACGGAGGAAGCACGCACAACCTCTCGCCGTGCGTACGGCTCAAGCGCGAAGGTCGCTGATCTTGGAGCGGCGGCCGGCAGCCGTCCCCGAGCCAGCTCGCTCTGAGCAGGCATCGCGTGCAGCAGTTGGCGCGGCGGCGTCGGCGGTGGGGCATTGGGTCGCTGCGGCGCCTTCCCGGTTTGCCGAACCATTTCGTCGTGCGCCGAAGACGATGCCTACCTCCATGCCCCAGCTCCGCCGATCTCGTGCAGCAGTTGGCGCGGCGGTTTCGGCGGTGGGGCATTGGGTCGCTGCGGCGCCTTCCCGGTTCGCCGAGCCATTTCGTCGTGCCCCAAAGACAATGTCTGCGTCCATACCCCAGCGTCGCCGAAAGAGCCACGTTGGTCGGCGTGAGGCGATGCGGTACTGGGTCCACACGCATCAGGAGATCATCTGGGCTGTAGGGCTCGGCGCGGTCATGGCATTCCTCGCCGGCGCGTTTGCCGGATTGATCTGACAGCTACCCGGCGCAGTCGATGAGCGCCGTCCTGCGAACTCGGGCTGCACCCGACCGTACAATAGGCAGGGCTGGAGTCCAGATCGGTCAGCTCCCCTCGTAGGAAGCAACGGCTGCACTCCCCCGCGATCCCCGACCGCCGGCAAAGAAGCTCACGCCCTTCCCCCGGCCTGGTACCACGCCCGCACCAGCGGTGGTGCTTGGGCGACTAACCGGATGCCGCGACCGCCAACTGCTCGCGCTCGACGAATCTGGGCGGTTGACGCGCTTCAAGAACCCGGGCTGATCCATCACCGACCCGCGCGCGGCCATGCCGGAGGCGAACGGGTGAACGGGGCCGCGCGCCACCCCCGCGGCGCGCGGCCCCTTCCGTCCTCCTAGGTACGCTGGGAGACGGACTCCTGCAACTGCTCGCTGTGCTCGCGGGTCTGCTGCTTCGCCGTCTCGGCCGCCTGCTGCGCGGTCTCCTGCGCGATGTCCCGGCCGTGCTCGATCGCCTCGCTGCCGAGCTCGCGAGCCTGGTCCTTGACCTGGTCGGCCATCGGCCCGAGCTTTTCGTTCTCGACCCGCGTGGACGGCAGCAGCGACCCCACCAGGAAGCCGATCGCCAGGGAGCCGATCGCGAGGCCGAGCGGGTTGTCCTTGGCGATCCCGGCACCGCGGCGGGCGGTGTCGGTCGCACCATGGGCCATGTCGCCGCCCGTGCTTGCCATGCTCGACCCGCCGCCTGCGACGGCGTCCTTCGCACCGCTCAGCTTCGAGGTGACGGTGTCCTTCTTGTCGCTGACGTAGCCCTTGACGCGCCCGGGCACGTCGGCCTTGGCGCTCAGCGCCTCCACCGTGTCACCCATGCGCTCGCGGGTTTCCTCTATCTGCCGTTCGATGTCGCGTGGCTCTTGGCCCACTGGACGTCCTCCTTCACCGATTCGATGGTTCGCTCCGGGGTCGGCGGTGTCGCCCGGCTCATCTGCTCCTTGCCCCTCATGGCGAGGAAGCCCGCCACCGCGCCGTACACGACGGTCACGATCAGCGCCGCCAGCCAGTTCGGCATCCAAATGTCGAGCAGCAGGATGAAGAACGCCATCGAGCCGCCCACCGTTGCCAATCCGAGCACCGCCGCACCGGAGAACATCCCGGCGGCGGGCTTTGCCTCATTGGCCTTCTCGGTCATCTCCGCCTTGGCCAGCTGCATCTCCTGCCGAACGAGCTGGCTGACCTCACGCGTGAGGTCCTTGACCAGCTCCGCAGTGGACGCGTCGCGCTTGGGGTTCACTGTCTCGCTCGTCGACATGTCTGCCTCCTACCGGCTGGCCGTGACGATCGTTGGATCGGTCGAGGGCAGGCTCGGCGTGGTCGGCGGCAGCGGCTGCGTGTCCCACGTGTCCTGCGCAGGGCGCGCGGCCAGCGGCCGGGTCTGCGTGTACCGCCGCGATGTGTAGTACCGGTTGTTGCTCGACGCCTTCAGGAACCGGCCGGCGGCGATGCCAAGCAGCAGGCCGGCCCCGGCGATCAGCAGCGGCTGCTGGCGGCCGAAGTCCTCGAGCTTGTGCAGCAGCTCGTCGGCGCTGGCGTCGGTCAGGTACTGGCCCGCACGATCGAGTCTCTCGGCTCCCGACTCCGCGACGCCGGCGAAGCGCTGCTTCTGCGGGTCGCCCTCCATTCGCATCTGCGTTGCCGTATCGCGCAACGAGCTGGCGAGCGACTGCGCCTGCTGTCCGGCCTGTGTGCTGCGCTGGTCGATCTGGTCGCGCAGCGCGCCTCGGCCGGACTCGACGATCTGCCCCGCCTGCTCCTGAGTCTTCTGCCGGGCGGTGTCGACCGCGCCGGACAGCTGTCCGCTGGTGCCTGTATCTGGCTCCACGGTGTCCCTCCTTGTTGGATCGGTGTGAAACTCCATCAGCGCCTCGTTCCGAGGCGCCGCATGACGGTGTCCGGGCCGTCGAACTCGTCGTCCCGAAGCTCCGAGATGGCCCGCACGACGTCGTCGTCGGCGCCGTTGCTGCGCGCCGTTTCCGCGAGCTCATCCCGGGTGGCGGGATAGTCGACGCCCCCGAGGTGCTTCTGCACCTCGATTGGATTGACGTTCAAGGCGTGCCCCCTTCGTTGCTTGAGCCGAGTCACTGCCCACCGCCTTTGCTGGGGAAACCTGCCCGGCGTATAACCGGCGTTTCGCTTCTCGCGGGCGGCGGGAGCGCTCGTGCCAGTGGCTGCGACCGAACCCCAGGCGCTGCGCGGGTACTCGGCGATCCGGCCCCCTCCGCGTGGAGCCCACTGCGCACGCCGCTCTTCAGCGCCTTCTGGCTGGCTGTGCTGGCATCCCAGATCGGTACGTGGATGCAGAACGCGGGCGCCGCATGGCTGATGACGTCGCTGTCGCATTCGCCGGCACTCGTTGCTCTGATGCAGACCGCCACCAGCCTGCCGGTGTTCCTGCTCGGCCTCCCGCCGGCGCGCTGGCCGACATCGTCGACCGCCGCAAGCTGATCTTCGGTTGCCAGATCTGGATGCTTGCCGCCGCGCTGACGCTCGCCGTCGTGACCGTCGTCGCCGTGGTGATGATCGACGGCATCTGCCTCGTCTCCGACGTCATTGGAGGCGCATTGGCCGGCTGCGCCCTCGCCCTGGGGCCCGAGGAGCCTCGCACGCGTCCGCGCGGCGCCCGGTGAGCAGCCCCGGTAGGGTGATCCTGGACACCCCTGCTGCGGGGCGGCGGCCGCGTTCGAGGTAGCCTCTTTGCACTACGGCGACCATGCGAGGGCTTGACTTGCCCGAGCGACGTGGGTATGCCTGAACCATCCACCGCCCTGCGCCGCGGGCCAGGCGCCGACGATCGAGGGGACTAGGGACTTTGACTCTCAGCGAATACATGGCGGTCATCCGCCGCCGGAAGTGGATAATCCTCGCGTTCGCCGCGATCGGCGCTGTGCTGGCGCTCGGGTACTCGCTTCACCAGCAGAAGCTCTACCAGGCGTCGGCGAGCGTGACGCTGAGCGGCCAGCAGCTCCCGGTCTCGCTCGGCGGCCAGTCGCAGAACCCGGTCGAGGCAGCGCGGTATGCATCGACGCAGGCCTCGCTCGCCGCGACGCCCACGGTGGCCGGCGACGCGATCGCCCGAGCGGGCGTGCACGGCCTCTCGGCCACCAGGTTGCTCTCGCGGACGTCGGTCACGCCGAGCGCAACCGCCGACGTGCTCACCTTCGCGGTCGACGACCCGAGCGCTGCGCGCGCCAAGCTCCTCGCGACGGCATTCGCGCAGGCCTTCGTCGCGTTTCGCCAGTCGAGCGACCACCGCGCCGTCGGCGGTCTCGAGGACGCGCTCAAGAAGCAGATCGCGAGTGTGAAGCGGCAGATTGGGCCGAACCCGGCGGGTGGGGCTCAGGCGAAGTACGCCGTCCTCTTGGGCAAGCTCCAGGACCTCCGGTCCTTCGATAGCCTCAACGCGCAGAGCACGTTCGTCTCGAGCCGTGCGGGCTCGGCTGCGCAGACGCAGCCGAAGATAGCGCGGAACCTCCTCGCCGGCATCGGCATCGGCCTCATCCTCGGCCTGATTGCCGCTTTCGTGCGGGAGGCGCTCGATACGCGGGTGCGCTCGACTGGCGAGGTCGCGGCGCAGCTCTCGCTGCCGGTGCTCGCGCGCATCGGCGCCCCGCCGCGCGAGCTCCGGGCCCGCAACGCGCTCGCGCTCATCGAGCAGCCGGGCAGTCCGCACGCCGAGGCGTTCCGCATCCTGCGCGCGCGGCTCGAGTTCGCCAACGCCCGCGAGAACGCGCGCATCGTGATGGTGACCAGCGCGGTGGAGCAGGAGGGCAAGTCCACGACCGTGGCCAACCTCGCCGTCGCGCTCGCGCAGGCGGGCAAGCGTGTCGTCCTGGTCGACCTCGACCTGCGGCGGCCGTTCATCGACCGTTTCTTCCCGGAGGCGTCCGGCATCCCGGGCATTTCCGACGTCGTCCTCGGCCGCGCGCGGCTGGAGGACGCCGTGGCGCTCTGCGACGTCGTTCGCGACGACGGCACGGCCGCACCGGTTGCGGCGAAGCTGCAGGTCGTGCCTGCCGGGGCGGCACCGTCAAACCCCGCCGAGCTCATGGAGACGGCCGCGCTTGCGCGCGCCCTCGAGGAACTCGCCGAGCAAGCGGACATCGTGCTCATCGACGCGCCGCCGCTTCTGCCTGTGAGCGACGCGCTGACGCTTAGCAGCCGCGTGGACGCGCTCCTCGTCGTCACGCGCGCCGAGGTGCTGCGCCACCCGATGCTGCAGGAGCTGCAGGAGTCCCTCGACGCGATGCCCGCCCGCAAGCTGGGCTTCGTGCTCACCGGCGCCGGCGACGATCGCGGGTACGGCTACGGGTACTACGGCGCGCCGCGCGCGAGCCGCCTCCCCAGCCTCGCGATCGATCAGCTCGAGCGCTCGGACGCCCGCGGGTTCTAGCGCTCCGCCCCGCCGCCCATGATCGCCGACGTGACCCGCAGCCTCGACGCGGCGGACGTGGCCGCTCACGGCCGCCCGCGGATCTTCCGCCAGATCGCGTCCGCGCACGCCGCGAAGCGCCGCCGGCGCGAGAGGGCGCGCTGGGCCGCCCGGTCGACCGCGAGCAACCCGGCGCAGCCGCGCGCCTACCTGGCGCTCGCGGTGGCTCTCGGCCTTGTCGACGCGGACGCGCTCCTCGACCGGCTGCACCGTCGCGGACGGGGCATGTGATGCGCGAGCCGCGCGGGCCCGGCTGGGTCGTCGGGGCGACGCTGCTCTCCTACCCGCTCTGGTGGGCCCTCGGCATCGGCTACGTGATCTGGCCGCTGCTCGCGCTGCCGATGCTGTTCGCGCTCCTGCTCAAGCGCGACGTCCGCGTGCCGACCGGCTTCGGCCTATGGCTGCTCTTCCTCGGCTGGATGACTGTGTCCGCGCTCGAGCTCGATAAGGCCCTGCGCTTCGCGCTCTTCGGCTGGCGCGCAACGGTCTACCTTGCCGGCACGATCTTCTTCCTGTACGTCTTCAACGCCCCGCGGCGCGCGCTCAGCGACCGCACGCTCGCCTACATCCTGGGCGGCCTGTGGGTCATCTTGATCCTGGGCGGGATGCTCGGCGTCGTCTTCCCGAGCGCGTCGTTCACAACGCCGTTCGAACGCGTCCTGCCGAGCTCGTTCCTGCAGGACCCGACCGCGAAGGCGTTTGTACACATCGGCTTCGCTGACAAAAAGTTCCGTGGCCTCGGCGCAGTCGTCGGCCGCCCCAAGACCTTCTTCGGGTACACGAACCAGTGGGGCTCGTGCGTCGGCGTGCTCGCGCCGTTCGTGTTCGCCGCGCTCGCCGCCGTGCGCCGGCGACGCACGCGCCGGCTGATCATCGCGGCGATCGTGCTCTCGGTGATCCCGATCGTCGTCTCGCTCAACCGCGGGCTTTGGATTGCGCTGATCATCGCGTTCATCTACGGCGCGATCCGGCTCGCCGCGCGCAACAACCTGCGCGCCGTCGGCATCGGCCTGGTGCTCGCGACCGTGACGGCGGCGATCATCGCCATCACGCCGCTCGGCTCGCTGCTGCAGCAGCGGTTGAACGAGAAGGTGAACAGCAACCAGACGCGCACCGCGCTGGCGCAGGAGGCGTTCAGCGGCATCCGCCAGTCGCCGCTCCTCGGCTACGGCTCGCCGCGGCCGTCAGCGGCCGTCGGCGCGTACACGAACGCGCACACCGGCACCCAAGGACAGTTCTTCCTGGTGCTGTTCTCCCACGGGATCCCCGGACTCGTCCTCTACATCCTCTTCTTCGGCTCAGCCTTCATCCACTCGTTCCGGTGGAGAGGGTCGCCACTCCTCCTCGCGGCGCACCTCGCGATCCTGATCAGCCTCATCGAGATGTGGTTCTACGACTTCATGCCGACGACGTTCATCGTAATCATGGTTGCGGCGGCCGTCGCCTACCGCACCGCCGACGAGCCGCCCGAGAAGGCACCGACGAGCGATCCACGCGGCCTGCCCGTCCTCGAGACGACATCGCCGCCCGTTCCCGTCGGGCCTCGTGCGTAGCCGATCCCGCGCCCGCCCTGCGTTTCACTCTTTGCGGCTCGTGGCTTGACTCCCGCGTCCCGGCGTGCGAATCCGATGCGGCGCCTGCCTCGCGACGGGCGCCGTTCCCTCGCAAGGGGCGTCGGCCCCTCGTCTTCGCCGCCAGACACGGCTTTCCCAATCGAGGCGCAACTGCGTGAGCGGTACGGCGCCAACTGCCGCATCGAGCGCCCCGCGGATACGGCGGCGGCCGGCGCACTGCTCGACGACCTGGTCGCGAGTGGCGCCGATCTGGCCCTCGTGACGCACCTGCTGGCCGCCGACCGGGTGTCGCCTCGGATGGCGACAGCCGGCTGCTGATGGGTTTGGCCGGTTCTCGAGCACGGTATTGGCCGGGTGGAGGCCGTGGGCGTAGGAACCAACGGAGGAGGGGACATGCCTGACGAAGGTGCATCGATGAAGGACGCCGTCCCTCGCGTCGAGGGCGAGCCGTCCGACGCGGGCGCGGATCACGGGACGAGGGAGCGCGTGCAGCGCGAGCCGATGGCCGAGTACGAGATCGACGAGCGTGAGCGCGAGTCGGCAACCGTGATCGAGCGCGCCGGTGGCGAGGGTCGCGACGACGGCAGCGATCACGCTGCTCCCAACCTCAATCGTGACACCGGGGACGGTCCCCGTGACTGACCGAACCGACGAGCAGGAGGGACGCGAGCGGATCACGGAACGCGATCGCGAGGCCGACATGGGCGAGCGGACGCAGGAATACCGCCGCGGCGAGGTCACGGACCCGGACGATCCCCTCGCCCGTGCGCGCGCCGCGGCAGTGGAGGAGGACAGCGACCACTCCTTCGACCAGCCGCCCGGCGTCACGCAGCTCGAGGAGGACTGGCAGCGGGAGGAGCAGATGTCCGGCAAGGACGCGGACGGCAGGCCGGAGCGGGCGGATGAGCTGCCCGACTCGGCCGACGTCACCCAGGGATAGGCGAGCGGCCGCCGCTAGGGCAACCGCCCCCAGGCCTTCGCCACAGCGGCCGGATCCACCACCTGCACCCCTGCCGGGATGGCGCTGAGGACGTGAACGAAGTCCTTCGCGCAGTAGAGCTCGATGCGCGTCGTCCAGTGCCGGCGCCAGTCCGGGCCGCGGCAGTCCCACCGCACCGCGCCGGTGAGGCGCGAGCGCCGCACGAGGCGGTAGAACTGCACGTCGCGCCACTGGCCGGCGCGCGGCGCCATCAGCCCAGCGAGCATCACCGGTGACATGTAGTGCGCCGCCCACACCGGCGTGACGATCCTGTAGCAGGCGAGCCGGCGCACGTTGCATGCACCGCCGTCGACCGAGAACGTGCGCTGGAACCAGGGCGGCGCCAATCCCGCCCGCGTGTTGACGTGGTGGTCGTACGTGCGGCCGTACGCGAAGCACCGTGCGGTCACCTGGGACTGCACCGTCGCGTTGCTCATGTCGTCCGGGTAGGCGAAGAGACCCCATGCCCGGTTCAGCCCGTGATCCCGAAACGCCGGAAGCGAGCTGCAGATGTCTCGCTGCTGCCCTTCGGGCGACAGGCGGCGCGGGTCCATGTAGCGCAGGCCGGCGCTGACGAAGTTCCAGCCGTACCGCGAGTGCAGCTCCTGCAGCCGTTGCCAGCCCGGATACCGGATCATTCCGCGGCACGTCACCCGCCGGGTCGTGCTCGTGAAATCGACGATCACGGCGCCGGTGCCCGCCAGCCCCATACGGTGCATCCGACGGGCGATCCGCCCGAGCGGCACCGAGTTGGCGAGCGGCCTGCACCCGGACGAGGCCATGCCCAGCTCGGTGCGGCCGAACTGGATGGTGAGGAACCCGCCGCGCGACGCCGCCCCCGAGGTCGATGCACACGCCAGCAGCACCGCCGCGGCCGCAGCAGCGGCGATCGCCAATCGCCACGCCGGCCTGCTGCCTGAACCCGGACGGTGGCGGGCACGTCCGTGCGTGTCCACCAGCTCGGGCATACCCAGGATCGCCTCGGTTCACGCGTTTTCGGCGGGCACCGGTCGGGTAGCCACCCCCGACACCCGAGAGGCAGGGAGACCATGAGCGAGAACTCACAGGACGGGCGCTATCACCACAACCCGCACGAGGGCGAGACGGCCCAGCCGATGCAGGAGGGCGAGCAGCGCGGCCCGCATCGCCGCGGCGAGGCGGACCCCCACGAGCCGCTGAACACGCCGGTCTCCGAGGTGCATGACCTCGCGCCCGGCCAGGGTCCGCACATCGAGGGCATGGGCGGGAAGCCGCCGGCCCGCGGCGAGCGGGTCAGCTCCTCCGATATGCCCGGCGAGGACGAGTGATGTATGCGCGGCAGTGCGTCTCGTGCGGCGTCATCGACGGCCGCGCCACGTTCGACGAGGAGAACGAGGCCCGGGCCGACGCGACGTGGGCGTGCGAGCACTGCGGCGCGACCGAGTTCGAGGTGGTCATGGTGCCGGGCGAGGAGCCGGACGCGCCGGTCGACGACGTCTGGGAGTAGTAGGAAGCGGCGCAGGTGAACCAAAGGTGCCTGGCACATTTGGTTCACCCCGCGGCGGCGTCTGCGGGCATGCCCTCCTCCAGAAATACCCCCGCCACGTGCTCGAGGTACTCGAGCGCGATCTCGGCCATCCGGCCGTCCACGGATGCGCACGCCTCCGGCACCACCGTCACCTTGAGCTCCACCTCGCGCGCGTCGATCGCCGTCTGCGCGACGCACATCTCGGTCGCCGTGCCCGCGAGCACGATCCGCTCCACGTCGGCGCCGGCCAGGATCAGCCGCAGCGGCGTGTGGTCGAATGCCGAGTACCGCGGCTTCACCACGAACACGTCTTCAGCCCGAGGCGCGATCCGCCGGGCATCGTTGCCGGCCGGGCCCGCAAGCGCCCGCTCGACAACCTGATCCCGGCCGTCGCTCCACCGCCCCACAACGTCGTTGGCGTAGACGACGAGGAGGCCGCGGCTGCGCGCGTCGCCGATCAATCCCTCCATGGCCGGCACCGCCGCACGGTACGCCGCCGCAAGCCGCTGTCCGTCGTCGTGCTCGAAGTCGCTGAGCACGTCGACCAGCAGCAGGGCGGTGCGCATCCCGAGCTGGTGTCGCCTACGCGCCGGCGGCCGGGCCGCCCGTGCTGGATGCGGCCGCGAACCAGATGATCAGCAGTGCGGGCACCGCGATCGCCAGCCCGAACGGGCCGAGCAGCAGGACGCCCACGATCACGGCGAGGACAGCCACGCCGATCACCATCCACAGGAGTCCGCGTCCGGCGGTCCGGGCCGCCCGCCCGGTGCCGCTCTCCGTCTCGACCTCGGGCGGGGTCGTCGATCGAGGTTCATACGCCATGTGCGATGCGTGCCCCGGAGGGCGCGCCGGTAAACGGCCGGTCCTCGAGCTCGTCGAGCGCATCCAGCACCTGTTCCACCGGGATCCGCAGCAGCCCCGGGTCGGGCGCCGAGCCGTGCGGGTCGCCCGTCAGCCCGGCCCAGAGCACGACATGGCGCCGCTCGTCGAGCGGGCCCCAGAGCGACGGTGGCACCGGCCCGAACAGCAGCACGGAGGGCGTCCGAAAGGCGGTGGCCAGGTGCGCGACTCCGGTGTCGCCGCAGACAAGGCGGCCGGCGCGTGCCACCAGCCGGGCCAGGTCGAGCACGCTCGTCCCGCCGGCGACGACGGCTCCCGATCGAAGGCCGGCCATCTCCGCGACGCGCCGCGCCAGCTCACGCTCGCGCGGCCCGCCCGTGATGAGCACGGTGTGCCCGCGCGCTTCCTCATCTCGGGCCACGGCTGCGAACCGCTCGGCGGGCCAGCGGCGGCTGCGGCTGGCCGCCCCGGGATGGATCAGCGTCAACCGAGGGTCTCGCCTGACGCCCGGGAGCTCGAGGTGCAGGTCCTCAGGGTCGGCTGCGACGCCGGACGACTGGAGCAGCCGGCACCAGCGCAGCACCTCATGCTCGTCCGCGACCCAGCCCGGCCCGTGCAACGACCACGGCACCTCGGGGTGCCGGAACGCGATCGCCCTCTCGGGGCGGATCGCCTCGATCACCCGGTGGCTCTGCGGTCCCCTGCCGTGGAGGTTTACGGCGACGTCGCATCCACGCAGCCCCCCGCCGAGCGGCTCCAGCGGCCGCACCTCGTGCACCTCGTCCACGGCGCCGGTCAGCTCGGCGAGCGGAGTCATCGCAGCGGGCATGCACAGCGTGATCCGGTGCCTCGGGAACGCCCGCCGCAGCGCGCGCAGCGCCGGCACCGCGGTGAGCAGGTCGCCCAGGCCGAGCGCCCGCAGCACCACCACCCGCCCGGCTAGGGCCACGAGGGCTCCATCGAGGGCGTGATCACCAGCTCCCGCAGCTCGCAGCCGGCGGGCTGGGACAGCGCGAAGGCAACCGCCTCGGCGACGTTCTCCGGATCGTTCAGCTGCGCGTCGGCGCCGGGTTTGTACTTCTCGTCGCGGCCGTCGAAGAACGCGGTGTTCATGCCGCCCGGGATGAGGAGCGTCACGCCGACGCGCCCGCTCATCTCGGCCGCAAGCGCCCGCGTGAACCCGACCACGCCGAACTTGCTGGCGCAGTACGCGGTCGCGTCGGGCAGCGCCCGCAGCCCCAGTGTCGACGCCACGGTGACCACGCGACCGCCGCTCCGCTCGAGGTGGGGGAGGGCGGCGCGCACGACGGAGACGGTGCCGAGGAGGTTGACGGCGACGACCCGCTCCCAGGCGTCGCGCGGGACGTCGGCCAGCGCGCCGCAGGCGTCCGTGCCGGCCGCCGTGACAACGCCGTCGATGCCACCCCGCCGCTCCGCGACGCGCCCGATCACCTGCTCGACGGCGGCGCCGTCGGCGAGGTCGACGGTCTCGCCGTCGATTCCCGCGCCCGGCTCCTGGATGTCGAGCGACACGGCCGACTCGCCCAGCCGGCGCACCACCGCCGCGCCCAGGCCGGACGCCCCCCCGGTCACGATCACCGTGCTCATCGCGTCCCCTCCTTCGCATTCGCACGCTGGATCAGCCCGGTCGTCGAGCGGCCCTCCAGCGTGGGCAGGATCACCGTCTGGCCGTTCCATCGCCGCATGGCGGCTGTCTCGGGGAGCAGCTCGGCCGAGTAGTCGCCGCCCTTGGCGAAGATGTGGGGCCGCAGCCGCTCCAGCATCGGCACAGGCGTCGCGTCATCGAAGATGACGACGGCATCGACGCAGCGCAGGCTCTCGAGTAGCGTCGCGCGGTCGAGCTCCGACACGACCGGCCGGGCCGGGCCCTTGAGGGCCGCCACCGACCGGTCGGAGTTGAGCAGCACGATCAGGCAATCCCCGAGCTGCCGGGCGGTCTCCAGCGTGGCAACATGGCCGGCGTGCA
>Ga0066662_10000100_pt1 | contig 33296 bp, 25 predicted proteins | sample GraSoiAngelo_111_FD_133939 | JGI IMG/M metagenome (GOLD analysis project Ga0066662, IMG submission 133939) | Grasslands soil microbial communities from the Angelo Coastal Reserve, California, USA - 14_0903_12_40cm | ecosystem: Environmental > Terrestrial > Soil > Grasslands | place: USA...
CCGCCGCGGCGACTTCGCGCAGCCTTTCGCCGCGCAGATCGTCCGAGAGCTCGACGATCGACAGCTGATCTTCGACGCCCAAGATTTCGCCGAGCTCGCGCACCGCGTGTGCGACGCGCTCGGCCTCGCGTGCCGCCGCGGCGGCTAGCTGTGAGTGCTCGTCGTAGCGTGAGCGCGCCGCGCGCCATTGCTCGAGAAGACGCTCGCGCTGCTCGGTAGCGCTAGCGCGAAACTCCGGCGAAAGATCGAGACCGGAGGCGGGCATGGGCGCGAGCTTATGGATGGCAGCGGACGAGCTTGAGGTGGGCGAGGTAGGCGTTCATCTCAAGCGCATTTGACGCCGATCCATCGTTCTTGGCGGCGGGAGCGTTACCTCTAGCTCTCTCGTGCGACTTACCTAGTTGGCGTAGAGCGCGGGGAGACGCGGGCGGGATCGATTGGCCGGACAGATCGCCAGCCAGCTGGCATCAGTCCGTCCGAGCCGATCTCTACCGTTCGTCGCGTGGGTAGAAAGGTCAAGCAGGAGGTGTGGTGATGGCGGGCGGAAAGACCGGCAAGAAGGCGGCGTCGAACGCGGGAAAGACCCTTCGCTCGCCTACGGCGACCAAGGCCCAAAAGAGCGCGGCCGCATCTGACCTGGCACAGGTCGGAAACCAGAAGCAGACCGGCAAGAAAGCCGCCTCGAACGCTGGAAAGACGCTCGGTTCGCCGAGCGCGTCGAAGGCCGCGAAGAGCGCCGCTGGATCCGACCTCGCGCAGCGGCGCGGGGCGAAAAAGGGCGGGAAGTAGCAATGGCTCAGGCGAAAGGCATCCTCCCGCGCCGCGAAGACCGCGAAGTCCTGTGGAAGAGCCCGCGGGCCTGCGGCTACTTCATCGCGGTCAAGCTCGATCCGACCATCGACCGTCCGCGCGTCGAAGCCTTGCTCGGAAAGATCTCGGCGCTCGTCGACGCGCTCGTCGCACGCGCCGAAAGCGGCGAGAAGATCGCCGCGGTCGCAGTTGGCCTTGCGCCGAGTTTCTTCATCGCGAACGGTCAGCCGCGGTTCGCAGATCTCGAGCCGCCGGCTGCGTTCACAAAGCCGCTTCCGTCTGTAAGTGCTCCGCCAATCGACGCCGACCTGATGCTATATGTCGTATCGACCTACGAGGCGCGCGTAAACGCGTTCATCTCTGATCTCCACGCGATACGCCCTGACGTTCAGGCAATCATCTTCGATCGCGGCTTCCAGCGAATGGACGGCACCGAGCCGTTTGGATACGCCGATGGTCTGCGCAACGTCCGCACGGACGACCGGCCGCGCGTCGTGTTTGTGCATCGCGATGGTCTCCAGGGTGAAGAGCCGCATTGGGCCGATGGCGGAAGCTGCATGGCTTTCATGCGCATCCGGCAGCGGCCCGAGCAGTTCGCAGCGCTTGCCGACGACGCGACGCGCGATGCTGTAATCGGTCGCAAGAAGGACGGCACAAGACTCGACCTCGAGGGGCAGAAGAACGTGAAGCCTCGCGACGAACTGGCCGAGCCCGCGCCGGCTCTCCCGCCCGGCGCGCATGTTGCGAAAGCTGGTCCCCGTGGCCCGCGCGACGACAATCAGATCTTCCGCCGCGGCTTGCCGTTCATGGAGACGACGCCCGACGGCCAGCTGCGCGTTGGTTTGAACTTCTGCTCGTTCCAGGGCTCGCTCGAGCAGTTCGACGTTGTCTTCAATGACTGGATGATGAACCTGCACTTCCCGACAGACGGGCCGGTCGACGCGCTGCTCGATCCGGCGAAGCAGTTGACTCAGATCGAGAAAGTCGGCTTCTACTTCGTGCCGCCCTACGAACCGGCTGGGCTTGCGACAGCCGTGTTCAAGGAAGCGCAAAAGCACAAGCCGACGACGGGACGGCTCGTGATCAAAAAGCGCGTGATCGCCGATGGCGACCCTAGCCATCGCTTCGACCGGCGCGGGTTCGTATTCCAGATCTTCGACGAGAACCAGCAGGCTGTCGGCGAGCCCTTCACGACCGACACGGCCGGCCGCGGCGTGTGCCCGGTCGAGCTCGAAATCGGCAAGAGCTACACCGCGCGCGAGACAGCGTCGACAGTGGTGCAGAGCGTGACGTTGAAGGACACTCCGTTCACGATGAACAAACCGAACGTCGAGCTGGCGGTGGAGAACGTGGTGCCGTCGTCAAGCCCGTACGGCGGCGGGTAGCGGCGCGGCGTCCGGTGCTGCAGTTCTTGACGATCATGCTCGCGACGGTGTCCGCTCTCGCGGCGGCAGCCGCCACCCGCGACAGTCGGCGCTCACGCGACGATGAATGGCGCGACCGCTGGCGACGCGAGAAGCAGCGCCGCCTTGACGCGCTCGCGGACGCCGTGGTCTCCGTCGGCGGAGCGGCGATCCGAGCTCGCGAGATCCGGGGCGAGGCGCCGGGCTTCGCGGTGGCGGCGCCGCGCCGTCCTCGACGCCCTAAACCCCTGGGTCGATCTTGAGGCCGTCTACGAGCTTGAGCGGCGAGCGCCGAGCGACATTGACGACGCGCTCATCGACGAAGCGTTGAACGCGATCGCCAACAACTTCGAAGAGGTCAGCGATCAGGCATTCAAGACGCGGCGACAGTTGAAGAGGGAGTTGGCGCGATGATCCTCATCCCAGGGCGAGCGTAGAGGCGACACCACGATCTTGAGACCCCTAAGCCTCCGTCGTGTGCGAGTGCGATGATCGATGGTTCGATGCCTCACGCAACGACAGAATCTCGTTCACGGGAACGCCAAGCGATGCCGGACGCCGATGAAATGAGTGCCGTCGAACAGCCTGCTGGTTTGTTCCTGAACGCACTCCGGGTTCGTTGCTGTGGGGTGCACCGGCTAACTCGTCTCCCGCGTCCGGATTCCCGAGAGGCAAGGCGACAGCTCCAGCGAGACCTGGGCGTGACCGTCCGCGACGGCGGCGCCTTCGCATATGTCGCAGGGGAGATCGAGATCGATGGCGGGTCGCACGTCCAACTCGCCTGCGATGTGAACCGCGATCTACACCTCTTCGATCTCCGAGAGTCCGTTGCCGCTCACGCACGTGAGCGCGGGCTCGACGTGCGATTCGGCTTTGGCGGCGAGCTTCGCATTAGTGGTTTTTCGAATGCCGTCAGTCACGACCCATATCGCGTCGAGCGCACTCTGACACTACGTATCAATGACTTGGGCCTCGCGCCGGAGACGGTGGCGGTTGCTCGGCACGGAACGCGCTGGTTGATGTGCGGCACGCTCGCTGACGCTGCTGTTCAGGAGGTTGCGATTGGCGGCTCTGCAGTTCGTCTAAACGGCGAAGGGCCGACGAGTGGCGAGGTCGTTTCTGTCGTCGACGGCGAGTTGACGCTTGCTCTGCGTAGGGAGCGGGTGCAGGTGCCGGCCGAGAATTACGGGCTCCGGGTGAACTCCGGCTTCGTGCGTCACCATCACAACTCTGAGATTCTCAGACGCCTTCAGGTCGCTTCCGGATCGCTCACCCAGATGGGGCGGCGCAACCGTTTCCAGGTCAAGGATCGCTTCGCCGGCGCCGTCGAAGACCTTGATGTGCTGGGCTTTGAGTTCAACTTGATTGGTGGTGGTAGCGCGGAGATCGAGGCGCGTTGGATCGAGGTGCGGAGGCAGGACAGCGAATGAGTGTCCTCGAGGCGACGATGCTGATGCCGCCGAAGCTTCGCTTCGACGCGGCGATCCCCTCACGGACTCACATCGACGCGTATCCGGGGTTGCGCACTCACGGCCCGTTCGACTCATCGCGGGTCTCGTTGCCCCCGCAGTCAGTCCTGTTCGTCTTCCCATCCGCTCTCCAGCCGCTCGCGCATCAGCTTGCGGCAGCGATTCGTAACGGGCACGGATCGGTGCCTTCTTTCCAGACGCTGTTCGGTGTGCCGCTGACCGGCGAGACGATGACTTCGCTTGCGATCGACGCGGAGCTCGGTTCGCCTGAACAGGCCGCCGCGAGCTATCGCAGCGCGATCGAGGCTTGGAGCAAGCACAACAATAGGCCGGAGCCGCAACTCGCCTTCGTCCTCGTTCCGCACTCCGAGCGCTGGGAGACTGACCGGCCGTACTACCAGGCCAAAGCATCGTTCGCCCGACTCGGGATTCCGACGCAGATGGTGACGACCGAACTTGTAGGTGACGCGAAGCAGTTCGGCTGGTCGATTGCGAACATCGGACTGCAGGCGTTCGCAAAGCTCGGAGGGATCCCGTGGACGATCGAATCCCCCGCTGAGGACACAGACATCGTGATCGGCGTCGGACGCTCTGACATCACACGCCACGACGGGATCACGCGAATCTTTGGCTATGCGGTCAGCTTCGTCGGCAACGGCGTCTACCGGCAAACCTGGTCGTTCACGCCGGCGGCTGACGAGAGCGAATACGAACAGCGGCTCGAGGATGCGCTCTTCGCTGCGTTGTCCAGCGACGCCGATCTCGACCAGCCTGCGCGTCGGCTCGTTCTGCATTTGGCGAAGAAGACGGGGCATCGAGAGATCGCCGCGGCGCGTCGCGCGATGAAACGTGCTGGTGTGTCGATCCCGGCGGCCTTTCTGCGCCTTGATGACTCGACGCTCTTTGACCTTGCTGACGGATCGCAGGAGACGCTTGCGCCGCCCAAGGGGCTGGCGGTCCGTCTCGACGAGTGGCGGATGTTGCTCCAGAGCAACGGTCTTACGGCGCTCGGGCCACCAGACAGTCCGCTGCTCGCCGAGCTCAACGAAGAGAGCGATGTCGGTTCCGAGGCCCTTGACGAGTTGGTTGCTCAGGCGTTCAGACTGTCGCATGCGAACTGGCGCGGGTTCAACGCACGGTCGAAACCTGTGACGCTCGCATACGGCGATCTTCTCGCTCGGCTCGTCGGCTACCTCGAGGAGGTTTCGACCTGGGATCCTTCACTACTCCGCAGCGAGCTGCAGTCGAGGCCGTGGTTTCTCTAGCCAGCTCGGCCGCGGACGGACTTCACCTTGTCGTTCATCGTGTAGCTACCGCCGGCCGCGATGTTGACGATTGGTGGGGATCTCCATTCGAGACCGCTGTTGCAGCGGTTGCACTGGCGCGGCACTCGCCGGCTTACCGGGATGACGCGACACGCGCGGTGGCGCGGCTTGGGCGGTGGATTGCGGATGAACACCCGCGGCCCATCAGTGCGGACGTCGCGGCTTTAGCTCTGACAGCACGTGCCGCTGCAGACCTCCAGCAGTCAGATGCAGCGCTTGTCTCGACTGCAGCTCAAGCTCTCGATGATCTTGTACAGCGAGATCGATCGGTTGTTCCCGAGCTGCACGTCGTGCTGGCGACCTGGGCGCTAGACCGGCTTGTCCGCGATCGCAACGAGAGCCCGTGGCCAGCTCTGCGTCGCTGGTTCGACGGGGCACCGCTGACGGGTGTCGATGAGCCGTTGCGGCGTTTCGGTCAGGCGCTTGCAGCGCCGAGCTTCGATGGCGGTGTACTTGTCCAAGCGCTCCTCGGGGATGTTGCCGTCGCACCAGGTCTCAGCGACAACTGCATCCTCCTCTGGTTGCTGCGCGCAGCTACCGAGCGGGCCACCGAGGCCCTGCCAGCGACGGACAATGCGCTGCAAGTACTGACGCGCCGCCGAGCAGCACTGGTGGAGCGCCTCGCCGGCGAGATCACAGAGCAGACATTCGTCGAGCCGACGATTCCGGAGTTCGGAGGCGACGAGTTTTCGGACCTTCGTGTGATCGCGTACCTCTCGGGACTCGAAGCGCTGCTTGTAGACCTGGCGGTGGCGACCGCGGACGACGCGACACCGTTCCTGTCGTTTGAAGAAGCGGAACACCTTTTTGGGGAGAACGCTGCGCAGATCCAAGTCGAACTGCGAACGACGCGTGAACGCGGTTTCACGCGACTTGCATGGTCGATGACGCTTGTCGCCACACTCGCTGGCGCGCTCGCCTGGGCGCTGTTGCGGGACGTCGCCCGCTCCGCCATCGCCGTGAACGTCGCCATCGCCATCGCGGGCCTCGGATCGATGATCGCTGCTCGCTTCTGGTACGAGGTGCGGCGGAGCCCGCGCGCAGAGTCATTCGGGATCTTCGCAGTTTTGCTCACGCTTCTCGGGGCGATCAACGCTGTAAACCAAGCCACCCATAAGCCGTTCTGGCCTGGCGTCACGAGCGCGTTCATTGACGTTGGCATCTCAGTCGTTGCGGCTTTCATAGCCAGCTTTGTTCTGGGCAGACGACACGTCCCCGCCGAAAACTCGACGTAGTCCTTATCGGGCTTGACCGATTCGCGTCGAGCCCTCTAGCCTGCCGATACACAGGCTGGCGCGACTCGAGGTGCTAAGGGGAACGCTGGCGTTTACGCGCGCTACGTGCCCCGCAAGCCTGCGCCCCCGCCGAACAACCGACTCCGGACGGCCGGAGGCCCCTAAGAACGGCGGTCCCGAGCTACTTAGATCGAGCGGGGTGGCTCGGCCTGCGTGGAATCGGCTTGGTCACCCTGCAATCCCGATGTGTCGTGCAGTTCGGCTTCGAGTGCCCGTCGTCGATTCTCGACATCGGCCAAGCCTTGGCTTCGAATCCCAGCCTGCTCCCGGTAACTGGCCGAGATTGAAGCGACCAGTGTCGCCGCGCTTGCAGGCTCGTAGCGCGGGATGAACCAGAGAGTCGTGTCGAAATACTCGACGCCCTCGAGTCCGGAGCGTGCTGAGTGAATCGCCTCGTCGAGAGCATGGCCGAACCTCGGGTCTTCGTCTCGTCTGAGCTGAACCCCGATCCACGAGCTCCCGTCCTCACGTTCGGTTGAAAACACCCGTAGGACCAAACCATCAGCATCGACGCTCTCGACGGCAGCGGCCAACTGCTGAACGAGATCTGGGATCGTGGCTTGACCAGCCGCGCGTTCGGCGAGCCGATCTCGGTAGCGCCTCCCACCCTCGGCAAGCGACGACTGCACCCACGATCGGATCTCCGCGCCCGTCACGTCGGCGCTCACGCCGTGGAAGCGGATAATTCCGTCGGTGCCGACGTTGGCAGCGCCCACATGGTCAAAGCCGCGATCCGCGGCGGCTTCGTTCAGGACGTCGCCCACCTGCTCTGCCCAGATGTCGCGCCTTTCGGTCGGGACGTCCGCAAGCATCACTCTGACCAGGTATCGCACGTTGTCGATCGAGGGCACATCGGTCCAGTTGCCGATGTGGTGTTGCGTCTCCACGGTTGTTGCGTGGACGCTCGGATGATCTGATCCCGTAACTGGTGGCTCATATGACGGCGGAGGAGGCGGGTAGCGACGCGCCTCGTATCGAACAGCGAACGCTTCCCATCGCAACACCCAGGCAAGAACAAAGTGGAAGGCACGACGTGCAACCTCAGTGGTCGCCGGCAGTCCGTGCTCGACTTCGCCGCGACGAGCAAGAAGCCAGTGATACTCGCCGATGTCTGGCGCGAAGCTCTGTACCTCGGATAGGTCGTCGAACCTTCGCAACGAGAGATTGGTGGGATCGGTGTCGTTCCCGGTCAGCGCGCTGAGTCCGGAGTAAGCGAGCCTCAACTCGCCGATTGATTCAACTCGTTGACCTCTCCAAGCAGAACGAGCAAGGTCAAACCCGATCATTGCCGCGTCGAAAGCACCGGCACCGTCTTGTTGGTCGAGAGCCTTCTCGGCCTCCACGAGCGGCAGCCGCACGTCTTCGTTCTCAACCGCATCAGCAATCAGGACTGACCGAAGCTCGACTCGGAACTCAGCAGCTACGAGCGAGTCGATGAAGCGTTGAGACTGCGCAGCCCAGCTGGGCATGTTGCTGGCGTCGGCCACCGTGCCGTGATGCTGAGCTTGGTTCCGGGCCTCGTGAAGCTGCAGCACCGACGCTCAGCTGTCTGGCTGCCAAACAGGCAGCGCTTGCTTCAGCGCCTTGAACTTGTCAGGGAAGTTTCGCGGGATCGGAGTTCCCCGATGACCGAGCGCCGTACCCATTGCGTACTCGCAGGCGCCGTCCATCAACACGAGCGCCGAGTGTCTCCCAATCTCGGTTGGATCCTGACTGCGCGAGAGCGCCTCCTCGAGCAAGAACCGAAGACGCTGAAGCTGCCGGCGGGTCACATCGGTGAGCATGCGCAGCGAGCGTAATCCCGCTAGCGCGCGTTTGCGAAGTGGCGGTCCGTAGCCTCAGCGCAGCCGGCGGAGTCGTCTGGGCGCATGTCGCGTTGGCTATTCTCGCCCGGACGCCAGAGATGTGTCGAAGACGCCAGAGGCCCCGTCGCGCTCCCTATCGTTGAGGAGAGCGCCCGTGCACCGACCGTAATCAAGGGCGCGATAGCCATTCAGCGTGGCGTGAGGCAGGCGACGTGGTACGCCCGCTCAGACAAATTTTTGGAGCCAGTCGCTCGCGGCCTTCGAGAAGCCGTAGGTCGCCCAGTCGTCCGAGGTCACGTCCAGTACCAGCAGACGATCGTTTGTGTCGACGAAGGACTTCAACTCTGTGCGCACGGCCGAAGCCGACTTCGTCGTCCGAATGAACCACGTGGAGTCGAGGTTGTGCCAATAGGTCTTGTACTCCTCGAGGTGCTTGATTAGACGCGAGTAATCCTTGCCTGGTTTAACTAAGTCGTATCCGACGAGAAGTGTCCTCATCTGCGCGCTCATCGCTTGTGACCCTTGCCGCTCTTGTTCCCGCGATTGCCGCTTAGCCCATCATGGTGGGTCTTCTTAGTCTGCTTCTTGGAGGGCCCACCGAGGAGGGACTCCAAAAGCCCTGGGCCTGACTTTCGCGGGTTGTTCGGCGTGTAGTTCGGTTTCTTATTGGCCATGGCCGGCTCCCGAGATCGAGATTTGTAGAGGGCAGAGCGCATGCATCGGCAGACGGTCCTTGGCGACCGTCAAGTGTCTTTGTCGTTTGCCGCGTCTTGAAGTAACAGCGGTGGCGTCGTGTTCCGTGTTCGGCGCCGCCGGTGGGCGCTTGGTATCGACGTCGACCGTCCTGCGGAGGCCAAAGTTGCTGGTGCCGGCGCGAAGGCGCGTCCGCCGAAGGTGACAGGCTCGACACCGGCCGCGAAACAGGGAACGCGAGCCCGAGACATCCCAGGTCGGCGACCGTTAGGGACTCGTACCGGGTAGGCGAGAACGGTGCTCGGCCTAGCTCGCGCTGTTCCGGGCTTTTACAAGCTCACCGAGAGTTGCGACTGCGACGGGGTTAGCTTCCTCATGAATCACCTCGACCTCGAGCGTTCCTTCTTCGAGACGGACGAGGTTCTTTGCGCCGATCGTCCAGCGGACGGCGTACACGCCCGGCTCCGCAATCCCGACGACGAACGGTTCGAGCTCGACGGTGTCGTGATGGGGAAGTGAGTCGTAGTCGTACGCGACCTCGAGCGAGCCTTTCTTGTAGTGCGGGCCGCTGTGGTCGCGTCTGATGTTGATCGACGGGATGTCGAGGTGCGGCGGTCGATACGCAAGACTCGGAATGTCGAGGCCGCCAAAGCCCCGGTTGGAGGGATGCATGGGATTCAGACGCCGAAGGAATTTCGGCCGAATCGGAAGCTCCGGTCTTTCCGGCAGCTCTGCTTCGCCGCATGGGTCTGGGAAGAAGATCTTGATGCGTGACTCCTCTGCCGGGGCGCCGCCGTCGTTGTCGACCTGCGCTGTGAACACGACAGAGACGCGGCGCTTGGCGAGGTACTCGAGCCACGGGCCGACAAACGCACGCACTTCATCACAGTACTTGTCCACCTTCTCGTCGAAGGCCGCGTAGTCGTCTTCCGTGACAGGCAGGTACTTCGCATTTCCGAAGCCGAGCCCGCCGGCGTTGGCAAAGAGCGCGCTAAGCCGGCTGACGCTCAGTGCTGCGGACCGCATCTCAGGCGGCAGCATGCTCTCGTCCGTGCGCGCGTTCGCAATGGGCGGACGCTTCGACAGAACCGTTTCCCGCTCACGCTCCACGATCGCGTCGACGTCCACCGAAGGGACAGCGGGCTTCCGGACGACGACCGCGGGCGTGGGGCCGTCCTTGGTCGTAAACCGCAACTGAGGCCGGGGCGCGCGGCCGCGCATCTCCTCCGCGAGCGAGGTAACCATCGTCGTCAGCTCGCCGATCGCATCGCCCATCTCAGCAACGTCGTTGGTTAGCTGCTCCTCGCGTTCCCCCCGACGGCGCCGCTGGCGTCGCGTCAGAAGGAACGCGAGCCAGCCGATGAGGACGGCTGCAGCACCGATCCACGCTGGGATCAGCGTCCAAAAGTCGGTTCCCGACGACGGGGGCGCGGAGTGTGGCCCGGCAGCGGCAAGCACCGTCCTGAACGCGAACATGGATCCAGGGTATCCAGGCCGTCGGTGGAATCCAGCTCGGCAGCGGCCAGCTCGCCCTCTACCGTCAACTCGACGCCGGCCCGCGTAGTGCGGAAGCGTTCGACTCGAGCGAAGGTTCGACCGCCCTGTCAGCGTCCAATCCTTCAACGTGAACCTTGACGGACGGCCCCGATGTCCGCCCTGCGCCGTGGTCGCGACGGTAGCTTCGGCATGTGCCAGCACATCCGTACACCCCCGAAAGTGAGCAATCGAGGCAGCTCGGCGAGGAGCTGTTGCGTCACAGCAGCATCTACGCCGACCCGATTTTGCCGCACGGATACGGAATGGAGTCGATCGCCATCATTGCGGCGGTCGCACGTGCTCGCCGACATCTCATCTCGGCATACGTTCTTGCCGATCGCGAAGATGGGCTTGAGGCTGGCCTGTTTCTTCGCGCGATCTTCGAGACGGCGCTCCTTCTTGGCTGGTTGAACGAAGACCCCGAACTTGCCTCACTGATTTGGATGTTGGACGACCAGCGAAGCACCTTGCAGTACGACGATCAGATGCGTCGCATCGAACGCAATCGCCGGCGACGTGGTCGGGCTGCCGGGGAACAGATACCGCCGCTTGGCGGGTCTCAGACGCTCGGGCCGCTCAACAGAAGTTCCCGTCGGCGATACACAGCTGCCGTCGATGATCTGGAGCGGCGGATTAGGGCGTTGCCAGATCTGAGACGGCGACTGAAGAGGTTGAAACCCAACTCGTCTCCCGCGAACAACAAGCCGATCAAGATCACGCACATCAACCGGATGCCGGGCTATGACGAGCAAGCGAAAGTCGCCGGCCACGGGGATCTGTACGCCTTGACGTATTCATACGACTCTCGCGCGGTTGTTCACCCTAGCCCTCTGGCAATGGAACACTTTCTCGAGTCAAGACCCGACGGGATCGTGGTTCATTCCGAGCCAACCGGTGCGCGCCCCGATCCATACGCGGTTGGTGCCGCCCTTCTCGCGATGGTCCTGATCTCGGCGAGTGAACAGCTCCCAGACTTCGATCTGCGTCAGGAGGCGGAGGCGTTAGTGCCTCGGTTGGCCGTGATCCAGGCGGCACAGCGTGCACGGATGCCCTAGCGATTCCGGGTGCCGGAATCACCTTCCCCAACGTCCGCTCGAGTCTCCACGCGGGGACTCCGGAGGTATGCACGCGGTCCGTCCTCCAACGCCACGTCTCGTTCGTCAGGCTTCCCTTGGCCCTAGCCGTCGAGTGGCGGAAGCTCTAGCCGAACCAGGCGGCGGTCGCTGACGTCGTGTAATCCGAGTTGGTCAAACAGATCAAGATCGACGAGCCCGGCTTGCTCGAGCCGCTCGACGAGGTCGCGGAACTCGAGCCGCGCGATCTCGCCGCGCACGCCCGGCGGCAGTTCGACGTACCAGTCGTCGATCGCCTTCCTGTCGAACTGTTTGCGGCGTAGCAGCGCATAGACGTAGCGATCAGACGAGCTCAAGCGAACGTGCTCGACGTCAAAGACGAACGGCACGATCACCGACAGCACGGCGGCCGGGATCGACGCCTGATGGAGCGCCGCCAACGCGCTCGTCAACACCGTTCCGTTGATGACGGCCCGTGCCGTCGCTGCGGGCAGATCGAGGTACCACTCGCCGACGCGGATCTCGAACGGGTCAAGGTCGGCGCCGGCCGCGAGCGCGTGGGTGATTAGCAGTCGCTCGGCGTCATGGCGGTGACCGCCGACGCGCACGCCGAGCGTGTGGAGAGTCGCGCCGTCAATCCGCCACGTCTCCCCGTCGGTGTCGACGCCGAGTAGTTCTGCCGGATCAACCAGCCGCGGATTCACGTCGGGCCCATCTCATCGAAGCGATGCCAGAACGCGAGCAGCCGCTCGCTGGCACTGAAGATCGCTCCTTCGACAGCGGGCTCGAGCTCGAGACCCGGCAGCAGATGCTCGGGGTGGTTGTCGAGCAGCTGTGCCAGCTCGCCGTAGCCGGCCTCGCCGCGGAAGCAGAGGAAGTAGACGTCGGGGAGGTCCTCGAGGCGGAAGACGATCAACGTCACCAGCCGATCGCCCTCGAGCGAGATGACACGGAAGCGCACTGTGCCGGCCGACTCGATCCAGGCTTTGACCTGCAGGCGTAGCGGCAGGTCCACGATGACCAGTGCGCGATCGAGTTCCAGGACGAGGTCGCGGAGCTCACTCTCACGGGTCGTGCTTAGCGTCGTCAGCGTCAGCAACGGCACGCTCGTGAACATGTCCTGCAATTGGCGCGGCGTGATGTCGGGCGTCAAGGCTGCCAACGGCACCAGACGGTCGTCGCGGTCGCGGTCGACTGGGCCAACGATGGCGAGCAGCGGCGGACCTGTGACGCCGGCCTGCTCGAGCCCGGAGAACTGTTGCTGGGCGACCGAGCGCAGCAAGTAGAGCGCGAGGACATGCGTGCCGATCCCTGGCGCGTCGTTCAGGAAGTCGGTGGGGCGGCGCCCGAGTTCGCTTTGGTCGATCAGCTCCACGCGGGCACGGCGCTCATAGATGAGAATCGTCTCGCGCTCGGCACCGAGCGGTTCGGCGTTCATCGGGCGGCGATCGGTCAGGATCTCGACCTGCCAGTCATCGGGACCGAGGCGTAGCAGCGACTGCGTCAGGGCGTTGATGGTGTCGAGGTAATCCGTGGGACTGAGGACAGCTATCCCCAACTGGGCGAGCCGGTCGGTCGCGACCTCCTGCAGGGCCGGGATCAGCACGGTCTCTTCCCACTCCTTGAGCTCCTCCATCGCCGCGATGTCGACGGGGATTTGGCGCGCCAGCGCGTCTCCATGGTCGCCGCCACGGTTGGGATGTTCGCGCAACAGCGCAGCGAAGCAGTCGTCCCACCAGCCTCCAGCGTCAACGATGACCGCGCGCAGGCGCGCGTCCGGAGCGACGAGCTCGGAAGCGACGTCACGCACCCGTATGCCCTCGAAGCCGGCCCCGGCGACGGCAAGCAGCTCGACCGGCTGCATCAGGCTGCGCAGCAGCATCTGCATCGCCGACTCGCGGAACTGCCACGGCCACGAGTCGCTGCCGCCGAGGACGAGCCCGTCCTCGAGGTAGGCGGCGTAGCGCGGGGTAGAGGCGAGCAGCTCGCGGCCGCTCGCGAGACCCATGACGCCGGCGCTTATCGTCGTCGCGAATACCTCATGCACCCAGCGGCAGGCGGAGTTGGCCGACGCAGCGACGGCGGCGAGGCGGTCGGAGTCGACGCCGGCCCCCGCTAGCAACCCAGCCATCGCCGCGACCACACCCCAAGCGGTCGACCAGTGCAGCTCGTGATGGAGCTGCTCGTGATGGGAGACGAGCAGCTGTGCGCGCCGATCGGCGATTGCGTAACTGTGGAGGTAGCGGCGGTCGCGGCCGTCGAAGCCCCCGACCGGTACGTTCCCGACCAGCGACTCGAAGCCGCCGAGCTCGCAGGCGAACGGGAGCGGCGCTGGGGTGGCAGGATTCGGCGACTTCATGCTGTTAGTCCAGCAGTCGCGGTCGACTGGAACAAGCCTGGAACGACGACCGCGCGTACGGGCGGCCCGCTAAGTTCGCCATCGAGCTACACAAGCGCCGCGGGGAGAACGCTGCTCCCGAGCGGCGAACCGCCCTCTACGCCCGTACCCGGTGAATATCAGTTGCGCGTTGTAGAGATATAGGGGAAAGACTTACCCGCCGCCGAGTTGCGGAAGAGCGCGAGCCTTCACGCTTTTCGCGACCGGAGAGGGTCCACGTCAGGAACGGGCCAGGAGCTCGCGAATGCAGTCGGCCTTCGTTTCCCGTTCACGTCGGGTGGCCGCCGTCAGCAGCGGGGATTGGGCTAACGACGATCCGTTCTCTCTGGGTGCGTCCCACGCCCAGGAAATCCCTCGCGCAAACCCGATAGCCGCGAACGGGAGAACCACAAGCGAGAGCCGTAGCTCGGTGGCTTGCGGGAGGAGGAAGAGATATGCGACGGCAGCGATCCCGCCGTAGCGCGCGAGCGTTACGACGTCATCGCCGCGCGCCGGCGCGAACAGCGGGAGTAAACAAGCGATCAGAAAGACTCCTGCCGGCACCGGGTCTGCGATCGACGGAAGCTGCAATGGAGCGATCAGAACTAGAAGAATCAACAGTGACGTCGCAGAGCCGGCGAGTGCGATTTGGCGAATTCGATGTCGGATCGAGTTACGCTTCGGACTCGTCGCAAGGAGCGCGACAAGCGCCGTCAACGCGAAGCAAGCGAGAAGATGCGTGCGGAACGGGAAGTCGACCTGCACCATGTAGCGCGCGAACGTTCCGTACTCATGAAAGATGTAGCCCCAACTCGACGTGCGCGGCACGCCGTTGTCGCTAAAGGTGAACGCCATAGTCGCGCGCATGGGCGCACCGAAGAAGACCAGCGCGGGAAGCGTCGCGAGAGCGCCAGAACAGGCCAGCGCAATCGCCCGACGTGAGCGTCTCGTGAGGGCGAGCCCGACTGCGGCGGCGACCGCAACCACCGCCGTATCGCGGGTGAACGAAAGCAACAGGACACTCAGTGACCACACGGCGATCCTCGGCCATTGACCGCGCATCGCCCAGAGCCCGGTAATCAACGCCAGGGTCAGTGCGGCGACGCCCATCGAATCGGTTAGGGGGTAGCCGCTCCACTCTCGCAGCGGTGGGAACCACAGCGCAAACGCTGCCACGCTTAGCGATAGCCCGTTCGAGAACCGTCGTCGAGAAAGGAAGTAGGCGAGCAGCCCGCTGAGCACGTAGCCCAGAAGCGACACGATTTGAAGGGAGCGTGAGCCGAGCGCTGGTCGTAACCCGGCGGCCATCGCTGGGACCACCCAGCGACGACGATAGAAGGGCGCCGCATAGTTGATCCACTCAGTACCTTCGAGGCGTCCACTCGTTGCTGATGATTGATTTGCGAGGGGACCGAAGAACACCTCGCGCCGCGCCTTGATCGCTGGGGTACCCGCGAGCTCACGCGACTGGGCTTCGTAGAAGAGCGCGTCGGGAGTCCAGCGCACTGGCCCGCTCCAATGTGTCCATGACAAAGCGACGGCAAGGACGACGAGCGCGACCGCTGACAGGGTGGTCTGGTAACGCCGGTGGTTGGCCAGTGGCCGGCCCGAGCGCAAGCGGCTCGGCCAGATCTGGCTGTTGAGGGCGGTTTCGTCGGTCATCCTGCGGCGGGCGGCGGTCTGAGGGGTTGCCACGTCTCCGTAACAACAGTTCCTTCGTCACTTTCGGTATCGAAGCCGACCACCTTGAGCCCGACGTGCGACTTCTACAAAAGCTAGTCGTAGTCAAAGGAACGTCGTCACGTTGGGTAAGCCAGAAGACTTCGGCATGTTGACAAATGTCGGAGAGCCAATTAGAAGAGATACGAGTAGGCGTTGTGCGGGACGCGAATCGGTCTAACTGAGGAAGGTCCCGTCCCGTGATCTCTAACGCCGTCTTTCGTCGCCCCGAGGGCGACGGCACCGCTCCTGAACGCCACTCGATCCGGGGATTCTTGCGTCGACACCGCCGCGCTTTCCTCGCCGCCGCGGCGTATTCGACTGTCCTGCTCGTGCTACCGATCGCCGCGACGGCGACGCCCCCTGCGAACACGAGTCCTCCGACGGTGTCCGGGACGGCACGGCAAGGTCACACGCTTACGGCCGATACCGGCACATGGAGCAGCAGCCCGACCAGCTATGCCTACCAATGGCAACGCTGCTCGCAGGGTGGTTACTCGTCGGCCGTGTCATTGGATGGGCCGGTCGCGTTCTGGCGGCTGAACGAGTCCGCGACGTCCGCGGCGGTGGCTGACTCGAGCGGGCACGGGAACAGCGGCTCGTACGCCGGCGGAGTCTCGGTTGGCGTGACGTCGGTGCCGGTAACGACGGAGGCCGACACTGCGGCTTCGTTCAATGGGTCGACCGGCTATGTCTCGGTGCCGAACTCGTCGTCGTTGAACCCGTCGTCGGCGATTTCGTTGGAAGCGTGGGTGAAGCCGTCGGCGAGCTATACGGAGCCGATCGTCTTGAAGAGCTACACGAGCCACGACCCGCCCTACTACCAGTACGGGCTGTTCGAAAGCGGCACCGGGCTGAGGATGGAGCTCGCGCTCGGCGGCACACGCGTGACAGTGAACAGCAGCGGAGCTTCGCTGACAGTCGGCTCGTGGAACTACGTTGTCGCCACGTGGGATGGTGGGACGGTCCGCTTCTACATCAACGGTGCAGCTGCGGGGTCGGGGACAGCGGCGGGGACGCTCTCGTCGTACGCCACGCCGGTGGATCTGGCGACCTACGAGAACTTGCGCACTAGTGGCAGCGCGTACTTCTGGGGCGGGGGGCTGGACGAAGTTGCCGTCTATGCAACCGCGCTGAGCGCCAGCCAGATCAGCGCTCATTACTCCGCAGCGACGACCGGCGCAGCAGGATGCACTGACATCCCCGGCGCGACGGCGTCGACTTACACGCTGACTGCCGCGGATGTCGGTGACACTGTGAAGGTTCGGGTAACCGCAACGAATGCAGATGGTTCGGCAAGCGCCCTTTCGGCGGAGACCGGTGTAGTCACCGCCGCTGCGCTCCCCGCGAACACAGTCGTGCCGGTCGTCAGCGGTGTGCCCGAGCGGACGCTTCCACTGACAACCACCACCGGCACTTGGAGCAACAGCCCAACGAGCTACTCCTACCAGTGGCAAAGCTGCACGCAAGGCGGATATTCGTCCGCCGTGTTGTCGGACGGACCTGTCGCGTTCTGGCGATTGAACGAGCTCACGACGTCTGCTGCCGTTGACTCGAGCGGGCATCGAAACAACGGCTCGTACGCCGGGGGTGTCTCGTTCGGGGCGTCATCGGTATCGACTGCCGGTGAAACCGCCGCAAGCTTCAACGGGTCGACAGGCTATGCGTCTGCGCCCAACTCCGTCTCCCTGAACCCGTCATCGGCGATCTCGCTCGAGGCGTGGATCAAGCCCTCGGCAAGCTATTCGGAGCCGATCGTGTTGAAGAGCTACACAAGCCACAACCCCCCTTACTACCAGTACGGGCTGTTCGAAAACGGATCGGGAATTCGAATGGACATGTCGCTGGGTGGAATCTGGAAGACAGCTAGCAGCAGCGGCGCCTCGTTGACGATTGGATCGTGGAACCACGTCGTGGCGACCTGGGATGGCAGCACGATTCGCTTCTACATCAACGGCGTCGCAGCCGGCACCAGTGCGGCGACCGGGACACTTTCGTCCTATGCAACTCCGGTCGATCTTGCGACGTACGAAAACCTGCGCACCTCGGGCAGCTCGTATTTTTGGGGTGGCAGCCTGGACGAGGTCGCGATCTACCCAACCGCGTTGAGTGCTTCCCGGATCAGCGCGCACTATTCCGCGGTGACCACCGGCGGGGCCGGGGCGTGTGCCGACATTGCCGGCGCTACAGGATCGAGTTACGCGCCGGTCGCCGCTGATCTCGGAAGCAACATCCGTGTCGCCGTCACTGCTTCGAATGCCGACGGATCCACGACCTCTCGCTCTTCGCAGAGCGCGCCGGTGCAAGAACTGACAACCCCGCAGAACACGCTGTTGCCGACGATCACGGGTCAGACGAGCGTCGGGGCAACGCTGACGGCCCATAACGGAACCTGGACGAACTCGCCGACGAGCTACAGCTATCAGTGGCGGCGCTGCGACGCGGCAGGCGGCAACTGCCAGGACATCACTGGCCAGACGGCGGCGACCTATGTCTATCAGGCGGCCGACGTTCACGTTCGACTCCGCGTCGTCGTCACGGCGACCAATGTGGACGGGTCGACGAGCGCGACGTCGATGGCGACCAGCTACGACGGCTATCGCGCCAGCGTTATGGTCGATGGACCAGCCGCAACTTGGCACCTGGACGAAGCGAGTGGCGCCAGCGCTGCAGACTCGAGCGGGAACGGGAACAGCGGCTCGTATGCCGGCGCATACACCTCCTCAACAACCGTCGCTCCGATCGGGTTGGACAACGATCGGTCATTTGGCGTAGGTGGCGCCGAGTTCAGTTCGGTCAACGGATCGATTCCCGCCACGGCCCTCGACACAAGCAGCGGCAACTTCAACACCGTCGAACTTTGGGTCCACTGGGACGGCACCGGAACTGGCGAGAGCATCTTCGATTTCGGCAGCTCCTCCGCGGCATACGCGTTGTGGATCAACGCCACCACGATCGGATTCCTGACCGGTCACGGTGAGCTATACGGAGCCTCGAACGCGGGACTGGAAAACAGCTGGCATCTGATTGACGCTGAGTTCGAAAACGGCAGCGTCAACCTGTCGAAGCTCTGGATCGATGGCGTCGCCCAGACGCTCACCTTGCAAGGGACGAATCAGAACGTCTCGATCGCAGCTTCGGGCGGAAACGTCGCGACCAAGATCAGCGGATGGGCGGCCGATTCGGGAAAGACGTTCAGCGGACAACTTGACGAGGTGTCGGTGTTCAAAGGAGCGCTTACGCAAGCGCAGATCTCTGCGCACTGGAACTCGATCGATGGGGCGCCTTCGAACACGACGTTGCCGGCTGTGTCGGGCGACTATGCCGACGCGAAGACGCTGACTGCCACACATGGTTCATGGTCGGGCTCGCCGACGAGCTATGCGTACCAGTGGGAGCGCTGCTCGGCGTCTGGATGTCCTGCGATCACCGGTGCGACCGGGTCCACGTACAAGCTGGTAGACGGGGACGTTGGGTCGCAGATCGTCGTGGCTGTGACTGCCATGAGTCCCGCGGGCAGCACGGATGTCGAATCCGCGCCGACTGTGCCGATCTTCCCGCTCGGGTCGGCCCACGTCGCGGCGATGAACCAGGCCGTCTCGGCCGTCTCGCCGTATGCCTACTGGAAGTTCGACGAACGGTCGGCCACGACTGCCGCCGACTCGTCTGAGAACAACCACCCATTGACGATCGACATAGGGAACTGGACCAGTGCGCCACGCTGGGGGAAGGCATCGCCGGCCAGCGACAGCACGTCCCTTCGGATGCGCGGGAACGCTTCGGTGAACACACCGCCCGATCGCGCGTACCTCTCGACGGGAACGGTCGGCACATTCATGGACAACTTCAGCATGGAGGCGTGGGTCAAGGTAACGGGCATTCCGGCCACCCCAATCCAGCAGGAGATTTTCGGGCTCGGGCACCCGTTCGGCAGCTCGCCAACCGGCTGGGGTGTATGGATCGAAAACAGCACCGGAACCGTGCAGCTCGTAGCGAATGGTGTCGTCGTGCTTCGCGGGCCAGTCGTCCCACTCGAGAAGTGGGTCGACATCGGAGTCACGCGCAGCAACGGAATCTGGAAGCTCTTCTTCGGTCCCAACCTCGTCGCGACGGGTGGTAGCCCAAGCGTTACGGCGCCTTCCAGCGTGGATCTTTGGCTCGGCAGCGAAGCCAATCAGTTCGGCGGCTTCGGTCTAATCGGGAACATCTCGAGTGCGGCGTTCTTCGACCACCCGCTCCCAGACAGCACGATGAAGGACCACGCGACGACGCTGTTGGCCGCTGCCATTCCCCCTGCTCAATCGTTGGGGTCAGTTGGGAACGGCAGCCTCAGTGTCAATCCGGTTAGCCCACACTCTCCATCCGTAAACACTGCAACCGGGAACTACTTTCTCAGTACAACAGACCTCCGTGCGGCAGGGCCAGGCATCCCGTTCAGGTTCACGCGCACATACAACTCGCAGAACACACGAATTGGCCGCCTCGGGCAGGGCTGGAGCGACAACTTCGACTGGAGCGTCGCCAAGAGTTCAATCGACGGTAGTGCCGTCGTAACTGCCGGCTCCGGAGAGCAGTTGCATTTCACGCAGCTCGCCGACGGGACTTACGCCGCGGACGGCGGCGGACGAGTCACCCTGACGAGCACCTCTGGCGGCGGATACTCGCTTGTCACCAACGACCAAATTCACTACGTGTTCAACTCGAGCGGTCTGCTAACGAGCGAGAAGGACGCTAACGGAGCCGGCCTCCTTGTCGGCTACCTGAATGGGAACCTCAGCACGATCACTGACTCTGCCGGCCGCGTGTACGACGTCGTGACAAGCGGCGGGCTGATCACGAGCGTCGCCCTAAGGAACAGCACAAGTTCGGTGATGTTCTCCTACACAGGCAACTCCCTTACCGGGGTCACCGACCTTCGTGGAGGCCAAACGAGTTACGGATATGTCGGCGGCCGCCTCGCGACCATCACGGATCCGACCTCAACCACTGTGCTTACCAACACGTATGACTCGGCCACCGGTCGCGTAGTTGACCAGATGGATGCAGCCGGTGGCCACACAACGTTCGCCTGGGATCCAGCTACACAGATCGCGACTGTGACGACCCCGGATGGCAAGACTTGGAAGGACCTATATGACAACGGAGTGCTGGTCAAATGGATCGACGGGAGCTCGAACGAGACATTCGACGCTCGCGACAGCAACCTTGGCCTGACCTCAGTCACCTCTCCCTCTGGTGATACGACCACGATGACGCGCGACAGTCACGGCAATGTGCTCACTGAGACGGCACCGTCGTCGCTGGGCAGCGTGCAGAAGACGTTCACCTACGACGCTCACAACAACCCGCTCACGGTGACTGATCCCAAGGGCAATGTCACGTCCTACACCTACGACGATGCCGACAACCTAACGACGATCACTCTAAACGGGAGCCAAGTAGGAAACTTCACCTACAACGCGGCTGGAGAACCGCTGACGGCGACTGACGCCAACGGGCACACAACGACGTACACCTACGACAGTGCTGGAAACCAGGCGTCGGTGACGGATCCCATGGGAAATGAAACGACCTACACATACGACGCCCTTGGCCATGTTCTCACCGTCGTGGCGCCTCGCGGAAACGTGGCGGGCGGAAATCCAGCTGGCTACACCACTTCGTATACGTACGACGCGTTCGGAGACCGGCTAACGGAAACCGATCCTCTAGGGCATACAACGACCTACACCTATGACGCTGTCGGTCGCCCGCTCACCACCACGGACGCGAATGGCAATGAGACGACGTACGCCTACGATGGGAAGGGCCATATGAGCTCAGTTACCGGGCCGGACCCGGATGGGGCAGGTCCGGATTCCGCGCCGGTGACTTCCTTCACCTATGACGGCTCGGGTAACGGGATTGCCGTAACCGACCCCAACAATCACACAACGGCCTACGGCTATGACTCATCGAATCGTCTCATTAGTCAAACAACAGCGGATGGTTCTAAGACCACGTATACGTACGACGCAAACGGCGATCGTGCGTCCGTCACTGACCCCCGCGGCAACGTCGCCGGAGCGAACCCGGCGGACTACACCACGACCTATACCTACGACGCCGCGGGCCGACTCCTCACTAGCACGGACCCGCTCGGGCACGTCACCACCTGTACGTACGACTCGGTTGGAAACCAGTCGACCGTTACGGACGCGAACAATCACACGCAGTCATACACGTATGACGCAGTTGGGCGAATGCTCACGGCGACAGCGCCTGACGGTGCCGTCACGTCGTACGGCTATGACAACAACGGAAACCTACTCAGCATCACTGACCCGAATGGCCACGCGAAGAACTATCTCTACGACGCTGCGAATGAGCTGGTTCAGATCGCTGGTCAGGACCCAGATGGGTCCGGTCCTTCGCCAACGCCGATCACCACGTTCGCGTACGACGCGAACGGCAACCTGACTTCTACAACCGATCCAAACGGCAACGCCACCGCGGCGATGGGCGACGGGACTACGACACGGTCGTACGACGCTGCGAACCGTTTGCAGGGAATCACTTATTCGAACACCACGCCTAGCGTGACTTATTCGTACGACGCGGTTGGTAATGAAACCGGAATGACAGACGTAGCGGGGGACACTTCGTACACATACGACAACCTCGGGCGTCGTACGACGGCCGTGCGCGGAAGCGACACGTTCAGGTACGCGTACGACACCGCGAGCAACGTCGTGGCACGAACACTCCCCGGCGGCGCAAGGACGGATTACACATACGACGCGGTAGGCCGGATGGCCTCTGCAAGTAACGGCGGTTCCACCACCACGTATGCGTACGACGCTGCAGGCGATCTCACTACGGAAGCTCTTCCGAGCGCCAATGGCTACGTAGAGACTCGGACATATGACGGAGCCGGGCGGTTGACAGACGTTAAGAACGCGACTGCGACCGCTACCCTCTCCGAGTTTGCCGCCACGCTGGACCCAGTCGGGAACCCCACACGCGTCGACCGCACAGGCGCATCCGCGTCGACAACCACCTTCAGCTATGACGTGAGCAACCGGCTTACGGGCGTCTGCTATCAGGCGAGTTGCCCGAACACGGGCGACCCCTATATCAATTGGACCTACGACAAGGTCGGAAACCGCCTCACCGAGATCCGGCCGGGAGGCACGACGAACTACACCTACAACGCTGCCGACGAGCTTGTTCAGGCTGGCTCAACGTCCTACACGTACGACGTTGCCGGCAATGAGCTCACCGCCGGCGCGAACACCTACACGTACGACCTCGCTAATCGGATGAGGTCGGCTAGCGACGGGACTAATACAACCGCGTACAGCTACGACGGAGATGGCAACCGCCTGTCCGCATCGTCCGGCGGGGGCTCGTCGCAAACGACGAACTTCGTGTGGGACACAAACTCGGCTGATGGACTACCGCAACTTGCGCTCGAGCGGGACGGCTCGGGATCCCTGTTGCGAAGTTACTCATATGGAGTTGGACGAATCTCCATGACGACGGGCGGAAGCGACTTCTACTACCTCCACGATCTTTTTGGCTCAGTGTCCAACGTCACGTCGTCCACCGGAGCCTCAGAGTGGAGCTACTCATACGATCCGTTTGGTGCTACTCGGGCAGTGACGAAAGATGACCCGGCCGCTCCAACGAACCTGATGCAGTACTCCGGCGAGTACAACGATCCGAACGGTCTCTACAACCTTAGAGCCCGCCAGTACGACCCCGCCAGTGGCCGAATGCTCGGCCTCGATCCGCTGGCGGAAACAAGGGACGGTTCCGCCATGTCTCTGTACATCTACGCGGGAGATATGCCCACCACTTATGACGATCCGTCGGGTCAAATGCTGAACGGAAACGACGAAGGCGGTGGTTCCCCCGACGATGTCATCTCCCCAACGCCAGCACCTCCGGGGCCCGTTTCAACGCCTGCGCCGCCGAGCAATCCACCGCCTGTCTCGAGCGGATCGGGTGGCTCCGGTGGTTCGATGCCTGAGTCTTTCAGTCCACCTATATGCGTGCCTTGTGCTTTCGCGGCAGCTGCCGAAGTAGTTGTAAGGGTTGGGGCGGCCGCGATCAGTGTTGCTACCGATCTGGCGTCGGTGGCGGTACTCGTGTTGTCCCTTGCTGGAGACACAGAGCAGGCCCCGAGCGTTGTTGGTGTCCTTCTTGCCAAGGGAACTATCATCAGCGATAAGAAGGGAAAAAACGGCCGCGAGATTCAGATCGAGCGCAAAGGAGAATCCGCCGATCAGGTATTCGACGACGCTGCTAACGACGCTGGAGAAACACCTACGCGCGACCGCTCCAACAATCGAACATTCCCTATTCCGCATGGCAGAGTCACCTTGCGTCGAGACTCCGCGGGCGGCAAGACAATCGAGATCTATTTCCCTGGCGCTCAGAAGAAGGACAGTGTTCAGGTCAAAGTGAGGTTTAGATGATTGACACACGCGCTCTAAGAGAACTCATGGCGGACCCGGCCCAAACCCGAGAAGCGCTTGCGTCGATCGAGGGTTACGGGGATCAAATCATTCCGGAACTAAGGGCAATCCTTGAGAGCGACCAGTCGATCGCGCGTGATGTCGCGGCCATTGGACTTGCAGACCTTGGCGCCCCCGACGCCGATGACCTTCTCTTGGCGGTCCTGAGAAGGTTCGACTACTCGACTCTTCCGGGGCCGTCCTACAACCTCTTCGGAGAAACCATCACGCGTATCCAGGAAGGGCTCATCGCTGGTCGGCGGATCGATGTCACAGACGAGATGGTCCGCGCTTTGGATGCCTCGGTTCCGAATAAACCCGAGTGGATAGATGTTCGGCAAGACGCGATTCGAACACTCGGCGAAGCGCCTGGGCCGGCACCGGAACGCGTCGTCGACATACTGCTTGACGCGGTCGCCACGGAGTCTGAGGGCGTGATCGCCCCTCTGGCGATCGACGTCTTGGAGGAGATCGCGCCCGATGTTTGGCCGCGAGCCGTGAAGGTCTACCGCGACCGACCGGACGCTCAGCTCGATCTCATCAGGTACGCCTCTCCGGAGTAAGGGGAAGTGGCGTCGCGCAAACGCCTGATGACACCGTCACAGAACCCCGCGTTCATCGTGAAGAGTCGGCTACAGCTACGTCGCTTGCGTGCGATCGAAGTCAAGAACGCGAACGCGAACTCAACGCTCTCGGAGTACGACTACCGCTGACCCGTCGGCGACGCAACTCAGCTCGCCCACGTCTTAGCTGAAGCCAGCGGCTCCGTGGGCCGACGGTTCCTGAACGCGCTCGAGGTAGGTGACGGTTGCCGGGTTCACCCACACGTCTCGTTCGTCGGTGGTACGCAGGAAGAGGTACGGGCCGGCGAACTTCGCTGTCGACGTCGGGCTGCCGAGCTGCTTCGCGATCTCCGCGGGCTCGTTCTCGGCGTCGACGAAAGAGTTCTCGCCGAACCAGATGCGCGTCGCCATTAAGTCAATCGTAGGGCATTCCATGCTTCGGGCGTACTCGTTGGTCTAGCCGATGCGTTACCCCTGCCGGGGTTCGGCCGCTTGATACGTCGTCCGGCTTGCAGCTCTGGGCGGATCAGTCTTGCCGCTGCTGTCGTCGAAAACCCCGAGCGCCGCAAACGGCCGTCTACGAACTGGGACAAATCATCCCACGGCCTCTGCCTCTAACAGTCACAGATACGCGCGATCCGTAATCTCGGTCCGTTACTTCTCGCGCCGCGGCTCGACTGAAGACGTACCCGATCTAATGGAGGTCTGCTGTGGCTCGAACCTCGTCCCCTGCTCTGTCCGCAGCGCCGCTGCACGGTGAGCGCCCGATCGTGTTTAGCTGGCACCAGGAGCCCGGCCATGTCCAGTGCCCTAGGTGCAAGCAATACACGTGGTACACGGACGGCAACGGAAACTGGAAGTGCACCGCATGCGGCTTCGCCTATGGTCCATAACTGATCAGCGCGGCGGCTCCGTAAGAGATGATTGATGAGGACGAGATCCTGACCAGGATCGTCGGAGCGCGCCACGTGGACATCTTCAAGGACGTCCATCTGACGCAAATGCGCCTGGCTCGCCTCGTCAAGCTCGTCATTGCGGACGATCTTCGCGGCGCGCTTCCGGCAAGCGGCAAGCAGTACCTGTCGACCCGCAAGGGACTGTTTCGCCTAGCGACTCGCGGTAACTCCGATAACACGACGGAGCAGGCAGCCCACAGGCGCGCCGGCGCTCAGATCGTTCAAGTCTTCGGAGACTTGTCGCCATTGCGGAAGGCGCAAGGGTGGATGACGGTTACTGATCTGTACCGGCTTCACCGGGTGCGCTTTGACGACCGGAAAATGCTCGCGAAGGTCGTTGAGCGCTATAGGGCACGTTATTAGCGCGCGGGATTTCGACAATGGGATTAGTGCGGGGGAGCAGCCGCAGCTCGGGGCGTGGAACGGGAAGGTGGCAATTCGGACAAGGTAGACCGCGCACGACTCGCGTCAGCCGCCGCGGGCGTCGGTGTCGACGAGCGCCGTTAGTTCCAATCGCGGCAAGGGTGACGTGGCCGATGAGACGTTTCCTGGTTGTCCAGCCGCACTCCTGGGCGGCGTCCCACATCGGATTACCCAATCCGCGAGGGGGCGGTCCGGAGTTGGGCTGGTGCTTCACGTAATGGTTCCTCGCGCTGCAGACGCCTGGAGTAGACGTGGCGAGATCGAGCTCGACAGACAGCCACGTCTCATCCTTGACGATTCCCCGGCGTACTCGGAGCTTGATCTCGCGCATTCCCTCACCGTACGAGCGTAGCCGGGCGAAGTTCCGAGGCTGCTCTCACGGGGCGCGGAGTACGCTCGCCGGCGTGCGGCGCGACAGCGACGAGGCGTACGTCATTGACCTCTGCGATGAGCTGCTCGCAGAGCGTGCTCGCCGCCAGCATCGGTTCGACTGGTTGGTCGGCGACGCGGGCCGCGATGGTCGGTGTCGCCAGCTGCCGGTTGACGCCTACTACGAAAGGCGCGCGCTCGTTGTCGAGTATCGCGAGCGCCAGCACGACGAGGCGGTGCCATTCTTCGATCGCCGCCAGACCGTCAGCGGCGTCGGTCGCGGCGTTCAGCGGCGACTGTACGACCTTCGGCGCGAAGAGGAGATCCCGCGACACGGTCTACGGCTGGTGATTGTCCGTCCGCGCGACCTCGCATGCGATGGTCGTCAGCGCCTTCGGCGAACGCGAGCGGAAGACCTTGCTGCGCTGACGGCGCTGTTTGGCGCAAGCGACGCGCCATAAGCCTTACGCCGCGCCGGTCGAGCGGTTTACATCCACCACAAGGGCCGGCGCCAGTGTCGCGCCCTTCTGTTCCGCCTTCACGAGGGCGGCGAATCCCTCAAGCCGCGCCAAGAATGCGCGGAGTTCCGCCGTGGTCGGTGTCTGAGCCGGAGCCTCCATCGTCTCCGCGTGATGGAACGGACTCGTCTCCGTCATCCCGTCGAACGCCTCTTTTGTCAGTGCCGGCGTGATGACGATGTCCCGAATGTGCTGCGCCTTGACGTCGCGCTGAAAACGCATCACCACGCCACCGAACAGCTGCTCTTCCACGGCGTGCTCCCAGGCGACCCGAACGTCCGCAGCGAAGAGACGCGCTTCGCGGTCGTACGCATCGATGTCTCCGGTGCGCTCCAGCGCCTCGATCCGTTGAAGATCGTTCTTCAACATCCCGATGCGTCCCTTGATGCCTTCACCCGGCCACGCCTTCTGGTTTCTGACGATTCCAGTCCGTTCGCCCAGGCTGTCGATCAGCCGCGGCGCGAATGGCACGCCTTCTTGCTTCGCTACCTGCTGCAGCGCCCACCCGAAAGCAACGTGATGAGTGAAGACGATCACTTGTTTCCGTTTCTTCGCAAGCTCCACGATCCGCTTGCTGATCTGTGCGATCCGCTCAGCATCGAATGAAGACGCAGGGTCATCGAGGACAACGGGCCCTTCGCTAGCTGACATCAATGCTTCGGCCAGGAAGAACGCGAGCGCGCACGCGCGCTGCTCGCTTTCGCTGAGAACGTCGCTCAGGCTTTTGTTCTGCGACGCTCCGTCAAGGCTCATCTGCGCCGTGGCCTCGCCACGTTCGGTTCGGTAGCTGAGATCGATCTTGAGGTGGGCGAAACGCAAGCCTGCGAGTTCGCGCTTGATCGCGTCGCGGAGTTCGGCATTGACAACCTCCCGCGCAAGGTTTCCGAAGGCGAGACTGAGCGAGGTCGTCGATAGATCAGACGACTTGATCGTTTCGAGCTTCGCGATGGCGGCGGCATTCTTGCGCCAGGTGAGCATCTCGTCGAGGCGGGTCTCCAGCTGGACTCGCGCGTCGGCCTCGTCGATTGCCTGCTGGGTAGCGGCCATCTGCTCCGGATCGTTAACGGCCCCTTCGAGATGCGACGCACTGTCAAGATGCTGACGCGCCTGCCCACGAAGGAGATCCGCGGGGGCGGCCGCGAGCGCTTGGGCGTCGCCACCCTCGCGCAAAGCGTTGCTCCGCGCGCGTGCATCAGCGAGCCAGCCGCGCAGCGTCCCGACTACCTCTGGGGCGTCGGCTTCGAGGGCGTCCACCTGCGCTTCGGAGATCGCTGATAGCGCCTGTGGGTTGCACGCCGCGACAAGATCAGCAAGTGCAGCCACTGCAGCGCGCGCCTCTTCTTCGACCGCACCCACTACGAACTCCTCAAAGCGTTGGAGGCGCTCACGCGCATCCTCCCCCAGGGGCTGCTGGCAGAGAGGGCAAACGTCGCCCTCGGCGACCGGCGGAAAGACATGGCCGCAATCCGTTGCGACGAAGACACGCGCCGCTTCCCACATTGCGTTCCAACCGGCTGATCCACTTGACTGAAGCGGCTCGTTCGCGAACGCTCGTCCTCGCGCAAGCTCAACCGCCTCGTTAGCTGTACGCACTCGCGCTCGCGCTGCGCTAAGGGCGCCCTCGACATCGTCTGACAGCGCGCCTGCGATAGCCTCGGCCTTCGAGGCGAGATCGGTCAGCTGCGCCGCCGAAGTTCGCAGGCGAGCGACGGTCGCCGGTGCCGCACCAGCTTGAGCTGCGGCGACTTCAAGCCTGAGTTGCGCGAGCTTCTCTCGCTCGGGGTCGCTGATGGTCGCTAGCTCGCGCACTCGCTCTTCGGTAGGTACCGCAGACCACGACTCGAATGTCTGACGAACAGTGCTGCTGGCGGGGAAGCCGTCCATGCTCGGCCGGCTTTGTCTCAGTGCTCCGATCCTTGCGTCAACGAGCTCTTGCAACCTCTGCTGAGCTGAAGCTGCACGACCGAACAGCAGCAGCGGGATTGGAGTGAACTCAACCTTTCTGCGACTGCCGAGGTATGCGCTCGCGCAACGACCGTCGAACACTGTCGTCGACGGAAGCACGAGCTGGGGATTCGCGAACGACACGATGTGTGGCGAACGCACTCCGTCGACCTCGACTTCGACGACCGCCTGCGGCTCTTTAGTCGGACTCGGAGCGAACAGATTCGGCAGTACAGGTTCGCGGTGCGCCGCTCGCGCGATGCTCTTTAGCGCTCGCGCGTAGCTGCTCTTACCTGCGGCGTTGTGGCCGTAGACAAGCGTGATACCGCCAGGCTCGAACGTGAGTGGATCCTCAGAAGCGATCGAGTTGACGTTGGCGCACCTGCCGATCTCGACGATCACCTCAGCAGAGCGCGCGCTCTCGTCCGCTAGATCGCCGAGTCTAAGCGGCGCGGGTGCCGGCGCGACGTCCGTCAGCCCCTTTTCTTTTAGGAGGAGTTCGAGCACCTCGCTGCAGTCGGCGTCAGTGGCTTCAGAAGCCGCCACCCGCCGAAGCAAGTCCTGGCGCCAAGGTGGCTCATTTTGGCTCCACGCAAGAATTCGCTGTCTGATGTCCACTTCGCTCGAGTATGCACGAGCGCGGGTTGCGACCGACACCGACGAGGTTAAGCGCGACGGACAGTCAGCTGACTCGGACGCACCCCTCGGTACTCCGGTGCCTGGCTGCCCGACTCACGCCGAGCGCGAGCAAGTCACCTACAAGACGGTAGTGGTGCGATATATCCCGTCGTCAGCGGTACCGGGGACGAGCCCGCGTTGACGAGGGGCCATCAGGGCGTCTCGCGTCAACCGACGGTGAGATCGCGCGGCGAGTGCCAAGAGCGCCTTGTCGGGCATGGACGGCGCAGCATCCTACGGACCGCAATCTCTACTTCGCGGCGCCGCGAATGTGACTGCGAGTTCGAGTCGCCACGCTGGCACCCTCGGTGCGGGCGTCATCAAAGATGGACGGCTTTCCGCGTGGATCGCTCATCGCCGTAGTTAGCTAGCAGACCGCACGGCCCCGCCGCACTCCAGCTCGAAACGCCAGGCAGGAACCCCACTTCCGTGAACACGGTCGGGTCGCCAGCGCCAGGTCTCACTCGTGAGACTCCGTCTTTCCGCCATCTGCACCGCGACGGTCGATGGAACGGATAGCGCGGTCCCAGCGATTAGTACCGGCGTCGAAACTGACTTGTCCGCTCTCTCAGACAAGTCGGTTTCGATCGAGCGTACTTCTTCCAAAATCCGCTCATCAGCTGTGCGCTTCCCGTTCTTGCTCGCAGCGTACGTCGCGAGCAGCCCTTCCGCCGCGATCACCGGGTTGCCAACGTCAAGCGGCGCGCCCTCCGGCACCAGATGGCCCTCGATCGTCAGCTTGATCGGTCCGTCGCCACTGTCGTCGATCTCGATTGAGCTCACGATCTGCTGGAACAGCCGCGCGCGTAGCTGCCGCATTCTCGGATCGGTCGGCGTCTCGACGGTCATGATCTCGAGGAACGCATTCACCCGGTCTTCTTGGAGCGGGGTCGGCCCGTCGTTTTGTGCCTGACGCGCCCGCTCGTCCATTTCAAGCCGCCGGTTCAGCGTCTCGATTTTCGATTCGAAGCGGTTCATCAGCGCCTGGTAGCTGCTGAGGTCAACAGTGCCGCCCGATGTCCTGTCGATCCAGTCGTCAATCGCTTGCTCTTGGCTCTGCTTTAGCTCGACGACTTCATGCTCGATCTTCGTGCGCTGCGCTTTCGTCAGCCGCGCGCTCGTGTCCGCCACCGTATGGCGGGCGGCGACTTGCAGCTGCTTGAGCAGCTCTGGGTGTGTCGCGAGTTCCCGCACCGCCTCGATCACCGGCACTTCAAGAACATCGCGCTCCCAGGTGAAGCTCCCCGCGCGTCCGCGGCCTCCGCTCCGGCAGCAGTCGGGCACCGAATACGCGTGTCGGTACAGGCGTGCTGGCGACTTTTGCCGGTTGAGCACGTAGCCCTTGATCAGGCAGGGTCTACCGGGCTTGACTTCGACGTCCGCACACTGGGTGTGCACTGTCTTGACGTAGTTGAAAAGGAACTCGCCGAGAGGCGTCTTCTCGCTGCGACCTTGCCTGAGCGCGAGCTGTTCTTGAACGCGCGCGAAGCGATCAATCGGAACGGGATTCGGCAGCTCAACCGGCCTTTGCGGAATCGTCACCCCGCGAACCGTCGTCGTGTACTCGCCGGTCGCGTAGATCTTGTCCTTGAGAATCGTCCGTATCCGGTCGTGGTCGAACGGACAACCCTCTTGGCGAAGCTGTGCGGCCAGCTTGCGCGTGCTGAGCGCCTCGCCATCGAGGCAAGTGCCACCGTCTGCAAGCTCGAAGACGCGCAGGATCCACGGCCACTGAACAGGGTCAGGGTGGAGCCGGCGCGTGGCCTTATCCCGGACGAACCCAAAGCGGGTGGGGCCGAGGTGTCCGTTACCGGCGAGCGGCCCCTTGTTCAGCGCGGCCGTCTGAAGGCGCCGGACGATCGCTGCACGTTCTTCGGCCGAGATCATCATCATCGTCCGCACCAACATGCGGTCGCCAGGATCGGTCGCGTAGTTCATTCGACGGCCAAAGTCAGACAGCCACAGCCCGACGCCGTGCTTCGCCCAGCGGACGAGCAACGTCTCTCCGGGCAGGATGTCGCGAGCGATGCGGTCGCCGCCGCGCGCAATCACATGCTCGACCCAGCCAGCGTCGATGTACTCGTCGAGCTTGAGCATGTCGTCGCGCTCGAGTACGTCGTCGGGCGGTGGCCCAGCGCGCTCGGGTCTGACTTCGCGGGTGCCAGACATCATCACCGCGAAGATCACGAGCCTCGGGACGAGGCCATGCTGGTTTGCGAGTGCAAGGCACGGACGCAGCTGATCGACGAGTCGGTCGTTCTTTTCTTCACTCGAGAGCCGGCAGAGGATCACGGCGGTGCCAGTCGGATCGAGCTCCATGAGCCCGAGGTGCGCGCCTCCGCGTACCGACCAGAACGTGCTCTCGCCGTACTCGTCGATTCCCTCCGTCGGGTCAAGTCCGTCGTCTCCGGACCGCTTGAGTCCGCCGTCGCCCGGACGGCGATTGACGACCATCGGTCGGCGCTGCGAGAACGGCTTCAGTGGACGCTCCACGGCCGCGACTGTGCGCGCGCTCGCGGCTGCGCCGCTCGTTTTTAGCTCCACCACTTCGCCGGTATTGGTGATCGCTCGCAGCACGCCGTCGTCGACGTCTGACCATTGGACAGCGGCGATTCGGCGCGGATCCTCGATGTAGCCGAGCGGAAGTGCCGTCTGCGATGTTTTGCCGCTGGCGCCCGCCGCAGGCATGAGCACTGGAGCGTCTGCGGACGGTTGGATGTGTCCGAGCACCGTTCCTGCGATCTGACGAAGCGCGTCTTCGTGCGCAAGATCAGTCACATCCGAGGCGCGCCACACAACCTGAACGTCAGGAGCCGCGGGTGGTGACGGCCGCGGCCGCGACCGCGGCCGCGAGCTCTTTGAAGGCGCCGCGTCTGTCTGCTTGGTGGTCGCGGCCCTCTGATTTCGCGCCTTGATCGCGCGCCGGCGCTCTTCAGTCGAACTCACGCCCTCTCCGCGAACGCCTCGTTCGCACCGACATCGCCAAACGCCGGGCAGATGGTCTTGAACGGGCATGAAGAGCAGTGGCGACCGGGGTTTGGCTCGTAGCTCCTCTCGGCGTGCATGTTGCGCAAGACGCGGATCAGTCGATCCGTTGCCGCCTCGACGTCTTCTGCTTCGGGGCACCAAGAGATCGACTCGCCAGATTGCAGATAGACCCACGTCACCTCTTCAACAGGGATCTCGCTCGCCTTGCCGACAGCGTGCAGTTGCACGATCGGCGCGGTCTCGTACGCGAGGTCTCGCTCGTCGATTTGATGGCGGCCAGTCTTGTAGTCGACCACCTCAAGCAGCCCGCGATCGTTCGCGTCGATCCGATCGACCCGCGTCTTGATTACCGTGCCGTTGCTGAGGCGCAGCTGAAACGCCTGCTCGGTCCTTAACGTGTTGGTCTTGGTGCCGAGCTGCGACACGTATGGCTCGCCGAGCTGCAGAGCAGTGTCGCGTAGACGCTCGTGCGCGTCGGTGCTTAGGCGGTTCGCCGCCGCGAACCGGAGAGCCGCCTGGTCAACGACCCGACTCACCGACTCCTTCCGCGCTGCCGCCGGTAGTCGCAGTAGCTGCTCAAGCGCCTTGTGGACCGCTTCGCCGAGGAGCTGCTCGTAGCTCTTAACGTCGTCGAACTTGCGCCCTGCGACGTCTTGGAAGTAGAAGCGCTTCGGGCAGACGCGGTAACGGTCGATCGAAGTAGGGGACAAGCAAAGTTGGGCGTTGGCCACGTTTCCTCCGCTGTCGCAGCGCTGTCATTTGGCAGCGCTTGTCGATACGACGGTAGGAAGAGGAGCGGTGGCAGACCGGAGAGGTCATGACATTCATACTGTGCAGCTCAGACCCGAGCC
>Ga0066662_10000101_pt1 | contig 33273 bp, 28 predicted proteins | sample GraSoiAngelo_111_FD_133939 | JGI IMG/M metagenome (GOLD analysis project Ga0066662, IMG submission 133939) | Grasslands soil microbial communities from the Angelo Coastal Reserve, California, USA - 14_0903_12_40cm | ecosystem: Environmental > Terrestrial > Soil > Grasslands | place: USA...
ACAACCACGAACTTGCCCTGCCGGTCTGTGATCGCAACTCCAATGGTTGCGCTAAACAGGGCACTTCTGAACAGGCCTTCTTCTCGCGTTAATGCTACCGGCCCGTCATTACGGCTCTTCTTTCTTACTACACGACTAGAACCAGATTGTGATCCCACTTGCCTGCTCCTTCATCCTCCTGGGAGATGCGGGCCGGCCAATGCCCTTGGTTGTGCAAGTTCCATGAAGCTCTCCTGGGGCGGCCGGTCTGTATGCTGGCGGAGCGCCAGGGGCAGCGCGCAGACGGGCACAAGAGTTTCATTTCTCTTTAATACTTAACACATAGCATCATGGTGTTGGACTGTGCAAGAGGCACCCATTGAATAAATCACAGCAACAGATCCACGAGTGCATAAGACTTAATAAGAGCTAATTATGAGGAGAAGTTTGAGTAATAATACTTATCTATTCCATTGTCAGATAAAAACTTTGTAACATCCTGGACAATCTGCACTAAAGTACTTATTAACTACTCGCAATTCCTATTGATTTGAAGTGTGCAGCGTCATACTACTATTCATTCAGACGCTCTCCTGTTGATTTTCTATGAGGTCGAAGGTTTGAACTTGAATTCCGGAGCCATTCATTCACACAAAGACTGCGTTGACTTTTCGCAATGGACCAGCGCCGACTACCGTGCCCTCTTCGATGCTGTTCCCGATGCTGTGGTGATCGCCAGCAGTTCCGGTGAGATCGTGATGACAAATGTGCAGGTCGAAACACTGTTCGGGTATGAGCGTCTCCAATTGGTTGGTAAAGGAATCAGCTTTCTCGTTCCAGAGAGATACCGGGAACAACATGCCATTCACACCGGGAATTTTTTGAATCACCCCTGCAAGCGTGAGATGGGGGTTGGACTGGAGCTTTGCGCGTTACGATCCAACGGCACAGAATTTCCCGCCGAGATTAGTCTAAGTCCGCTGGCCATCGGCACGGCCATGTTCGTAGTCAGCACGATCCGCGACAGCAGCGAACGCAGGCGCGCCAACGAAAAGATCAGACTCCAGCACCAGCAATTGAATCAGCTCACAAATGAACTTGCCGCCAGTCATCATGAACTGGAGGCATTCAGCTACTCGATCGCTCACGACCTGCGCGCCCCCCTTCGCCAGATCGAAGGGTTCTCGAAGATCCTGCTGGAAGACAGCCCTCATTCTCTTCCCACCGACTTGCCTGAATGCGTGAAACACATCCGCCAGGGGGCGCTGCACATGAGCAGGCTCGTGGACGGCCTGCTGGAGCTTTCCTGCCTGGCGCGCCGCCCTGTCGAGCGGCAAGCAACGGATATGAACCGGCTGGTGCGGGAGGTGATTGACGAAATAAGGCCTGAACTTCGGACACGCGATGTGCGATGGAAAGTGAGACCTCTCTCCAATGTGCAATGCGATCCGATTTTGACCAAACAGGTGTTCACAAACCTGCTTTCCAACGCTGTAAAGTTCACGCGGCCACGCTCCCGGGCAATCATCGAGATTGAGGAAAGTTTCAAAGACGGACACCCTGTTTTCTGTATCCGGGATAACGGAGTGGGATTCAATATGCAATATGCGGACAAACTGTTCGTGGTTTTCCAAAGACTGCATCTGCAAGAAGAGTTCGAAGGCCTCGGCATTGGACTGGCGACTGTCCAGCGTATTGTCCGGAAACATGGCGGGAACATCTGGGCTGAAGCGGAACCAGAGCACGGTGCTGCTTTCTTTTTTACATTGTCGCCTGGTACAGAGGGTGCTTTTTGAGCAGTGCGGGCAACCATCACGTAAGCGGAACAGGGCTAGAGCGAAAACTGATCCGGATCTTACTGCTGGAAGACAGCGAAGCGGACGCGCAATTGAGCATCCGCAAACTTCAAAGCTCCGGACTGTCCGTGCAGGTCGACATGGCCACCAGTTCCGGGCAATTCAAACGGCATGTCGCAGACAAACTCTACGATATCGTACTGGCTGATTACCGCATTCCCTCATGGACAGGACTGGAAGCTTTCCACTGGCTGCGCGCATCCGGTTATTCTTTGCCCTTCATCCTTGTGACTGGAACCCTGGGCGAAGACACTGCCGTGGAGTCTATCAAGCAGGGAGTCAGCGACTATGTTCTGAAGAAGAACCTGGAACGCCTGCCCATGGCGCTCATTCGGGCGCTGGAGGACCATGCTCTGCGGCTGGACAGGGACCGTGCAGAACGTGAGCTGCGCCAGTCCACTGAAGAATATCGCTCCATCATTGAAGGAGCGCCTTATGGCATCGTACGCAGCAAAGAGACGGGCGAGGTTGTCATGGCGAACCCTGCGATGCTGGAGATGCTCGGCTATAGCGCGGAAGAACTCAGCCAGTTGAATGCCGGTGAAGTCTATCTTGATCCGGCTGATAGAAAAAGGATATTCGAGCAATTGAACCACGAGCCTTTCTCTATTTGCACGGAAGTCAAGGTGCACACAAAAGGCGGGAAACAGGTCCATGTGCTGCTGGCAGGAAAACGCGTGCCTAAGCGCACGGAAGAAGAACAACTCTATGAATTTTTCGTGCAGGACGTCAGCCAGCAGCGCGCGCTGGAGCAGCAGTTCCTTCAGGCCCAGAAGATGGAGGCGGTCGGCCGCCTGGCGGGAGGTGTGGCCCATGACTTCAACAATCTGCTGATGATTATTGGCGGTTACACTGAATTGCTGCAGCAGCAGGTGCTTCCTGAGAAAGTTGCCGGATACATAAGCCAGATTCAGAACGCCTCGAAAATGGCGGCATCCGTAGTCCGCCAGCTTCTTGCCTTCAGCAGGAGACAAGTTCCTGAACGCCACATCCTCGATCTCAATACCATCGTTACTGATTTGAAGAAAATGCTCCCCAGGCTACTGGGCGAGGATGTTGACCTGGTTATCGTGCCGGGAGAGGCGTTGAACTGTGTTTCCGCAGATCGCGGACACATGGAGCAGATCATCATGAACCTGGCTGTGAATGCGCGTGATGCCATGCCGGAGGGCGGCAGAATGACTATTCAGACCGCCAACGCGCTGGTGGACAACGAATATCTACAGCAAAACACCCTCTCTATGCCGCCCGGAAGTTATGTCACATTATCCGTCACCGATACCGGGACGGGCATGGACGAAGAGACGCAGGCACACATATTTGAACCGTTTTTCACCACAAAGGAGCATGGCAAGGGGACAGGACTGGGCCTGGCGACCGTCTATGGCATCGCAAAGCAGAGTGAAGGCCATATCACCGTTCAGAGCGCCCCCGGTAATGGCACGTGTTTCACACTTTATTTTCCCGCAGCCTTGATGGAAGGAACCAAACAGCGGCAGGCAAAGAGTGCCGGTCCTGTACTCACCGGACACGAAACGATCCTTCTGGTTGAAGACGAGCCTGACCTGCGCGAGATAACGCGCGAATATCTGGAGCCAAAGGGGTACAAGGTGCTGAGCGCCGGATCAGGCGAGGCTGCCCTGCAGCTTGTGCGAGCCCATGAAGGCGCTATTCATGTTCTGCTGACTGACTTGATCATGCCGGGAATCCGGGGGCAGGAGCTTGCAAAGACCCTTCGCAAGTTGCATCCAGCGCTGAACATTATCTTTGTTTCAGGTTATAGCGACCAGCCTGTGGCGATTGAGGAGTATGGGCCAAACGCGGCTTATCTTCAAAAACCAGTAAGTCTGGGCGACCTGGGAATTTCCGTTCGCACCTTGCTGGACCGCCGTCCAGAGTAGAACCCTGAGTGAAGTTGATGCGTAACGCCGCGAAAAATCCCACGACAAACAGAAACTCACGGTATGGGCTGATTGCCGCTTCAGGTCGCGGCAGTGTCATGCTGAGGCGGCTGCTGCCGGTCGCCATCGCTCTCCCGGCATTGCTGGGATGGGCATGGTTTGCGGACGAGCGGGCCAAGATACTGGGACCCAGGCTGGGCCTGGGGCTGTTTACTCTGACCAATATCGTGATGTTCGTTGTATTGCTGTACGCGATGGGAATATGGCTCAACCGCGCAAATATGGCCCGTCGCAGAGCCGGAGATCGCGACCTGCAATTGACAGCCATTCAACGCGCCCAAGAGGCCCTTCTGCAAAGCCAGAACCAGCTCCAGGGCATCATTCACTCAGCCATGGACGCGGTGATCACCGTGGATTCAGAACAACGGGTGATGATGTTCAATACTGCTGCGGAAAGGATGTTTCTCTGCCTTTCCCGTGAAGCACTGGGACAGCCGCTGGGTCGCTTTATTCCGGAACGCTTTCGCGCCGCCCATGACCGGCATGTTGCACACTTCGGCGAAACCGGCGTGACCAGCCGCGCCATGGGCGCGCTGGGAACTCTAAGCGGATTGCGGGCCAACGGTGAAGAATTCCCCATTGAGGTTTCCATCTCTCAAATTGAAAGTGGTGGGAACAAGCTCTACACCGCTATTGTTCGCGATGTTACCGACCGGCAGCGGAGCGAACAATCTTTGCGCGAACAAGCCAGTGTCCTGGACCTGGCCCAGGTCCTGGTGCGGGACACGGAAGACCGGATCGTGCTGTGGACCCGTGGCATTGCCAAACTCTACGGCTACTCGCGGGGAGAAGCCCTGGGCCGTTATTCGCATGAACTGCTGCGTACAGAATTTCCTGAGCCGCTTGCGGGAATCCACGAAAAACTGTTTAGAAATGGCTTTTGGGAAGGAGAACTCTCGCATTATGCGCGCAATGGCCGGCGGATGATTGTGGCTAGTCTGTGGGTTTTGGAGCGTGACCATCATGGCCACCCGTTACGGGTGCTGGAGGCCGACACTGATATTACAGAGCGCAAGCAAATGGAAGAGTCATTGCTGCAATCACAAAAGATGCAGGCACTGGGGACACTGGCCGGGGGCATCGCCCACGATTTCAACAATATCCTGCTGGCAATCACAGGAAACACCCGCCTTGCCATCGAGGATCTTTCCCCGGATCATCCTGTCCAGCAGAGCCTCAAAGAGATTGTCCAGGGTTGTACACGCGCCTCTGCGCTGGTGCGGCAGATTCTGACCTTCAGCAGACGCCAGGAAGCCAGCCGCAAAACCATCGATATTCGTCCGGTATTGGAAGAAGGATTGGCCCTGCTCCGCGCCACTCTTCCAGCAAGAGTCGAAATCCGCAAGGATTTTGCTGATGGCCTGCTTCCCATCTCTGCCAATTCAACCCAAATCCATCAGATCATCATGAACCTGGGCACGAATGCCGCCCGTGCTATCGGTGAAAAACCGGGAGTCGTCGAGTTCAGGGCCATGACTCAGAAAATCCATTCAGAGCATGCCGGAATGGTGGACAAACTTAAGCCTGGAGTTTATGTGCGGCTTTCTGCCAGGGATACCGGGTGTGGCATGGATTCGGCAACGCTGGAACGCATCTTTGAACCGTTTTTCACCACGCAACCGGTTGGACAGGGCACAGGACTCGGCCTGGCTGTAGTCCATGGGATCATGAAAGACCATGGAGGATACGTCTCTGCCTATAGTGAACCGGGCAAAGGTACGGTATTGAACCTGTATTTCCCGGTCTCAACCGAGGTTCGGCAGGAGGCGATGAAAACGGCTGCTGTTGTACCCAGAGGAAGCGGCGAACGGCTGCTTTATGTCGATGATGAGGCGACTCTGGTGCTGCTAATGAAGAGGTCTTTGCAGCGGCTTGGCTATGAGGTAACGGGCTACAGCAATCCACTTGAAGCGCTGAAAATTTTTCGGCAGCAGCCACAACAGTTTGATGCGGTGATTACCGATCTTTCCATGCCAGGAATGTCCGGCTCAGATCTGGCAGCCCAGATCATCGCGATCCGGCCGGAGATCCCCGTGATAATGATTTCAGGCTACATACGTCCTGAAGACCAGGAGCGGGCCCAGCAATTGGGAGTGCGCGAGCTTGTCTTCAAGCCCGACAATGTAGACGAACTGGCAGCAGCGCTCCACCGTGTCTTCTCACAGTCGCGCGTCGGATAGTGTTCTTGCCATTCTGCGCTTGTTGACGTTCACAATTCACACGGGTTCCATGACAGGTTGGGGGCATTGCCATTGAATGTGAGCCGCCGGTAAAGGTCGTATTCGAGCCTCACATCATTCAGGCAATACTCGCGGATGTCGTCAAACCGTCCTGCACGCCATAATTCATAGACTTGATTTCCCGCGCCGGTCTTGGCTCCCAACCCCATGATCTGCGTCAGGTTTCCAAGTTTCACGAATTGACGATTGCCGGGAGGGGACCAGTGGGCCCATACCTGCATGGTATCGAAGGTAAATCTGGTGGATTCGCGCTGGAGATGCAGCGGACGCGAGGGACACACATTACAAATAACGGAGCGGTTCCATAAGAAAGGCAGATCAAAACCTAAAATGTTGTGCCCTATGAAGTAGTCGTCCGGCGACAAGAATTGCCAGAACGATCTCAGTACTTCGGCTTCTTTGGCCAGACTCGTCTCCAGCGAATCTTCCGCACCGATCCAAGCCACGAACGACTTCTCTTCTCTCGGATGGCTCTCATTCTCTATCAGGAGGCAGATGCAGACGATGCGTCCCAGGGTCCAATTCAACGAGGTCTGCAGGTACGGTTCTTCGGTGGAAGCCTCGCGCTGGAAAAGCCGGCGCCAGAAGCTGACAGGAGCGGCAGGTCGCGGCGGGGGAATAAATAGGCGCTGGGCATCCGCACACGGGATGGTTTCAATGTCTACGACTACTTTACGGGAGGACATGGGCCTGGCAGGATTATATAAGCCAGCTCATCCATGCTGCCGCGGCCTATTGAATGCTACATAAGTAAAGCCACCCGGCAGAGCAGGAGGAGCCACGAAGATCGAGCCAGCAAAGCATAATTGCAGTTCATTTTCGTCCGGTATACCGGTTCAATACTTCAAGGATCCCTGAGACCAGCATGGCGGGGGTTGGCGGACATCCGGGAATATAACCATGGACGGGAAGAAGCGAGTCAACGGGGCCGATGATCTCCTCGTTCAAGTTGACAAGAGTTCCCACCGGGCAATTGCGCCGGTCAAAGATCCCACCGCTACAACCGCACGCTCCTACAGCTACCACTAATTTGGGTAATGGCACCGCCTCATAGGTTTTCTGCACTGCCGTGGCCATGTTGCGGGTCACGGGACCGGTAATGAGCAACATGTCAGCATGCTTTGGCGATGCTACAAAATGAATTCCAAAACGCTCCAGGTCGTAATATGGATTGGTGAGGGCCGTTATCTCCGCCTCGCATCCATTGCAAGAGCCGGGATCGAGTTGGCGGATATTCAAGGCCCTTCCCAGCAAAGCGTACACGCGGTCCCGAGCAGAGGTGTGCATTTCTCCGGCCTGTGCCTCAACTCCTGAACCAGTTTGCCAAGTCTGGACCAGTTCGCTTCGCGAAACACCAGAATGTGAAAACCGTTTCGCTGGACGGATGGCCCCGTCTCCGACTTCGACACATCGTCCGCAGCCAATACACTTTCCGTAATCTAAACGCAAAGCACAGCCGCCTTCAACAGGTGTGTCAGTGGTGATGGCACGCGTGGGACAGACTTCTGCGGCGGCGGCCGCGATCGGGGCAGTCAACAATTCCGGTATAATTTCCGGCATTCGGCTTCCGGCACAATCGCGAATCAGATCTTCGACGGGAATCAACTGAGAACGGCTCCGCAAACTATGAAACATCACATCAGTAATCATCGGTCACACCCGGAATAAGAAAGATTGAAACTCTTATTAATCAAAGGAAAATCGGCGATGATGTTTCCTGTGACCGCAAACGGAAGCGCCGGCCAGTTCTGAAACGATGGCGACCGGACGTGACACCGGGCGATCTTGCCTTCTTCGACTCGCAGCCAATAGACCAACTCGCCGCGTGGCGCTTCAACTGCGGCAAAGGCCCTGCCGGTTGAGATTGCCGGCAGCGGAAGCCAGATGGGGCCTGCGGGCAGGGCTTCGAGATAATCCAGAAGCAGCCGGGCGGACGCATGGACTTCCATCATCCGGATGCGGGCACGCGCCATGACATCGCCATAATGCCAGGTTGGAACATCAAAGTTTAAATTCTTGTAAGCGCCGTAAGGGTGGTCCCGCCTGACGTCAAGAGCTATTCCACAAGCTCTCGCGACTGGACCGACCACGGCCAGATCGGCAGCTCGATTGGGGGCAAGAATGCCAGCTCCCTCGAAACGGTCTTCCAGCGAAGGCGTACGCAAGGCTTGCTCTGCGATGCCAACAAAGTCTTCTACAGCGATGCGAATCGATTCTTTGAGTTCCCGGCCATCGGCGCTGCCAATCTCGTGCCGCACGCCGCCAGGAACTGCTACACCGCGCCAGTACCTGGTACCCACAATCTTTGCTGAAGCCTGAAGCAGGTCTTCCTTGATCCGGGCACAATAGGCGGCGGGAACCGCGAAGCCGACGTCGCCGCAGAGCGCTCCGAGATCGCCAATGTGGGCCAGCAATCTTTCGAGCTCGAGTCCGATGAGCCGTATGGCATTGGCTTTGGGCGGAACGATTGCCTGATGCACTCCTTCGACGGCCTGGCAATAGGCAACCGCATGGGCAAAGCAGTTATCGCCAGAGACAGATTCAGCAATCGGAACAGCATCCGTGGCGACTCTGCCCTCAAAGAGTTTCTCTGTGCCCTTATGCGTATAGAAAAGCCGAAGCTGAAGGTGCAGGACAGTATCGCCGACCACGCTAAAACGAAAATGACCTGGCTCGATGATCCCAGCATGCACCGGACCCACCGGGATTTCACAAACTCCCTCGCCTTGAACTCTCAGAAACTGGGATTCTTCCATTTCCTGGGTACTTCCGTTTGAGGGTAGCCCTGAGTCAAACCTGCTATGGCGCATCAGTGGCCGGAGATGTGGATGGCCAATAAATTCAACTCCGTACTGCTCGTGGACTTCCCGCTCATGCCATGAGGCTGCCGGCGCTACTGGGGTCATAGAGCGAACCGGACCCGCCACAACGTATTCAAAATCCCCATAACCGGCCCCTGGCAAATCCACCAGATAATGCAAGATGGTTGTGCCGCCAGTGTTGTCACCAAAAATAGAGACCAGGCGGCCTGTGAACCGCCTATCGGCATCGAGAGGCAAAGCTTCGTTCCTGCCACTCTCCGGACCCCATTGATTTGCTGCGTTGCCTTTCATTGCAGCACCGCCACAGCTGCCTTCAGCAGGTAATTCAAAGGCGCTGGAATGCTGAGGCCGAGCGTGATCAGCACAGCAACACAGATTCCCATGGCGACGAATTCCGGACCTTTTCTGTCACTCACAGCGGTCTTGCTTTCCGCCATCTGGGAAGATCCAGGGAGTACCTTCAGGAAGTGAAAGGTCATCGCCGCGAACACAATGGACAGAGTTGTTAAGAGCACAAGGGCTGCAAGCCAGTGTCTTTGGCTAAAGGCCTCTCGCAGGATTGAGAACTCGCTAACGAATAGTCCGAAGGGAGGCAGACCAACAATCGCGATCAGTCCCACCACCAGCGCAGCACTGGTCCAGGGGAGCTGGCGTGCAAGCCCCTTGAGCATGGAGATTTTCGATGTGCCTACCATCTCCCGTACCTGGCCCGCGCCGAAGAACAGAAGTGATTTCGCCATGGAATGAGTAAAAGTGTGAAGGAGAGCGCCATAAATTCCGAAAAAGCCGCCGAGCCCCAGGCCTGTAGCAATGATGCCCATGTGCTCGACGCTGCTATACGCAAGGAGCCGCTTCAAATCTTTTTGCACGATCATCAGAAGTCCGGCTACAAACACGGAAGCCGCGCCAAAGAAGATGAAAAGGCGGTGACTGAAAGTAGCGCCAATCGCGTTGGAGGTGATCGCGTCATACCGGATTAACGCGTAGACTGCACAATTCAGGAGCGCAGCGGAGAGCATAGCGCTAACAGGCGAGGGAGCCTCGGCATGGGCATCCGGCAACCAACTGTGCATGGGAACGAGTCCTATCTTAGTGCCATAGCCCACCAGCAGAAAAATAAATCCTAGTTTGAGAAGAGCGGGGGAGTTCGCAAGCATTTTCCCGGCGTGCGCCAGCGCGTACCACTGCAACGCCATTTCCGGCTGTAAGCCGGCATGGACAGCAGCAACATAGAAGACAATGGTTCCAAAGAGGGCAAATGCCAGGCCGACAGTGCACACGATCAGGTACTTCCAGCCGGCCTCAACCGCTCCTTCAGTGTTGTAGAACCCGACTAAGAGAGCCGAGGCCAATGTAGTCGCTTCCATCATGATCCAAAGAAAGCCAAGATTGCCGGCAAGGTAAACGGCAATAATGCTGAATAAGAACAAAAACAATAAGGAATAGAACCAGCGCGGCGAGGAAAATCTTCCCGCCGGAATGTGGCGAATGTAGCTGGTTGAGTAGAGCAAAACCAGGAAAAATACTGCGCCAAGATTGACAAGAAAAAATGCCGTTAAAGAGTCTGCGCGAAGATATTTGCCCAATTCCAGACTGCCTGTCCTGGAGATTCGCCAGACTGCAAGAGCCAGAGCAAGAACTTCCAGAATGCCAGCCCCAAGGGCAAATGAGGTGGCGGCTCGCCGGGATTTGAACATCAGGACAAGTAGTGCAGCAGCGGCCGGCATGAACAGGATCGACGCAAGTAACATGACTCAGCCCCTTAGCCCCCGCAGCCTGGAAACATCCAAATGATCAAAGGTGTCGCGGATTCGAAATACAAAGATGCCCATCAGGAACAAGCCGATCAGTAAATCAAAGACAATTCCGATTTCAATGATCAAAGGCATGCCAAAAGTGGTGACCAGGGCCGCCAGGAAAATCCCATTTTCAAGAACCAGAAGCCCCATCATCAGCATCAAAGCTTTCGACCGGGTCACCATCAGGAACGCACCGTTGAGGATGAGGGCAACCGCCGCTGCCAGGATGACTTCTGTAGCGTGCAGCTCGATGAGATAGAGGCGCACTGCGGCGAAGGAAAGAATAATCAAGCCTGACATTACAAATACCGAATAACCCGGGCTCAGTGATGCGCCAACATCATGCGCAGTGCGAAGTTTCTTCATCAGCCAGAGAAGCGCAAAAGGAATGGCAAAAACCTTGACCAACAACACCATTCCAGCAATGATGTATGCCTCTCGCATGTGCTGCACGTAGCCAGCCGCAACCACCTCCGCAGTGAGAATCGCTGACTGGCAGGCGAACAGATAGACGCACGTAGAAATCCTCTTGGCTGTGGCCATGAGAAGGACCGTGCCGAACAACAACATCGCGGCTGAACTCAACATCTTGGCTGCAGCCAGTTCAAAAAGTCCCATGCTTTTTACCTCTTGGTTATCGCGGTAAAGATTACGGCCAAAATCGCCAACGCCGAGGCAACGCGAAGAAAATCAGGTACGGCATACATCCGTAATTTCGCGACGCTGCTCTCGACGACGGCCAGGCCAATTACAAGACAGGCGAGCTTCAGAGCGTAAGTACCCAGGGCAGCGGCGAGGCCCAGCGGAGTGACCGTCAGAGACATCCCCCACGGGGCAAAAAGACCGATCATGAGCGTAGCCAGCAAATTCAGTTTGATGGCCTGAGACCACTCGATCAACGCGAGACTGGGTCCTGAGTACTCCAGCACCATCGCTTCATGAATCATGGTCAACTCCAGGTGCGTTGTTGGGTTGTCCACTGGGATGCGTCCGGTTTCCGCAACGGCAACGATTGCGAGAGCGGCCAATGCCAGAAGGTGCACTGTAGAGACGTCAAAGAAGTTTTGACGAATTGTCCAAGCGGCGATTTCACTCAGGCTTCCAGTCCTGGCAAGAATCGCGAGCGCAGTGAGCACCAGGAACAATGGCGCTTCTGCCAATGCCGCCACTAACGCTTCCCGGCTCGAACCCATCCCACCAAAGGAACTTCCGCCATCCAATGCCCCAAGGGACATCGCAAACCGGCCTATAGCCAGCAGATAGACAAACAGGAAAATATCGCCGTCAAGTGTGAGGAACGCGGCCGGGTGCAACACCGGCAAAAAGGCCGCAGCCACTACAGTCGCGGCGAACGCAACGACAGGCGCCGAGCGGAAGATCAAGGTAGCTGTGTTGGGAACCAGTTCTTCTTTGTGGAAAAGCTTCCACAGGTTCGCATAGGGTCGCCAGACACTTGCACCCTGGCGTTTCTGAATCCAGGCTTTCAGCTTGCTGATAATGCCACGCAATAGAGGCGCCGCAAGAACAAGGAGCAGCATCTGCACGATGTTGATGACGAAGCCCATCATGCAAACCTCAGCACGACAAGCAGCGACAGAATCACCAGGAATATGTACAGCAAGTAAGTTTGAATGTTGCCGGTGTGCAGTCGCCGAAGCTGACGAGCCACCGCCACGACACCATCCACTATTGGGCGGTAGAGCGTTTTTTCAAAAGAAGTAGTACGGACTGAGCGATAGCTGATATTCACGGGAAAATAAGGCTCGTCCGGTGGCTCGAGATCCATCTTTCGCTCCGGCCGGTAAACAGCCGCAAATACAGACCGCAGAGGTTTGGAGAAGGAGGTGGCGGTATACTGCATGCGCCCGGTCAGACCGGGCAGACCACACGCCCAGGTATTCACAGAGCGGCTTGCCGGTTTTCTCAAGAGCAGCACCACGATTACCAGCAACGCAATAGCCGCAGCTACCAAAGGCATCATGCGGGATATGGACGCGATTTCCGGAGGGGACGTCGGGTTTGGGATCATCGTTCCGGCCAAAACAGAAAGCGGATGAAGAGCGACTCCGGGATGCACCCCAAAAAGAATGCAAGCCGCGGCTATCATCACAAGCGCTAAATTCATGTTTTCAGGCGCGGCGACCACGTACTTCGCTGCATCGCTCCGGGGTCTGCCCAAAAATGTAATTCCATACAGCTTGACAAAGCAGGCGCAAGCCAGAGCGCTGGTCAGGGCCACCGCGCCAATGAGCAAGGGAACCGCTGGATCAGGTTCCAAAACAGAGCCGTGGAGCAAGGATTTGAAGATCAGCCACTCGCTGACAAAACCATTCAGCAAGGGCAACCCAGCGATAGCCGCACAGCCGATGAGAAAACTTATCCCTATGCCTGGAAGACGCGGCAACAGCCCCCCAAGTTCCTCTATGTCGAGCGTGCCCGTAGTATGCTTAACTGCTCCGGCCCCAAGAAACAGCAATCCTTTGAAAAGCGCATGATTGAGCGTGTGGAAGAGAGCGGCCGTAAGCGAGAGGGCAGCCAGGATGGGCAAGCCACGCGCTTCAAAGATCAGTGCCAGTCCCAGAGCTACAAAGATGAGTCCGATATTTTCAACGCTACTATAGGCGAGCAACCGTTTGAGGGTGTGTTCGGCCAGCGCATATAAAATGCCCAATACGGCAGTTACGATGCCCACAACAACGATCAGATATCCCCACCAGATTTGAGGTGTTCCCAGGATATCGAATGTCAGGCGGATGAACCCATAAATCGCTATTTTCAGCATCACGGCCGACATCAGTGCCGACACAGGGCTTGGAGCTATGCCATGGGCTTTAGGCAGCCAGAAATGCAGCGGGACAAGGCCCGCCTTCATGCCGAACCCGGCAAACGAGAGAAGGAAGATGACAACCCGCAAGTGTGCTGGAAGACTGCCAGCGGCCGCACGCATAGCGGCCAGAGTCAACGCAGGTGCATAGGGCACAAACAGCAGGAATGAAGCAAAAACAGCCGCAGCGCCAGCATGCATCATCACGAGGTAAAGGAACAGGCTGCGTCTCCGGTCTTCGCCATCGCCTTCGATCAGAATGAGACCTGCAGATAAAAGCGTCATCAATTCCCAGCCCACCATGAACGCAAAGATAGTAGAGGCTACAACCACCAGGACCATGGACAGGATGAAAAGCGCCACTAAGCTCCAGTACCATTTCCAATTCGCGCGGGTATAGTGTTCAGCGTAGCTCGCGGAAAACAACGCCACAGGTATTCCTAACCCGCAGATCAGCAAGAGGAAGAAGCCGCTCAGTCTGTCCATCGAAAGGCCTAGAGCGAAGGGGAGATGGCCGGAGTAATCGAGATTGATGGTCCTGCCGTTCAGAAAACAGCTTCCAGCAATACCCAGGCCCAACAACAACGAGCAAATCAGAAATCCCGGGACAAATGCTCGAGTCCACCTTCCCTGGCCGGCTAAACCCGCGAAGACCGCTAAAAAAAGCAAACTCGACAGGAAGAGTATAAGTAGAAGCCCGATCAACGAGGACTCCCGGGAAGGTATTGCCCTGGCCACAAAATCGCAAGGCAAGAAGAGGTGTTCAAACGAACTTTGGGCGGCAGCTTAGCTTTATCAGATGTCATGCTGTGCGATTTCCTTCTCTTTTTTATGCAGCAATCCAATAGCCTGGACAGAACATCCCTAGCTGCCTCCCCCTAAAGGACTTTCCATTTGCGACAGCAGGTCTTTGACATCAATCAGATGATTATTGAAGATCTCTTTTGCAACATCGAGCAGCCTGAAAACTGTTGCGTCACGGACAGAGTAGTACACGTTTAACCCTTCTTTACGTCCCGCCACGATATTGCGAGAGCGCAACACGGAAAGCTGCTGCGAAAGCGTGCTCTGCTCAACCTTGAGGTGATTACAAAGCTCATTCACTCCCAGTTCCCCTTTGCGAAGCGCGTCTAAGACGGCAATTCGCAAGGGATGAGCGAGAGCTTTGAAGAATTCCGCTTTGAACCTTCCAAGATCAGTCATGCGCCAAGTAAATCATTGATTTTGTATATTATCAAATAATAGAATTTATATATAGTAAAATAGTATCATCTTGGCCGAATCGACCCACACCAGGCACCATTAAGATTGGCCCCTGAGAAATTGCAGGGGAACTGTTATTCATGACAGTGCTCCCGCCCGCCGCCGGTCATAAGAGGACGCGGGCAGTTCATCTATACTTATCGCATCGATGAACCGTAAAGCTCTGATTGCCCTGTTGGTGCTGGTGGCTCTGGTTGCCGGCGCCTTTGTGTTGTACAGGCAGATGGGCGGCGGCAAGCCTGAGACCGTCGCCCTACTTCCTGAAGGCGACCTGCTGGTTTACGCCAACATAAAACCGCTGCATTTCGTGAACCTGAACAAATCTGATCCGGACGATCCGGAATACCAGGATTTTGTGCGGCAGACCGGAATCGAATGGGGGCGCGACCTGGATAATGTCGCCGTCTCCCAGCGCAATCCCGGCGCGAACAGCGAGTCATCGGCGATTTTCACCGGACAGTTCGACAGCGCGCGTCTTACGAACTATCTGAAGAAGCTCTCGACCGGTACGGAGCGCTACGCGGACAAAGTCATCTATTCCATTCCGCACGAGGGGCGCACGGTTCGCGTGACGATTCTGAGCCCAACCACGGTCGCGGTAACGAATGTAGGGCCTGCCGATCAGATACACAGCATCATTGATAAGTTCCGCAATTCATCCCTGGCGGGGCGCGGCCCGTATTTATTCGAAACTCATTATCGTGATGTCCCCTTCGGGAGCCTGGCCTGGGCGATTTACCGCGTGCCTGCGCAGTCCAGCAACTCACAATTGCTCGGCGGCTGGGGCCTTGATTTTCTCGACAACGCCACCACCGTGGCATCCTTGCGCTACAGTGGATCGATTCATTTCAAGGGACAGATCTTCACCGAATCTGAGGCCTCTGCACAGGATCTGGTGGAAAGAGCCAACGGCTTCCTGGCCCTCTACAAGAGTGTAGGAAAATCGTTTGGAACGAAAGGCACCGATCCCGACGTAAAAGCCATGATCAACAGCATCAAGGTAGAGGAAAGCGGAAAAAGCGCGCTCATCACCGCGACCATTCCCGAAGGATTCATTCAAAAGGTCTCGCAGGGAAATATTTCAGCCGGAAAATGAAAACCAGCCGCGAATAACGCGAATCGCAGCCAAGAAATAAGCGCAGCCGGGAGGCTGCGCTTCATACGATCCAACAAGAAACTTACATCGCCCCGGTAGCCGAGCCGAACTGTTGAGCGAAGGTGGTGCGCAGGAACTTATTGGGGTTTACCGGTGTATTCCTCACACGAACTTCATAGTGCAGATGTGGTCCGGTGCTGCGGCCACTCAGACCCACATAGCCCAGCGTGTCGCCACGGTGAACTCTCTGTCCTTCAGTTACGGTAAAACCAGAAAGGTGGCCGTAAAGAGTGGTCATATCGCCGCCGTGATCCACCACGATAGTCCGGCCATAGCCGTTCATAAAGTCGGCAATCATCACCGTGCCGTCAGCAGGAGCAATCACCCGGGTGCCGTACTCGGCGGAGATATCCACGCCGCGATGGAATGCGCCTTCACCGTTGAACGGGTCAATACGTTCGCCGAAGGAGCCGCTGATATGACCATCCACCGGCCACAATGTGGGCGCCGCCGCCATGCGCGTCCAGTCCAGAATGGTGGCATTGCGCAGCCCGCCGCCAATACCTATGGAGGCGGTTCCGTTCATGGCGGTGGTCTTCAATTCGGAAAACTGCCTGCTGGCCTGGGCGGGATCTTCTTTTTCAAACGCCGGATCAGGTTTCAGGCCGTAGAGGGTGGAAACCTCACTGGCCAGTGAACTCAGGGATTCCGCCTGCAACTGGTTGGCCTGCGCGATCTGCTCAAGCTGGGTGTAACGCTTGTTCAGGGCTTCTTTTTCGGTGCGCAGTTGGTTGAACCGCTGCGTTTTGAGCAGCATGCGTGTATAAGAACCGGCCATACCGGTAATCGTGAGCATGCCGATCAGCGCTCCGGCAATGAATACGTACAGATAATGCAGTGGAATCGGAATCTTGAGGAGCTCCCCTTCGGAGTTCCGGGCAACCAGCATGATGTAATAACGTTTACGCAATGAAATACTCTCCGCCTGGAAATTTTGGTCTCCGTCGTCTGCTCAACATTGGCGGTTCTTATTTCCGGGGCCGTTTGTCATTTGGGCCCGGTTTACTGCAACTCAAGTTCCTCTGCCGGGTCAATGGGGGCTATGTACAAGTACGGTCAGAGGTTAAAGGAAATGGCGAAATAAAAGTTAACAGGCGGCTTCTCTCCCTGTCAATGTTCAAGGGGTACATAGCCGATAACTAAGGTTTCGGTCTGGCGGCAACCGAGGCATGACCTTCCGGATCAGTATCCTTCACAATCTCTCCGTAAGTCATTTATTCGGTATAGTTTACGTTGATGGTGCTAGCGGAAAGAAAACTCATCGCGAGAATCCGGCACATGGCCGAAACGGGCAGAAGCACAGCCCTGCTGCGCGGCATTGGGAACGATTGCGCGATCATCAGTCCGCCGCGCGGCTCAGAATTACTGGTCACTACAGATTTATGTATTGAGGATGTACACTTTCGCCGCAGGTGGCACCCTGCCCGCAGCATCGGCCACCGCTGCCTTGTGCGCGGGCTGAGCGATATTGCCGCCATGGCAGGCGAACCTCTGGCCTGTTTTCTCTCTCTGGGTTTGCCTGCAAAACTGCCACAGGCCTGGGTGGATGAATTCATGCGAGGGCTGCTGCGGCTTGCCACGAAATTCAAGGTGCCTCTGGCCGGAGGAGATACCTCAACGGCAGACAAGATCGTCGCCGACATCCTGGTGTTGGGATATACGCCTGCCGGAGCGGCTGTCCTGCGAAGTGGAGCGCGTCCCGGAGACCGCATTTATGTCACGGGCGAACTGGGTGGCTCGGCCGCCGTCCTGAAACAACTTTATGCAGGCAAGAAGGTGACGGCCGCGAGGAGCAGCCGGCATTTTTATCCCTTACCCCGCTTGCAGGCTGCGCGCTGGCTGCGGGAAAAGAAAATCCCCAGCGCCATGATCGACCTGAGCGATGGCGTGTCAGTCGATCTGGGCCATATTTGCGAGGAAAGCAAGGTGTCGGCGGCCATCTATGAAGCGAATATTCCTATGTCCCGGGGAGCGGACCTGCAACTGGCGTTGCACGGAGGCGAGGATTACGAATTGCTGTTTACCGCTCCCGCATTGGCCAAACTGCCGCCTAAAATCGCGGGTGCGCCGATCACGCTGATTGGAGAAATTCATTCTGCGCGATCAGGGGGTGGGCTCATCCACATTTTTGGCGAGTCCGGCCAGCGCCGGGTGCTGCGGCCTGCCGGGTGGCAGCATTTTCGCCAGATTTAGCTGGCAGGTGCTCATCACTGCGGCTACAATCGCTCACACAGAATCCACATTTTTATCAAGGAATATTATGAGCACTGCCATACCGCCGATGCCTGCTGAAACAGCACCGCGCTTATCTGAACCTGCCCGTGTTATCAACACCTTCATTGCTCCGTCGAAGACCTTCACCGATATATGCCGCAGGCCAAGCTGGGCGGGTTTCCTGCTGCCATTCGTGCTGGCTTGGATTTTCAGCTTTGGTTATTTCTATACCGTGGACAAGAAGGTCGGCATTGAATCCATCATGACCCAGAATATGGAACACATGCCCCAGTTCATCCAGGACGCGATGCAACGTATCCCGCCGGAACAGCAGCAAAAGAGTCTTGAGCGGCAGCGCCGGTCGGTACTCTATTATTCGTGGATCAACTACCTCATCATTGGCGCGATAGCGGCGGCCTTATTTATGGTGGCCTTCAACTTCGGTCTGGAAGCAGGCGTTCCTTACAAAAATGCGCTGACGATCTATTTTTACGCCATGCTGCCGAAGATCTTGTGGGCGCTGCTGGCCATCGTTGTCTTGTACAAAGGCGTGGATCCTGGCGGATTTAATATGGAAAATCCCGTCACCACCAATATTGGCGCATTCTTTGACCGCTGGACCACGAACAAGCTGTTGTATACATTCCTGTCATTCATTGACATATTCACTATCTGGTCCGTGATCTTGCTGGCGATTGGATTCATGCGCTCCTCGGCGAAAAAAATCAGTATGGGCGCGGCGTTGGCAGCGGTGATTTGCGTGTATGTTCTGGGAATTCTGATCCGCTCGGCGGTGCCGTTCTAATTGAAGGTTGAGGAGTCAAGATTTACCATTCGGCTGCTAAAAAGCCCTTCTTAATGAATAAGTTATGCGTTAAGCGGCTGTGTATGTTCTAATAACTAATTACTACATGGCATCGGTTCGAACCAGACTCAGACGGCAGCTCAAAGCTGCACATCGCAAATCCCGCGAACTGCTCATGGTAGCCAAAGGGCTGCTCTCTACGGATCATCCTGTTCAGGCGCAGCTCATTCCCATGCGCCGCTGCAACCTCTCCTGTACTTACTGCAGTGAGTTCGATGATTTCTCCGATCCCGTGCCTCTGGAAGAGCTATACCGCCGTATCGATAAGCTGGCGGAACTGGGCACCACGGTTGTCGTGATCAGTGGAGGCGAACCTCTGCTGCACCCGGAACTTGACGATGTGATCCGCCGCATCCGCTCCCATGGAATCATCTGCGGTCTAATTACCAATGGTTACCTGCTGGTTCCTGAGCGCATTCAGCGGCTGAACCGCACCGGCCTTGACCACCTGCAGATCTCTATCGACAATGTGCAGCCCGACGATGTCTCGGTGAAGTCACTCAAGGTGCTTGACAGAAAGCTGCAGTGGCTGAAGGAGCATGCCGATTTCCACGTAAATATCAACTCAGTGATCGGCGCCGGCGTAAAGAATCAATGGGATGCGCTTACCGTGGCCAAACGCGCCTTGGAGATGGGATTCAGCTCAACCGTAGGAATCATTCACGATAGCGCCGGCCAGTTGAAGCCTCTGGCAGAGGATGCCCAGGCAGTCTTCCAGCAGACCAGCAAGCTGGTTAAGCGCAGCTATGCCCGTCTGAATGGTTTCCAGAACAATATTGCCCAGGGCAAACCGAATCACTGGCGTTGCCGCGCGGGTGCGCGCTTCCTCTACATCTGCGAGCACGGGTTAGTACATTACTGTTCTCAGCAGCGCGGATTTCCCGGCATACCTCTCCTCGAATATACGAAAGCTGACATCCAGCGCGAATTCCTCACGCAAAAGGCCTGTGCGCCTGTGTGTACGGTCTCATGCGTTCACCAGACTTCGCTCATGGATTTCTGGCGCGCGCCGCAGACCGGAGAATCGCACGCTACAGTTGGCGGCGCCCAGTGCGAATGCACCTCCCGCAATCAGGACGACCTGGTACAGATCGGCCTTGGAACATCTATCGGAAGTTCCATAGAGACGGTCACAAAGTAATTACCATCGCTGCAAATCAGCAATCAGTGAGTTAATTCTCACACCAGCTTGCGCTGAATGCCGGCCAGAACGGATGCGAGTTCCTGCAGAGCTTCTTCATCCATGCCGATATTGGCTGCCCGCATTGCCGCTACGGGGTCTGCAGTGAAAAAGGCGGCATTCTCTTCTGAACGGTCCAGCCAAGCATGCAACTGCTCTTCGCAGGCATAGAGCTGGGCGAGCAGCAGTTCAGTGCCAGGGCCGGTGTGGGAAGGAAATCCGCTGGTGGTGTCCTGAGATATTCGATGTATGCGATATGTGCCCATTGCCTGATCCCTTCTATGTACTTATCGGCACATTTAAAAATTCTTTAGCGGCAATGTGGCCAATCCATTTGGGCTTTCCGGGCAACTCTGACAGGAAGTTCTTACATACCATTGCCAGAATTTCCACCCCTGTACAGCCCGGGTACCGGCTTCCCTCTGGCGCTGCCACATTCAATTTGAGGGAAACTCGGCAGGGGCGGACATAAAAGCATCCATGATGGAGCGAGATTGCCTTTGGGGGGAGGCCGGATTGGCTCGAACGGAACAGGCGCCCAACCTATTCCCTTCCCGACCGCCCCACACCCCTGGAAAGCAATTCTTCCGCCGTTTACAACCGCAAGTGTGTCACGCCATCATGTCACCGTCCATATGCCGGAAGTAACTGTCCTGATTCATCCTCTTGGAGGCGCTTTGAAATTCAAAAACTTTAATTATTCAGCGGTGTGGAACAAATAACGGGGCCTGCAACTGGTCGGGCAAGAGTTTACTCAGTGGTAACTGATCCGAAAGAACTAAGGCAAAATTTGGCGCGTTATACGCACCTGGGCTGAATATAATTCCTATGTGCGTCGCCTCGCTCTTATCCTGCCAGTTCTGTGTCTCGCGTGCAGCCTGCACGTTTCGTCCTCTACCCTGCAAGCCCCTGCTTTAGTTCCTGAGAAAAAACAGGCTGTTGCCGAAGACTACCAGCTTCGCAGCACGGCGCAGAGCCGGTATCAGAAGGCCACCAGGGATAAAGCTCCTCTGACCGCGTCTCCGGCAGATGGCAAGTCTTTCGTGAATGAATTTGTCGGCTCGGTCAATGACGACAATGCAGCCTCAGATGAGACCCTGACCAGCAGCGAAAATCCTGCCCGGTTGCCGAAATAGACTTGCGGCCTGGGCAGCAATCCCAATCTTAAGGTAATGATTACGCGCAACTAAGTACCGCCTTCTTGCGTTAAAATCTTAAGAAGCTCCCATACCTGCAAATCATCAAATCAGGTATGCTTTGGATTGAATATGAAACTTTTGATTAGATCAGTTCTCGTTCTGCTGGCCGCGCTCTCTCTGGCCAGTCTCTGTTTTGGCGCAGATGCCTCGTTGCTGAAGCCTCCTCCAGGGGCCAAAGTCGCCGTCGTCATGTTTGAAGACCTGGAATGTCCGGATTGCGCCCGCAGCTATCCCATTGTCTGGGAAGCCGCCAAGGCCCACAAAGTCCCGGTGGTGCTGCATGATTTCCCGCTGCCGAAGCACAACTGGTCTTTTGACGCCGCAGTATATGCCCGCTACTTTGATACCAGGTCACAGCAAACCGGGAATGATTTCAGGGCCTTCATGTACCAGAACCAGCCCAACGTCACCCGCGATAACCTGCGGCAGTTCGTGCAGAAATTTGCCGACGATAACAAGGTGCCTCTGCCCTTCAATATCGACCCCGAAGGAAAGCTTAAAGCCAAAGTCCAGGCCGACTATGACCTGGGGCAGCGCATCAATCTGGAGCACACGCCTACGATCTTTGTCATCGGCGAAGGCGCCTCTTCCACTCCGTTTGTCGAAGTGGTGGACCGCGATAAGCTCTCTCAATACATTGAAAACATGCAGAAGCAGGCTGGGGCGGCCACTCCGGCCACAGTCAAGCGGACCGCTGCGAAGGTACACAAAAAGCCGAGCTAAACACAGCTATCTCGAAAGATTAAAGGGGAGCAGCAGAAGCTACTCCCCCTTAGAATTTGAAACCAGATGTGCTTACTCACGCATCTCTCTCAGGACTTTCAAGTATTCCTCGTTGTCCGGCTCCTGGCCCAATTCATAGACCTTGGAAAAGACGATCTTGCCGTTTTTATCCACCACAAAGACGGCCCGATCGTTGATTCCCGGCAGAGGCTCCCCCAGGCGGAGAATACCGTACTTCTCAGCAATGCCGCCATGAGGCCAATAATCGCTGGCCAGAGGGTATTCCTGCCAGCCGATCCCCTTCTCCTGCCATGCGATATGGCTGTAAATTGAATCTGTACTGATGCCCACGACCTGGGCATTCGTCTCGGCAAATTCAGGCAGGTCCCTGCCGTATGCCGACATCTCGTTGCTTCATGTTGGGCTCCAGTCCAGAGGATAAAACGCCAGAACCACGTTCTGTTTGCCCCGGTAGTCGCTGAGCTTGAATTTATGCCTCTGTTTGCCTGTACAGGCAGGCAGTTCAAAGTCCGGAGCGGTATCTCCCGCTTTCAATGCCATCCCAAACCTCCGCCTTATGCGCTATAAAGTAGTTACGAAAAGTGATGCACTTACGTACAGGCAAAATTCTTGCTCATACGCAATCGATCATTGTAACTTCGTTCAAAATGTAGAACAAATGGCACAACGCAGCAGAGTCGCAACCAAAGCAGCCTCGCGGAATTGCCAAAATTGCCATAATTTGTAATTGCCATAATTGAAGCCCTGTTAAGGCAGTTGAGGATACAAAATTTGCGCGAAAAGCACGATTTCAAAGTTCCTAGTGGAACAAAGGCCAGACTGTCATAGGACTATTGCCTGCAACACAGATCATGGCTATGGTGATTACGTCTGCTTATTCGCTTCACTCACCCAGGACTAAAGGCCTGGGCTGAGCCTGCGATTCGCAAGCGAATCGGTAGACACTGATACACCGTAGAGGTCACTTTTTAAAAGCACGCCCTCTACGGGAAAACGGAGACAGCATCGCAGGCATCGAACCGAAAGGGCTTAGAGTAGAGTAATCTCTTATAGAGGCATCCACATGCTGGGATTCGGCGACTACAACTACGAACATTTCACCCGGGAGCATCTGCACGATACCGGACGCACGCCCTTCACGGGACCTGAGCCCGGCGAGCATGCCCCTGATTTTAAAGGCAAGACCCTGGAGGGCGATGCCCTGCGCCTGAGCGACTATCAGGGTAAGAAGAACGTCCTGCTGATTTTCGGCTCTGCCACCTGTCCTATGACTGCCGGTTCGATTGAGGGAATCAATGAACTCTATGACGAGTTCCGGGGCGACGACGTCGATTTCCTCTTTATTTATGTGCGCGAGGCCCATCCCGGCGAGAAGATTTCCGCGCACCGCTCCATGGACGATAAAGCCCGGGCTGCCCGCCTGTTGCGCGATCAGGAAGATATGGAGATGCCGGTGATCGTGGACGACCTGCGCGGCTCCATCCACCGCAAATACTCCAAGCTGCCCAATCCCGCGTTCCTCATTGATAAGTCAGGGCGCATTGCCTTCCGTTCCATGTGGACCAGGCCAGAGACGCTGGCGGACGCGATCAAAGAACTGCTGAAATTACAGCAGGAGCGCGGCCTCGATCATGTAGTAGTCAATGGCGGCCAGGATCTTTCCATGCCGCTGAGCTATGGAGTGCTTTATTCCTACCGGGCACTGGAACGCGGTGGCTCGGAGTCATTGAAGGATTTTCGTGAAGCGCTGGGCTTCTCCGGAACAGTCGCCGTGACGACCTCGCGGGTAGCGCGACCGATTCTTGAAAATCCGAAGCGTGTGCTGGCTATCGCTGCCCTGACCGCAGCCGTACTCACCGGAGGCCTATACGCCGGATTTGAACTGCGCAAACGCCGTCTGGGCCTCACTCGCAATCCCTACAAGGCATACGAGAAAGAAGACGACACAGATACCGGCACAGATTACGGAGCGGTGGGGATTTAGCAATCAGCACTCAGCTCCTGAACATTGCCGCAGGGATGGGTGTGCCCCTGGAGTTTGTGCTCGTCCACTCCGTCCACAAGCTCTAAACACTCACTCTCACTTGCTTCCGAATGAACCAGTCCGGTTGAAACACAGAGATTCTTCTGCGTGGTATGCCAAAGCCATGGAGAAAGCATTATTTCCAAACGATTGAACTTTACCGAAAGAAATGCGAAGGCGTCCGAAAGAAGCAAGCCGCTCATGATGAGCGGCTTTTGCTAATTGCCAATTGCTGTTTGCCAGCTGCTGAAGTTAGTCCTGATCGTTCCCTGCGCGCTTCCAGTTGATGATGTCGCCCAGGGTGGTGGTGGCGCTGGATGCAGGATGCTTGTAAGCCTCAACATCAGCGCGGCTGGCTTCTTCGCCTACTGCACGCAGGCTCAACCCGACCTTCTTCTCATCCGCGTTCATCTTGATGATCTTGAAGTCGTGCTCCTGTCCGGCTTCCAGCTTGACCGGAGTTCCATTGGAATCTGTGGCTTCAGAGTTGTGGCACAGGCCCTCAACTCCTTCCGCGATCTCCACGAAGGATCCAAACTGCGCCAGGCGCAGCACCTTGCCATGCACTACATCGCCGACGCGGTGCGTGCTGAAGAAGGTCTCCCAGGCATCCGGCTGAAGCTGTTTTACGCCCAGTGACAGGCGGCGCTGCTCGGGCTCAATGCCCAGAACCACAGCGCGAACTTTCTCGCCCTTCTTCAGAACCTCTGAAGGATGCTTCACGCGCTTGGTCCAGCTCAGGTTGCTCACGTGCACCAGGCCGTCAATTCCATCTTCAATTTCAATGAAGGCGCCGAAGTCGGTCAGGTTGCGCACCCGGCCTTCCACGGTGGAGTTGATGGGATACTTCTCGTGCAGACGTTCCCAAGGATTTGATTCAAGCTGTTTCAGCCCAAGAGAGATGCGCCGCTCAGTGGGGTTCACATTGAGCACCACGCAATCGATCTCATCACTCACGTTGACCAGCTTCGAGGGATGCTTCATGCGCTTGGACCATGACATCTCGCTCACGTGCACCAGGCCTTCAATGCCCTGCTCCAGTTCCACGAACGCGCCGTAATCGGTCACGCTCAGCACGCGGCCCTTGACGCGCGCGCCGATTGGATAACGCTCGGCGGCATCGAGCCACGGATCAGGCGTGAGCTGCTTGAATCCCAGGGAAACGCGCAGCTTCTCACGATCAAACTTGAGGACTTTCACCTGAATCTGGTCGCCCACATGCACCAGATCACGCGGATGCGTGAGGCGTCCCCATGACATATCGGTGATGTGCAGCAGGCCGTCAATGCCGCCCAGATCGACGAACGCGCCGTAGTCGGTGAGGTTCTTGACTGTGCCGGTCAGCACGGCCTCTTCATGCAGGTGCTCCAGCGTCTTGTCGCGCTTGGAGGCAACCTCCTCTTCCAGGATGGCCTTGCGCGAAACCACGATGTTGCCGCGCTTCTTGTTGAGCTTGATGACCCGTACTTCGACTTCCTGTCCCTTCAACGTGTCCAGGTTGCGCACCGGATGCACGTCGACCTGCGAACCTGGCATGAAGGCTTTCACGCCTATATCCACCGAGACTCCGCCCTTCACCCGCTCCACGATCTTGCCTTTGATCGGCTCCTTCGAGTGATAGGCCTTATCGATCTCCTCCCAAACTCTTACGCGCTGGGCGCGTTCGTGGGAGAGAAGGACAGCGCCTTCCTCGTTTTCACCGCGCTGGACCATGACTTCAATCTCATCGCCCGGCTGGAACTTCACCTGGCCGTCAGCATCAGTCACTTCGGCGATGGGAACCAGGCCTTCGGATTTAAAGCCAATGTCCACGACTACGTGGGTTAGGGTGATCTTCACGACGCTGCCTTTGAAGACATTGTCTTCACTGGGCGCCGGTTCGGTTTCAAGAGTGTACGACTCAAGAGCGGCTGCAAAATCTTCCATGTGGTTGTCTTCTTTTTGAGCTGTGCCCACGTTAGGCTGCTCAGTGGATTGGACGTCAAAATTATTCCCTGGCATAAAGGTCAAGTTGTCTGTATGAGGATGAGATGGAGCCTGGTGTTCAGCTTCAGACGCGGTTTCGAGAGTGCGGGCTGTATTATCTTTCGACATTCGTTGCTCAACGGAGCCTGCAAACACGCCATGACCTATGCAGGAGAAAACGCGTTTGAAAGGCGAACTCGTGATTCCGAGTCTGACTGGTGTGATTTGCCTCAGCTTGCGCAGGAGGCTGGAAACCCAGCGGCCGGATCCTACAGCGTCGAATTTCTGACCATAGGACTCCTTCGACTATAGCAATGCCTTTCGGCAGTGTCAAACGTTCAAAGCCAGCAATTCCAGCCTAATTTTGGCCAATACCCGGTGTTGTACCTGAGTACAATAAGCAGCAATTAACAAATACTTAACAATCCGTAAGTCACCCGGGGTCGGGGTTCCTGACCTGACACAGCAGCAAGTCACTCCGGAACACGCCAGCTTCAACCCTGTCCTGCTAAGTCCATATGCCTTTGAAACACGAACTCGGTTCAGGGGCGAAATACTACCCCATTCGACGGGAATTGTGCTCTCAAGATTTCAAATGTTCCGTGTCTGGAAATTACAATGTTTCTTCCATGGACCACCTCTTTACACCCTGGCGCTACGCCTATGTCAGCACGGCGGAGAAAAGCGATGGATGCGTTTTCTGCCATGCTCTGCAACAGAATAATGACGAAAAATCCAGGATCGTCTATCGCGGGCGGCTCTGCTTCATCATCCTGAATACCTTTCCCTACACTTCAGGACACGTGATGGTCGTTCCTTATGAGCACATCGACGAATTGCAGAAACTCCCGCCGGATGCAGCCCAGGAAATGATGGAGCTAACCCGGAAACTCGAAGGAGTTCTGCGCGGGCTTTACCACCCGGACGGCATCAACCTGGGAATGAACATCGGCAAAGCTGCCGGAGCAGGCGTTGCCGGCCATATTCACATGCATGTCCTTCCCCGCTGGGTAGCTGACGCCAATTTCATGAGCGTGATCGGCGAAACCCGCATTGTCCCGGAGGCGCTCGAGGATACCTACAAGAAGCTGAAGGCACGCTTCTGAAATCGGTAAATGGGTGATGACAACGTGTAAATGAGTAATTTGGTAAATGGGGTTAATTGAAAACCCTCAACCATAGCGCGGCAGGCCGCAACCAACGGCAAAACCTTTGCAACACAGAGGAACAGAGTAAGCAGAGGCAATAAGAATCAAAACCTTAACCACGGAGACACGGAGAACACTGAGACCCGGAGAAAAACGATAAGAACTTTGTGGAGGTGATCCGATATTTACCTTCCCGCCGAAGGCAAGTCTCATCCGCAAATACCTGAGGAAAAGGGAGGTCACGGAGAAGCGCCAAATTCTTTTCTGGCCGCGAAGAATTTGAAAGATACCAATGCAGAGGCCGCAGGGAGCGCAGAGTGGTTAGTGAATGTTATATCCGAAGCGGCTCTCTTGATGAAACCACTCATGCATCATTGTTCAAGAATCGGCCGCAGACCGACCCGATTGACCCATTTTCCAAATTACTCATTTACCTATTCCTGCCGGGCTGCATCCTTCCGGTCAACCGCATCCTACTAATCATCCCGAGATAAGAGGAGAGATCCCCGCATGCCTCATTACGGAATTCTTCGTGACCAGAAACTTGACGATGTTGAAGACATTCGCGGCGCCGACGTCTATGGCGTAAACGATGAAAAACTTGGAACCATCGATGACGTAATCTTCAATCACTCCAGCGGCGACATTCGCTATGTTGTGGTCAGCACCGGACTGCTTTCACGAAAGAAATTCATGGTGCCTGCCAACCGCGTTTCACCGTATGGGAACCATGACGATAAATTCTATGCAGAGCTCGATAAAGAGCGACTGGAGATGCTGCCGGAGTTCAACGACGAGACGCTTAAATCAGAGAGCGACTGGAATGATTACGAAAGACGGTACGAGGAACACTGGAGAACGACCGGTGATGTTCTCCACCACGAACAGACGGGGCGCATCATCACTCCTCCGACCGAAGAGATCGTGGGCAGCGGAGGTGCGAATCTCTCACAAAGGGATCGCGAGAGCCTGGCCCGCGACTTTACTCCGGAGAAGCGCGGCAAGCAGGATGAGTATCTGGGTGTGGCTCCCAGCGGCGATGACGTCACTTTGCGTCCGAAGAAACCATCGATCGGTGGCCGCAGAGATGTAGAGCTGATGCAGCAAGGCAGATCGAGGCAGGAACCTTCACCAACTTTTAAGCAGGGTACTGTCAGCGCAGATCAGTCGCTGGAAGAATCACACGTGGCTGACCAGCCCGGCCTGCAGGAACCCGGCATCTACAAAGTAGACGCCGTTCCCGAGGCGGAGAAGAGGTCAGACATGAACGAGCCTCTCAATGCCAACTACGGACGTCGCTGGATTGGCTTTCAGAACCGCCTGCGCGAAGGCCGCGACAAAGTCGTAGGCGGTTGCCCGCTCTGCGGCACACAGAAGAAAGTCGCGTAAGCATTAACATGTGCTTAAGGGACACTGTGATCGGTGTCCCTTTTTCTTTCTGCTGTTTTGCGTCCTTTGCGGTTAAGTTAATCCAATGCATGTCTCAGCGCCGCCCGCGCCAGAATGCGCGTGGAATCCAGCACTGGAAGAGGGGTTTCTTCATCGCCAACCAGCAGCGGCAACTCGGTGCAGCCCAGCACCACGGCATCACAACCGCCGCCTTTCATCCTTTCGATGACCTGCTGGAAATAGAAAAGAGATTCGAGCTTCTGCTCTCCCCTGACCAGTTCGTCGAAGATAATGTTGTTGATATTCTTCTGCTGGTCGCGGCTGGGAAGAACATATTCGATATCCATCTGCTTCAGCTTCTCCGGATAGACCGGCCCGTTCACCAGATACCTGGTTCCGGTGATCCCCAACCTTTCATATCCCTGCCGCTGGGCCTCGCGTCCGACTTCTTCCGCAATATGAAGCCAGGGCAAAGGTGAGCGTGGCAAAACGTGCGGCAGAGCCTCGTGGATCGTATTGTCAGGGGTGATCACGAAATCGGCCCCGGCTCTCTTCAGCGCATCGGCAGAGCGCAGCATCAGCTCAGCGACCTTCTTCCAGTCGGCTTTTGGCTCAATGTGCTTCATGTAATCAGCCAGGCAGATGTTGTGCAGCGTGACTTCCGGATGGGCGTGCCGCCCCATGAGCGGCTCGGCTTCAAGGCAGATAGTCCGGTAGCAGAGCGCCGCGCCCTCTGAACTGCATCCGAGAATCCCGATATGTTTGTTCATAGGGCGAGAGAGTCAATCCTTTGCAGAAATTCCAGCTTCTTCTCCGGAGGCAGGAACGACGCTTCAAAGGAGTTGCGGGCCAACTCCCGCAGATGCTCTTCAGAAAACCCGAACTCCTGCTGGACAATTTCATATTCGTGATTGAGGGTGGTCTGAAACATCTCAGGATCGTCAGTATTCAACGTAACCATGATTCCATTTTCAAACATTACTTTTACTGGATGCTCATGAAGCGTTTTGCAGACGCCTGTGCGCAGGTTGCTGGAGACACAAACTTCCACCGGAACCTGCTTTTGTGCGAGCACCTCCAGCAGTTCAGGATCGTGGGGAATGGACAAGCCGTGTCCAATGCGCTCCGCGCCGATGTTGAGGGCTGCCCATACCGACTCCGGTCCTGTGGTTTCCCCTGCGTGCGCTGTGAGGCGCAGACCCCGATCAGCAGCTTTTTTATATAAATCTTTGAACTGCTCCGCAGGCCCTTTGCTCTCGATCCCCCCAATACCAATACCAACAACATTGCGGTCGCGTAGGATGGCGGCAAGGTCGAAGACCTTTTCCGCCGCCTCAACCCCGAAATGACGTACCGCATCGAAAATCCAGAGCAGCGAGACGCCAAAATCCCGCTCCCCTCGCTGGCGTCCTCTTTCCAGGCCTTCAAAGATCGGTTCGAACTGTTGCCCGCGCCAATGAACGACTCCCACGCTTACGTAAACCTCGGCATGTAGAACACTCCGGCGGCTGAGTTTCTCCATGAGCCGCAAGGTAACCAGTTCGTAGTCTTCCGGCGTGCGCAGGCGCTCGGTCACCGCCTTGAAGGCCATCATGAAGCCCATAAAGTCGGTGAAGGAGTAGAGGCGCTGGACGTCTTTTTCGCTCAGCAGGCCTCCACTGCCTTCCGTGTTGTAGCGGTTATTTTCCGTAGGCAGCGGAGTATTATGCCGGCGGCTGAGTTCCGCCAGAGTTGCCGGTTCTACGCTGCCTTCCAGATGCAGATGCAGCTCTGCCTTGGGAAGCCCCGCGACCAGACTGCCGGATTTCATCCCTGGCTACTGGCGAGCGTTTGATTTGCAAACTCGCTGTGACGGCGGCTGTATAAAAAGTAGATGATAAGTCCGATTGCTAACCAAAGGAAGAAACGTATCCATGTCACCACCAGCAGCCCGGCCATCAACGAAACGCAGAGCACAACAGAGATGATGGGGAAGAGCGGCACAAACGGCACCCGGAAAGCGCGCGGACGATTGGGCTGGTTCTTTCGCAGAAAGATCACACCCAGCGAAACCAGCACAAAAGCAAATAGCGTCCCTATATTCGACAGGTCGGCGGCCTGGCCGATATCTACAAGTCCAGCGGGAATGCCGACGAGAAAACCAGCAATCCAGGTGGACCAGTGCGGAGTTTTGAAAATAGGATGCAGTGATGAGAAAAACCGGGGCAGCAGTCCATCGCGCGACATGGCAAACCAGATGCGCGTCTGGCCGTATTGAAAGACCAATAGCGATGAAATCATCCCCATCAGAGCGCCGATAATGATGACGGTCTGAAAGAAGTGATTGGCCCCGAGTTGCTTCAGCGCGTAAATGACAGGAGCATCGCTGGCTTCTCCGGCCATGCCGAAGGTCTGGTAGGGCATCATGCCGAGCAACACGATAGCCACACCGATATAGAGAATTGTGCAAACGATGAGAGAGGCGATGATGCCGAATGGCAGATCGTGTTGCGGATTGCGCGCCTCTTCCGCCGCAGTCGATACCGAGTCGAAGCCAATGTAGGTAAAGAAAATGATCGCGCCGCCGGCCATGATGCCCGGAAAGCCGCTGGGCGCAAAGGGATGCCAGTTTGTCGGCCGCACCAGCATTCCTCCTACTACAAGAAACAGCAGGATCGCGCCGATTTTGACCAGTACCATGATGTTATTCGCCCGGGCGGATTCGCGCACGCCGCGCACCAGCAAAACAGTCAGAACAAAAACGATCAGGAAGGCGGGGAAATTGAAATAGGAATGGCTCCATCCATCCGGGGTAAAGACAGGCGTGGACCATTTATCAGGAAGGTTGAGCCCGAAGGCCGCCAACTGTGCTTTGAAATAACCACCAAAGCTTACGGCTACGGCTACATTGCTTACCGCATATTCAAGAATCAGGTCCCAGCCGATGATCCATGCAATCAATTCTCCCAAAGTGGCATAACTGTAGGTGTAGGCGCTGCCCGCAATGGGGATCATCGAGGCGAGCTCCGCGTAACAAAGTCCGGCAAAAGCGCATGCCGCGGCCACCAGCAAAAATGAAATAGCAATAGCCGGACCCGCCGGTGGACGCCCATACATCGCGAGGTCATGGAGATTTCCATGACGAACCAGGTGCATAAAAAGATCCAGCACCTGGGCTTTATAGAAAGATGGATCGCCGCTCTCTCCGGCTGCTGCTGTGCCCGTCAGGGCAAAGATGCCTGAGCCGATGATCGCGCCGATTCCCAACGCAGTCAGCGACCACGGTCCCAGAGATTTTTTCAACCGGTGCTCCGGTTGTTGGGAATCGGCAATAAGTTTGTCGATGGACTTCTTGGCAAAAAATTGATTGGCCAAGTCGCGGCTCCTCGATAAATGAGATTGGAACCGGGCCAGCGTTTTCGCGGCCCGGTCTTTTATTTGGCCGGCGTCTGCCTAAAGGCCCGTAATTCGCGAGCGAATCACTAGACGCTGATACACGGTAATGGTCATTTCATGACCCATTACCGCTTGGAAGTACCGCGTGCCAGCTTTTTCACTTTGCGCTTCTTGGAGCCGCGCGCATAATCCCGTTTCTTTTTGGGGGCCTGCTTCTTGCGGGCCACCCGCTTTGCTTTTTTGCGTTCTTCCTTGCTCAGTTCTGATGTGTTTGCCATTCATTTATCCTGAAATGAGATTATTACTGCTTCAGCCGTCCGGCTAAAAGCCGGACTTCCAAATTCCTGTCTTGCTGACCCGGCACTAACGTGCCGGGCTACTTTCATTCGTCCCTGCGGGACTAAACTCTTCCATCCACTTATTTGATCAAAGCTTCAAGGCCGAGTTTCTGTCGTTAAGATTGCTTCATTCGCGTAAATTCGCGCTTTTCGCGGTCATGCGCGGCCGAAAATTCAGAGTTGATGTAGACCACAATCAACCCGCGAGAAACCGTAGGCAGGGGCTAAGCCCAGAGTTTATTCACCTTTGCGGCACGACTAAAGTCATGCCCTGTTACTTGTCCCGCCTATGTCAGCCTACACGCAAAATTGAAATGCTCCAGCTTTTCATGCTTTTTCCAGTTGCGCGTATTTCTCCACCAACTTCTTCAATCCGAATCGAGGGAATTGTACCGTAATCTTGGCGTTTTCTCCCTCACCTTCGCGCTGGTACACAGTTCCTTCGCCATATTTCGGATGTTTCACCTTCTGCCCCGGCCTGAAGGCTGACTTGCCTTTGGCTTCCTCGACCGGTACCTGGGGGCGGGAAAACTTCTTGCCGCGTGCCGCGAAAAACTCGGAGATGTTGTCAATGGAGTTGTATTTTGGCCCCGAGTAGCCGTTCCGGGCCTTCTGCTTCGCCTGGGTGTAGCGCGTGGTGAAGCTCTGGTCTTCATCTTCATAGGCGTAATGCTGGTCGGCATAATGATCTTCGTCCGAGGATAGCCTGCCGCTGGAGCGAGGCGAGCCAATGTCTTCCAGCAGCCGCGAAGGAACCTCATCCAGGAAGCGCGAAGGAGTGCTGGCCTCAGGCATATCCGTGCCGTAGCGACGCCGGTACCGGGCACGGCAGAGCACCAGATGATCCATAGCGCGGGTCATGCCCACGTAGCAGAGGCGGCGCTCCTCTTCCATCTGCACCGGATCATTGAAGGTGCGCGAATGCGGGAACAG
>Ga0066662_10000104_pt1 | contig 33133 bp, 25 predicted proteins | sample GraSoiAngelo_111_FD_133939 | JGI IMG/M metagenome (GOLD analysis project Ga0066662, IMG submission 133939) | Grasslands soil microbial communities from the Angelo Coastal Reserve, California, USA - 14_0903_12_40cm | ecosystem: Environmental > Terrestrial > Soil > Grasslands | place: USA...
GATCTTCTCCGCGAACGCCTCCCCCAGGCTGCCGCCGAACACGGTGAAGTCCTGCGAGAACACGAATACGCGCCGGCCCTCGATCGTGCCGTGGCCCGTCACCACGCCGTCGCCGTAGGGCCGGTTCTCCATCATGTTGAAGTTCGGGCTGCGGTGCTGCACGAACGCATCCAGCTCCACGAACGAGCCGGGGTCGAGCAGCGCCTCCACCCGCTCGCGGGCGAGCAGCTTGCCGCGCTCGCGATGGCGCTCGACAGCGCTCGGCGACCCGGAGTGCAGCGCCTCCTGCCGCAGCCGCTCGAGCGCCGCCAGCCGCTCCTGCGTCGTGTGCTCGGCCATCGAGCGCGCAGCCTACCGGGGTCAGGGCACGCCGCGCAGCACGCCGTTCCCGGCGAGGCACACCCAGATCCCACCCGACGGATCGGGGACCAGGCGGTAGGGCAGGAGCGCGGCCGAGCGGTAGGTGTCGTCCGCCACGTCGCTCCACGTCGCTCCGCCGTCCGGCGAGGCGAGCAGCTGCGCCGGCACACCGGCGGTGGGCTGCACAGCCAGGTAGACGGTGCCATCCCCGGCAACGGCAACGGGCCCCGGCGCCGGCACGGTGAGGACGGGCACGGGCGTCATCGTCCCTGCGGCCACCGTCCCCGTTGCCGCGTTCGCGATCCGGTAGAGCGCCCCGCCGGTCGAAGCCCAGAGCGTCGACCCCCTCGCATCGGTTGCGATGAACCCCTTGAGGTCGCCCTGGGATTTCTGCGCCCAGATCTTGACCCATGTCGACCCGCCGTTCTTCGAGCGCCAGATGCCGCTGCGGTGGTCATAGAGGTAGACCAGCTGGGTGCCCGTCGGCCAGAGCATCTGGATCGGCTTGGCGCCGGTCTTGAGCGTCATCGCCGGCGTGGAGACATGCGACCAGGCGGTACCGACCTTCCGGTAGATGCCGCCCGCGTCGACGGCGGCGAGGAGCACCCGCGCGCCCGTCGTGGTCTTCCCGACCGCGATCGCGAGCGGCCGCTTGGCGACGGGAAGCAGCTCGTCTGTCCAGGACGTCGACACCGACGGGTCGGCCGAGGAGAAGATCTTGCCCTGCGTATTGCTATCGCGGTTTCCCGTGGCGAGGTAGACCAGTGAGGGCCGGGTCGACGCGTCGACCGCCACGTCGAAGCCCGTCGACGCCGCCTTCTTGATCAGCGGCGACGAGACGTCGGCGAGCCCGTTGGACGACGTCAGGAAGGTCCAGTCGGTGGCTGCGACGTCGACCGAGGAGGCGGCGGCCGGGTCGAGGGCGAGGGCCTGCGCCAGCGTGACGCCCATGTTCCCCACCATCGGGTACCAGTCACCCCCGGCGTTGCCCGACCGCCAGATCCCCGAGCGCCCGGCCACCAGCACGTCCGGCTGCGCGCAGGCGTCCGCCTCCGGCACGAGCGTGATCTCAGCGGGCGTCGAGCTTGCGCCACCGAGCATGAGCGCCGGCCGGCTCGAGAGCCACCACGGCGGCCCCGACGGGCCGCCGACCGTGGGGTGGACGTGCGTCGGATCGCTGGTCACCGAGCTCCACGTGGCGCCGCCGTCTGCCGAGCGCACGATCGCGTTTGGGGTCGACTGATCAGCGCCGGCGTAGAGGGTGACCGATCCGTCGCATGCCTGCCAGGCGGCGATCGATGTCCACATCGAGCCGGCGGTCAGCTGGCCGACGCCGAGCGCGCTCCAGGTGTCGCCGCCGTCACCGGAGCTGAACACGCCCGCCGTGCCCGCGGCCGCGTAGATCGTCCCGCCGGCCGTGGCCAGCTCCTCGACGGTGGACGGTGCGCCGCCGGCCAGCTGGGTGAACCCGCCGGACCCCATCGCGTCGGTCGTCCGGTAGAGGCCCGCCCCGTAGCTGCCGGCGAAGAGCACGTCGGGGTTGGCCGGGTCGAGCAGCAGCGTGCGCAGGTAGACGCCGGAGAGCCCCAGCGGGACCCAGGTGTCGCCCCCGTCGTCCGAGCGCATCACTCCCTGGTTGAACGTGGCCGCGTAGAGCGCGCCGCTGGCCGGGTCCTGCGCCAGCAGGTTGCCGGTCGACCGTGGGTGCTCGGCCGGCAGGCCCGCCGTCTTGGCGTTGCCTCCGGCGAACTGTGGCACCGCCGAGCGCAGCGCCCAGGTGGCTCCCGAGTCGTGCGACTCGAACAGTCCGCCGCCCGATCCGGCGTCCCCCATCGCGGCGTACACGTGGGTGGCGTCGAGCGGCGAGAACAGAAACGCCGCCACCTCCAGCTGCGTTCGGCCAACCAGCCCTGCGTTCGCCGTCTGCCAGGTGAGGCCACCGTCGGTCGACCGCTCGATGCCCGAGACGTCGCCCCCTGAGAGGAAGATCGCCGAATCGGCGGGATCAGCCGCGACGACGTTCTGGAAGCCGCCGCCCTCGAGCCCGGTTGGTGAGAACGTGAACGTGCCGGCGCGAGCCGCCGCCGCCGAAACCAGCAAGGGCGCCGCGAGCACCAGCAGGAGGAGCGGTCGCGATCGAATCATGCCCGCCGCGACGGTACCACCTCGCGGCGCCGGCGAGAAGGTCTCGCCGGCGCCGCGGGCGGGGGCCGCGACCGGTGATCAGGCGGTCGTGAAGATCTGAGCCGAGTACGGGCTCAGCGTTGCTCCGAGGGCGTACGATCCGTCCGGCCGCCGGTACGACCCACCGAGATCGACCGACACCACCGACGACGTCGGGTTCACCACGACCTTGCCGTTGGTGAAGGTGCGCACATAGGCACCGTTCTCGACGACGTACCCGCCGACCGGGCTGCCGATCTGAAGGTGGTACAGCGGATCGTCCAGCGTCGCCGGATCGGTCTTGTTCGCCGTGAAGTAGAAGTACGAGTCGCCGTCGTTGCCGAGCAGGAAGGTGGCGAGGGCGTAGAGGCGCGCGCTCTCCTTCTGCGCGGCGGTGCCCGACGACCAGGCCTTCGTGATGGTCAGCGCGAGCCCGCCGGTCTGGTCTGCGTCGCCCAGCATGTCGACCTCCTGCTGCCACGCCCTGACCGGCTCGTGATAGCTGAGCGGGGCGCCCGGCTGGCGCGTCCACGTCTCGGCGCTGGCCCCCGTCGCCCCGTTGAACAGCAGCTTGCTGGGAGCGCCCGCCGCGAAGTACCGCGGGCCGTTGCCGAGCCCGTTGCCGAGCACCGGCTTGCCGGTGTAGGCCGCCACCGCCGATGCGATGCCGCTCGTCGCCTGCAGCCAGTCCAGGCGCGTCCACACCTGGCCGGTCGCCGGGTTGATCGGCAGCGCGTTCAGGTACCCGGGCCAGAGCGGCCCCGTGCCGAGCATGTCGAGATAGCAGCCGTCGTAGTCGGTTCCGGCCAGCAGCTTGGCGCAGTTCTGCTCCACGTAGGTCCGCCAGGCGGGGTTGCCCACGGCGCCGAGGTAGTTGCCGTACCCACGCGACTGCAGCAGCTGCCCGTTGGCGCCGTGCGCCAGCATCGAGGTCGGGACGGTGCCGGCCAGCCGCCTGTACAGGAACGTGCCGTTGAGGTAGACGAACAGCTTCAGGTTCGGATTGGCCGCCTTCATCGCGGCGGCGTACCCGCCCAGCTGGCTGGGATTGAACGTGATCAGATCGAACCGCTTCGCGGCGTCCACCGCGGCCGACTCGCTCCGGAACGCCTGCGGTGCCGTGTGCATCGGCGCCCACAGATGGATTCCGTCCGAGCTGTTGACAAAGCCGGCGCTCGACGCCGTCTGCACCGAGCCCGTTCCGTGCGCCGTGGCAACCGCCACCATGGTCGCGACCGTGGTCGCGGCCGCCGCCAAAAGCCGTTTCACGTTTCCCCCCGTGTTCTGCTGTGTTCGGATGTCGCTCCATGTGGCGCGCGCATCCCTAGACCCACGGGCTGTATCGGCGCGACCGCCGATTTGCGTGATATCGCGTATGCCTGTCTTACTGATTATTTACAGCGTGCTATGGAGTCAGCCGTCCTGGCCGTGTGCAACACTTCGGGCCGTGCAGACGGAGAGCGGACGCGAGTCCCGTGCGCGCTGGATCGCGATGCGGCTCCGGCGCCACTGGGAGTGGGGTCGCAGGCACGGGTTCCGCAGGCTGATCGAGGAGGACCAGCTGAATCCGCTGGAGCGGATCCCGCTCGCGCTTCGCAAGCGGCGCTGGCGTGCCGACCATGACGTGGCGCCCAATGCCATTCCGGTCTACCTGGTCGGCGTCCAGCGGTCGGGCACCAACATGCTCGTCCGCGGCCTCGAGCGCTCGCCGGAGTTCGAGGTGCGAAACGAGAACGACGGCGACGCCTTCGAGCGGTTCCAGCTCCGGCCCGACCCGGTGGTCCGTGATCTCGTCATGCGCTCGGGCCACCGCTACGTGCTGTTCAAGCCCCTGTGCGATTCCCACCGGGTCGGGGACATTCTCGATACGCTCGGCACTCCCAGCCACGGCCTGGCGGTCTGGGCCTACCGGAACGTCGACGGGCGGGTACGCTCGGCGCTGGCCAAGTTCGGGACCAACAACCTGAACGTGCTCGGAGAGATCGCCGCTGGGCGCGGCCGCGACCGCTGGCAGGCTCGCGGCCTCTCGGCCGAGAACCGCGCGCTGATCGAGAGCTTCGATTACGCCGCGATGACGCCCGAGTCGGCCGCCGCGCTGTTCTGGTATGTGCGCAACTCGCTCTACTTCGAGCAGGGGCTGGATGCCCGCGACGACGTCGCACTTGCCTCCTACGACCGCTTCCTCACCGACCCGGACGAGAACATGCGGGCGCTGTGCGCGTTCCTCGACTTCCCGTTCGATCCCAGTCTCTCGGCGCATATCGAGCGCCGGGCGGCGCCGGAGCGCAGGCCGCTGGACATCGATCCCGTCATCCGCCGGCGCTGCGACGAGCTGACCGCGCGCCTCGACGCCGCCCTCGACCGGCAACTCGCCGCCGCCCCCGGGCGGGGGCGACGGCGGTAGTCCCGGATAGCTACCCCAGCGTCAGGATCTGCGCCGTGTGCGGGGCCAGCGTCAGCGAGCTGACGGAGGCGCCGGACGGCGTCTGGTACGCAGCTCCGAGCGCCAGCCGCACGGTTGCCGTCGATGGGTTGACAACCACACGGCCGTTGCTGAACGAGCGCTGGTAGACCCCGCCCGTGTGCGTATAGGGGCCGGTCGGCGAGCCCAGGGGCAGGTGGTAGAGCGGTGAATCGACGGTCGCCTTGTCGGGCGGAGCCGCCGAGAAGTAGAAGTAGGAGTGACCGGCGTTCCCGAGCAGGAAGCTCGCGAGCGCGTAGAGCCGGTAGGCCTCCTTCTGCGCCGTGGTGCCGGAGCCCCAGGTCTTCGTCATGGTCAGCGCCACGCCGCCCGCGCTGTTGTCGTCGGCGAGCAGATCGACCTCCTCCTTCCACTGCGACTCCGTCTCGTAGGACGTGGCCGAAGCCGCCGGGGCCTTCAGCCAGGCCTCGGCGGTCGAGCCGACGGCGCCCGTGAGCAGCACCTTCGAGGGCGCTGCGGCGTCGAAATACCGCGGGCCGTTGCCGAAGCCGTTGCCGAGCACGGGCTTGCCGACATACGCCGACACCTTCCCGGCCAGCGTTGCGGTCGCCCCCAGCCACTCCGCCTTCGTCCAAACCCGGCCCGTGGCCGGGTTCACCGGCAGCCCGGTGTTGTAGCCGGGCATCGTCGGGGCGCTGCCCAGCATGTCCATGTAGCACCCGTCCGCGCCGGTCGCGGCGATGGCGCTCTGGCACTCCTTCTGCTTGTAGGCGATCCACCCCGCGTTCGACGGCGTCCCGAGGTAGTTGCCGAAGTTGTTGGACTGGATCAGCGCGCCGCTCGAGGTGTGGGCGAGGATCGACGGCGAGACCTGCGAGCGGTTCGCCTTGTAGAGATAGGTGCCGTTGATGTAGACGTAGATCCGGAGCTTCGGGTTGGCCGCCCGCATGGCGGCCGTGTAGCTACCCAGCTGCCCGATCCGGATCGTCATCAGGTCGTAGCGGCGTGCGGCGGCGACGGCGTCGGCCTGGCTGGCGAACCTGCCGCCCGGCTCGTGGATCGGCGCCCACAGGTGGATGCCCGCGGTGGTGTCGGCGAAGCCCGCGGACGTCGCGGTGGAGCTGCTCGCGAACGCGGCGGGAACGGCCGCGGCAAGCGCGCATGCCGCAGCGGCGGCGGCGATGAAGCGTCTCATTGGTGGAACCCCCTGGTGTGTTTTGCAAGGGGATCCCGGTCGCCGCCAGGCCGTCGGATCCCCCCGGACCCGAACGGGGTCATCGGCATGCCCGAAGCGATCTTCAGCATCGCGCCCGGGCGGGGGCACGCGTACACTGGAGGCACCGTGAGCGCGGACGCAGCCAAGCCGGAGACCACCGCGCTCGTCCAGCGATCGGCCTTCAACTTCGTCGGCCTCGCCGCCGCGAACACCCTGCAGTTCGCGCTGGTGCTGATGATCGGCCGGGCGCTCGACCAGCGCGCGGCCGGCATCTTCTTCGAGGGCTTCGCGGCCGTGCGACTGTTGTCCGTGTTGGCAGTGCTCGGGCTGGACGTGACGGCGGTGCGCTACGTCGCGGTCCACCGGGCGCGCGGCGAGTTCGGCCACGCGCGCGGCGCGGTGGCGCTCTCGGCGCTGCTCGCGGGCGGCGCGTCGGTCGTGATCGCCGCCGTCGTCTTCGGGGTTGCGCCGCAGGTCGCCACGCTGTTCGGCGCGGACGACCTGGCCTTCGTGCTGCGGGTGATGGTGCTGTCGCTCCCGGCCGTCGTGCTGCAGATGGTGCTGATCGGAGCCACCCGCGGCACCGGGCGCATGAAGGCATACGTGCTCGTCGACCAGATCACCGACGGGGTGGTTCGCGTGGTGCTCGTCGCCGGTGCGCTGGCGCTAGGCACCGGCCTGAACGGCACTGCCGTCGCCTTCACCGTCGCCTCGTACCTGACGCTGGCCGCAGCCGTGCTCGCCGCGCGCGGCGTGACGGGGAGCTACCGGCAGGCGAGAGCGGTCGACTCACGGGACCTGATCCGCTTCAGCGCCAACCAGTGGGGTGCCTCGCTGGCCGGGGTCGGGCTGCTGTGGGCGGACACGCTGCTGCTCGGCCTCTGGCGTCCCCCGGCCGACGTGGCCGTCTACTCGATCGCGACGCGCACCGTGCTCTTCGGCATGATGTTCATCCTGCCGATCGGGATCGCGTTCCAGCCGCAGATCGGCCGCATGTATGCGCTCTCCGACCGGGCCGGCCTTGCGCGGATGTACGCCTTCGCGACCAAGTGGTCGACGATCGCGGGATGTCCGCCGCTCCTGTTCCTGGCGCTGTTCGCCACGCCGATCGTGACGCTGCTCTACGCGCCGTCATACGTCCGCGGCGCGTGGCCAATGGCGCTGCTCGCGATCGGCCAGACGGTGAACGCCGCGACGGGCCCCTGCGGCCACGTCGTGACGATGATCGGGCGCTCTGACCTGGTGCTCAAGAACAGCGTCGCCGCGCTCGTGCTGAACGTCGTGCTCAACCTGGTGCTGATCCCGCCCTACGGGATGGTCGGCGCCGGGCTCGCCTGGGGCGTCTCGATCGTGGCCTGGAACGTCTACCGGCTCTGGCAGGTGTGGGACGTGCTGCACATGCAGCCGTTCGGCCGGTGGGCGCAGCCGGTCAGCGTTGCGCTCATGGTCTTCGTCGTCGTGGCCGGCCTGCTGCGGGTTGCACTGGACGGCGCGCCGGCCGCGCTTGCCATCCTCGGCGGCGCGGCCGGCGCAACGCTCGCGTACGCAGCGGCCCTGGTGATGACCTCGGCGTTCGACGACGAGGACGGCTTCCTGCCCGGGCCGCTGGCGCGGCTCGCCCGCAGCTCGCGGGCTACTTCGTGAAGATCGCCCCCGTGTGACCGCCGAGCGTCGCTGACGTCACGGCCCGGCCCCCGCTGTCGGTGTAGCTCGCCCCGAGCGACGTGCTGGCCGCCGCCCCGGTCGGGTTGACCACCACCGCGCCGTTCTGGAAATACCGCACCCACAGGGAGCCGGACTGCTTCAGCGCAGACGTCGGCGTGCCAAGGGCGGGGAAGCCGGTGTTCGTCGTCGACAGGGCGTCCTGCGCCTTCGAGCCCATGAACATGAAATCGGCGCTCGACCCCTTCGCCAGCAGGTAGGAGCTGAGCGCGAAGCGCAGCCACTGCGACCGCTGCGCGTCGGTGGCCGAGACCCACAGCTTCGTGAAGCACAGCGCGATCTTGCCCTTCGACTGCATGTCCTGGATCGCCTTGATCTGGTTCTCCCAGTCGGTCAGCGAGGGCCAGGCGTTGACGCCGTCCGTGGCATCGCGGAAGCACTCCTCGAACAGGCCGCCCTGGCCGACCGCACCCAGCGGGCTCATGTTGGCGAAGTACCGAGTGCCGTTGTTCAGCCCGTTGTCGATCACCGGGATCGTGACCGCCGCATCGACAGCCTGCGCGAGGCCGGTGGTCGCGTTCAGCCACTCGGTCATCGTGAACGGCTTCTTGGTCTGCGGGTTGATGGGGGTCGCCGGGAACCCGTAGAAGGCCATGCTGCCCATCGAGTCCATGTAGACGCCGGTCCAGCCGGCGGCCTGCTGCTGCTGGGCGTAGCTGGCCTCCCACTGGCGGACGGCAGCGAGCTGGGGGTTGATCAGGTAGCCGCCCCAGCTGCTCTTCAGCACCTGGCCGTTCGAACCACGGAGCAGCCAGTCGGGGTGATTGGCCGCGACCCAGGGGTACTCGTCCTTGACGGTCGTGCCCTTGTGGTACTCGGCGATGATGATGCCCGGATGGGCGCTCTTCATCGCGGCGAGGAACTGACCGTAGCGTGCGACGCCCACGATCACGTCATTGCGCTGGGCCACCGTGACGGCCTCCGCACTGGTGTCGACGACGGTGTTTGCGCCGTCGAACAGCCAGGTATGCACGCCCGAGTCGGACGAGATCGCCGCGTTTCCGGCGGGCGCGCCGGCCAGCACGATCGTGCCGGCGGCCACGACAGTGAGCAGAGCGAGCTTGACGCGCGTGGGACGTCTCATGCAGACGACACCTCCAGGTCGGGGTCAGGGGACGAAGTCGTCGGTTGGGCAGGATCGCCCCGACCTGTTCGAGACCTGTAAGCCCCGGCTCAGGGTTCTGTTGAGTTTTTCCGAGCGTGTCCGCAACGTGCGGGACGACGCCCCACGGGCAGCAGCGTCTACGGCAGGAGCTCGACCAGATCCCGCTTGTTCAGGTCGTCCAGGAAGTCGGACACCTCCTGGTCGGTCTGCTCGGGCGCGTCCTCGACCTCGGCCCGAACGCCCGCGACCACGTCGGCGAAGCTTGTCTCGTTCTCGATCAGGCGCCAGATCAGCGAGCCCATGTCGTTCAGGCCGTGGTACTCGCCGGACTGCAGGTGCAGGAGCACGCCCCCCTGCTCCTCCTCCAGCTTGCGGAAGACGACGTCCGGGTTCCGGCGGATCCTGGTTGCCTGGTCGATCATCGACGCTCCTTGCGAGGGATCAGTACAGCCCGAGGGTACCGAGCCGGCGCTCGCGGCGCATGGCAAGCCGGAACGCCAGCAGCCCGAGCAGCAGCGTGATGCCCGACATCGGGATCAGCTTGGCCAGCACCGTGAGCGCATCGTCCCAGCCGGCACCCCCGATCAGCTGCTCTCGCATCCCGGTGATGGTGACGGCGATCGGGTTGATCTTCGCGAGCTGCCCGACCCAGGACGGGAAGAGCGAGACCGGGAAGTAGGCGCCGGAGGTGAAGGTGAGCACGAACGTCGCGAACCCGAGCACACCCGTGCCGCGCCGGAAGGTGAGCACGCATGCGGATGCAATCGACCCGATCCCCCACACGAAGGGCATGAACGCGGCGAGGATGACGAGCGCGGGGACGTACCCCGAGGCGACGAAGCTGACGTTGAACCCGATCGACACGATCACCAGGAAGATGACGGTGCGGAACGGGACGTAGATGAGGTCGTAGACCACCGAGCCGAGCAGGATCACGCTGGCGGTCGTGGGCGTGACCATCAGCGACTCCAGGGTGCCCATGAACTGCTCCTGGCGGATCACGTTGACCAGCCGGGCAAGGCCGATGGCGAGCAGCCCGCTGACCGCGATGCCGACGGTGACGTAGGCGATGTACGTCGTGCGCTGGCCGCCGCTGTTCGGGATCCTGGCCGGGTTCACGACCTTGGATACGTAATAGAAGATGAGCGCCTGGGAGAACAGGCTGAACAGGTCGGCCAGGATGGCGGTGCGGTAGCTGAGGCGCGTCAGCAAATCGCGACGCAGGAACGCGCTCAGCTTCGCCAGCTCGGCGATCGGGTTGGCCTGTGCCCCGGTCACGTTCGCGGGGTGGTCAGCCGGAGAAAGGACTGCTCCAGCTCGGAGCGCTGCTGCGCCACGTCGAGCACGGTCAGGCCCGCGCCCGAGACAGCCGCGAGCGCCTCTCCCAGCACAGCGCCCTCGGTCAGGTCGAGCCGGACGTGCTCGCGATCCCCGCCGGCACGCGAGAGCGTCCCCAGGGCTCCGAGCGCCTCGTTCGCCCGCTGCAGCTCCGCATCCCCCGGGGCGTCGCCAACGCCTCGCAGGCGCACGAAGTACGCGCGCGAGGTGGCCTGCAGCATCAGATCCTCGACCGTCCCCGCGAACGTCGTGCGACCGCGATCGAGCACCGTCACCGCGTCCGCGAACCCACGGATCTCGTCCAGGCGCTGGGTCGTCCAGACCACGGCGGCGCCGGTGTCGGTGATCCCCCGCACCAGATCCTGGATGCGGCGGGCCCCCTCCGGATCGAGCCCGTCGGTCGCCTCGTCCACCACCAGGAGCTCCGGGTTCATGAGCAGCGCGCGCGCCATCGACAGCCGCTTTTGCATGCCATGCGAATACAACCCCGCGCGCTGGGCTCCTGCGTCGGCGAGGCCGACGTCGGCCAGCCGCTGCTCGGCCCGGGCGAGCGCCTCACGGCGTGAGAGGCCGTAGAGCCGCCCGAAGAACGCCAGGTTCTCGAGCCCTGAGATGCGCATGTAGAACGTTCGGTCCCCGGACGGGACGACGCCGATGTGCCGGCGAGCGCCCATCGGATCGGCCGCCACGTCGATGCCCGCGACGCGCACGCTCCCCGACTCGGGGAGCAGCAGCCCGGTGACGATGCGCAGGAAGGTGGTCTTCCCCGCCCCGTTCGGGCCAAGCAACGCAGAAATGCGTCCGGCGCCGACCCGAAGGTCGACGCCGGACAACACCGTGTTCGTTCCGAAGGAACGTGTGACGTCTCGAGCGTCCAGGACGCCCGGGGGTTCAGCGTCCCCGGACGGAGACGTCAGCTGGTTCAGCTGCGACGCCTAGGAGTCCACCGAGCCGCCGTGCCCACCGCACGAGAACTCGCCGAACTTGTCCGTCTCGCAGGTGATGTGGTCCTTATGGACGACATGACCCTGGGAGTTGGTGTGATGGAACGTGTGGTCCGAGATGGAACCGAAGTCCACCACGACCGGCGATGCGTACTTCATCCCGCTCTACCCCCTCATCGATCAAAAAACTACGAAGCCAAGGCAACTATACCCGCGCATGGTGGAGTGTCAACCCTGGAATTGACCGGTTATGGCCATGTTTCTGCCCTGGACACGGCTGACCCTGTCACTACACTGAGGGTGAATGGCCTCCCTCGCAGCACGACTGGTCCGCACCGGTCCGGCCGAGCCCGAGCGGGTTCGCCGGATGCTCGAGGCTGCGCCCCATCGCGGCTCCCTGCTGGACACGCGTGAGGTCGGATCCGTCGCCCTCGGCGTGAGCCGCCACGCGGACCGTCACGATGCGTCGATCTCGGCACGAAACGGCCTGGTTGCGGCGCTCGCCGGCCGCCTCGACAACGAGGCCGACCTGCGGCGGGAGCTCTCGCCGAACGAGCAGCTGGGGCCCGGCGCATCACAGGCCGACGTGCTGGCGGCGGCGTTTCGCAGGTGGGGGGCCGCGGCACCGGCGCGGCTGCGCGGACAGTTCGCCGCGGCCGTCACCGACGGGGACCAGCTCTGGCTGTTCCGCGACCCGGTCGGCTTCCGAGCGGTCTACTACCGCGACGATGCGGACGGGTTCCACGCCGCCAGCGAGGCCAAGCAGGTGGTCGCCGGCGCAGGCCTGAGCCGCGAGCCCGACCTCGAGGCGGTGGAGCACATCTTCTACGGCCAGGGTGGCGGACCGGACGCCCCGGCCGCGCTGAAGGGGGCGAGGCGCCTGTCCGCGGCGACCGTGATGACGGCCCGCCGGTCCGGCGGCCATACCACGCACCGCTACTGGGAGCCCGAGCGCCTGGTCGAGACCGGCAGATACACCGAGGAGCAGGCGATCGAGCGATTCGTCGAGCTGTTCGGCCAGGCGGTCGACCGCTGCATGACCGGCGAGGACGGCGTCTCCCTTTCCGGCGGCATCGATTCGCCGGCGGTGGCGGCGTTCGCGGCGCCCGGTCACGTCGAGCGGTACGGGACGCCCGTGAAGGCGCTGTCGGCGGTGTTCCCGGATCTCCCGAGCGTGGACGAGCGGATGTGGATCGAGATGGTCGCGGGGTACCTCGACATGCCGCTGCAGACCTACCGCCCGCAGGCGAAGGGGCTGGACGACGTCCAGCGATGGTGCGCGCTGCTCGACTCGCCCACGCCGATCGTGTCGCTGCCGGAGCTCGACGAGAACTACGGGCTCGCGAGGTCGATCGGCATCCGCACGCTGCTGACCGGCGAGCTGGCCGAGTACGTCATCGACAACAGGGGCCACCTGGCGGGGCACCTGCTCGTCCACGGCAGGCTGGGCGCCGTTGCATCGCTCGTTCGGACACAGCGCAGCCGCGGGGCGGGCTGGCCCTTCATCATCAAGCAGTTCGTGCCGGCCATCGCGCCCGGCCGCCTCACGAACCGCTATCTGCACTGGCGGGGCGTGCAGCGTTCCGTGCCACCGCCGGACTGGATCACCAAGCGCGAGGTGACGACCATCCCGCGCCCGGACCTGCTCTCACCGGCCCGGCAGCGCTGGACAGATCTGCAGACCGCGTCCTTCGGAGGTTCATCCGAGACGCTGGCCGCCGACGAGCTGGTCGCCGACATGCACGGGGTCGACGTCCGGCGGCCCTTCGTCGACGTCGACCTGTGGGAGTTCTTCCTCAGCCTGCGCGCCGAGGTGAAGTTTCCCGACACACGCCGAAAGACGCTCGTCAAGCGGGCACTGCGAGGGCGGCTGCCCGACGAGATCCTCGACCGCAGGGACAAGACCGTGTTCGGCGAGCACCTGCTGTCGCACGCCGACTACGACCTGATGCGTCGCTACGTCAAGGACCCGGCCTACCGGATCCCGGGCGTCGACTACCGGCGGCTGTCCGAGCGCCTCGACCAGCGCAACTTCTCGCTCTGGGAATACTGCTGGGCGCGCGACCTGACCTCGGCCCACGCCTTCCTGGCGGCGTGGTGAGCGACGCCGCACCGCAGAGCTGCTTCGGATTCTCGATCGCCAGCGAGATCGACCTGCAGTTCACGCGGCCGGGAACGAGCCCCGACGAGCTGGCCGTGGCGGAGATGCGCGGCGACCAGCCACATCACGAGGAACCGCACCTGCTCGACTGGCTGACGCCGAACGGGGTGGCCGGCCGGCTGTTCGGCGGCGGGCACATCTACGACTTCTGGGCCGACGGGGTGGGGTGGTTTCGGATCGCACCCTTCGACCGCACGATCGAGGTGCCGGTCACCGACCAGAGCGTCAGGCGCGAGGTGCACCTCTGGGGCGTGCCGATGATGGTGACGTTCACACGCCTGGGCGATCTCTCGATTCACGGCGCCGCCGTCGAGCACGCGGGCAGGGCGGTGATCGTGGCCGCCCCCGGCCAGCACGGCAAGACAACGCTGGCGCTGGCGCTTCACTCCGCCGGCTACCGGCTGCTGACGGAGGACATCTCCCGCGTCAGCTTCCAGCCGGATCCGGTCGTGATGCCCGGCCCGGCGGTGGTTCGCATGCGGGCGGGAGGGCTGCGGGAGATCCCTGCGGGGATGAGCAAGGCGGCCTCGACCGCGACCCGCATCAACCTCGCCATTGATCCCGATCGCCGGGGTGATGCCGCGCCGGTGCCGATCGCAGCGGTCGTCCTGCTGCGGATCGGCACGGACGACGACGTGCGGCTCGAGCGCGCAGCTCCCATGGTGGCGCTCCGCGACCTGTGGGCGCTCGCCTTCCGGATCCCGCAGTCCGACGACCGCGCGCGGGCGTTCGAGCAGCTGGGCGACCTCGTTCGCGCGGTGCCGGTCTACGACCTGACCCGCCCCCTGACCTTCGAGACGCTTCCCGACGTTGTGTCTCGGGTGGTGGAGCTGTGCGAGAGCTGAGGTCGTCCGCACCGATGCCGCCGCTGCGCCGGGTGCGGCTCGCGCTGCGCATCCTGCGCACGTACGCGGCCGTGCGCCGCCGGCTGGCGCGGGAGCCGCTCCCCAACCTGGCCGCACGCTTCGGCGATGTGGCGCCGCACCCCGGCGACCGCATACCGCCCCGCCAGCTGGCGTGGGCGATCGACCGCACGCTTCGGGTCGGCTCCCACCGCCCGCGCTGCATCTTCAATGCGCTGGTGATGTACCGGCTGCTGCGCGAGCAGGGGGATCCGGCGGTGCTGGTGATCGGCCTGCCGAAGGAGGCGATGACGAAGGACGCCCATGCATGGGTCGAGATCGACGGCACGGACGTGGGCCCGCCGCCGGGGCGCGCGGGGCATGAGGAGATGGCGCGCTTCTCATGAAGCAGTCCGAGGTCTTCGAGCTGCTTCGCCGGTGCGCGGTCGAGCACGACTGGACGCGACCGCCGGACGGCATCCGTGAGCTGGTGCGCCGCGCCGGCGCGTCCCAGGTGGGCAACGCAGCGGCGGAGCACGGCGTGACCAACATCCTCTACCTGGCCACCCGCGGGCTGGAGGAGCTGGACGCGGAGCTCCGCTCGCTGCTGGGCACGGTCTACCACCTCAACCTCACGCACCACATGAAGGTGATCGGTGAGCTGACGGCGATGAGCGCCGCCCTCGACGAAGCCCGCATCCCGTTCATGGTCGTGAAGGGGCCGGTGCTGGCCGAGGTCGTCTATCCGCGCAACGACCTGCGCGCCTACGGCGATCTCGACCTCGTCATCCCGCGCGCGTCGTTCGGCGACGCGATCACCGTGCTGCTCGAGAGCGGGTGCGACATGGTCGACCGCAACTGGCGCGTCATCCGGCGGGAGATGCGCGGCCAGCTGCACATGACCGCCCGCTTCGGCACCTCCGTCGACGTCCACTGGCACCTGCTCAACCGGTCCGCCGTGCGCCGGAGCTTCGACGTCGACATGGACGCGCTCTTCGCCCGTGCGCGCAGCGTCTCGCTGGACGGCCCCACGGTGCTGACGCTCGACTCGCCCGACACGCTGCTGCAGCTGGCGCTGCACGCCGCCCTGTCCGGTGGGTCGAAGCTCGCCTGGCTGAAGGACATCGACCGTGCCGCGGCGGATCCCGGCCTCGACTGGGACGAGGTGGTACGGCGCGCCGAGACCTGGCGCGTCGGCCCGGTGGCCGCGGTCAGCCTGCGCCGAAGCGCCCAGCTCCTGAATGCGCCCGTGCCCGAGGAGGTGCTCGAACGGCTCGCCGCGAGCAGGGTGTGGCAGGGCATCATCCGCGGCAGTGAACGGCTTTCCCCCGCCGGGCGTCCGCCGAATCAGCCCAGCCTGTCCCGGTCGGTGACGCGGGCGACGCGCGACAGCCTCGCGACGAGCCTGCGGGCGCTCACAGGGCGCTTCGCAATCGACGTCCGAGACCGGCTGGGAGGCATCGTCGGGCGGCGGCGCGCGATCGTCGCCTCCGGTGGCGACGACTCCGACCGCATGGCCTACTTCGAGGCCGTTCGTGGTGGAGGCAGGGCGGCAGCCGAGGCGTGAAGCGCAGCGGGCTGACCCGTCTCGACCTGGCGTTGATGGGCCTGTTCACGGCGGCGGGTGGACTCATCCGCGGATGGCACCTGACGCGGCCGCCGAGCTACTTCGACGAGGGCATCTATGGCCCGGACGCCTGCTGGCTCCTGCACCGCTCGGCATCGCTGTGCGGTCAGGCGCACGAGGTGGCGCCCGAGCATCCGCCGCTCGCGAAGTGGCTGATCGCGTCGGGGATCGAGGTGCTCGGGTTCCACAGCAGCGGCTGGCGGATCGCGTCGCTGATCGCCGGCACGCTGATGATCCCGATGCTCTACCTGCTCGGCCGGCGGCTGATCGGCTCGACCGTCGGCGCGGCCGCGGCCTCCGGCCTGCTGGCCATCGACTTCCTCCACTTCCTGCACTCGCGCCTGGCGATGCTGGACATCTTCGTCGCCTTCTTCGTGCTCGCGGCGGTGCTGTGCGCCGTCATCGACCGCGACCGCCTGCGCGAGGGGGCGCTGCGTGACGGCCGCCTGGCGCGTCCCTGGCGCCTGGCGGCCGGCGCATGCGCGGGGGCGGCGATTGCCTGCAAGTGGTCAGGGCTCGGCGTGCTGCTCGCGATCCTGATCCTGACCGTCGTCTGGGAGGTGGCCCGGCCGGATGGGCGCCGGAGCCTGCGGTCGCAGGTGGCGCCAATCGCCGGCGCCCTGCTGGCCGCCCCGCTGGCCGTGTACATGGCCTCCTACATCCACGTCCTCCACGGCACGCTGCTGACCGAGCCCTGGAAGGGCGACTTCTGGCTCCGCGCCTTCCTGCGGCGGCAGCACCTGATGCTGACGAAGCAGTCCGGGCTGACGGGGTCCCAGCCCTACGAGTCCCCGCCGTGGTCGTGGCCGCTGATCCGCCGGCCGGTCGTCTACTACTTCCGGGAGACGCCGACCGGCGCCTACCGCGAGGTGCTGGGGATGGGCAGCCCACTCGTCTGGTGGGCCTCGATCCCCGCCGTCGGCTACGCGGTGTGGGCCTGGGCGCGCCGGCGCGATCCATGGTCGGCCGAGGCGGTGATCGTGACCGTGATCGCCTGCCTCTACCTGCCCTGGTTCATCGTCGCCATCAACCGCGAGCAGCTCTACCTCTTCTACATGCTGCCGATCGTGCCGTTCATGTGCCTGGCGCTCGCGCTGGTCGCCGACCGGCTGTGGAACCGGACGGCCGGACGGGTCGCGGTGGCGGTGTTCTGCTGCGCCGCGCTGGCGCTGTTCGGCGTCTACTACCCGCTGCTTTCGGCCCGGCCGATCTCGCCCGCGCAGTGGCGCGAACGCCTCATCTTCAAGGACGGCTGCAGGAGCAAGCTGCCGGTGCTCTACACCTCCGAGCGCCCACCCCCCGGCTTCTGCTGGATCTAGACGATCGAGATATCTAGCCGGTCACCTGGAACACGTCGACGTGGCGGGCGTTGTCGCTGACGTACATCAGCCCGTTCGAGTCGAACTCCACGAAGTTCGGGCCCAGGAAGCCGACGCTCGCAGGCACATCGGCCGGCGTGACGACCACCTGGCAGGCGTTCGTGACCGGGTTCCAGCGCACGACCCTGACGTTCTTGACGTCGCCGATGTAGAGCCACGTCTTGGAGGGGTCCCACGTGATCCCCCACGGCTGCGCGAGGGCCTTTCCGCCGCAGACCGGCTTGACGGTCGTCGCCGAGTTCGTCGCCAGGTTCCAGACGCTGATCCGGTTGTTGCCTGTCTCGGCGACGTAGACGGTGTTCCCGTCGGGCGACACGGCGATGCCCCGCGGCGCCATCATCTGGTTCACCCCGGGCCCGCAGGCGCCGAGGTTCTCGAGCAGCGTGCCTGCCGGCGCGGTGGCGATGCTGCTGGCCGTGAGCAGCTTCGACTCGTCGAACACCTGCAGCCGGCAGCCCGCGACATCGGTGGCGTAGACCTTGCCGTTCTCGACATGGATGCCCTGGACGCCGCCCTTGAACATCCCGGGCGAGGGGCCCTGTGAGCCGTAGCGATGCACGAAGCTGCCGTCGGGATTGAAGGCGATCACAGCGTTGTTGTTGTCGCCCACCCAGACGCGACCGTCGTCGCCGAAGGTGAGCGCCCTCGGATACCCGAAGCCGTCTGAGGCAGGACTCGCGGGCTGACGGGAGCCCCACTGCAGCAGCCACGCGGGGCAGCTGCCCGACGAGGTGCACGTCGAGGACGTGTCGAACTTCTGGACGCGCTGCTCGAACGTGTCCACGACGAACAGCGAGTTGTCGCTGGGGTTGATGGCGATGCCGTTCTGCTGGTTGAACCCGCCGCGCGGCGGCGGCTGCGGCCCGGTCGCCCATGCATCGCGCGTGGCACCGGCGCACGTGGACTGCGCCATGGGAGCGGTCGTCACGGTGCAGCTCGGGTGGGTGGTGATGTCACCGGGCGTGTACTTCTCGACGCCGTAGCCGTACGGGGAGCCCGTGCACCCGGCGTCGCACCCCCACGTCTCGCCGACATAGACGTTGCCCTGACCGTCAACAGCCGGGAACCGGACCGAGTCGAGCGGCTGCGGCCCGTTGGAGTTGCTGCCGTCCATGTTGCGCCACTCGTTGACGAACGTGCCGACGATGCTCGAGGCGCCGGTGCCGGCGGCCACCTTCGCCGGGTCGAAGGAGAACTCATACACGCGGTTCCAGTAGGCGCCCACGGTGTAGATCAGGTGGTTGGCCTGATCGATGTCGAGCCCCCGGACGTCGTTCTCGTCGCTCTGGGGGCCGATCGAGCCGATGATCTTCTTCGTCGAGGGGTCGAACACGAAGATGCGGCGCGAGTTGTACTCCGCCACGTAGATGTACCCCTGCGCGTCCTCGGCCAGGCCGCGCGGGATCGGCGTGCCCACGCCCGACCCGGTCCAGTCGAGCTGGCCGTGGAAGCCGCCCTGGTGATCGTAGATGTAGACGTTTCGGCAGCGCGGGTCGGAGACGTAGATGTAATGGGTGCTGAACACCGTGTCGACGAGGATGTGCGTCGGGATCTGCTCCGCGCCACCGCCGCATCCCTGCGCGTAGCTAGCCCCCGGATGCTGCGCGTCCGTGCCGGTCGCCTGCCCCGGGGCGGTGCTGCCGATCGTCTGCAGCCACCTGCCCGAATGGCTGAACTCGACGAAGCGCGAGCTGCCCTGATCCGCCACCCACAGCGCCGCGTTGCCGTTTGCGTCGAGGTCGGTGGGGTCCGCCTCGACGTCGTAGGGCGCGGTGATGCCCCCGGACATGCCGCCCAGTGCATGCTGGGACACGAGCCCGATCAGGTTGCCGTTGGTGTCGTACCGCCAGACCCTGTAGTTCCAGTAGTCGCCGACCAGGATGGTGTTGTCCGTGGGATCCCAGTCCATCCCGTAGGCGTACAGCCCAGCCGGCCCGCTGAAGCCGATCGCCTTCTGGAACGTGACGAGGCCGGAACCCGACGTGTCGGCGCCCGGGTAGCTGGCCTGGACCGTGTAGTTCGCGGTGCCCGTGACCGCCTTGACGCCGATCTTGTACGTGCCGCTCGTCGTCGCCGGGAAGGAGATGGTCTTCGGCTTCGCCGTGGTCGTCACCGAGGCCACCTGCGTGTTCGTGGGATCGGTGAGGAACAGCGTCAGATTCGCCGAGCTGTCATCCCAGTCAAGGGTGAGCGAGATCGTCCCCGGATCGACCACGCTGATGGTGTGGGTGCGGTACTTCGTCCCCGATGTCGACACGGTGCCGTTGAAGGTGGTGGTGATGGTCGCGGTCAGCGCGCTGGGCGCCGATGCGAGCGCGCCCACGACGACCAGCATCGCGGCCGCAAGCGTGCGCGTGCCGCGCACGCGGCCACGTCGATTCCGGGTAAGCGTTGGCACTGCGGAGGGGTCCCCCCACCTCGTCGAAGTCTCGGTTCCGGACGGCCGTGCCGCCGCCCGATGCACCGAGTGTACGGGCGTTCCGGCAACCGCGCCAGACGGAGTGGGCATGCCGAAGCTGGCCGCGGCAGTCGGTCGCCGCCCGCCCTGGCGGGCTCAGAGCCCGACTCGGGCCGCGACACAGCGCTGTGATACTTCCGTGACAGGCGTCACGGGTGTCGTGACGGCATTGCCGCGTAACCAGGCCGTTCGCGGCCGTATGGGGCTCAGAGCCCGACACGGTGGCCGTGAACGTCTCGTGACATCTTCGCGACAGTTCGTGACGCTCTCGCGCACGCGCCGTCCGGGTGCCTACGCGGCGCTGCGCCGATGGCGCCGCGCCAGCGTGCGCTCGTAGACGGCCTCCACCTGCCCGGCGACGTCCGCCCAGGTCGGCCAGTCGAGCTCGCCGTGGGTAGCCACGGCGCCTGGCCATGGCAGGGCCTCGATCGCCCCACGCAGCGCGTTCACATCGCCCGGCGGTACGCGGGTCAGCCGGTTCTCGGGCACCGCGCCGTCCACCTCGTGCACCGCCGGGATATCGCTCGCGATCACGGGCATCCCGTACCAGAGCATCTCGAGCAGCGCGAGCGGCAGCCCCTCCTGCCGCGAAGGCATGACGTACGCGCCGGCGTTGGTGCGGAGCTCGTCGAGGGCGTCGCCCGACTGGAATCCGAGAAACACGATGCGTGGGTCGTCACCCGCCAGCCTGCGCAGCTCCTCGGCGTGCTCGTCGGAGTAGCTCGCACCCCCGACGATGGCGAGGCGGTAGGGCGTCGAGCTCTCTCGCACCGCGCGGATCAGCACGTCGCAACCCTTCTCGGGCACGAGCCGGGCGAGGAACAGCAGATAGTTCCCGGCCTCCAGCCCGTGCTCGGCCAGCGCCCGCCCCGGCGGCAGCACATGCAGCGGGTCGTTGCCGTTGGGGATGTACTCCGCGGTGCAGCCGTAGGCAAGCTGCAGGTGCTGGCGGATGTACTTCGCCACGGTGATCACCTGGTCGGAACGGCGGCAGGCGCTGGCCTCGCCGGCGCGCAGCATCCGGCGCGCAAAGGGCGACCACTTGTCCTTGTTGTAGTCCTGGTCGTGCACCGTGGCGATCACCGCCGCATGGCGCGTCAGCTTTGCGAACGGGATCGCCAGGCTCGGCCCGACACCGTGGAAGTGCACGACGTCGTACCCGCGCAGCCCGGATTCGAGCGAGCACAACGTGGAGTGCGTGATCGCCTCCAGGTGCTTGCTCGGCACGCACGGCCGGCGCACCAGCGAGACGCCGGCCGACGGCCTGACCGGCTCGCCGTAGCGGTTGCGCGTGAAGACGGTCACCTGGTGCCCGCGCTCGGCCAGCCTGTCCGAGAGCAGGCCGACATGGCGCTCGATCCCGCCGAAGCGGGTCACGTTCGTCTTCTGACCGACCATCGCGATCTTCACGGGAGCGCCTTTCGGGTTTCCGCCGCGAGCCGATAGGCACCGGCGACCGCACGGTAGTGCGGATCTGCGTCGTAGTGTGTTTCAACACGTGCACGGCCGGCCCGCCCCATGCGCTCGGCGAGCGCTGGATCCTCCTGCAGGCGGAGCATTGCGGCCCCCAGCGCCCGCGGGTCGCCGTGGGGCACGAGCAGGCCTTCCTCACCGTCGCGCACCAGCTCGGGGATACCGCCGACACGGCTCCCGATCACCGGCTTGCCCCACGCCATCGCCTCGATCACCGCCAGCGGGCAGTTGTCGTGGCAGATCGACGGCATCACGACCGCCGAAGCCGCCTGCACCGCGGCCGAAAGCTCCTCTCCGCTGCGGAACCCGAGCAGCTCGACGTCGGCGCCGGACTCGGCGATCATCCGCTCCAGCGCGGGCCGCAACGGCCCGTCGCCGACCATCTTGACCTTCGCTCCCGTCTGCGCGGCGGCATGCACCAGCACCTCCACGCCCTTCTCGCGTGACAGCCGCCCGACGTAGAGCGTGTGATCGCCGGGCTGGTACAGCGGGTGGTAGTCCTCGGCGACGACGCAGTTGGGCACGACGACGATCCGGTCGGAGGGGTAGCCGCCCTGGACGAGCTTGTCCCGGGCGAACGCCGACGGCGTGACGAACACGTCCACGCCGTCGCGGTAGAGGCGCAGGCGCCTGTGCGCCCACGTCTCGCCGGCGACCAGCAGGCTCCCTGACAGCGAGCTGCGGTTGCAGCGGCGCCGCACCGCGGGCCCGAAGCCGTTGCCGACGCAGCGCTCGCAGATCTCACCGTGCGACAGGAGGCTGTAGACGGGGCACACCAGCTTGAAGTCGTGCACGGTCATGACCACCGGCACGCCGCGCCTGCGCAGGGGAGCGAGCAGCGAGGGCGACAGCTGGTGATAGATGTTATGCACGTGGGCGAGGCCCGGCGGCCGGTCGGCAAGCAGGCGCCCGATCTTCCTCCGCGCCTCCAGCGAGTAGACCATCCGGCCGGCCATACCGATCCGCCCGCGCACCCCCTCCGGCGGCTGCTCGAAGCTGACCTCCGAGACGAAGTAGCGGTCGGTCGGGCACGGCAGGTTTCTCGCATCCTGCATCGCGAAATAGTCGACCTGGGTGCCCCGCTGCTCGAGCAGGCCCGCCAGCCTGAACATGTAGTGCTCGGCTCCGCCGCGCGGGTAGTGAAACTTGTTCACCATCAGCACGCGGGCCGGCGCGGCCGTCTCAGCGTTCACCGATCGTCTGGCCAGGCAAGCTCGACGCGTCCCGCGGCATGGCCGACCGCCGCCACGGTCCAGAAGGTGCCGGAGACGGCCACCTGCGTCATCAGGTTGGAATCGAAGCTCATCAGGATGTAGGCCGACGCCGCCACCAGCGAGCCCAGCGCGAGCGCGGCAAGCACCTGGTCGCCGGCCTCGCGGGCCCGACGGTAGGACCGGCGGCATGCGGCCCACATGCCGAACAGCAGCCAGCAGAAGAAGACGAAGCCGGGCACGCCGAGCTCGACGATCGCGCGCACGAAGTCGCTGTGAGAGTGCGCGCCCTGCTGCACGTTCACGCCAACTCCGCGGGTTGCGGTGGTGTCCTCGACGATCGCCTTGAACCCGTTGCCGAGCACCGGGTCATGCTCCACGCGGGGCAGGTTCTGCCGCCAGAGGTCGAGGCGGGCTCGCAGCGAGTTGCCGGGGCCGTAGTGCGTGCGGCCGGAGGTGAGGTCGCCGAACCGATGCACGGTGCTCGGCACGGCGGCCGCCATCACGATCAGCAGGATCGGGCCGAGGACGAGCATCCAGCGATACCTCACCACCGCCAGCACGAACATGCCGAACAGGAACCCCACCCAGCCGGTGCGGGTGTAGCTCGCGATCAGGGCACCGAGAACGAACGGCGCGGCAAGCAGCACCGCCCACCGCAGGCGCAGGCGCGAGCAGAGCGCAAGCGGGACCAGGAACGCCGCCATGAACCCCATGAAGATGCCGAACGGGTCAGGCTGCAGGAACGTGCCGGCCGAGCGGCCGACTTCACCGATCACCGTCGAGCCGCCGTGCGCGAACTGCCACAGCGCGAGCGCGGTCGGCACGATCAGGGATGCGAGCAGCGCGATCGCCATGCGCTTCAGCCCTTCGCGGTCGCGTATCACCGTCCAGGCTGCCATGTACAGCACGGCCACGGAGATCAGGCGAAGCGTCTCGGTGATGGCGCCGCCCTTGGAGGGCGCGACCGCGATGCTCAACGTCGCCATGCATGCCAGTCCCAGGTAGGGGACGGTGCTCGGGGCCTGCCGTACGAGGTGCCGGTTCTCGATCAGATAGGCGCCGCCCACCGCGATGAAGAGCAGCGCCAGCGCCGATGCGGGGTTGACCGAAACGCTGCCTGTGCTGGCGAGCGACCGGTCCGCCCAGAGATCCATGCTCGGGCGCACGATGATGACGGCGTAGACACCCCACGCCGGGCGGATGGCGAACAGGATGACGAACGGGATGACCGCCGCCGTGGCCAGGAACTCCGTGCCGCTGCCGAGAACGATGGCTGCGAGCAGCGCGCCCGCGGACACCGCTGCCGCCGCGATCCAGGTGAGGTCGCCGCCGGGTCGCGGGCCGGTAACGCGCGGCCGGAGCAGTCGCAGGTCGCCGGGTGCGATGTAGACGCCCACCCGCTACTCCAGGTAGCCGAGGGCCCGGAGCGACTCCTCGAGCGTCGCCTCCTCCTCGGCGGTCAGCGCGGCATCCCCCGCGTCCTCCCGGTCACGCGCCGTGGCGTCGCCGGTGCGGACGGCCGCGGCGTCCTCGAGTGCGGCATCCATCACCGATCCGTCCGCATCGGCGGGAACCGGTCGCCCGAGCAGGGCCAGCAGCGTCGGCGCCACGTCGAGGATGCTGCGCGTGCCGAGGTCGACGCCCTCCCGGATGCCGCGCCCGGCCGCGGCGAAGATGCCCTCCATCGCGTGCACGCCCGAGTACTCCTCCAGGATCTGGCCGGGGACGGCCTCGAACAGCTCGTCGAGCCCGGACGCTCCCTTGTAGGCGGGATGGAACAGCACCACGACGTCCGGCGCCTCGTCGACGTGATCGCCGGCGAACACCTCCTCCCGGCGCCGCGCCCACTGAACCACCCGCTCCCCGGTGTGCGGGTCGCGCAGCTCCTGCATCGTCGCGATGATGTGGTCGCGGACGTGCTCGTACTCCGCTCCCGGTTCCACCGAGCCCTGCTCCTGCCGCCCACGCAGGTTGACGACGATCCCCTCCGCCGGCGGATAGAGCGGGATCCGGTAGGCCTGGCTCCGCGACCAGTCGACCCGGCTGGCTCCGGTCGCACGCGCGGCGATACGGTCGCGTGCACCGCCGGGCAGCCGTCCCAGCAGGCGCCGCAGCGCCCGGCGCAGCGCCGGCGCCCGGCGCAGCGCCCGCGTGATGCTCTCGCCGCCGCCCGCGCCGCCCGACGCGTGCAGCAGGCCGGCGTCCGCCAGCACGCGATCGGTACGTACGAGCGTCCTCGGGTGCGGCCCGAAGCCGTGATCCGAGACGACCACCACGGCCCCCTCGGAGGCGAGCAGCTCGCGGGCCTCGCCGACAAGGCCGTCGATCGACCGGTACATCTGCAGCAGCGCGTCGCGCATCGGATGGCCGGGCTGGTCGAGGTACTTCCACAGCCGGTGCTGCGCGAAGTCGGTGCTCTGGAAGACCACCACCACCACCTCGTGCTCGTCCTCCCGCAGCCAGCGAAGGACGATGTCGCGCTGGCGCTCCACCAGAGCCTGGCAGCGGTCGGCGAGCTCGCGGTCGGAGAGCTTTCCGATGCGGTCGGCGAAGTCGAGCAGCGGCGGCAGATCATCCGCGAGCTCCGGCGGCTGCGTGTGGTTGCGGTCGTAGTCCGGGAGCGGGAACCCGGAGACCATGCATCCGTCGATCGGCCAGGCCGGATAGGTCATCGGCACCGACAGCACCGCGGCGGATCCCTCGATCTGATCCCAGAACGCCGCCCCCGACCACCGGCTGGAGGTGACGAAATCGCGGCCATCCTCGAACGAGGCGGAGTGGCCGGCACCCCACAGCCGGCTGTAGCGCTCGATGCCGAGCGTGCGGAAGTCGTACATGCCATGGCGGCCGGGATTCCAGCCGGTCATCATCGACGGCCATGCGGCCGCCGTGATCGGCGGCACCGTCGACGTCAGCGTGGCGGATGCGCCGCCGGTGCGAACCGCCGCGATGTTCGGGAGGTTGGCGTCGGGGAGCCCGATGACGGAGTCCGTTCCGCCGTCGAGCCCGACCAGGAGCAGCCGGGTCATGAGCCGGCCGGGACCTCGATCGCCTGGGGAACGCGCTCAGCCACCTCCGACCGGCGGGCGGCCGCAACGGGAACAGAGCTGGACTCCTCGGCACGGTCGTAGCAGATGTGAAGCGGGCGCTTCGCGACGCGCTGGATCAGCGCCACGGCGGATCCGAGCGGGTTCCAGCGCGTCCGGCTGGGCCGCACGGTGAGGAGCACGAGATCCGCGGATGCGAGCAGCGGCAGCGTCTCGGAGTCCTCGAGCACGGCGGGAGCGTCGACGACGATCACGTCGGCCTGGTCGCGGAGCTCACGGATGATCCGCTCGACCCGCGGGGCGGAGAACAGCGTCTCGGGCAGGGCGGTGCTGTTCCCCTCGGGGAGCCAGACCAGATTCGACTCGAGCGGTATCAGCGGAAGGGTGCTGACGCTGCCGTCGAGCAGCCCGGAGAGCCCGTTTTCCGCACGCACCTTGCGCGCTCGCAGGTCGGCGCTGACAAGCACGGTGGGAGTGCCCACACTGGCGAACGTCCGTGCCAGCGCAAGGGCAAGGCCGCTCGATCCCTCAGCCCGCGTGGCGCGCGTCACCGCAATCACCGCGAGGCGGGTGCCCATGCCGGCCAGCTCCAGCTCCGAGCGGAGCAGCTGCACGGAGGCGGCATCGGCATCCGAATCGATGTCGATCACGGGCACGCCCGACACCTCGATGTCGTCCGGCCTGCGGACGCGCTTGTCGAATCGGCCAAGCAACAGCGCGACCAGCGCACCCAGGGCGGCGCCGGCAAGCAAGCCGCCGACGATGATCAGCGGGGTGGGCGGGCCCCCTGGGCTCTTCTTGTTCGCCGTTCCCTGCGGGTTCGAATCGAAGCCCGTGCTGAAGGTCGAGGCAAGCGTGCCCTGCTGCTGCAGGATGGTCGCCGAATCGGAGCGGAGCTGCTTCAGCGCGGCACCCGGGGGGTGATTCTGGATCTGGTTCTGGAGCGCGACCTGCGCCTGCGAGAGCTGGGCGAGCTGCTGCTTCACCCGGAGGTTGATCAACGCCGTCGAGTACTTGCGAAGGACGTCGATGGTCGCTCCCTCGTTCGACGATCCCTGGTATTCGAGCCTGATCGTGGAGTTCGTCAGAGGCGTGACCGTGAGATTCGCCAGGATCTGCGAAGCGGACGGATGGCCTCCCATCAGGCCGGACGCGGTCTGTGCCGCCGTCGGGTTGTAGAACCCATCCGGCAACCAGTCGGAGGGGAACTTCGGAAGCGTCGATGCCACGACGACGCCCTGACCGAACGGGTTGGGCTGCACGCCGACGTCGTTGAGCGTCAGGACGGTCGATGCCACGTAGGAGGGGCTTCTCGTCGCCGTGACGGCGAGCGCAAGCAGGCCCACGACCACCCCACCCACCAACAGCAGCCACCATCGTTTCGCGATCATGCGCAGCGATCGCCGGAAGGTCATCTCAGGCTTCACGACTCACCCACACTCCTGTGCCATCTGGAGGACAATGACGCCCCACCTGCCCGGAGGACGCCCTTACGTCAGTGTACGTTCGGGACCCGGGATGACAAGCCCTGCGTCCAATGTGTGAGATCCCACCCACTCATCCACGCCCGCTCGAGCGGCTCCCGGGAGCCAACTTGACGCCTACCCGAACGGGGGGTACGGTCGATGAAGCGAGGCAGTGGGAAGGAGAGGGCACTGGCTGTGAATGATCAGAGGCGGGACGATCGCCGAACAGCCGTCGACGGGGAGGAAGCGTACACCTCCCCGGAGCCGGAAGGCGACGTCGGCCAGATCGTGGAGGCGTTCGGGCGCGCTGGGGTGATCACGCCCACAGATCGACATAGCCGCCGCACGCTCGTGCGCCGCGCCCTCATCGTCGCCGACGTCTGGTCGCTCGGCTTCACGTTTCTCGCCGTCCACCTGATCATGGGCACGTCACCGAACGGGTTCACCGCCGGGAAGGAGCTGATCCTGTTCCTCGTGTCGGTCCCGTGCTGGCTCGCGCTGGCCGGCCTCTACGGCCTCTACGAGGGTGACCGGCTGCGCGCGGACACGACCACGCTTGACGATTTCTGGCCTCTCTTCCATGCGATCACCGTCGGCGTCTGGATCACGTTCGTCGCGATCCGGCTGACCGACGCCGTACGAGCCAGCGAGCGGCGCCTGATCCTCTTCTGGTTCCTCGCGCTCATCATCCTGCCGCTCGGCCGCGCCATCATCCGCGTCTTCATCCGCAGCCGCGTCGCCTTCCTGCAGCGCACGCTGATCGTCGGTGCGGGCCTCGTCGGGCAGGAGATCGCGCGCAAGATCCTCCGCAACCCCGGCTACGGGCTGGAGCTGGCGGGATTCGTCGACAACGACCCGCTGCCGATGCACCACGAGCTGACGGACGTCCCTGTGCTCGGTGCGACCGACGAGCTGCCGCGGATCGTCCGCGAGTACGGCATCGAGCACGTGATGCTCGCCTTCACCGGCGACGGCCACGATGCCGGCCTGGACATCGTGCGGGCCTGCAACGACCTGGACGTGGAGCTCGACATCGTGCCGCGGCTGTTCGAGGTGGTGGGCAGCAAGGCGCAGTTCCACTCCCTGCAGGGCACCCCGCTGCTCGGCTTGACACCGCCCGTCCTGTCAGCGAGCCACCGCATCGCGAAGCGCTCTGTCGACCTGATCGGCGCGACGCTCGGCCTGATCGTGCTCGCTCCGCTGTTCCTGGTCGTGGCGATCGCGATCAGGCTGAACAGCAAGGGGCCGGTGCTCTTCAAGCAGACCCGCATCGGCCGTGGCCAGCAGCCGTTCACGATCCTCAAGTTCCGCACCATGGTCGCGGACGCGGAGGAGCGCAAGGGCGAGGTGGCCCACCTGAACGTCCACCTCGGCACCGACGCGCGCATGTTCAAGATCCCCGACGACCCGCGCGTGACCTCCGTGGGGCGGGTGCTGCGCAAGTACTCGATCGACGAGCTGCCCCAGCTGATCAACGTCGTCCGAGGCCAGATGAGCCTGGTCGGGCCGCGGCCGCTGATCCCGCACGAGCATCAGTACGTCAACGACTGGGGCCTTCGGCGCCTCGACCTGACGCCCGGCCTGACAGGGCTCTGGCAGGTCTTCGGCCGCAGCGAGATCCCCTTCTCCGAGATGCTGGTGCTCGACTACCTGTACGTCACCAACTGGACGCTCTGGGGCGACGTCAAGCTGGTGGCACGGACGATCCCGGCCCTCATGGGCAAGACGCGCGGCGCGTCGTAGCGACCGCTATCCCGCGTTCTGCGCCTGGATGAGACGGCCCAGCTGCACCGCGGCAGGCGTCAGCTGCCCGTCGCGCTGCAGCAGGCCGAGCCGCTCGGTGCGGTCGAGGCTCCAGCGCGCCCAGCTGAGCCCCTCCTTCGCGAACAGCCGCACCATCTGCTGCTGGTAGGCGCCCACGCCAGGCTCGCTCGGGAACGCCCCCCACTCGCCCACGATCAGCGGCACCGACCAGGCCTTGGCCTGCGAGACGTACGGCGCGAGATACGCCGCCTGGCGGGCGAGCGTGCCCCGGTAGCGGCCGCCCTGCAGCGTCGTCACGTTCCGCTTGCCGGTACCGGCGTAGTAGTCGTGCACGTCGAGCGCCAGATGGCCGAGCCGCTCGAGCGGGCGCAGCTTCACGAAGTGGAGGTCGGTGCGCGGCGGCACCATGAAGACGATCGCCCGGTTGGGGTCGACAGCCCGGATCGCCGACCCGACCCGGGACTGCCAGCGGATGATTCGCTGCACCGCCCAGGACCGCCTCGGCAAACTGCCAAGCGGCGGCTCGTTCAGCACCTCGTACCCCACCACGTTCGGGGTCGTCCGGTATCGCTCCGCCAGCATCGCGGCGAACTCGCCGTAGAGCTGGGTGGCGCGCCGGTCGGTGTACATGTGGGCCTCGGCCGCCGCTCTGCCCTTCTCGGTCAGCGGCCAGCGCCGGCCGTGGTACACCCACGGCGGGATGCCGTTGGCGCGGCCGCCGCGCTGCAGCGACGCGAAGTACGGCGACCAGCCGTACTGGTGCAGGTCGATCAGCACCTGGATGCCGTGCTGGCCGAGGAACCTGATCTCGGCGTCGAGATCCGCCAGCCGCTGCGTATCCCAGGTGTGCACGTTTCCCTGCGGCGGTTGCAGCTCGTAGTCGCTCCACGGCACGGCCAGGCGGACGAAGTTCACCCCCAGGTCGGGCGCGCGCTCGTACACGGTTGGGTCGAGCGAGTGCACGGCCACGCCCCGCAGCTGCACCGGCGTGCCGTTCGACGAGACGAAGCCGCCGGCGTCGACGGTGACGGCGGGCAGCGGGTCTCCAGCCGGCTGACCGGACGTCGGTGGAGGCGCCGAGCCGGCCGTGGGCCCGCCGCCCCCGGTGGCGCTGCCACCGCCCGTGCACGACGCCGCGAGCAGCGCGGCGGCAGCGAGCATGCAGCTGAACCATGAACGTGCCACGGGTCCAGGGTACGCCAGGAACCGGCCGCGTCTTTACGCAACGTCAATAGTGGTCGAAGCTCGGCCCCGGCACCTGGCCGAGGAGGTCGAGCGGGAGCCGGGGCGCCAGCCGGCGAACGCGCTCGTGCGCCGCAGCGGCAGCGGCCCGGTCACCTTCTCGGGCAGCCGCGACGGCGAGCAGCTGCCACGCCACCCAGAAGCCCGGCTCGGCGCCCGCCGCGCCGCGCGCGTCGGCCAGCGCGCCGGCCGTGTCGCCGGTTCGCAGCAGCGCCCGTGCCGCGGCAAGCTGGGGGCGGCCCGACAGTCGGTCGAGCTCGCCTGCGCGGCGGGCATCGGCGAGGGCGGCTGCCGCCGGCTCGTGGTACGACCGTTCCAGATACCGCTGTGCCAGGGCGGCCGGCACGATCAGCACTGCCGCGGCCGCGACTGCCGCCGCCAGCCCCAGGCCGCCCGTGATGGTGGAGCGGCGTCGCTCGGGCGCAGGCGGCAGCATGCCGACGGCGACGCCGGAGAGCAGCATCGCGGGGAGCGCGCAGGACGAGATCTGCCAGATCCAGTCGACCTGGCCGTGCGCGGCGAAGTAGCCGAGCGCGCCGCCGATGCCTGCGGCGAGGAGCCGCTCCGTGCGTGCGGGCGATCGCAGCCGCACCCAGACGCACGCTCCGAGCGGCAGGCCCAGCACGATCGCGAACAGCGCCAGGCCGGGGAGGCCGAGCGTGGACGCCACCTCGAGCAGCTGGCTATGCGCCTGGTAGGGGAACAGGAACGGACGCCCGATCCGCACGTTCAGAGAGCCGAAGTTGCCCGCTCCCACGCCCTTGGCGGGCTGGCCGCGGAAGCCGCGCAGCGCCACCTTCCAGAGGTCGTAGCGGCCCGTGTCGAGCGATCCGAACCGGCTACCCGCCTGCCCTTCGCCCGCCGCCTGGCCGCTCTCGCCCCCCACCCGGTCGACCGTGCGCTGCAGCGTGTGCCGCGTCCAGGCCAGGGGGTGGCCGTCGGTCGCTGCGAAGGCGCCGACGCCGGCCGCGAGCAGGAGCAGGATCATCCAGATGCTGACGGCGATGGCGACGGCCCTCCGGTTCGCCTCTGACAGCGTGACGAACTCGTCGAGCACCGTCTGCGCGCCCGTCACCAGGGCGCTCAGTGCGCCGGTGAGCAGGATGGCGATGCCGACGCTGCGCGGGTGCCCACCCGTCTGCGAGGAGAAGACGCTGTTCAGCTGGTGCCAGAACAGCAGCGTGGGCAGTGCGGCGCCCACCGCCACGACACCTGACCGGATCGGCGTGGGACAGAGGAGGAAGAACACGACCGCCGAGACCGCCAGCGCCCACACCGACGCGCGGGCCTCGGTCGGCACCACGGCCGCCAGCACGAGCCCGGCCCCGAGACCGGCCAGCGGTCGCAGCGCCCGCGCCGAGGAACGGTCGGACGCGAAGGCGACCAGAGGCCAGAAGCCGATCGCGACGGCGGCCGCGAGGCCGCCTCCGTACCCGACCCCTCCCACCAGGCGTCCCGAGTCGAACATCGCGACCGCGCCGCCCGACTGCCACAGCTTGAGCGCGACGAGCAGGGCCGGCACGGCCGCGCCGGCCGCAACGCCGCCGACCAGGCCGCGCCTCCAGCCGGCCGTCGGCAGCAGCACCAGCGGTAGGGTCGCCGCCGCGGCGTAGAAGAGATAGCGGTCGCCCTCCACCAGGGCGCTCTGCGGCCACGCTGCCCAGTGCGCCGAGAGCATGCTCCACAGGGCCAGCCCGAGCAGCGACAGCGGCAGCAGGCGCTGCACGCCGGACAGCCGGGACACGGGCTGGCTGATCAGCGCCACGCCCGCAGCCACCACGGTCACCGCACCCCAGACGCCCCATTGGTCGATCGTGTAGCCGCCGCCGTGGCCGGTCAGCCGGAGCGCGGCCGCCACCGGGATCAGCGTGAGGCCGAACCCGACAAGGCCGGCGTACGTGACGGCCTGGCTGCTCCGCCTCGCGGGTCTCGAGCTCACCCGCCCGCGGGGAGCTGCTCGTAGCCGTGGGCGCGCAGCGCCGGCGCGAGCACCCGATCGAGCAGATCGGCATCCCGCGGAGAGAGCTCGTCGCGATAGGCGCCGCTGCGGGCGCGGGTGAACTCGAGGCCGGCGAACGCCCGATCGAACCCGTCCGTCCACTCCAGCCCGAGGTGCGCGAGCAGCCGCTCGACCTGCTCGCGAGGCCGCTCGACCACGTCCTCGTAGCGGAGCTCGAGCCAGGTGTCCGCGGGCACCGCACGCTGCGCGACCGCGAACGCCTCCATCAGGATCTTCCACTCCAGGCCGGCGAGCACGGCGAAGGAGCGACCCGATTCGAGCCAGGTCGCCTCGTCCTCGGGCGGCAGCGGGCCGAAGCCCCAGGCCGCGGGGCCGCGAAAGCCCTGCCACCACGGCTGCTGCACGAGCGAGGAGGCGACGTCGCGGCCGTCGCGCACGACGTGGACGAACCTGGCCTCGCGGAACACCGCGTGCAGCAGGCCGGCCCGCGGCCAGCCCGTGAACTTGTGCAGGAACAACGGCCGCCCCTGGGCCGCGGCGCGGGCCTCAAAGAAGGCCCGCAGCCTGCGAGACAGCCAGGTGGAGGCATCGTCCGCCACCAAGTCGCGCACCGGCTCGGACAGCATCGGCGACACATGGCGGTCGAGCAGGCGGTACCCCTCGGAGGGCGTCATGGCGACGCTGCGGACACCGGCGGCCAGGCCGCCGTGCGGGCGGCCGCCGCGCCTGCCTCCCTGCTTCTGCAGGGGCGCGGGCAGCGACCGGTAGATGCGGTTGTTCAGCCGCCCCTTGCGGTTCAGGCCGGCGAACCGGTCATCGACGTTCGCGATGAAGCCGACATCGGGGTGCATGGCCACGACCTGGCCGACGATCGTCGACCCGCACCGCCCGGTGCCGAGCAGGAACGCAAAGCGCTGATCATCGGTCACGCTCTCACCCGCTCCGCATCGTACGTGCCCCACCGGCTGCGCAGCACGCCGCAGACCTCGCCGATCGTCGCACGGGAGCGCAGCGCCTCGCGCATCGGAACGAGCAGATTGCCGTCGCCGCCGGCGACGCGGTCGACCTCGGCCAGGGCCGCCTCGACGGCTGCAGCATCGCGGTCGGCGCGGAGCGCCTGCGTCCGCGCGACCTGCCGCTGCTCCGCGCCCGGGTCGAGGGTGTGCAGCTGGATCCGTTCACCACCCTGCTCGGTGTACCGGTTGACGCCGGCGATGACCTCCTCGCCGC
>Ga0066662_10000105_pt1 | contig 32962 bp, 31 predicted proteins | sample GraSoiAngelo_111_FD_133939 | JGI IMG/M metagenome (GOLD analysis project Ga0066662, IMG submission 133939) | Grasslands soil microbial communities from the Angelo Coastal Reserve, California, USA - 14_0903_12_40cm | ecosystem: Environmental > Terrestrial > Soil > Grasslands | place: USA...
CCACGGCGACGTCGCCTTGAAACGGGCAGCCGAATGCCGTCGAGACGGCGGCGCGCACCCACATTCCCTCGGCTTTTGCGCGCTTCACCACGCCGGCGAACGCCGACACCGACTCGTCGATCGTCATGTTGATGTTCGCCTTCGCGAACGCTTCGGACGCGGCGGTGAATACCGCGATCGCGCGCACGCCGGCGTCGATCGCGCGGTCGAGGCCGCGTTCGTTCGGAACCAGCACCAGGTACGTGCGCCCGTCGTCCTTGCGGATGCGGCGGAACACCTCGCCGGCGTCCGCCATCTGCGGTACGTGCTTGGGGCTCACGAACGACGTCGCTTCGAGGATCGGCACCCCGGCGTCCGACAGCAGGTCGCAGAAGCGCACCTTGTCGTCGGTGGAGATCGGCACGGCCTCGTTCTGCAGCCCGTCGCGCGGACCCACCTCGCAGATCGTCACGCGCCGCGGGGCGGCGCCGAGCGGGTTGGTCATGTGACGGGCTCCTTTCGCAAAAACCGGGCGATCAGCTCGACGGCGATCGGCCACACCGCGTCGTCGTTCTTGAAGCGGCGGAAGAGCGTCGCAAAGAGATTGTTCGCGGCGCCGAGGTTGAGGTGGTTGGCTTCGTCCTGATCGATCGTGACCACGGGCATCGCGCCGTCGAGCGTTGCGGACTCGATCATCACCACCCCGTCGCTCTGCAGGTTGTACTTCGGCATGCGGCCGATGACGTGCAGATACGGGTGGCCCTCCGGCATGATCCAGGGCGTACCGTCGAGGTGCCAGCGTTCCTTCTTGGCGTTGTCCGGGTCGGGCGCCCAATGCCCGCCAACGCCGTTGAGCCATCGCATGAACGGCGCGGCGACGTCCATGTCGCGCAGGACGTGCGTCGGCATGCGTGCCAGCCAGAGCGTGCTTGCGGCGTAGTTCGTGATGAGGCCGCCGTTGGGCGCGGCGAGCTGTACGGTCGCTGCGACGTCGCCGATGCGCTCGGGGTACGCGCGCAGGAAACCGCGGTTGATCAAGCCGCCTGCGCTGTAGCCGATCGTCGCGACGGGGAACGCACCGGGCTCGCGCGCCTTGAGCACGTCGAGGAAGGCGCGAAAGCGGTCGATGCGCTCGCGCAGCGGCTCGTTGCCGTCGGGAAATATCGTGCAGTCGAACCCGTACGCCCCCAACCCGTCGATGCCGTGCCGGCCCTCCGCGAACGTGCGCATCAGCTTGGCGGCCTCGTTCCAGCCGGGTATCAAGACGACGCGCACGTCAGCCCGCGCGCACTATGCGGCGCCGATGGTCATCAGCGTCGAGCCGCTCTTCACCAGATCGCCCGCTTTCACGCGCACGTCTTTGACGGTGCCCGCCACGGGCGCTTCGATGCGGTGCTCCATCTTCATCGCATCGAAGCGCCACCAGCAGCGCGCGCTGCTCCACCGTCGCGCCGGCCTCGACCGCGACGCTGACGATCTTGCCGGGCATCGGCGCCGTCACGTCTCCCGAGGCCGCCGCGTGCGCGGAGTGCTCGGCGTCGGCGCTCGGCGGCTCCGGAATCGTCCAGCGCACCGTGCGGCCGCCGACGACGACCGTGCCGCCGCCCTCGTCGTAGGTCGCGTCGCGCGCGTCCGCTTCGAGCGCCCCGGTGACGTCGCCCGCGACGTTCCAATGGGGGCCGGCGTACGACGCGTGCGCGTGCACGGTCGTGCCGTCGACCGCAAACGCCAGCGGCACGCCGACCCCGCCGAGCCGCCACGCATCCGCGCGCGCGAGCACGGCCGCCGCGACGCGCTGCTTGGTTGCGTCGTCGGCGTGCGGCTCGCCGAGTGCGAACGCCGGCATGCGTTCGTCGAGAAAGCGCGTCGTCGTGTCGCCCGCGCGGTACGCATCGTCGCCGACGATCGCGCGCAGCAGCGGCAAGTTTGTCGCGATGCCGGCGACCGTCGTGTCGCGCAGCGCCACGTCCATGCGCGCGATCGCGGCGGCACGGTCGGCGCCCCACACGATGATCTTCGCCAGCATCGAGTCGTAGTAGACCGGCACGTCGTCGCCGGCGCGAAAGCCCGCATCCAGCCGCACGCCCGGCGCGCGCGGCACGCCGAACGCGGTGATCGTGCCGGACTGAGGCAGAAAGTCGTGCGCGGGGTCCTCGGCGTTGAGCCGCGCCTCGATCGCCCACCCGCGCGGCACGAGCTCTTCCTGCGTGAAGCGCAAGCGCTCGCCGTTCGCGATCCGCAGCTGCTCGTGCACGAGATCGACCCCGTACACGAGCTCGGTAACCGGGTGCTCCACCTGCAAGCGCGCGTTCATCTCGAGGAAGTAGAACGCGCCGTCGTCGTCGAGCATGAATTCCGCGGTGCCCGCGTTCGTGTAGCCGACGCTGCGCGCGGCGTTCACCGCGGCCTCGCCCATGCGCGCGCGCAGCGCGGAATCGAGCGCGACGCTGGGCGCTTCCTCGAGCACTTTTTGGTGGCGGCGCTGAATGGAGCACTCGCGCTCGCCGAGGTGCACCGTCGTCCCGTGCGCGTCCGCGAGGATTTGGAACTCGACGTGCCGCGGGCGATGCAGGTAGCGTTCGAGCAGCATGGTGTCGTCGCCGAACGCCGCCTTCGCCTCGCGCTTCGCGCTCGCGAGCGCTTCGGAGAACTGCGCGAGGTCGTCCACGACGCGCATGCCGCGGCCGCCGCCGCCCGCGCTGGCTTTGATCAGCAGCGGCGTGCCGATGGTCTCGGCTTGCGCGCGCAGCGTTTGTTCGTTCTGATCGTCGCCGTCGTAGCCGGGCACGACGGGCACGCCGAACTCGCGCACGCGCCGCTTCGCGTCGATCTTCGAGCCCATCGCGGCGATCGCGTCCGGCGTGGGCCCGACGAACACGAGCCCCGCGTCCACGACCATGCGCGCGAACGACGCGCGCTCGCTCAAGAAGCCGTAGCCGGGATGGATCGCGTCCGCGCCCAGCGTCTTCGCCGCCGCGACGATGCGCTCGCCGTCGAGGTACGACTCGTTCGCCGGGCCGGGGCCGATGCGCACCGATGCGTCGAGCGCCTCGCGAAAGTACGCGTGCTCGTCGGCATCCGAGTACACGCCGACGGGCGCGATGCCGAGCTCGCGCGCGCCGCGCGCGACGCGGATCGCGATCTCGCCGCGGTTGGCGATCAGCAGCCGCCGGATCACTCGGCCGCCCACGCGGCCCGGCGCCGCTCGAGAAACGCGCGCAAGCCTTCTTGCGCCTCGGCGGTGGTGCGCCGGCGCGCGATCGCGCGCGCCGTCAACTCGCGCGACTCGTCGTACGATGCCGCGCGCACGGCGGGGATCAGCCGCTTCGCCGCCGCGACCGCGGCGGGCCCCGCGGTGTCGAACTCGCGCGCGATCGCGTCGACGGTGCCGTCGAGCGCGTCCGCACCCGTGACCTCGTGGACGAGCCCGATCGCCTGCGCGCGCAGCGCGTCGAAGCGTTCGCCGCTCAAGAAATACCGCCGCGCGTGCGACACGCCGATCTTCGCGATCGCAAACGGCGAGATCACGGCGGGGATGATGCCGAGCTTCGTCTCGGTGAAGCCGAACACGGTGTCGCTCTCCGCGACCACCGCATCGGCGACCGCGCAGAGCCCGGCGCCGCCGCCCACCGCCGCACCGTGCACCTTTGCGATCACCGGCTTGGGGCATTGGTCGATCGCGCGGTACATGTCGGACATCGCCTCGGCGTCGCGCACGTTCTCCGCTTCGGAAAGCTCCAGCGCGCCGCGCATCCAATGCACGTCGGCCCCGCCGCAAAACGTCTTGCCCTCGCCGTCCAGGATCACGACCCGCACGCCGGCGTCGTCCGCCAAGCTGAGGAACGTGTCGCGTAGGCGCGCGATCAGCTCGGCGTTGAAGGCGTTGCGAACCTCGGGGCGGGCCAGCGTGACGCGAGCACGCGCTCCCTCGCGTTCGACGCGCAAGACAGGGTCGGGCACGGCGTCGGTCGTTCCACGACCCCTGCGGGCGGTCCCCGTCCCGCGAGGTCGCGCGCCGGTGACTCCGGAAGAATCCCGACGTATGGCTCTTCCTCGCCGCTTCTTTTCCGCTGCGCTCGCAGCCGCGTTCTTGATCTCGCCGCTGGCGCCCGTGGGCGCGCAAGCGCCGCCCACGCACTCCGTCGACGTCACCCGCGCGACGCTGTCGAACGGCCTCCAGGTCGTCGTCCTGCGCGATACGCTCGCGCCGGTCGTCTCGACGTGGATGAACTATCTGGCCGGTGCGCAGGAAGAGCCGATCACCGGCGTCGCGCACGCGCAGGAGCACATGCTGTTCCGCGGGAGCAAGACGATCACCGCGTCGCAATTCGCGGACACCACGGCGATCACGGGCGGCACGTTCAACGCCGACACGCAGAGCCAGATCACGCAGTACTTCTTCGAGATGCCTTCGCAGTATCTCGACATCGCGCTCAACCTCGAGCGCTCGCGCTCGCAGAACGTGCTCGACTCGCAGAAGCTGTGGGATCAAGAGCGCGGCGCGATCACGCAGGAGGTGACGCGCGACTACTCCAGCGCGACGTTCCGGCTGTTCACGAAGACGATCGAGCACATGTTCGCGGGCACGCCGTACGCCGATTTCGGGCTGGGCACGGTCGACAGCTTCAAGAAGATCCAGGCGCCCGACCTCAAGCGCTACTACCAGCGCTGGTACCACCCGAACAACGCGATCTACGTGATCGCCGGCAACGTCGACCCGCAGCAGACGATCGCCAAGGTGAAGAAACTGTTCGGCGACATCCCGGCGGCGAAGCTGCCGGCGCGCCCGGCGATCCACCTCAAGCCGCTGACGCCGCTGACCCTGCGCGACAACAGCTCCGATCCGATCACGATCGGCTTCGTCGCGTACCGCGTGCCCGGCTACAACAACGGCCGCGACTATTTCGCGTCGCAGATCCTCAACGACGTGCTCAACAGCCAGCGCGGCGCGCTGTACGAGTTGCAGGCGTCGGGCAAGGCGCTCGGCACGTTCGCGCAGTCGGTGACCTTCCCCGAATCCGGCATGAGCTTCGTCGGCTCCGCGGTGCCCGTCACCACCACCGGCGAGACGGCGGTCGCCGACCTCAAAGCGGTGATCGAAGGCTACAAGAAAACCGGCCTTCCCGCCGATCTCGTCGCCGTCGCGAAGCAGCGCGAGGTGTCGCAGGCGGAGTTCGCGCGCAACTCGATCTCCGGCCTCGCGTCCGCGTGGAGCCAAAGCCTCGCCGTGGAGCACCGCACGCCGGACGAGGACCTCGCCGGATTGCAAGCGGTGACCGTGGACGACGTCAACCGCGTGCTGCGCACGTACTACGACCAGAGCACCGCGACGACGTGCATCTCGACGCCGAAAGAAGCCGCGGGCTCCGCGTTCGGCGGCCGCCAAGGTGAAGACAACACCGTCATCCCGACCGAGCACACGGGCTTGCCCGCGTTCGCGCGCCAGGTGCTCAAGCAGCTGAAGGTGCCTGAGCAGACGGTGCATCCGGTGATGCAGACGCTGCCCAACGGGCTCAAGCTCATCGTCGTGCCGTCGACGATCTCGCGCACCGCGGTGCTGCGCGGCCAGGTCGAGAGCAATCCCGGCATCCAGGATCCGGCCGGCAAGGACGGCATCGACGACGTGGTCGACGGGCTGTTCTCGTACGGCACGACGACGTACGACCGCATCGCGTATCAAACGGAGCTCGACAAGATCGCGGCGACCGTCGGCGCCGGCCACAGCTTCAGCCTCGACGTGCTGTCCAAGGACTTCGACCGCGGCGTCGAGCTGCTCGCCGACGACGAGCTGCATCCCGCGCTGCCGGCCCAAGCGTTCGGGATCGTGAAACAGCAGACGATCGGTTCGCTCACGGGCACGCTCAAGAGCCCCGACTACAAAGCGGGCCGCGCCTTCGTGGAGGCCGTGTACCCGGTCGGCGATCCCGCGCGCCGCACCGCGACGCCGGAAACCGTCGGCACGGTCACGCTCGACGACGTGAAGGCGTACTACGCGTCGGCGTACCGGCCCGATCTCGCGACGATCGTCGTCGTCGGCGACGTCACGCCCGAGCACGCGCGCGCCGCGATCGACAAGTCCTTCGGCGCGTGGAAAGCCACCGGCCCGAAGCCGGATCTCTTTCCGGCCGCCGTGCCGCCGAACAGATCCGCGCAGGCCACGATCCCCGCGACGGGCCGCGTGCAGTCCGAGGTGCGGCTCGGCGAGGTGATCCCGATCGGCTACAACGATCCCGACTTTGCGGTGCTGCAGCTTGCGAACACCGTGCTCAGCGGCGGTTTCTACGCGTCGCTGCTGTTCCACGACCTGCGCGAGCTGCACGGCTACGTCTACACCGTCGGCTCGAGCTTGACGGGCGGCAAGAACCGCAGCACGTTCAACGTGCGCTACGGTGCCGATCCGCAGAACGTGTCGCGCGCGGCGCGGCTCGTGGTCGACGACCTGACGTCGCTGCAGAAGAAACCGCTGCCGAACGACCGCCTCACGCGCGCCAAAGCGCTGATCCTGGGCGAGCTGCCGATCCGCAAGGAGTCGTACGAAGGGCTGGCCGAGCAGCTGATCCAGTACGCGTCCACGGACCGGCCGCTGGACCAGGACCGTATCGACGCGCAGACCCAGCTCGCCGCGACGCCCGAGCGCATCCGCGCCGCGATGGCCAAATGGATCCGCCCGAACGACTTCGTCCGCATCGTCACCGGGCCGGCGGGGAAGTAAGGCTGCTTACGGCCGCGCGGGTGGCGGCCGTGGTAGCATCGCGGCATGGACGGTCTGGGCACGGCCCTGGAACAGCTCGCCGCGATGCGCCCGCCTGAGCGCCCGCCCAGCGGCGCCGACGACGCCAACAAGGTCTGGTATCTGCGCCAGAACCGGCTCTTCGGCGAGGCCACCGAAGCCGGCGTCGTGTCGAGCGAGCACTTGTTCACGATGTGCGAGATGCCGCGCGGCACCCGCGTGTTCGACCAAGGGGACACGCTGCGCGTCGTCTACATGGTCAAGCGCGGGGCGGTGCGCATCGCGCGCGAGACGCGCGACGGCAAGGACGTCACCGTCGCGCTGCTCGGCGCGGGCGACTTTTTCGGTGAAGAGACGCTGTTCGACGACCGCCCGCGCACCACGGTCGCGGTGATCGTCGAAGACGCGCTGCTGTGCACCGTGCGCGCGGACGATTTGTTCGCGCTGCTCGCCGCCGACCCGGCGCTCGCGATGAACGTCGCCAAGGTGCTCAGCGGGCAGCTCGGCGAGGCGCGCGAGACGATGGAAGACCTCGCCTACGCCCGCGTCGGCGACCGCATCGTGCACCTGTTCCGCAAGCTCGCGTCGGAGCACGGCGTGCCGGTCGCGGGCGGCACGCGCGTCGACATGCGGCTGACGCACGCCGACGTCGCGTCGCTCGTGGGCAGCACGCGCGAAACGGTCAGCGCCGAGATCGCGAAGCTCGTCGACGCCGGGCGCCTGCGCGTCGACGGGCGTGCCGTTATCGTTCCTTCGGAGGAGCCGTCGTGATCGCATCGATCCTGCTCGCCGTCGCCACGTCGCTGTCGCCCGTGCTCGGCGCGACGCCGTGGGCGAACGCCGCAGGCCCGCCGCCCACCGCCGGCCGGGTGACCGTCGTCGACGTGTTCACGTTCGACTGCATCAACTGCAAGCACGTCACGCCGGAGCTGCGCAAGCTGCGCGCGGCGTACCGCGCGAACGACCTCGCGATCGTCGGCGTGCATGCGCCGGAGCTGCCCGAAGAGCACGTGCACGCGAACGTCGTGCGCGCGTTGCGCGATCAGGACATTACCTGGCCCGTGGTCTACGACGACGACTTCAAGGTGTGGAAGGCGTACGGCGTGTCCGCCTGGCCGACGCAGCTCGTGTTCGACCGGCACGGCAAGCTGCGCGCGACGTACGTGGGCGAAGGCTACGATACCGAGCTCGAGCGCACCGTCCGCATCCTGGTCGCCGAGCGCGCATGACGTCCGAAGCGGTCTACCGGCACAGCATCGCGGCGCGCACAACGCATTGGCTTTGGACGCTCGCGATGCTCGTGCTCGTGATGAGCGGTCTGCAGATCTTCAACGCGGCGCCGTATTTGGACGCGTCGGACAAGAGCAACCCCGCGCGGCGCGTGCTCGCGTTCGACGCGCAGGACGGCTCGCCGCCCACCGGCTACACGATCGTGTTCGGACACCGTTTCACGACGACGCATCTTTTCGGCTACACGGACGACGGCATGGGCGCGGAGACGGCGCGCGCGTTTCCCGGGTGGCTCACGTTGCCGGGGCCGCAAAGTCTCGCCGACGGCCGCCGCTGGCATCTGTTCTTCGCGTGGGCGCTGTTCATCGCGTGGGTGGCGTACCTGATTTCCGCCGCGATCCGCGGCACGCTGCGCGAGTTCGTGATCCGGCCGTCCGACTTCCCGAAGCTGCTGCCGATGCAGTTGTATTACTTGCGCTTGCGCAAAGAGCCGCCGCCGCACGGTACGTACAACCCGCTGCAGAAGCTTGCGTACACCGTCGTGCTGTTCGGGATGTTTCCGCTGCTGATGCTTACCGGACTCACGCTGTCGCCGGCCGTCGACGCGGCGTTCCCGTGGCTGACGGCGCTGTTCGGCGGGCGGCAGTTCGCGCGCACGTGGCACTTCACGCTGATGGTGCTGCTGATCGGCTATTTCTGCACGCATCTCGTGCTGGTAGTGTCGACCGGCATCTGGAACAACATCCGCTCGATGATCACCGGCTGGTACGTGCTGGGCAAGCACGACGGAGTGGGCCCATGAAACGACGTCTTTTTCTCGCCTCGTCGCTGGCGTCGCTGGGGCTCGCCGGCTGCGGCCGCGTGAAGGAGTCGCTGACGAACGGCCCGTTCCGCGGCGCGCTGCTTTCGACGGAGAAGCTGAACGGCAAGCTCATCGGCACGCACGGTCTCGCGCGCGAATACCGCGATGCCGACGTGGACCGGGATTTCCGCGTGAACGGCCTCGCGACGCCGTCGGACAGCGCGTATACGTCGTTGGCGAAAGACGGATTCCGCGGCTACCGCCTCGTCGTCGACGGCTTGGCGGAGCGCCCGCAGAAGCTGTCGCTCGCGGAGCTGCGCGCCGCGGGCACGAAGACGCAGATCACGCGCCACGATTGCGTCGAAGGGTGGAGCGCGATCGGAAAATGGAACGGCGTGCCGCTGGGCACGGTCATCGCGATGGCGCAGCCGAAATCAAACGCGCGCTACTGCGTGTTCCACTGCTTCGACCGCGACGACGGCGGCCAGCTCTATTACGAGTCGCTCGACCTCGGCCAAGCCGCGCACCCGCAGACGATCCTCGCGCTGGATCTCAACGACAAGCCGCTCGACAACGACCACGGCGCCCCCGTGCGCCTAAAGATCCCGACGCAACTGGGCTACAAGAGCGCGAAGTGGGTGAGCCGCATCGAGCTAGTTGCGGACTTGAAGCCCATCGGCGGCGGAACGGGCGGCTACTGGGAAGACCAAGGCTACGAATGGTACGCGGGCATCTAGCCCGATCGTCAACGACAGCCGCTCTTGTCGAACGTCAGACCGGCTTCGCCGTAGGTGATCTTCGAGTAGCGCACCGCCGTCAAGACGGCAGTGCTGTAACGCGAACGACATCGTGTTGTTGTCATGGCGCGGCTGCACGATGCGGCCGTTGCGCACGAGGCCGAACGCCGTCAGCCGCACTTCCGCCGTCGCCCCGCGGTCGCGCCACGTTGCGACTTCGCTGATCGGCAGCACCCCGGGACCGACGCTGCGCGCGAGATCGGGATAGCTCGTCGTCAGCGCCGCGCGACCGTCGGGGAACAGGACCAGCGTGATCGCCTGCGTGCTGTCGGCGCCGGGCCGCAGCGTCGTGTACGTGCCGGCGTAGCGGGACGCCGCGCACGCACCGCTCGTTGCGGCAAGGAGCGCGACGGCGACGAACGTGACGGCGGCGGTGAGAAAGCGCGTGCGCATGACTCCGGTATCCGCCGCGGAGCATGTCCGTCCTTTCATGCCGCGGGACGTTTACCCCACCGCCCCGTTCGTCGCGCGCGGCGAGCGAAGTGCTAGCCACATCCCGACGATCACCAGCGCGGCGCCGCTGAGTTCCTTGACGCCAAATGCCTCGCCACCCAAGAGCGCGCCCGCGGCGACGGCGATCACCGGTATCACGAGCGTGGACAGCCCGACGACCCACGTGTCCAGCCGCTGCAACAGCCAGTGGTTGAGGTAGAACGCGACGGCGCTGCCGAGCAGCGCGAGATACAGGATCGCGCCGAGCGACGACGGCGACGTACCGCGCGCCCAATCAGGATGCTCGAACACGGCGCCGGCGACCGTCATGGTGACGCCCGCGATCAGCATCGCGGGCGGCAGCGTGAGAAACGGATCGCTCGCCGCGAACTTCTTGAGCTCGACGGTCGCGTACGCGGAGATCGCTGCCGCGCCCAGGATCGCGAACACGTACGGCAGCGAACCATGCATGTCGGAGCCGACCGAGATCGCCGCCACACCGGCGAGCGCGAGCAGGGCGCCCACCACGGTCATCGCGCGAACGCGCTCGCCCAGCCGGATGGCGCCGATCGCGAACACGAAGAACGGCAGCGTGCCGAACAGCACGGCGACGAGGCCCGACGCGAGCCCCGTCTCCGAGTAGTACGTCAGCGCGTAGTTGCCCCCGAACAACGTCGCCGCGAGCACGACGACCGTGCGCCGCGGCGGTGCCGTGCCGCGCGGCCCGGGCACGAACCGTGACAAACTCCACAGGAACCCCGCGGCAAGCACGAACCGCACGCCGGCGCCGGTGACGGGCGGCAAATCGCGCAGCCCGACCTTGATCGCCAGCCAGGTCGTCCCCCAGATCGCGCACATCGCCGCATAGGCGAGCACGGTACGAAGTGCCACGAAAAGCTTCGGTTACATTCGGAACACGCCGAACTTTGTTTCCTTCGGGCATGTGTAGCGGGCCGCAGCGAGACCGATCGCGAGGACGCGGCGGGTGTCGAGCGGATCGATGATGCCGTCGTCCCAGATGCGGGCGGTCGAGTAGTACGGGCTGCCTTCGGTTTCGTACTTGTCGAGGATCGGTTTCTTGAACGCCGCTTGGTGCTCTGCGTCGAGCGCGGGCTTGTGTTTCTCCGCGTCGGCGTTCATGCGCACCGTGAGCAGCGTCGACGCCGCTTGCGCGCCGCCCATCACGCTGATGCGGGCGTTGGGCCACATCCACAGCTGTCGCGGCGAGTACGCGCGGCCGCACATGCCGTAGTTTCCCGCGCCGAAGCTGCCGCCGATCACGACGGTGAACTTCGGCACCTCCGCGCACGCGACGGCGGTCACGAGCTTCGCGCCGTCTTTGGCGATGCCGCGGTTCTCGTACTCCTTGCCGATCATGAAGCCGGTGATGTTCTGCAAGAACACCAGCGGGATGCCGCGCTGGCAGCACAGCTCGATGAAGTGCGCGCCCTTGAGGGCGGACTCGCTGAACAGGATGCCGTTGTTCGCGAGGATTCCGACCGGGTGGCCGTCGATGTGCGCGAAGCCGCACACCAGCGTGTTGCCGTAGCGCGCCTTGAACTCCGCGAAGTCGGAGGCGTCGACGATGCGCGCGATCACCTCGCGCACGTCGTACGACTGCCGCCCGTCGGACGGGATGATGCCGTACAGCTCGTGCGGCTCGCGCGCGGGCGGCTGCGGCTCGCGCATCGTCCAACAAGCAAAAGGTTCGCGGTCGAGGTGGTCGACGACTTGGCGCACGATGCCGAGCGCGTGCTCGTCGTCGACCGCGTAGTGATCCGCGACGCCGCTGATGCGCGTGTGCACGTCCGCGCCGCCGAGCTCTTCGGCGGTGACGATCTCGCCGGTCGCCGCCTGCACCAGCGGCGGCCCGCCCAGGAAGATCGTGCCTTGGTCCTTGACGATGATCGACTCGTCGGCCATCGCGGGGACGTACGCGCCGCCGGCGGTGCACGAGCCCATCACCGCCGCGATCTGCGGGATTGCCTGCGCCGACATGCGCGCCTGGTTGTAGAAGATGCGCCCGAAGTGGTCGCGGTCCGGGAAGACCTCAGCTTGGAGCGGCAAGAACGCCCCGCCCGAGTCGACCAAGTAGATGCACGCTAGCCCGTTTTGCTCGGCGATCTCCTGCGCGCGCAGATGCTTCTTGACCGTGATGGGATAGTAGGTGCCGCCCTTGACGGTGGCGTCGTTCGCGACGATCACGCACAGCGTGCCCGAGATCGTGCCGATCCCGGTGACCAGCCCCGCGGCGGGTGCGTCGTCGCCGTACATCCCGGTCGCGGCAAGCGCGGACAGCTCCAGAAACGGCGTTCCCGCGTCGACGAGCCGGTCGATGCGGTCGCGGGCGGTGAGCTTGCCGCGTTTGCGGTGGCGGTCCACGGCGACGGGTCCGCCGCCGCCGCGCACGCGCGCGAGGTGCGCGCGCAAATCGGCGACGAGTCCGGCCATTGCGGCGTGGTTGCGCGCATAGTCGTCGGAGCGATTGTCGATGCGGGTCGCGAGAAGGCTCACCCAGCCCGTTTTTAAGCTCGTGTGAGAATATCCATCCAAGAGCATGCAAGCGGTGCGATTTGCGTTATCATCGCATCGTGGCTGCTCAAGCGAACGCTCCTGCCTCATACCGTCCCGCCGGCTCGCTCGACGCGTCGTCCGCGCTGCAGCCGTACGCCGGGCCCTGGAACCGCCGCCTCGCCGCGCACTTGCTGCGCCGCGCCGGCTTCGGCGGCGCACCCGCCGACGTCGACCGCATCGCGGGGATGTCCGCGCGCGACGCCGTCGATGGGTTCATCAACTTCCCGAACACCGGCTCGCTGGCCGCGCGCCCGGCGCTCCAGGACCCGCCGGTCCCACCGCGCGGCCTTTACCAAGGCTTCATGCAAGGGATGGCCGCCGACGCCGCGACCGTGGACGCGCGCAAAGCGTTCCAGATGCAGAACAACCGCACGCGCCGCGAAAACCTGATCGCGATGCAGCAGTGGTGGCTGGGGCGGATGATTGCGTCGCCCGCGCCGCTGCAAGAGAAGATGACGCTGTTCTGGCATGGGCACTTCACGAGCTCGCCGGAGAAGCAGACGTCCGCGCAAGAGCTGCTGATGCAGAACCAGCTCTTCCGCGAGTACGCGCTCGGCAACGTGCGCGACCTCACGCTGCACGTGTCGCAAGACCCGGCGATGCTGCGCTACCTCGACAACAACGTCAACGTCAAGGCGCATCCCAACGAGAACTACGCGCGCGAGCTCATGGAGCTCTTCACGCTGGGCATCGGAAACTACACCGAGCAGGACATCCGCGAATCGGCGCGCGCGTTCACCGGCTGGACGTTCCGCAAGAACCCGGACGGCACGGGCAGCTTCTACGACAACCGCAACGTGCACGACGACGGCACCAAGACGTTCTTGGGCCAGACCGGCAATTTCAGCGGAAGCGACATCGTCAACATCATCTTCCAGCAGCCGGCGGCGTCCAAGCTGTTCGCCACCAAGCTGCTGTCGTTCTTCGTCTACATGGATCCCGAGCCGCAGCTCGTCAACCAAGTCGCCGCGCTCATCGTCAAGAACAACTTCGAGCTCAAGCCGGTGATGTCCACGCTGCTGCGCAGCAACGTGTTCTTCAGCGACCGTGCGTACCGCGCGCTCGTCAAGAGCCCGGTGGAGTTCGTGGTCGGCACGCACCAGCTGTTCGGTATCCCCGAAGTCGCGCCGGTGGAGCTCGCGACGCTGCGCGCGATGGGCCAAGTGCTGTTCTATCCGCCCAACGTCAAGGGCTGGGACGGCGGCGCCGCGTGGCTGAGCAGCGCGACGATCCTCACCCGCGAGAACTTCGCGAACGCGATGGCGCAGAACCCGAAGATGATGCAAGGCGCGGACTGGATCGCTTCGGCGATGCGCGCCATGGAACCGCGCACCGTTGCCAAGACGCTCACCGACACGATGCTGCAAGGCGACGTGTCGCCGGCATCGACAGCGCAGCTCGTCGCCTACCTCGGCGGCGCCGGCCAATCCGCCCTCGCGGAGCTGTCGCACGAGAACGTGGACGAACGCGTGCGCAACGCGGCCTACCTCACGATGGCGATGCCCGCCTTCCAACTCGCGTAAGGACACGAACGTCATGATGAAACGCAGCGGTTTTCTTCTCGGAGCGGTTTCCGGGCTCGCCGTCGTCGCCAACACCGACACCATCTTCTCGCGCGCGCTGGCCGAATCGCCGCTGCCGGGCCTCCCCGGCGGCACCGACCGCGTGCTCGTGGTGATCAACTTCCAGGGCGGCAACGACGGGCTCAACACGGTCGTCCCGTTCGGGATGCCGGACTACTACCGGTATCGCCCGTCGCTGGGTGTGCCGCAGAACGCCGTGCTGCGCATCGACGACACGTTCGGCTTCAACCCGGTGCTCGCGCCGTTCAAGCAGATGTTTGATAAGGGCAACGTCGCGGTGGTGCACGGCGTCGGCTACCCCGACCCCGACCACTCGCACTTCCGCTCGACCGAGATCTGGCAGACGGCGCATCCGAAAGGCTACGAGTCGACCGGCTGGATCGGGCGCTATCTCGACGAAGCCGCGTTGCCGAAGAACAACCTGTTCAACGCGGTTGCGCTGAGCAACGTGCTGCCCGAGGCCATGCAGTCCAAGACCGCCGACGTCCCGGCGATCGACGCCCTGCGCACCTACGGCCTGCGCAGCGACAAGAACGCGGGCAACAAAGAAGCGTTCCATGAGTTCGTGCGCGACACGACGGTCCCGTTCCGCTCGCCGTTCCTCGCGAAAGTTGCCGAGATCGAGGACCACGCGCAGCGCGGCGCGGAAGAGCTGCCGAAGCTCATCGCGGGTTATCAAACGCAAGCGACCTACCCCGCCACGCCGCTCGGCCGCAGCCTCGCGCTCGCGGCGCAGATCGTCGGCTCGAAGCTCGGCACGCGCGTGCTCTACGTGAACCACGGCTCGTTCGACACGCACGTGACGCAGAAGCAAACGCAGGAACGGCTGCTCGGCGATTTCGCGAACGCGATCGCGGCGTTCTACCAAGACCTCGCCGCGCACGGCAACGACAAGCGCGTGCTGACGATGACGTTCAGCGAGTTCGGCCGGCGCGTCCCCGAAAACGCCAGCCGCGGAACGGATCACGGCGAAGCAGCACCGGTGTTCTTGATCGGCGGCGGCGTGAAGGGCGGGCTGTACGGCCAGCACCCGGATCTCAACCGCCTCAACGCGGGGAATCTCGCGTTCACGACGGACTTCCGCCAAGTGTACGCTACGGTACTCGAACGGTGGCTCGGACGTCCGTCCGCGCCAATCGTCGGCGGAACGTTCTCAACGCTGGCCGCGCTCGCGTAGCGGCGCCGCATCGTCCGATGCAACGATCGGCGCGCCCGGCGCGGTCGGCGCGAGGACGTATGATGCAGTTTCTCTCAGCCGCCGTGTTCTTGTCCGCCGTGACGCTCCTAGTGGGCTGCGGCGGTAACAGCCGCTCGCTTCCCGCAGAAACGCCGAGAGCGGCGACGAGCGGCTTGAAGACGCCCGCCGAGCTATCGCTCCCGGTGCCGCCCAAACCGCCGAACTTCATTCCGGCGCGACCCTCGGGGATTCGCGCTTCGGGGCGCAGCACCAGCGCGGTCCATGCGTCCTTTTTCGCGGGCGAAGCGGCCCTCAGCAACGGCGTGTATTATCTTGCATTGCCGAACGGCAACCCGTTCGGCTACTACAGCTATCTGACCGACTCGAACTACATCTATCATTTCGATGCGGGCTACGAGTACGTCGTCGACGCAAACGACGGCAACGGCGGCGTGTACTTCTACGACTTCGCCAGCAGCCATTGGTGGTACACCAGCCGCACGTTTTCGTTCCCGTACCTCTACGATTTCAGCTTCAACGCCTTTCTGTACTACTACCCGGACACGAACAACGCCGGGCACTACACCACGAATCCCCGGTTCTTCTACAATTTTGCGACGCAGCAGACCATCACGATGCCCGCCGTGCTCGTGCCTGCGGGCGACGGCGCGACGTCGCTGACCGAGGGCTCCGACGGCAACGTATGGTTCACGGCCAAGGCCGCCCTCGGTGCCAGCGACGCGCAAGCGGGCCGCTACACCATCGCGTCGGGGGCCGTGGACCACTTCGCATTACCGAACGCCGACGCGAACCCAGGTCTGGCGACGGTCGGCGGTGACGGCGGCGTCTGGTTCTTCGAGCAGGCGCGCACGCAGTTCGCGCGCATCAGCACGAGCGGGACGCTGACGGAGTTTCCGGCAGCGTTCGGCGTCTCGGCGATGACGAAAGGCCCCGACGGAAACGTCTGGTTCCTCACCACGCAGTCGCCGCCGCAGATCGGCAAGATCATGCCCGCCGGAACGATCACGACGTACCAAGTGCCAAACGACGGCCTCGAACCGCGCACGCTCACGTCGGCCGCGGGCAAGCTGTGGCTGTACGCGAAAACCGTGTTCCCGAACGGCGCGCTGGCCAGCATCGCGACCGACGGCACGGGCTACACGACCACCGTGATCTCAGGCCTCGTGAGCAGCGGCAGCGTCGGGTCGGTGATGTATCTCGGGAAAGACGGAAACTTCTATCTCGGCATACCGAGCGAGAACGGATTCGCGGTATACCAAGTCACGCCGGCCGGTGCTGCAACGAGTGCGTGCTCGACATCGTCGCGGAACGGGTTCATCGTGACGACGCAGCTCGACGACGGGACGATCGTCTTCGGGTTGTTCGGCAACAGCTTCGGCGTGCCGACGATCCTGGCGATCCGGCCGACGGGCGCGTGCAAGTCGGACCCGTTCCCGATCAACGACCCGATCGGTCAGGTGCGCCTCTTCAGCGGCGCCGGCGACGGCTCACTCTACGGCTACAACGGCCTCGACCGAACGCTGCGGAAATATAGCTTCTGAGCTACCGCGGGTCGCGGAGCTACGCTTCGCGCACCCGCACGACGCCCTTGCCGACAAGACGCCGTTCGTGTAGGTCCGCTACCGCCTGCGCCGCGTCGGCGAACGCGTACGTCGCATCCACGCGCGGCTTCAGCTTGCCGTCGCGCATCAGGGCGAACATCGCGTCGAAGTTCTCGCGGTTGTGCGCCGGGTTGCGCGCAGCCCAGTCGCCCCAGTACACGCCGAGCACGTCCAGCTCTTTGAGCAGGATGCGGTTCGCCGGGATCTGCGGGATCGTGCCGCCCGCGAAGCCGACGACGAGCAGCCGCGCGCCACCGGCCGCCGCGCGCAGCGCGGTGTCGAACTGCTCGCCGCCAACGTTGTCGATCGCCACGTCGATGCCGCCGCCGGTAGCCTTTTTCAGGGCCTCGACGAGGTCCGGCGCGGCGGCGTCGAGCACGAAGTCCGCGCCCGCGCGTTTCACCGCGACGCGCTTGGCATCCGAGCTCGCCGTCCCCACGACGTGCGCACCGAGCGCTTTTGCGAGATCCACGGACGCCGTGCCGACGCCGCCGCCCGCGCCGCTCACGTAGAGCCATTCGCCGGCGCGTAGCGCGGCGCGGTCGACCAGCGCGTGATACGCGGTACCGTACGTCAGGATCATCCCGGCTGCGGTGAGGAAATCGACCGCCTCGGGCAACACGATGGTCGTCGCCGCGTTCGCGACGGCTTTCTCGGCGAAACCGCCCATCACGCCGGCGGCGACGCGGTCGCCGACACGCGGCTCGCGCACGCCCTCGCCCACGGATGCGACGATGCCCGCCACCTCGACGCCGGGACTGAACGGCAGCGGCGGCTTCACCTGATACAGCCCTTGCACGAGCAGCACGTCGGGGAAGTTCACGCCCGCCGCGTACACGTCGATGACCATCTGTCCCGGTCCCGCTTGCGGCTCGGGCACGTCGGCCGTCACGAGGTCCTTGGGCGGCCCATAGGCGCGACAGACGATCGCTTTCATTCGCGGTGGTTGCGAAGCGGGACGACGGGTTCCTCGTCCGAAGCGCACGAGGATGCAGCGAGCGATCTTTACCAGCGTCGCCGATCTCGAGCGCATGCGCGGCGAGCGCGTGGGCGAGAGCGCGTGGCGCACCGTCACGCAAGCGCTGATCGACGAGTTCGCGCACGTGAGCGGCGACCACCAATGGATCCATGTCGATCCGGAGCGCGCGCGGCGCGAGTCGCCGCTCGGCACGACGATCGCGCACGGCTTTCTCACGCTCAGCCTGTTGTCGTCGATGACCGCCGAGGTCATCAGCATGCCGAGCGCGCGGCTCAGTCTGAACTACGGCTTCGATCGCCTGCGGTTCGTGTCGCCGGTTCCCGTCGGCTCCGAGATTCGCGGAACGTTCGCGGTCGAAGATGTGCGCCCGCTGGAGAACGGCGCGCAGATCACATGGCGCGCCGAAGTGGAGATCCGCGACGCACCGAAACCCGCGCTGGCAGCATTGTGGCTGACACGCGTAGTGTTCGCGTAGACCCACTCGCGCCCTACGGTCGTGCCAGGTACATGCGCTTGCGCGAGTAGTCGAACGTCACGTGAAAATGCCGCAGCACGCCCGAGCCAAGGAGCGGTACGCCCCCGCTCGTCCCCGACAGATCGCGTATGGTGAAGCCGCCGATTCGCGCCCACTCGACCGGGCCCGCGTACGCCTGAACGCTGCGTCCCAATCCGGACGTCGCGATACGCTGTTTGGGTGCCGTCGACGTGGCGATGACCGCGTCGTCGACCAAGTCTTCGGAACCGGAGTCGATCAGCAGCTGCCGCACCTGCGCGGCACGGCCGCGCACCTTGATCGTCACCGCGGCATGCGGAACGCGCTTTGTGATGGTCAGCGGTACGGCCGCCCCGCCGCCGGTGTAGCTGAACGTCTTCGGCTCGTACAGCGCGACGCGGTGCCGCGCGTAGTCGACGTCGACGACGTACCGGTAGAAGAGATCCGACCCGACGAGGCCGTCCTCGTGCAGCACGGTACCGACGGAGTTCAGCGCGATGCCGTATGCCTTCGGCGCGACCCAGCGCGCGCTGCCGAGCGCCAGCGAAACGTCCTTGAAGATCGCGAAGCGCACCTTGCCCGCACCGGCGCCGGTTCCGAGCCGCGAGCCGCTTGCGCGCATGTGGAACTCACGCGCGGTGCCGGAATCGAACACCGACGCGCTCGCGCCGCTGTCGAGCGAGAACACGCGCGGTGCGGAACCGCCGATGCGCACGCGCAGCGACACGAGCTTGCCGTTGTCGGTAAACGGGACCACAGCCACGGGCCGGGGCACGACGGGCGACGGCGCCAGCGCCATCGCGAGCACGGTGCAGGCAATCATGCGCGTCTCTCCGAAAAGCACGAATGTGAATGTGCGTTCACATCTTTCGAAGCCGGCGAAGAAACCCTCCCGGACCGGGGTCCGGCCCACGCACCAAGACCGCAGCGCGCGAACGCGCGCGGGTCTCCTGGCGGCCGCGCGCGACACGATCGTGCGGCACGGGTGGGAAGGCGCCACGATCGCCGCGGTCGCCGAGCGCGCCGGCGTCGCGGTCGGCAGCGTGTATCGCCGCTTCGCCGATAAAGACGCGCTTTTTGCCGAAGCGTACGAAGAGTTCTACGCCGCGTCGTACCAGCGAAGGTCGCTGCGGCTGGAGTCGGCGCGCGGCATGCGCAGCTTTCGCAGCGCGGCGCGCTTCGTCCTGAGCGACCTCGTCGCAAGGACGCGCGAGCATGCGCCGTTCCTGCGGCCGCACTGGAGCACCGGGTGGCCGCTGAACCCGGCGTTACGAAAAAGGATCGACACGGCGAACAGCGCCGGGTTCGAGCAGATCACCGATTTCCTGACCGCACGCGCCGGTCCGAACGGCCGTGCCGCCGTGCGCTTCGCCCTCCAGTGCGCGGCGCACGCGATCCGCGGCCGCTTCTTGTACGCCGCGGCCCAGCCGCTTGACGTCCCGCTGACCGACGACGAGTTCACGGAGCAGATCACCGAGATGGTCGCGGCTTTCGTTCGCTCGGCCACGCCGCGGAGCGCCCGGTAACGGCGCCGCCCCACACTCCGCACGAATGCGGAGGTCACCGCCGCGCGGCTGCGAATGCCCGGCGGATGCTCGTTCGACGCGCCCTCACGGCTGCGGCGCTCGTCGCGTGCCTCGTCCCCGGCTTGCCGGTTCGGACGAGCGCCGCCGACGTCGCAGCCGACCTCGCTCCCAGCTTCGCCGAACCGTCCGTGTCGCCGGATCATTCGGAGATCGCGTTCGTCTCCGGCGGCGACGTGTGGAGCGTTCCGTCGGCGGGCGGCACGGCGCGGCTGCTGGCGGCCACGGGCGGCGCGGCGCGGCGACCGCTGTTCTCACCCGACGGGAAGCGGCTCGCCTTCGTGTCGACGCAGCCGGGCGCGAGCGGGATCTACGTGCTGACGCTCGACGGCGGCACGTTGCGGCGCGTCACGCACGACGACGACGTATCCGACGTGAGCGCATGGTCGCACGACGGGCGCTTCGTGTACTTCTCGTCGTCGTCGCACAACATCGCGTACGACGGCGACGTGTACCGCGTCGCGGTGGACGGCGGCACGCCGATGCGACTCCTGCACGAAGACTACGTGATGCAGAGCGCGCCCGCGCCGTCACCCGACGGTGCGGCGATCGCGCTCGTGCGCAACGGCTTCGTCGACTGGGCGCGGCGCGGCCACAGCCACATCGACGAGAGCGAGATCGTCGTCGCGCATCCCGCGACGCGCCAGTTCGACACCGTCGTGTCCGGCGCGGCGAAAAATCTATGGCCGATGTGGGCGCCGGACGGGCGCACGCTGTATTTCGCCTCGGATCGCAGCGGCAGCGACGAGCTGTGGGCGCACGGCGCCGACGGCCGCTTGCGCCAGTTGACGTCGCTCAAAGGCGGGCGCGTGCTGTGGCCGACGATCTCGCGCGACGGCAAGCTGATCGCGTTCGAGCGCGCGATGAAGATCTGGACGTACGACGTCGACAGCGGCGCGACGCGCCAGCTGGCGATCGTGCCGCGCGGCCTTCCCGCCGTGCTCACCCAGCGCCACGTCACGCAGGCGAATCGCTTCACGTCGCTGGCGCTTTCGCCGGACGGCAAGAAGATCGCGTTCGTCGGTCGCGGCCGGGTGTTCGCTGCGAGCGCGACGGAGGGCGGTTCGGCGCAGCTCGTCACGACGCGCGACGACGCCGCGTACGACGATCCCGTGTGGGCGGCCGGCAGCCGGCGCATCGCCTACGTCGTCGACCGCGGCGCCGAGCAGTCGATCGCGACGTTCGATTTCCCCGACGGCCCGCAGCGCGTGCTCACGCCCGCCGGACACCACGACGACTACCCGCACTGGTCGCCCGACGGCAAGTCGCTCGCGTTCGTGCGCGACGGCCGCGAGCTGCACGTGATGAACGCCGCGACGCACGCCGACCGCGTCGTCGCGCACGGCGTCATGGACCGCCGGCCGTTCGGCGATCTCGGCGACATCGCGTTCTCACCGGCCGGCGACTGGATCGCGTACGCCGATCAGGACCGCGGCGGGTTCACCAATGTCTTCGTCGTGCGCACGAGCGGCGGCACGCCGCGCGCGATCACGTTCTTGCCCAACGGCAACGGCGGTCCGCTCGCGTGGGCGCCCGACGGCACGCGCTTGTTCTTCGTCACGTCGCAGCGCACCGAGGCCGGTACGATCGCGCAAATCGATCTGGTCCCGCGCACGCCGCGCTTCCGCGAGGACGCGTTCCGCAAGCTGTTCCCCGCCGACGAGCCCACGCGCCCCGAATTGCCGTCGCGCACGGTCCCGACGCCGCCGCCGAGCTCCTCGCCCAAGCCCCAAGGCGTCGCGTCGCCCGCACCGTCCGCCGCGCCGAAACAGACGGCGATCGACTTCGCCGACATCCGCGAGCGCGTCAGCTTCGTGCAGACCGGGCTCGACGTCAACCGCGTCGTCGTGACGCCGGACTCCAACACGCTCGTGGTCGTCGGAAGCGCGGCAGGCCAAGAGAACTTGTACGCGTTCTCGATCGACGAGACGTCGACCGACCCGCAAGTCGCGAAGCAGCTCACCAGCACCGCCGGCCACAAAGCCGACGTCGCCATCATGCCCGACGGCAAGAGCGCGATCTACCTCGACGCGGGGCGCGCGTTCGTCGCCGACCTCACGGGCAAGGGCGCGCGGCCGATCGCCCTTGCGGCGGAGTTCGACGTCGACTTCGCGCGCGACAAGCCCGTCGTGTTCGCGCAGGCGTGGTCGATGCTCGACCGCTGGTACGCCGACCCGTCGTTCCACGGCGCGAACTGGAACGCCGTGCGCCAGGAGTACGAACCGCACGCGCTCGCCGCGCGCACGCCGCAAGAGTTCTACCGCGTGATGTCGCTGATGATCGGCGAGCTGAACTCGTCGCACACCGGCATTCGCGCGCCGGCGGCCCCCGGTGTGCCGCGCTTCACCACGGGCCGGCTCGCCGTCGACTGGGACGTCGCGGAGTACGAGCGCAGCGGCAAGCTGCGCATCGCCGCGCTCGTGCCGCTCGGCCCCGCGGTCGTCGCGGGCCACATCACCGCCGGCGACGAGGTGCTTGCGGTGGAAGGACGCTCCGCCGACCGCACGACCGATCTCGACGAGCTGCTCGCGAACCGCATCGGCAAACGCACCGAATTGCGCATCGCACCGCACGGCGACGCGGCCGCGGCGCGCACGGTGATCGTGCAGCCGGTCGACCAGGCGACGGAAGAACAGCTGCGCTACCGCGCCTGGGTGGCGTCGCGGCGCGCGTACGTCGAGCGCATCAGCGGCGGGCGCCTCGGCTACGTGCACATCTACGACATGGGCCAAGACGCGCTCGCGAAGTTCTACGCCGACCTCGACGTGCAGAACCGCGCGAAGTCCGGCGTGATCGTCGACGTGCGCAACAACACGGGCGGGTTCGTCGACCCGTACTCCGTCGACGTGCTGACGCGCCACGAATACCTCACGTTCAAGTCGCGCTTCGGCTACGATTCGCCCGAGCGCACGTCGCTCGGCCAGCGCGCGCTCGACCGCCCGTCAGTGCTGGTGGTCAACGAGCACAGTCTCTCCGACGCGGAGAACTTCACCGAGGCCTATCGCCAGCTGCACGCGGGCACCGTCGTCGGCGTGCCGACCGCCGGCTGGATCATCTTCACCAGCAGCGCAGGTTTGGCGGACGGCGGCACCGTGCGGCTCCCGTCGACCCGCGTCATCGCGCACGACGGCGTCGACATGGAACTGCACCCGCGCCCAGTCGACATCCGCGTCGAGAACCCGCCCGGCGCGGCGGAACGCGGCGACGACCCCCAGCTCGACGCAGCGGTTCGCGAACTGCTGCGGCGCGCCGGAGGCCGTCGCTAAGGCGCGCGAATCGGCCGGATTCAGTACGCGAACAGCAATGCCGTCGACAGCGTGTTGCGTCGCGCGCCGTCACCGTCACGGCGGAGCGTGTCGAACACGGTGAGGCGCGCGTTGCGCGCGACACGATAACCGAAGCCGGCGATCAGCGCGCGCGCGAACGCAACGTCCTGCGTGCCCTCGTAGCGCGCGAGACCGAACAGCCGCGGCGTGAGGTCGTAGCGCAGCTGCGCAAACGCGCCGCTCGAGAACAGCGCGCCGCCGGCATTCGCGTGCGCGTCGAAGCCGTGCTGGTACACCGCGTCGAAACGCACTCGCCCGCGCGTGAGCTCGATGCCGTAGCCGGCGCGCCGGAAGCGGTCGTCGACGCCGTCGACGAGCCGCGTGCCGTCGTAGCGGTAGGCGCTCAGCACGACGTTGTCCAGCGCGTGCTGGACGTAGAGCTCGCGGTCGAGCCCGCGCGCCGGCAGCGCCGAGCCCGCTTCGCGACCGCGTACGGCCGCGACGCTCGCGCTGAGTCCGCGCGCTTCATCACCGACGGTCGCCGTCAGGCCCAGCTTGGGCTCGAAGAACGCGAAGGGGTTGTCGCCGGCGGTCTGGTCCCAGATCGCGTAGTGATCGCTGGTCTCGCGGAACGTCTCCGGATCGACCGGCAGGTTCAGCGTGAACTGGCCGCCGCGCACGGTCACGGGAATGCGCGCGCCGTCAGGCGTCGCGCGCCACGCCGCCCACGCATCGCGCGAGCGCCCGGGCACGCCGCCGTCCACGACGTACTGCTCGGCGAAGTACGATCCGCGTTTGCCGATCGAACCGGCGACGAGCACTTCCACCTCGTCGACCACGGCCTTCGGCAGCGCGCCGTTGCCGTCGCTCGCGTACGCGAGGTTGACCTTGACCGCGGCCGGGAACACGCCGCGCTGCGCCGTCCCGGGGAGCCGGTAGCCGAGGGCCCGGAACTCCTCGCCGAACTCCGTCAGCTGTGGCACCACCGTGTGGCAGGCCTCGCACGAAAGCCCGTACCGGTGCGCGAACACCGGGATCGCGGAGGCGGGCCGGGGCGCGATGAAGAGACCGAGCAGCAGCGAGCTGCCGGCGAGAGCAAGCCGACGCGACAAGTAGGAACTCCTAAGATTGAAGTTAGGAATCCCTAATTATCGCGAATGCAGTGAGAATCCTTGAGCGACGCGGAGGTTCCCCGCCGCGCTGCGAACCCGGCCGCGTGGTCACGCTGCGCTTCCTCGGCACCGGCGGCGCGCGCTGGGTGGTCGCCAAGCAGATCCGCTCCTCCGCGGGCTGGTGGCTGCAGACGGACGGCGCGAACATCCACGTCGATCCCGGCCCCGGCGCGCTCGTGCGCGCCCACGCGCAGGTTCCCACATGCGATCCGGCTTCGCTCGACGCGATCGTGCTGTCGCACAAGCACCTCGACCACTCCGGCGACGTGAACGCCATGATCGAAGCGATGTGCCAGGGCGGCTGGCGGCCGCGCGGCGCACTCTGCGCGCCGCGCGACGCGCTCGACGAGTCGATGCAGCCGGTGGTGCTGCCGTACGCGCGCCGCTTCGTGCCGCGCGAATGGATCGTCGAGGCGAACGGCGGGCCGTTCGCGGTGGGTGACGTGGAGCTGCGCGCGTCGCTGCGCCTGCAGCATCCCGTCGAGACGTACGGGCTGCATTTTCGCACGCCGTCGGCCACGGTGTCGTACGTTCCCTGCACGCGCTACTTCCAAGACATCGTCACCGACTACCGCGCGCACGCGCCGGACGTGCTGGTGATCAACGTGCTGCGCTACCGCGACGCGATGGACGTGGATCATCTCACGTTCGACGACGGGCGCGCGCTCATCGAAGGCATCCGCCCCGGCGCGGCGATCATGTCGCACTTCAGCACGCGGATGCTGGAACGCGATCCCAAACGGCTCGCGTACGAGCTCGAAGACGCCACCGGCGTGAAGACGTTCGCCGCGTACGACGGCTGGAGCTACGACGTCGCGTGACGCTCGAGATCGAAAGCGGCAAACCGGGCCAAACCAACGATTTCTGGAAAGCGCACGACCGCGACGCGCGCAGCGAGCTGTGGAACTTTCGCGTCGTCTGGCACGAACAGGCGCACGACCTGCTCGCGCGCGACGAACGCGGTGAGATCGCCGGCGCGCTGCGGCTGCGCATCGCGGCGTCGCTCGGTCACGTCGACGCGCTCTACGTCGTGCCCGCGCGCCGGCGGCAGGGCGCGGGCCGGCTGCTCCTCGCGCGCGCGGAAGACGTGTCGAACTATTACAACTGCCACAAGATGACTGCGCCGGTACTGCATAACGGCGAAGCGCAGAAGTTCTTCCTCGCCTGCGGCTACGTGATCGAGGCCGTCATCCCGCAGCACACGTTCAAGCTGGACGTCGCGCTGCTGCGCAAGTTTCTGCTGTAGCTAGAAGCGCAGGCGCGGTGGGCGCGGGATGCCGGGCCGCGGTGCGTCGGCGGGGCGCGGCGCTGCGCCGGCGTTGCGGCCGCGCCGGCGCGCCGCGAACACGTCGTGCACGGCGCGCCACTGCGGACCGGCCGCCGCGCGCCGGCTCTGCAGCGTGCCGTCGTACAGAAACACGTTGCCGCGGCCGCTGATGGCGTTGACGAGCGGGCCGCCGCCGCCCACCGTCGCGGTCGCTTCACCGTCGCCGCGCTGGTCGACCGTGGTGCCGCCGCGCCGGTCGAACAGCGTGTACACGTGCCCGTCCTGCGAGCGCCCGGTGACGCTCGCGCCGCCGTTCACGCCCAGCGCGATGTTGCCGTTCTGCGACTCGAAGCGCGCGAGCCCCGGGTCGAAGCTGCCGCCGTCGTAGACGATCGAGCCATGGACGCTGCTCGCCTCGATCTGCTTGGCGCGGCAGTGCTCGAACACGTCGTGCGCGCCGATGCCGCGCACGCGGATGCGGTCGAACGCCGAGTCGGCGGCGTAAAACGTGCCGTAGTTCATCTGCACGAACGCCGTCGTGGTCGCGCCGGTCAGCTGCACGTGCCCCTGGCCTTGCACGACGAACAAGTTCGCGCCGCGATAGCCTTCGATCGTCGTCTGGCCGCCGCCGACGCGCAGCGAGAGCAAACCGGTCGACGCGGGCACGGTGACCACGAGGTGCGAACCGTCGGGCGCGTCGACGACCACGACGTCGTGCGCGCCGGGCCGGAATCCGGCGTACGGAAACTCCTCGGGCGCGAGCGCGCCGGCGCTCACCTGGCCGTCGCGGTCGCGGGTCGCGAACATCATCGCCGGGATCTGGCGCGACAGCGGGAACCGGGGCGTGCCGAACGGCACGCTGTGGCGTTCCGCTTGCGGCGCGGCATCGTCGGCGAAGTCGAGCTGGACGTTCGGGCGCTCCCACACGCGCACGGTGACGTCGTTGCCCTTGCCGCGCACGATCACGTTCACGACGGCTTGGTCGCCTACGTCGTACGACGTCGTCCCCGCCACCGCCGGTGCGGCGGGCGCCGCGAAACACAGCAGGAGCGCCCCCAGCCCCGCGGCGATCCACCGCAAGGCTCGGGCCCGGGACTCGTCCACGGCCCCATCGTACCGCCCCGGCGCACGCTCGGTCATGAACCGCCGGTGAAGGATTCCGGCTCGGCCGGCAGGCGGACGCGGAAGAGGGAGCCGCCCTCGGGCCGGGCCTCCGCGGACACGGTGCCGCCGTGGACGCGGGCGATGCTGCGCACGATCGCGAGGCCCAGCCCGGTCCCTTCGACGGTCCGCGCGTGGGACGGGTCGCCCCGAAAGAAGCGGTCGAACAGCCGGTCGGCCGCGCCCGCGATCCCGGGGCCGGTGTCGGCGACCTCGATCACGGCGTCGCCGCCGTCGGTGCGGACGTCCACGTCGACCCGGCCTTCGTTGGTGAACTTGAGCGCGTTCTCGACCAGATTGCTCACGATCTGGCGCAGCAGCCCGGCGTCGCCGACGACGATCGTGCTCGCGTTCGGCGGGTGGTGGGCCGCCAGCGCGAGGCCTTCGGCGGCGGCGCGCTCCTGCGCGTGCGCGACCACGTCGTCCACCAGCCGTTCGATGACGACGGGCTCTTTGGGGATCGCGTCGCCCGCCTCGGCCTTGGACAGCGTCAGCATCCCGGACACCATCCCGGCGAGCCGCCCGCTCTCCTCCGCGATCGCCTCGAGCGACGTGCGCGTGATCTCCGGATCGCGGTCGCCCCAGCGCTGCAGCATCTGCGCGTTCGCGTTGATGACGGTGAGTGGCGTGCGCAATTCGTGCGAGGCGTCGCTGATGAACTGGCGCTCGCGCGCGAACGCCGACTGCAAGCGGTCGAGCATCGCGTCGAACGCGCTCGCGAGCTTGCCCACCTCGTCACGCCGTTTCCAGCGCAGCCGCCGGTCGAGGCGTTCGGAACCGATCTCCGCGACGGTGCGCGTCAGGCGCTCGATGGGATCGATCGCCGACGCCGCGATGAAGTACGACGCGACGACGATGACGATCATCGCGGCGATCGTCACCAGCAGCAAGATCGTGCGCGCGCGCGCGATGAGCTGCGCCACGATGTCGAGCCGCTCCGCGACGTGCGCGACCGCGATCGGCCGCCCGTCGGCGTCGAGCAGCACGCGGTTGAGCACGAGCATCGTCCCGGGCCGCTCGCCGCCCACGGGCAGCTCCTCGTACGCGCGGTCGGTGCCACGCGGCGGCGCGAACGGCGGAAACGCCAGCCCGCCGAGGTTCGTGCTCTTGCCGAGAATCTGACCGCCGGTGTTGTCGATCTGGATGTACTGGTTCGCCGCGGCGAAATGATCGAGCGTCACGCGGTCGGAGAGCACGAGCGGCGGCGACCCGGAGCCTTCGAGGCCGAAGTTCATCGCCTCCGAAGCCGCGACTGCGTTGCGCTCGAGGTGGTCCCCGGTCTCCGCCAAGTTCAGCTTGGTCTGATCGATGAGCTCGGACTTGAGCGCGAAGTCGATCGCGAACGCGCCGAGCGCGAGCACGAGGACGATGAGCGCGGCATAGACGGCCGCGATGCGCGTGCGAAGCGAGCTCACGGTGAGCGCCGCGCCGAAGGGCCCAAGCTCAGTCTTTCAGGGCGTAACCGACACCGCGAACGGTCTGCACGAGCTTGTCCGGAAACGGATCGTCGATCTTGCCGCGCAGGTAGCGGATGTAGACGTCGATCAAATTGCTGTCGCCCAGGAAGTCGCTGCCCCACACGCCGTTGAACAGCTCGTCGCGCGAATGCACCTTGTTGCGGTGCAGCAGCAGATACTCCAGCAGCGCGTACTCTTTGGCGGTCAGGTGGATCGCCTGTCCCGCGCGCGTCACCTCGTGACGGTCGCGGTCCATCACGAGATCCTTGACGGTGAGCACGTTGGCTTGCGGATCGCGGTCGCGCAGCCGCGCGCGGATTCGGGCGAGCAGCTCTTCGATCGAGAACGGTTTGACGACGTAGTCGTCGGCGCCGCGGTCGAGCCCCGCGACGCGGTCGGGGATGCGGTCTTTCGCGGTGAGCATGATGATGGGCACGCGCGACTTCGCGCGCACGCGCGCCGCGACTTCCATGCCGTCCAGCTTCGGCAGCATCAAATCGAGGACCACGAGGTCGGGTTCCTTCAGCGCTTTTTCCAGCCCGGAAAGCCCGTCCGCGGCCGTGTCCACTTCGTAGCCCTCGTGCTCGAGCTCCAGCTTGAGGACGCGCGTGATCTGCGTGTCGTCCTCGACCAGCAGGATCTTGTATTTGCGGTGCTCGTCTGCGGCCGGGGTCGCGGCGTTCACCGCGCCTCGATGCGAACGCGGGAGGCGGAAGAGGTCGGGAAGCTGAGCTGCGAGATCCACCACGCGGCCGAGGCCCCCACGGCGAGCCAGAGCAGGGTGGAATCCGAGGTGAGGCCGGACCGCTCGAGCGCCTGCGTGGTGAAGTACGTCAGCTGCTCGGCGGCGTGCGGCGTGGCGGCGACCAGCCAGCAGAGCCAGGCCGCCAGGGCGACGAGCGTCCCGATCAGCCAGACCTCCCAGTTGCGCACCAGCGGCTCGGCCCGGTAGACCGTGGCGGCCATGACGCGCGCGTGGAAGCCGGCCGGTGGTTCGGCCAGCGGGAGCGCCGCGATCGCGCGGTCGAGGTCGTCGTCGTCGTCGAAACGGTTCATGTGCTCAAGGCCTTCCTGAGCTGTTCTTTCGCCCGAAAGAGGTGTGTTTTCACCGTTCCCAGCGGAAGGTTTAACACGGTTGCAATCTCCTCGTACTGCTTCCCTTGCAGATGGTACAGCGTGATGACCGCGCGGTACTTCTCGGGAAGCTCGTCGATCGCGGCGTGGAGCCGCCGCGCGTCGTCGTTGCGCTCCGCGAGGGCTGCGGGGCCGGCCGACGGGTCGGCGCGGTCCGGGAGCTCGTCGTGGGAGAGCCGTTTGCGCTTGGCGAGCCGGTCGCAGCAGGCGCGGTAGCAGATGGTGAAGATCCAGGTCGAGAACTTGGCGCCCGGGCGAAAGGTGGCCAGCGCCCGGTACGCCTTCAGGAACGCCTCCTGGGCGGCGTCCTCGGCTTCGGTCGCGTCGTGCAGCGTCCGAACCGCCAGGTGGTACACCGCGCGCTGGTAGCGCGTGACGAGCTCGCCGAAGGCCTCCGTGCGGCCCGCGAGGGTAGCCGAGATCAGCGCCTGGTCGTCGTCGACCGGCGCCGCTAGCGGAGGTTCCACCGCGAGGGCGAGTCCCATCGTGCCCCCATGTACGCCGGAGCGGTCGCGCGGTTTCGGCCGCGGTTCCGGGGAACGCGCCGGGACGTCGCCTGAAACACCTCGGCCGGCGGGTCGTACATGGGGCATGGTTTCCCGCACGACCCTCGTCGGCGCCTTGGTGGTCGCCGAGCTCGCCATCATCGGGATGGCCGCGCAAGCGATCGCCGGTGACGGCCCGCTCCCGGCGGGGCCGTTCGCGTTCGACCGTTCGGCAGGGTGGACTCATCAGGGGATGAGCGACGTCGCCGACAAGAGCTTCGTCACGGGACCCCTCCCGCACGTGGTCGTCGACGTCAACGACGTGCACGTCATCGTGCAGGCCGCCTCCACCCTCAGCGTCCGCGTGGTCTCGCGAACGCACAAGCACGGCTGGGTATCGGGCGATCTGCCGCCGGTCGTCGCCGTCCAAACGCCGGACGGCGTTCGGGTCAGCGCGCGTCCCGGCGGCGACCACCTCGTGCTCGGATTTCTCGAGCGCGAGGTGCAGATCACCGTTCCGCCGACCGCGCGCGTCGACGTCGCCAGCGCAGAGCGGGTCGATGCGTCGGGTCTGCGTTCGAAGCTCGTCGCGCACATCGTCGAAGGCCCGATCTACGTGCGCGACCATCGCGGCGACGTCGACGTCAGCTGCGCGGAGGGGCGCATCGTGCTCACCGACGTGCAGGGGACGGACATCGCCGCGAACACGCGCGACGGACGGCTGCTGTTCACGCGCGTCGGAGCGGACCGCATCGACGCCGTGACCAACAGCGGCCGCATCGCGGCGGTCGATCTTCGGGCGCTGGACGGCGCGCTGCTGACGCACGACGGCCGCGTCAGCGTTTCGTTCACCGGCGATTCCGACGCCATCGTCAACGTGCGCACCGGGCACGGCAAGATCCATACCGCCGGTTTGTCGACCGTCGACGGCACGGATCGTCAAAGCACCGTGCGACTGGGGTCCGGTCGCGGCCGCTTCGAGGTGTCCAGCGCCGACGATTCCATCACCCTTACTCAGGGAGCGAGCGTTTAACCAATGAATTCCGATGCCATGGCCGCGATCTTCGTACCGATCTGCTTGTTCGGACTGCCGGTCGCCGCGTTCATCGTGTCTCGTTATCTGCGGCACCAGGAGCGCATGGAGATGCTGCGGCGCGGCATCGTGCCGCCGCCCGACATGAGCGGGCGCGCGTACCGCGAGTGGCGCCGCTCCGGCGGAACGTGGCCGCCGCCGGGGAGCCAGCAGGCACCTTTCGTGCAAACGCCGTTCCCGCAAGCCGCGCCGGTCTGGACCGCCCCCGAAGACGATCCCCAGCGAGCGCTCATGAAGGGCACCCGGCTGGCCTTGATCGGCTTCGGCCTGACGGTCGCGTTCGGCATCGCGTTCGGGGGCTACCGCGGCAACCCCGTGATCCTCGGTGGTCTGATCCCGATGTTCGTCGGGATCGCGCAGATCATCATCGCCGTGCTTTCGGGCGCGCAGCTGCCGGGCGCGCCGGGTCGCACGACGTTCATTCCGCCGCCCTACCCGCCGCCGGGACCCGCCGCACCCCCGCCGCAACCTCCGCCCGGCTACGGCGCCGCGCCGCCGCCGACGCCGCCCCCGTGGGCCCAGCGACCGCCGTTCGAGGAGCTCTCCAAGCCGGTCCAACCGCCGGACCTGCGTTAGCTCGGACCGCCGGCCGGACACGACAAAGGGACGGGTCGCCTGAGCGATCCGTCCCTTTTGATGTGGCCTAGACTTCCGTTCGCGTGCGGACCGTCAGCGGCAGGTGACGATCGCCATGGCCCAGCCGGCTGCGGTTCGCGTGCGGACGAGATAGCCGTGGTCGGTGCGGTCGTAGACGTGGTAGCCCGCTCGAAGCGCGTCGGCTAGCGTCTTGAAGACCATGATACCGGGCATCTCGTTCTCCTTCCCGGCGCCGTTGCACGGCGTCGTGTATCCCTAACGTTCGGCAAGCTCGCGAAGTTCTTCCACTCCTTTGAGCGAAGCATTACGAAAGGATGAGTCCTCCGAAGTTAGTCGTCGCCCTCGACGTACACGATCCTGCACGCGCCGTCCGCCTAGTCGAAAACCTTACCGCGCTCGGCGTGCTGTTCAAGGTCGGCTACGAGGCGTTCTACGGCTACGGCGACACGATTCGCGCAGCGCTCGCCGCCCACGGAGCCGGCTACGCGCTCGATCTGAAGCTGCACGATATCCCGAACACGGTCGAAGCCGCGATCCGCGCCGTCGTTCGGCCGGGCGTGCGGCTGATGACGGTGCACGCGCTCGGCGGCGCGCAGATGCTCGATGCGGCGGTGAACGCCGCGAGCGAACGCGCCGCGGAGCTGGCGATGCCGGCGCCCGAGATCTTCGCGGTGACGGTCTTGACCAGCATCGCGCCGGAGGATCTCGGCGAGCTGGGGCTCACCGGCGGGCCGGGCGAAAACGCGATGCGGCTGGCTGCGCTCGCGCGCGACGCGCGCTGCGCCGGCGTGGTGTGCAGCGTGCGCGAGGTGCCCGACCTCAAAGCATATTTCGGCACGGAGTTTCGCACGTTCTGCCCGGGGATTCGTCCGGCGGGAAGCGCGCACGGCGATCAGCGCCGCGCCGCGACACCGCGCGACGCGCGCGAAGCCGGCGCCGACTACGTCGTGGTCGGACGGCCGGTCGTGGACGACGCCGATCCGGTCGGCGCCGCCCGCGCGATCCTCGCGGAGCTCAGCGGGTGAGCTCGGCGACCGCGAGCGATCTGCTGCGCGAGCTCGAAGCGCGCGGCGCGATCCTGAGCGGGCACTTCCGGTTGTCGTCGGGCCGCCACTCGAATCGCTTCGTGCAGAAGTTTCGCATCCTCGAAGACCCGCCGCTGGTCGAGCGCGTCGCCCGCGCGCTGGCGTCGCACGCGCGCCCGCTCGCGCCGACGGTCGTCGTGAGCGCGGCGGTCGGCGGCATCGTGCTCGGCTACGAGACCGCGCGCCAACTCGGGACGCTGGGCATCTTCGTCGAGAAAGAGCACGGCGCGCCGGCGCTGCGCCGCGGCTTCGCGCTGGGCCCGC
>Ga0066662_10000108_pt1 | contig 32871 bp, 30 predicted proteins | sample GraSoiAngelo_111_FD_133939 | JGI IMG/M metagenome (GOLD analysis project Ga0066662, IMG submission 133939) | Grasslands soil microbial communities from the Angelo Coastal Reserve, California, USA - 14_0903_12_40cm | ecosystem: Environmental > Terrestrial > Soil > Grasslands | place: USA...
ATTGCAACGACTTCTGCATGACCGAAAAAGCATTTTTGGTGAAAGCTGCCGGCACTTCGTAGCTTTCCGTTACTACTCCTGCTGCTCCCGGAAACTGCCGATTGAAGTTGACCGGTCGGCTGCTTTTGGCCGCGTCGTCCAGCATTGCCCTGTAGATAGCTTCGATTTTGAAGTTATTCACATAGTCCTGCGCCCTTTTCACCGCTGTTATGTCAACCGTTGAGGCAACCGGATCGCCATTGACAAGCTCCGACGCATAAAATGCAAACTGCTTCTGCATTAAGTCCAGTTTTTCGCCTTCAGCATTCCTGCATACCGGGCAGCGGTCCAGCAATACCTGAACCAGTGCATCCCAATTTGCATGTTCGTGGTTCCGGGTGGTAATCAGGTAGGCCTTGAGGGGCAAATACATTTGCTGGAAATCATCAGAGGTGGTGGTGGAAGGCGGCTGGCTCAGGATCGAAGCCATCCTCTCCTGGGTTGAAGCCAGCAGCAAACGATGAAAATTTTGAAAATAGATGCTGCGAGCTGCCGGATAGATCCGGTCGCCTGAATACAAGCCAAACCTGTAGCTAAGGGGCGCGCCCTCGGCGCTGTAGCGGGTTAATCTTTCCAGCGAAGTTCGCAATTGGTCCAGATCACGTAGTTGTTCGAGTTGCGGTACGTCTGCTGGAGCGGAATATGCCGCAAGTCGTGCCGCTGGCTGGTGTATCTCATTCTGCAGCGTCCGGTTGTTGAGAAACGAAACCACAAATGCGATAACAAAGAAAGCGCACACCGTAGTTGCAAGGGCCAGGAGAACTCGCCGCAAACCGTCTACTTTGGTGCTCCGGTTGCTGCTGGAAAATGCTGTCCGGTCGCGCAGCACAATATCGGTGAACAGGTGAGGTAGAAATGTCCACTCCGGGACTTTGCGCGACTGGATGCTCCTGACAGGAGCGGGCTGTGCCGCCTCCATTTCGGCATAATTGAACATGCGGGTGGCCCTTGATTCGGCGACTGCTCCGCTCTTTGCGCCTGCGGCCATGGATACAGCCTGGTTGATGATTACCGCCCGCACTCCTGAAAAATAAAATCCGCGCAGAAATGGATTGCTGCTGAGTTGCGTAGGCCGGGTCAACTCCACCAGAAACTGGACGACCTGATCGCGAAACTTTCTGAATTCACGCGGGAACTCATAGATACTCGCGACCTTTTCCTCTGCTCTTTCGCGCGGTAAATACTCCAGCCGTTTCTCAGCTAATGAGTAGACAATCTGGTCAAAAGCAGAAACCAGCCTTTTGCTCTGCTCCTCCGCGAATACGCCCTGAGTGTTCATGCGCAGCAAGGTCGTACCCAGCACCTGGGCGGACTCCTGCGAGGTCAGGTTCCCTACGTATTCGGCAAAGTGTGCAACGCGGTCCAGCTTGGTGAAGAGAACATAAACGGGGAAAGGCGCTCCCAGTGACTGGACCATCTCTTTCAACCGGCTTGACAGTTTCTGCCCGGAAATCTGTGCTGCCCCGAAGCGTTCGCAATCAAAACAAACCAGGGCCGCCCTGGGGGCTTGCTCTCCTTTGCGCACCGCTGCCGAAAATCGGGGTGGAAGGGTCTGCCGCAGCAGATGCATCCAGGCGTGTGAGTCGGTGGCCAGTTTGCCGCCTGCTTCGATGAATATGGTTTCTTTGGCAAACCACACGTTGATAGTCGCCGTAGGCACGACATCGGAATCGTGGAATACATGTCCGGCGAGTAACTCGGGCTCCAGACCGGAATGCAGGATGGTTGAAGTCTTTGCTGAATTTGATTCTCCAAGGATGAACACCACCGGCAATGAGCCGATGCTTCCTCGCTTCGAATACATCAGCTTCTGCCCTGCCTGCCGCAGCAGCACCGTAATCTGCTCAGTGATGGCAGCCGACTTGTCCAACTTGGCGCGGCCTGTGGTTACGCGCCGATGGAACCAGATAAAAACCCCGGCCCCAACCAGTCCAACCAAGGCAAGGCTGCCACGCAAGATCCATAAGCTGGCGCCATGAAGCTGCAGCAGCGTGCCGGTAAACCATGCCAGCACCATATAGACGGCAAGGACGAGTGCGACGATGAGATATACATTCATGACAACCTACCAATCAATTCAAGTGGACGATCGGGGAATCCAGCACGTTCTCAGTATCAGTAGAATCTGACGTGCCTTGTTGCCTTCCCGTTCCCTTGCGCCTTTTGCGGTTAAATCGGGAAAGCTTAACGGTTCGCCAGTGTGCCAAGCCCTGATGCTCCACCAATCAGCAGGACCTTGCACCCGACAAAAACAATGATTCCGATCAGTGCTGCGGCAACGCAGGCAAGGCTCAGCCGCCGGAACCATGGATCAACTGCCTTTGGTTGTGGAGGATCGAGCGGTAGCATGGCCTGTGGGGAAAGTAAGGCATTTGTGCCTCGGCAGCGCGTAATCTTCTCCCTCATAGCCTGAAAAATCCCATTCAATTCCCCGGCTCCTGAAGCGCCATACCTGCCACGGTATCCAAGCAGAAGGCACAAGTAGAAAACTTCGAGCACGTCTGCTGCTTCAGCCGCATCCCTGCGCCCCAGCAGATGCTGAACACAGTCAAAAAATTCTTCTCCCGCCAGATGCTTGTGAGAAAGCTCATGCTGAAGGGGCTGCCCTGACCACTTCGCAAACACAGGGTTCTTGGACTGCAATATGGTTTCATCCAGGAAAGCGACAACCGCGTAGGCTGCGACCCGCACGTCTTCCGGGGAATAGCCGCGCGCATTGCCTTCATTCATCGCCCTGCCCAGCCCTTCACGTATCTGGGTTCGGAAGGCGTCCTCGCTGGAGACATTCTGCCGGTTGAATCGCAGCCGGACGGTCGCCGTGAACAGCTCCTGAAAAGCCATGGCCAAATTGGCACGCCGGTAAGTCATATCGTTTGCAGTTCCAGGCATAAGCACCTCAACTTTCCAGTACCACTCGTAATTCGACCGCCGCATCAGGCAATTCGTTGGGGATGTATATTCCGACTCGCCGCGTATCACAAATATGGTCCCAACACGGCCCGGATTTGCTGATGGAGAAGTACTGCAAGTCCACCCTGGGTGAAATCGCCGAAGGCGGCACCGGAAGGTGAACAAGAGTCAGGCCCGGCATAGCGCGCCTGACCAGCTCACTTACGAAAAGTCCGGAACACACTTTTACCAGGTAAGGGGCTTTCGTCAGTACCTCGGCTTCTCCCGTTGAAGATCCGATTCCGATGATCCAGCGCGAGCGTCCGAAACACCTCTGGTCCGTAACGTCGCCGAAATAGAAGTTTGGAGGAGTGGGCTGAATTGTGATGTTAACGGTATTGCTGGGGACCAGTATCTCCAGGTGCTCGCGGATATGTTGCCCCAACGCCCCAAAACAGTATTCGAGGTTCCGGTGATCATATAAAGGCAAAGTATTCGGATCTGATTCCAGATTGAATGTGCACAACGCACCTGCAACACGCGATAACTCCCGGAACAGTTCTTCCGGATGGCCGCGTTTGGATGCGTGAAGGTGCTTCAGCACCGCCAAGGCGTCATTAATCGCATGCAGGAACCAGAAATTAGATATCTCGAGCTGGCTCAGCCCGGCTTGAAACCCTCCGGACTTCCTCGGCAACATGAGCGCTTTTCTTTTTTCTTCAAAAATTTCAATGAATTGACCGAGAAAGTCCATCAGCCGACGGCTGGCCGTCAATTTAGTGCATGGCGGCACAAATGCCGGGTCATACATGAATCCACCGGCCCCATTCCGCCGTATACGGGCAAGCGGGATGGTCAGCAGATCATCACCGATCTCGTCTTGTGTGATGATCTGGATATTTTTTTCACAAAGCTTTACCGGCTTTCCATCAGCTCCGGTGTTCAAGTCGCGGATGTGCCGCTCGCTGGCGCGGTAGCGGCTGTTTTCTGGATTTCCATTCAAAGCACAGTTCTGTTGCCGTTCCTGCCATCTGGGTACCGCAAGCGCAACCATAAGGCTCTCTGCCGAAGGTAGAAACACATCCCTGATGTTCCTTTCTGCGGGAAGCGGGTCGCAACCGGCAGTTGAATCAAACACCAGGCCATCTTCAAAAATGCCATGAGCGCTGATCAATGAAACCCGGCCATTTTCGATTGCCGAGCCATCCAGTTCGTAGCTGCTGAGGCCCCACGGTTCAAACCATGTTTGCTCGATAGCAAAACGAACTGAATCCTCAAAGTACCTGTTTTGGATTTGGAAATGCTGCGGGCCAAGGTACATCCCTTCAGACCAAACCACTCGTGACAGAAATTTCATAGGTTCGTGTCCTGACCTTCCCTAAACCTTGGCCAGATGAGCACGCCTGTTCCGCTTGACCTCGGAATAACTTCTCTTCTGGTCATGCTCATTTTCAAGGGATATACTTACCGTTTTCGTTTTTACTAGACGAGGGTTCCGGCAAGGCAGTTTAGGCTGTGTATCGTATGCAGGAACTACTTTACTGTCAAGAATGAACGGAGTAATCTATTGCTACCCTGGCATCTGCTAAAAGATCTTTGGTATCTTTCCTGAGCATTTTGCGCCTATCCCAGTGATGGCTGCATCGCGCTCAAACTATACGGGTGGAAAAAGCAGGTATATAGTGTCGGCCGATGACAAGTACGATGACCTAGAGAATCCTCTGGATAAGCCATCGCAATCTTCCTCTGCTGCTCCCGGACAGTTCACCCGTCTGTTTTTCGGCGCCGGTGCGTCCTCACCCGCCGCTCAAGTTGTGCCAGACAGCTCGCAAGTGTATGACGGCACTCAGGTTCTGCCTTCTGAAGATAGTTTACACAGTGATCTGTGGAAGCCCTTTTCGCCGCAACCTTCATCACTGAATCCGGATAGTACAGTCGAAAAATCAGAGCCAGGTTTATTCACTAAGTTGTTTAAGCCTGATGGTTTAGGAATCGGGTCCGAAGATACTCCCCAGACCCCTCTGCACTCTTCTACTGCCCCCCTGCCTCAACCACCTTCCCCGCAGGAGCGAGACCCGTTTTGCAACCGATCAGGGGATAGTTTTGAATTCCCATTAAGTTCCGGGACAATACCTTCATCATCAGCGCAATCCAGCAATTCACTTCAACCGCCTGGGCTTACTGCAATCCTGAGCACGGTGTCTTCTGGACAGGGCCCATCTCCATTCAGCGTTACCTCCACCGGACAAAATTTCAATTACGGTGTTCGCCCCGACACAAGGGAGCCAACTGCACCATCTTCGCCGTCAGGAGGGAATTCCCAGGCCACAAAGCTTTTCTCTTCACGAGATACGGCCGGTGAAACCTCGCCTTTTCCAGCGGGACCGAGTGAATTCACTAAAATTGTGAATAGTCCTGTCCGGAGGCCAGCTCAGGAAGAGGCAAGTCCAGCATCTGGCAACAATAATCACGGGTTGAACGCACCGGCGGTAGCGCCACAGATGCCCTCCTGGCCTGTGGCGGCGCCAGCCCCTGTAGCTTTTCCTCCTGCACCATCGCTCCCCGGCCAGTTTTCTCCGCCCGTGGCGAACCCATGGCCTCTGGCTATGCCGGCAACACCACCAGCGCCTGTAGTTGCGCCTCCGGCACCGCCTCAGATTTCACCTGAACTGCCACAGCCTTCTGGTTCTGTGTGGACCACCTATTTCCCGCTAATTCTTTTTTTCAACCTTCTATTTTTTCTTATTGTAGTGCTGATTTTAATTTTTGCTTTTAGAAAATAGACTTCTCCATCAACGCGAGAATGGCAAAAAAGGTACTGCCCTATAGGTAGGCTGCTCTAAGTAACTCCTCTATTTTGCTTCCTTTGCGTCTTTAGCGCCCTTCGCGGTTAATCAGGAATGTTTAAGGTCAGCGGGTAGTACCACTATCAGCTCGAGCTGCGGGTTGGGCATCTCTGCCGGAGCATATACTCCAAAGTCTCTGGCGCGCTGTACCCCTTCCCATACCTTCCCGGTCAATTCCAGGCTGAAGTATTTGTATTTTAGTTTCACCGGTATATCAGGTGGAGGACTGGCAGAATAGGTCAGCCTTAGCCCCGGAAGTGCGCGCCGGATCATCTCCTCCACGTGTGAAGCAGCTCCTGCCTTAACCAGCGACGGAACTCGTGCAACCAGTTCCGCATCCCCGATATCGGCGCTGATTGCCAGGAAGAATTTGCAGTTATGTAATAGCCGTTCGTCTTCAATCGTGGCAGAGTAAACCGATGGTCTGGCAAGCTTTAGAGGTATGGCAACGTAGTTTGCCGGGACCACGGTTTCCAGCAGAAACTTGATTTTCCTTTCCAACTCCAGAAAGCACTTACCCAGATCATCATGCTTGTATTCCGGGAGATCGCGGGGAGAGACGGTAGACGAAAATGTAGTCAATGTCCCGGCAAGTGACAGCATTGCGCTGAATAACTGCTCCGGATGAACCACGCGCCGGTGAAACAAATGGCGGAACAACGGCAGGTGGTAGTTAACGGTGTAAAGCAGCCAAAATCGGGCGATATCCGATGCAGTAAACTCCGCTAAGCTCTGATTTTTCTGGCGCCTGGTGGCTGCCAGTAACGAGCTTTTGGCGCTCAGCATCTCCAGCAATGAACGAGCTATTCCCCGCAGGACGTTATTGCCGTGGACGTCAATCAGCGGTGGAACAAATCCCGAAATCAGGCTATAGACTCCCGCAGAATCCCTTTGCACTTCAGCTACTTTGAGAATTGTGCTTCCTGCCTGGTTTTCTTCACCCACCAGCAGCTTAAAGTTCTTGCGGGCCATCTGGACTGGTTTAGTGCTGGAACCTGAATTTTCATCCGGCACTGTACGTATGGTGGTCACAAAGCGCGTGGTTGTCCCGGCTTCAGCCCCTATATTCATGCCATTTTCCCGGTGTGCCGGAACGCTCAAGTAGATGGCAACAGAGTCACGGCCTTCGCTAAAAGCCTCTTTGATGGTGCGCGAGGGGACAGGATCGTCCGCTTCGGGTATGTCGAAGAGCAAGCCATCCGGCAATATGCCGCGCGCCTCTACAACGCAAAACTCCCCATTCCTCAGCTTCTCCCGATCGATCTCCAGCTTCGCAAAGCCCCAAAGGTATTCCGTAACTGCATCCATCTGAAAATGCAGCAGATTTTCTATATACCGGTCTTGGATTTGCAGGTGTTGGGGGGCCAGGAAGGTCCCTTTCGCCCAGTAAACAGGTTGTAAATGTCGCATGAATCCTCCCTGATTCAGGGAAACGCTTGCCGAGTATATCTTTGTTCCGCCATCATTCCAAGATCATTTGATTACCAAAATATCAGCCATCACATAGTCGCTGTGATGATCCATCGTCAGGAGCTGCCAAAAGGCATGCAGCTATCTTATGGTTGCCGTTTGTTAATCTGTTTCTTAATTTATTAATTATCTCTAATTCAAATTTAATGTGCGATAGATATCCCAGAAATGTTGTAACGCTTCTTTCTCATAGTTCACTATATATATGCACACACAACTTTGGCATAGCTATAAAAAATTCAATTGACTCGGGACAAAGCTGGTGTTAACGTCGTGCGCGCATTCGGGCCCCTCATCTATCCAAGGTTCACAAAAATTATCCTGCTTGTCGCAGCTTTTTTGCGGACCAACTACTCGCTTTCAAATAAACAGCTTCTGGAGCGGTTCTCCCACTGCTTCAGAGCGGAGCATTTACTATGGCCAGAGAATCGGTGCAACAGAAGCTCGCGAAAGTTCGCGCTCCGCGAGTTCATATTACCTACGATGTTGAAATTGGCGGCGCAGTTGAAATCAAGGAGCTTCCTTTCGTTATGGGAGTTCTGGGAGATTTCACTGGACAGCCGGTGGAAGCTTTACCGCGCCTGGCGGAACGGAAGTTTGTCGAAGTCACTCCGGACAACTTCGATGAAGTTCTGGAAAAGATGAATCCGCATCTCTCCTTCTCTGTTCCTAACAGGTTGAGTGATTCTGCAGATGCAGGGCAACTGAAGGTAAATCTAAACTTTAAGCAACTAGCTGATTTCGATCCAGAACAAGTTGCCAGGCAGGTGCAGCCTCTGAAGGAACTACTGGATCTTCGCACCAAGCTTTCAGACCTGCGCGGCAGTCTGCAGGGAAACGCCAGGCTTGATGACCTGTTGCACGAAATCGTAACCAGCACCGAAAAGCGGAACCAATTGGGAACTGAATTAGGCCTCCCACAGAAGAAGGGGCCGGGAGAAAATCATGGCTGAGACCAGCAGGGCCGCCGCCCAGGCATTAACGCGTCAGGAACAAATCCCCGGAAGCTTGTTGGAGCAGATCGTAGAAGAAGGCCGGTTCACCCGTGACCCGGTTGCCCGCGAACGCGGCAAGGACCTGATCCGGGAATTTGTGGACCAGATTCTCCAGGGGGCGATGACTGTCTCCAGGGATGTTGAGACCACCATCAATGCCCGCGTCGCGCAGATAGATAAATTGATTTCCGCGCAAATCAATGAAATTCTCCACCACCCTGAATTTCAGAAGTTGGAAGCCAGTTGGAGAGGCCTGAAATACCTGCTCGATCAAAGCGAAACGAATGACATGTTGAAGGTCAAAGTCCTGAATGTGACCAAGCGTGAACTGCTGCGCGATCTTCAGCTTGCTTCTGAATTCGACCAGAGCGCCCTTTTTAAGAAAGTTTATGAGGAAGAATTCGGCGTCTTCGGTGGCGCGCCTTTCGGAGCCTTGATTGGCGATTATGAATTTGGCCATGGTCCCGAAGACATGGAACTCATGGAAAAGATTGCGCAGGTGGCTGCCGCTGCTCACGCTCCATTCCTCTCCGCTGCCTCTTCCGACCTGCTGAACCTCGATAGCTTTACCAGCATCGGTGGTATTCGCGATATGAGCAAGGTCTTTGATTCGACCGAATACGCCAAGTGGAAATCGTTCCGCCAGTCTGAGGATTCCCGCTACGTGGGCCTGGCTCTGCCTCACGTGCTGATGCGTTTGCCTTATGGACGCGATACCAGGCATGTTGACGCATTCAATTACGAGGAAGGCGTAGATGGCGCCGACCACTCCAAGTATCTCTGGGGCAATGCCGCCTATGCTCTGGGAGCGAGGCTGACCAATGCCTTCAGCAAATATGGCTGGTGCGCCGCCATCCGCGGCGTGGAAGGTGGTGGGCTCGTGGAAGGCTTGCCTGCTCATACCTTCCGCACGGATGAGGGTGACGTTGCGCTGAAATGTCCCACGGAAGTTGCTATTACTGACCGCCGTGAGAAAGAACTTGCCGATCAGGGGCTTGTACCACTGGTCCACTGCAAGAACACAGACTATGCCGCTTTCTTCAGCGTGCAGTCGTGCAACAAGCCGAAAAAATACGACAAGGAAGCTGCCAATGCCAATGCTCGCCTCTCAGCTCAGTTGCCTTACATCCTGGCCATGTCGAGGTTCGCTCACTATCTGAAGGCCATGATGCGCGACAAGATCGGCAGCTTCATGTCTCGTTATGACTGTGAGCGGTTCCTGAACCAGTGGATCAATCACTATGTTTGTGCCGATGACGACGCTTCGCAATCCGTAAAAGCTGAATTGCCTTTGCGTGAGGCCCGCATTGAAGTCGCGGAGATTCCCGGCAAGCCCGGTGCATACCGTGCAATTGCGTTTCTCAGACCGCATTTTCAGCTTGATGAACTTTCAGTCTCCTTGCGCCTTGTGGCTGACTTGCCTGCTCCCCAGAAAGGCTGAGCAAGTCTCCCTGCGGCTTTACACATCAACAACCAACCAGGGGCTTCGGGATCCACGAATATTTCATAGCAATGAAAGGAAAAAATTTTATGGCAATTACACAGACCGGGGGTGGCGCGGCTGCTCTCGGATTCATGGGAAGCAGTGAGCAGAAAGGGCAGGTAGATTCGTTTCTGAAGATTGACGGAATTCAGGGCGACGCTACCGCCGATGGACACAAAAGCGAAATCGAGCTTATAGGCTGGCACTTTGGCGGGACCAACGCCGGTGGATTCGGCGTGAGCGGTCCGGGCGGCGGCGCTGGAAAAGTCCAGGTAAATGACTTTGTCTTTACTATGCACGCCGACAAAGCAGCGCCCAAGCTTTTCGAAGCCATGGCCACCGGTAAGCACATTCCCTCTGCCGTTCTGACTGTGCGAAAGGCCGGAGGTTCAGCAGTAGATTTCATGAAATGGACCCTCTCCAAGTGCTTGGTCTCCAGCTTCCATACCACCGGAAACGGACTGTTGCCGGCCATTGAAGTTGCGCTGAACTTTGCCAAGGTAGAAATGGAGTTCAAAACCCAAAATGATGACGGAACTGCCGGCGGCAGCGTGAAGTCAGGGTTTGATCTCCAGAAGGGCACCAAAGTCTAATCGCCGGAATCAATGCCATGACAGGAATGGAATTGTTCCAGTCCGGCAAGCTCCAGGAAGCTATTCGGGCGCTTGGCGACGAAGTTCGCAATGCTCCTCTCGATGCCAGGCGCCGTACCTTCCTCTTTGAGTTGCTTTGCTTTTCTGGAGAATACGACCGGGCTGAAAAACATCTCGACGTCCTTGCCGGTTCCAGTCACGCGGCTGGCCTTGGCTGCCTGCTGTATCGCTCGGCCATCCACGCGGAAAAGATCCGCCAGCGGATGTTCCTGGATCGTTCCTGTCCTCCACCTCGCCCGCCCGCAAATATCTCAGGGATACGCAATGGTCGGCCTCTCGAAACCTTCTCTGATGCTGATGAGAGAATCGGCGCATCTCTGGAGGTGTTTGTTGCCGGCAGCTATACATGGATTGCGCTGGAGCAGATTGCCTCTATCGAGGTCCCTGAACCCAGGAAGCTGCGTGATCTCTTATGGACTCCCGCATCCATCACCCCAGCTCCCGGCTTTCAATCGCTGGAACTGGGAGAAATTCTGCTTCCTGTGCTCTGCCCTCTTACCTGGAAACACTCGGATGATTCTGTGCGTCTGGGTCGCTCCACGGTTTGGGAAGATGGCGGAAACCCCGAAGCGCCTTTCATCCCCTTTGGTCAGAAACTATTTTTGATTGACGGTCAGGAAGTTCCAATACTCGAACTGGGGAAAATTGAACTGGCGGCCGTAGCAGGAGAGAAACGTGCCGCTTCCGCTTGATCAACTCCTCGCTCCTCTTCCGGACTCCGGTGCTGGCGAAAACCTGCGCTACAGTCCTGTCTATGACAAGATTAAAGAGGCGCGCCTGGAAGAAGAAGATGGGGAGAACTTCGGCGAGTGGCAGCGTCCCCGCAAAAAGGCTGATTTTCCTGCGGTCATTAAGCTTGCGACTGAGGCCCTCTCTACCAAAAGCAAAGACCTTCAACTGGCCGTCTGGCTGGCTGAAGCCCTCATCAGAAAAGAAGGGTTCCCTGCCCTGGAGCAATCTTTCATTTTGCTGCGCGAATTGCAGGTGCGCTTCTGGGGCGTACTCTGGCCGCAACTGGAAGATGGCAGCCCCGAATTCCGCGCCACTCCTCAGGAATGGTTCGTAGGCCGCTGCGACTACCTGATTAAGAAAGTTCCACTCACAAAAAAGGGGCTGGATTGGTTCAAGTACTATGACGGGCGTGACACTACACGTGAGCGCGCCGCCATGGCTGGCAAAGGTAACGAAGATGAAAAGCGCGAGTCCCGCGATCGCGCCGTTGCTACCCGTGAGGCCGCAGCCCAGGAGTTCGACGAAGCCTTTGAAGCCACGCCTAAGGGCTTCTACGTCTCCGCATTAGCTCATCTGAATGCCGCCACTGAAGCGCTCAGCGTTCTCGAGAGTTTTTGTGCTGAAAAATACGGAAAGTTTGCCCCGGGTTTTCATAGCCTTCGCAACCTGCTGGAAGAGATCACATTGTCGGTGGCTGGTCTCTTGGATAGGAAACGGGAAAAGGAACCGGACGAGGCTTCTCCGTCAGAAAACATAACTGCGGAAGCCCGGGAGCCGGTGCGTGCCGCCAAACAGGCAAAAACTGCTCCGGCAAAAGCACCATCAACTCCCACACAGGCAAAACTCACCGGTCCGGAGGATGCATACAGTGCTGTTGCGCACGCGGCAGGGTTTCTGCGCAGCCTTGATTCGACTTCAGTTGCTCCTTATGTGCTCGTAAGAGCTCTGCGCTGGGGAGAGTTGCGCACCGCCGGGGACACGCTTGACCAGTCGTTGCTGGTGGCGCCTTCGACGGAGATTCGTCAGAACATCAAGCGTTTATTTGTTCAGTCTGACTGGGAAGAACTGCTCGCCGCCACTGAAGCTGCAGCCGCACTTCCCTGTGGCCGCGCCTGGCTTGATCTGCATCGCTATGCCTGGTGTGCGCTGCATGAACGGGGCTGCGCTGCCGCAGCCAAAGCGATCTGTTCCGAACTCCGCGCCTTGATTGAAGATTTTCCTCCGTTGCCGGATACGATGCTGGATGACGATACTCCTGCGGCAAATCCTGAAACCAAAGCATGGCTCGAAGAACACGTCACGCCCAAAGCCGCGTCTGAATGGGAAGATTTCGATCGCGTCTCCAGCTATCGCTCGCAAGAACATGCTGAAAGTGCCGCGAATGGCAATGGCGCCGCCAACCTGTTCGAATCAGCCCTGGAACTAGCCCGCAATCAGCGCTTTCCTGATGCGGTAGAGATGCTGAAAGGACAACCGCTGCGTGAAGATTCGGGGCGGGAACGTTTTCTGCGTCAGCTACAGATTTCGCAGCTTTGTCTCACCACTGGTCAGTTCAACATTGCTTATCCCATCCTGCGCAACCTTTTCGCTGAAATTGAGCGCCGCAATCTGGTCGAGTGGGAAAGCTCCAGCTTTATTGTTCAGCCGCTGTCTCTGCTGGTCCATTGCATTGACAAAACCAGCCGCGATGCCGATCAGCGCACACAAATCTATAACCTGCTTTGCCGGCTTGAGCCGGTTGAAGCAATGAAACTTCAGGCTTCTCGAAAGGATTGATGCAGGTGCCGCGACAGGAAAGGTCCGGGCTTCCCACCCTCTCTCTGGTAGATCGTCTGAGCCTCGAAGGCTCCGATCTGGCGGAAGATGTTCACGACCGCACGGAACTGGAAAAAATCCGGCGCCGTGACACCATCAAGCGCTACAAGGATTCAGTGAAGCGCGACCTGGAGTGGCTCTTTAATACCCGCAGCACCTTCGATTACAGATTAGAGGGTTATCCGCAGGTTGAAAGAAGTGTTTATGCCTACGGCCTTCCTGATATTACGTCGGTCAATATTGGCTCAGTAAATGATCAGCGCAAGCTGGTGGAGGTCATGAAGGAAAGCCTGCGCCTCTTTGAGCGCCGCCTGAGCGATGTGGCTATTGAGTTTGAACCGCTCGTGGGCGGCAACAGGTCGCTGCAGTTCCGCATCAGCGCCATCCTCCTGATGGACCCCGCTCCTGAAGAAGTCTGCATTGACACGGTTCTTGATTCCACCAGCTCTCGCTATGAGGTGAAGTAGCTTGCCGACGATCAGGGAAGACCTTCTGAATTATTACGAGCGCGAGCTTACCTACATGCGCCAGATGGGGGCCGAGTTCGCCCAGAAATATCCCCGGCTGGCCTCTCGCCTCGCCCTGGAACCTGATCGCTGTGAAGATCCGCACGTCGAGCGTCTTCTCGAGGGTTTCGCGTTGCTCGCAGCCCGTGTGCATCTCAAGCTGAACGATGATTTTCCGCAAATCAGTACCACCCTGCTGGAGGTGCTCTTTCCCCATTTCATACGCCCCATCCCCTCTATGTCTGTGGTGGAGTTCCAGCTCGATCCCGAGCAAGGCAAGCTTTCCACCGGCCTGAAGGTTCCCCGGGGAGCGGTCCTGCAGTCCAATCGCATCAATGGAGTTCAATGCAAATTCCGTACCGCTTATGACGCGACCATCTGGCCCATTGATGTAAAAGAGGCAAGCTGGCGCTCCGCGGACGATGCTGGGCTTTCAGCGGCATTGCCTGCCGCCGCAACTTTGAAACTGACTCTGGAATGCTTCCCTGATGTCGCTTTCAGGGATCTCGACCTCAATTCCCTCCGCTTCTATCTCTCCGGCGAGGGCAATCTCACAAATGCTCTGTACGAGCTTTTGTTCAACAACTGCATTGCCATTACCCTGCGTGATCCCGACCGCAAAGGAAATGGCGGGGCCGTCTCCCTGCCACGCTCATGCCTTAAGTCTGTGGGCTTCGGAGAAGATGAGGGCGTTCTTCCTTATACTCGGCGCTCTTTTGTGCCCTATCGGCTTCTTCAGGAATACTTCGCTTTCCCTGAAAAGTTTTTCTTTATAGAAATTTCCGGACTGGAACAGTTGAAAGCTGCCGGATTCGGCCGGCGCGCCGAACTCTTCTTCACTATTTCCCGCTATCGCCGGCCTGAGCGCCACCAGATTCTTGAATTGGGCGTCTCTGCCAAAACTCTCCGGCTGGGGTGCGCTCCAATCGTGAACTTGTTCTCCCAGCAGGCCGAGCCCATCAGTGTAGACCATACGAAATTTGAATATCCCGTTGTGCCAGACGTCAGGCGGCAAACCACCACAGAAGTGTTCTCGGTTGATGAAGTCACCGCGCAGAATCCCCGCACCCGCTCTTTCGTGCAGTATTATCCGTTCTACTCGTTCCGCCACTCCTCCACGGGTGCGGCGAATCCCGCATTCTGGCACATCACTCGCACTAGTTCTGAAATCCGCGATGATCTGCCCACTCAGGTGGCCCTCTCCTTTGTTGATCTCACCGGCAGCCACGTCGATCCTGATGCCGACGTGATTTCCGTTCGCTGCACCTGTACCAACAGTGATCTTCCTGCACAGATCCCGGTCGGCAATGAGAATGGAGATTTTTATCTTGAAGGTCTCGCCGCCGTCCGCAAGGTGGTTGCTTTGCGCCGCCCTACTCCAACCCTGCGCCCGGAACTGCGGCACGCCACTCTCTGGAACCTGATCTCTCATCTGTCTCTGAACTATCTGTCTCTGGCTGGTGAAGCTGGACCGGAGAATCACGGCAACGGCCGTGAAGCTCTTCAGGAACTCCTTCGTCTTTATGATTTCTCCGCATCTCCTCATCTGCGCAACCAGATCAGTGCCATCACCATGATTGAAAGCCGCAGACAGTTCAGCCTGGTGAGTTCTGGCGAGGGTATCTCTCTCGCTCGTGGCACGCGCGTGAACATAGATCTCAATGAAGACCTGTTCGCCGGCGGCGGCGTCTTTCTTTTCGCCGCTGTGCTCGAACACTTTCTCGGCCTCTATGCCTCCATGAACAGCTTCTGCCAGTTGAACGTCACTCTTCAGCAGGGAAAGGAGGTCTTGCGCGAATGGCCGCCCCGTGCAGGCAACTCAGTCCTGATGTAGAAAGCAAACTGCTCGATCTGCTGCAATCTCACCCTTCCACGGTGCGCTTCTTCGAGGCAGTCCGCCTTTTGCGTCGTCTCGTGCCTCAGGCAAAGCCGGTCGGACACTTCGTCCCACCCGCCTCTGAGACCGTACGCTTTGTCTCCAATGCCTCTCTGGCTTTTCCTGCCAGTGAAGTGCAGTCACTGGAGTGGCAGGACTCCCCACCCCGGGTACAGATGATGGTCAATTTCATGGGGCTGGTCGGGTTAAACGGGGCGCTCCCGGTCCCCTACACTGAGTTGATCATCGAACGCGCTCAGAAAAAGAACAATGGTTTTCGCGATTTCCTCGACATCTTCAACCATCGCCTGATCTCTCTTTTCTACCGCGCCTGGGAGAAATATCACTTCTTCGTCAGCTATGAAAGAAAAGACACCGATCAATTGACTCCTTTGCTCTTGAGCCTCGTGGGTCTGGAAACGAAGGGGCTTCTCGAACGCCAGGTAATTGAAGACCAGTCCTTCGCTTATTACGCCGGACTGCTGGGATTGCGCCCGCGCTCTGCCCAGGCCTTGCGCCAGATTCTGGAAGATTATTTTGAAGTGCCCGTCGAAATCGAGCAGTTTGTGGGCCGCTGGGTGCGGCTTTCATTGCAGGACCAGACCAGGTTTGATGATGCTGAATCCTTTCATGTGCAGTTGGGCTATGGCGCCATTGCCGGTGATGAGGTATGGGACCAGCAATCCACCGTGAGGATCAAACTCGGCCCGTTGCCCCGGCGAATATACATTGATTTTCTTCCATTGCCGCGCGCCAAAGGATACTCGGCCCTCAAAGCATGGCTCAGGTTCTATTCCAATGATCAGAAGGATTTCGAAGTCCAGCTCATTCTAAGCCGTGACGAAACCCCGGCTTTCACCTTGGAAGATGAGGAGGAATGCGCTCCCATGCTGGGTTGGACCTCCTGGATCAAAAACATGGACATGAATCGTGATCCCGGAGAAACAGTGTTGCAGATGTAAGCGTTCAAAAAGGCTTTTTTATGAATATCAATCTCAAGTCTCTGGTGGGAAAGCTGAATAACACGACCCGTACGGCGCTCGAAGCCGCTGCCGGGCTGTGCCTCTCCCGCACCCATTACGATATCGAGGTCGAGCACCTCCTGCTCAAACTGCTCGATACCGCCGGCAATGATGTCTCAATTCTTCTGAAGCATTTCGGGGCTGACAAATCGCGGATCACTGCCGCATTGAACCGCAGCCTCGACCAGATCAAGACCGGCAACGCCCGCACGCCTGCTATCAGCCCTGCGCTCATGCGCGCGCTCACTGAAGCCTGGATCATTGGCTCATTGAATTATAGTGCGGGTGAAATTCGTTCCGGCTTTGTGCTTCTCTCGCTGCTCTCTGTAGATGAATTGGCGCGTTTGATGCGCGATATCACTAAGGAATGGGAATTCATCTCTCTTGAGATCCTGCGCAAAGATTTCTTTACCCTTACGCAGATGTCCTCTGAAACCTCGGCGCCATTAGCATCCGAACGCGGAGAAGCCTCTCCGGAAGCGCAGCAGGCTTCCGGCAAGACTCCTTTCCTGGACCAGTACACCACCAATCTCACTGAGAATGCCCGTAAGGGAAAGATCGATCCGGTGCTCGGGCGCGATCAGGAAATTCGCCAGATCGTTGATATCCTGATGCGCCGCCGCCAGAACAATCCCATCCTTACCGGTGAAGCAGGCGTCGGCAAAACAGCGGTGGTCGAAGGTTTCGCTGCGCGTGTTGCCGCTGGCGATGTTCCTCCGCCTCTGCGCAACGTGAGCGTCCACGCGCTTGATCTGGCCTTGTTGCAGGCAGGTGCGGGCGTCAAAGGCGAGTTCGAGAACCGCCTGAAAGGTTTGATTCAGGAGGTCAAGTCCTCTCCCACTCCCATCATTCTCTTTATTGATGAGGCCCACACTATGATCGGGGCCGGTGGACAGGCGGGACAAAACGACGCCGCCAATCTGCTGAAGCCTGCCCTCGCTCGTGGAGAACTCCGCACCATCGCCGCCACCACCTGGTCGGAATACAAAAAATATTTCGAGAAAGATGCTGCTCTTGCCCGGCGCTTCCAGGTTGTAAAAGTCGAGGAGCCTTCCGAAGAGCAGTGCGCCACCATGCTCCGCGGCATCGTTTCCTCTCTCGAAAGCCATCATGATCTGCGCATCCTTGATGAAGCTGTGCACGCCACCGTCAAGCTCTCCCACCGCTACCTTGCTGGCCGGCAGCTTCCTGATAAAGCCGTCAGCGTTCTTGATACGGCGTGTGCCCGGCTTGCCCTGGGACAAAACGCCACTCCGCCCGCCATCGAAGATGCCCTGCGCCGCATTGATGATCTCGCCGTGCAGCAACGTGTCCTCGAGCGCGAGACTGCAACCGGAGCAGATCACCGCGAACGCCTCTCCCTCATCGCGGAACAGAAATCTTCTGTCTCGTCCCAGCTCGAACATCTCCAGGCCCGCTGGGAAAAAGAGCGTGATCTGGTCCAGCAGATTCGTGATATCCGCCGTCAGCTCGAGACCGGAACCACGTCTGCACCTCAACCCGCAACTATCTCGAATAACGGCGACCACAATGGTGGAACTGCCGTACAGACCGCTGTTGCACCGCAGGTAAGCACTGACATCCTTGCTGCTCTCGAAGCGGAACTCCGGGAACTTCAGGGTGAAGACCCGCTGATGCGCGTCTGCGTGGATACCGAAACGGTCAGCGAAGTGATTTCCGCATGGACAGGAATTCCCGTAGGCAAGATGGTGCGCGATGAAATTGCCTCCGTGCTCGATCTCGATCAGCAACTGGGTAGGCGCATCATCGGCCAGGATCACGCTCTCAAAGGCATCGCCCAGCGCATCATCACCAGCCGCGCCAGCCTCGACGATCCCGGCAAGCCGGTCGGCGTCTTTCTTTTCGTAGGTCCCAGCGGTGTAGGCAAAACCGAGACCGCGCTTGCTCTCTCTGATCTGCTCTATGGCGGTGAGCGCAACCTCATCACCATCAATATGTCTGAATTCCAGGAGGCCCACACCGTCTCTACCTTGAAAGGCTCTCCTCCCGGATACGTTGGCTATGGCGAAGGTGGCGTGCTCACGGAAGCTGTGCGCCGCCGGCCCTACTCCGTGGTGCTGCTCGACGAAGTGGAAAAGGCCCATCCCGACGTCCTCGAGCTTTTTTATCAGGTGTTCGATAAAGGCCTGATGGAAGATGGCGAAGGCCGGGAAATCGATTTCAAAAACTCCATCATCCTGCTCACCACCAATGCCTGCACGGACTCTCTGATGAAGCTGTGCGCCGACCCTGAAACCATGCCTAGCCCTGAAGGCCTGGTGCAGGCGCTCAAGTCCGAGTTGAACAAGATATTCAAGCCGGCGTTTCTAGGCCGCCTCCTCATCATTCCTTATCTACCCGTGAAGGATGAAGCCTTGAAGCGCATCGTCATCCTCAAGCTCAACAAAGTGAAGAAACGTCTTCTCGAAAACCATAAGATGCAGTTCGAGTATGGCGATGATCTCGTTTCTTCCATAGCCGCGCGCTGCACCGAAGTAGAGAGCGGCGCCCGCAACATTGACAACATCCTGACCAACACGTTGCTGCCCGAGATCTCCCGTGAAATCCTCGGCCGCATAGCCGAAGGCCGGCAGTTAACCCGCGTTCAGATCTCCATTGATCCACAAGGCAAATTCTCTTACGCCTGGGAGCGTGGATCATGTTGAGTCAAAGGTCAGGCTCTCGTGCGTTGCGAAGAGCGCCGCTAGGCGCAAAACAGGTTAGCCCCGCCCGTAAGGGCGGGGAACATGCAGACCAAACGCAAACGGAGCGCCGTAGGCGCCACACGTTGTTGAAACACAAATTTGCAGGACATTTGAGCCAGCGAAGCTGGCGATATTCTTCCAGCCCACAGCGCGAGCTGTGGGTAACCACGAGCAGAATGACAAAGCCCGCGAAGCGTGGCGGCATATCCCTGCTCGAAGCGAACGAGCACAGGTAAAAGAAATATGGCTGCAACCGCAATATCGCAGGACCTGAGACTTCTCGAGCTGAAGACACCTCTGGGGAAAAACGCCGTGGTGATCAACGGCCTCTCCGGGGCTGAAGCCATTTCCCGTCCCTTCCAGCTCAAGCTCGAATTGCTCGCCGACGCCACCACCGGCCCACCGAAAATAAAGGATCTTCTTGGCAAGGCTGTCTCCGTCAACATGTTGCATGACCAGGGCAAGCGTCACTTCCACGGCATCGTCAGCCGCATCTCTAGCCTGCCCCGTGATGGACGCTTTTACCATTACCGCGCTGAAGTCGTCCCCTGGCTTTGGCTGCTCACGCTGAAAAGCGAGTCGCGCATCTTTCAGGACAAGAGCATCGTGGACATCATTAAGGCTGTCTTCGACGAGCTGAAGAAATCCTTTCCTGACGTTTCCTACCGCGACGCCACCACCGCCGAGCACGTCCCTCTCGATTACTGCGTCCAGTACCGCGAAACCGACTTCAACTTTGTCTCGCGCCTGATGGAGGAAGAAGGCATCTTCTACTTCTTCGAACATACTGCCGACAAGCACACCCTGGTCTTCGCCGACTCCAATGCCGCCATCACCCCCTGTCCCGGCGGCCACCAGATTCTCTACTACGAAGGCGGCTTCGGCGACCGTGAAGGCATCATCTCCAACTGGCAGGAGGGCCTCGAGCTCCGCTCCGGCAAATACACCTACCGCGACCACAACTTTCAGTTGCCCGGCAAGACGCTTGAAGTCAGCGAGCAGACGCACGATACCGGCGCCACTCCGCTGGAGTTCTATGACTATCCCGGAGAATATTCCCAGCGGTTTAAGAACCCGGACCAACGCCTTGGCCATGTTCAAAAAGAAGGAGAAAAGCTCGTTAAGCTTCGCCTGGATGAAGAGGTACTGCCCGGCCACGTCTTTACCGCCTCCTCCAGTCGCAGAAATCTTCTGAGCGGTCACAAGTTCTCGTTGACCAAACACTTCAATGCCGATGGCGAATACATCATCGCCTCCATGAACTATTCCGCCACTCAAAATCCTGACTACATCTCTGGCCAGCCCGTGGAGGGCACGTTATATCAGAACACCTTGACGTGTACCCCGGCGAAAAACCACATCCGTCCCCGCAGGACCACTCCTAAGCCCGTCATTGCCGGCCCCCAGACCGCGACGGTTTCCGTGAAATCGGGCGAGGAAAGCTGGCTTGATAAGTTTGGCCGCGTGCGCGTCCAGTTTCACTGGGAACGCAAGGGCAAGAACAACGAAACCAGCGCCTGCTGGATACGTGTCGCCCAGCCCTGGGCCGGTGCATCCTGGGGAGCGCATTTCTGGCCGCGCGTTGGACAGGAAGTCGTGGTCGAGTTCCTTGAAGGCGATCCCGACCGTCCTATCATCACCGGCTCCGTCTACAACGCCGCCAACATGCCACCCTACAAGCTTCCCGACAACTACACCCGCAGCGGCATCATCTCCCGCAGTTCGAAACAGGGCGGCAGCAAAAATTTTAACGAACTGCGTTTTGAAGACAAAAAAGGCCATGAACAGATCTTTCTCAATGCCGAGCATGACATGGATCACCGCGTCGAGCACGATCACCGCGAGTGGGTCGGCAACAATCAGCACTTGGTCGTGAAGGCCTCACAGCATCAGCTTATCGAAGGCAACAAGCACGAACACATCAAAGCCGAGCACATTGAGAAGATCGGCGGCAAGGCTTCTCGTGAAGTCGCAGGCGACCACAAGGAAAAAATCGGCGGCAAGTTGTCACTGAAAGTCGGCGGCGCTCAGCACCAGACCATCGGCAGCGTCTACACCCTTCAGGCCGGCGACGAGGTCCATCTTAAGTCAGGATCGAAAATCATCATTGAGGGTGGCATGCAGGTTTCAATCAAAGGTCCGGGAGGCTTCGTGGACATCGGTCCCTCAGGCGTGACCATTCAGGGAATGATGGTCAAGATCAACAGCGGAGGCTCCGCAGGCTCCGGCACCGCCGCCTCCCCCGATTCTCCATCTTCCCCCAAAGATCCCGAAGTAGCCGACGATGGCAGCAAAGGAGGCAAACTGAAGTAAAGCGCCGTTAGGCGCGTAAGAAGTTGGCCCCACTCCTGACGCTGAAGTGAAGGATCTGATTGTGCCGAAAAGATTGGATTATTGGAGCTTTACTGAATGATGCATAAATAAAGGTCCTGTGGGGCTGAACCGCTGAAGTAGAGAGGCTCCAAGCCAGCGAAGCTGGCTTGATTCTTGTAGCCCACGGCGCAAGCCGTGGGTAGCAGAAGCGAAAATGAAATAACCCGCGAAGTGGGCGGCATACTTCTTCAGCAATTAGGACATTATTATTGTACGCGTCAATAACCCCTGCTGCGATCTCACAGATGGGTTGATTGCAGAGAGTTGAGGTTGGAGGACTGTATGTGTGTAGAACATCTACCTTACCGAGGCGAGTCTCCCAAGGACAATTTTGCTTTTCAGCGGTATCGAGATGAAATCGCTCGTGGTAAAAGCCTGCTTCAGCTTACGTCCATGGCTGCTGCGGTTACGCCTTGGGTTCGCCAGAACTGGTCTTCGAGAACTTTTACAAAGGTTGTCACGCCTGCTGGTGAATTTGATGATCTGATTTGCAACGTTTCTTATCACTTCCACAAACATGGGGCAAAACTCGGGAGTATTTCTAACATGACCCAAGTAGCTCGAGATTATTTTAAAACGCATCGGCACCTTGCGACCTTACGGCCCGACGGAACACTCGAACTCCCCGGTGGCCTTTTTGAGCTAGATGGACGAATAATTACTTGGTGGGATGAATTATGACAACAAAATGTCATTACTTGCTCTAATTGTAGCTGGGTTGCAGTTATAACAAAAAAACTGAGATCGGATGATGGGCACCAAAGTGAAGGTTAAATAAAGAGACAATGAGAACTCAGATACGAATAAGCTGGCTACTCACAATCGTGACCGTTGTGTTGCTTTGCTTGAGCGTTTCAGCCCAGGAATCGCTTATTCGCAAGGATGGTGAACCTCTCACGGATTTCTGCCAGAGAATACTACCGGCAGGGATGGAATTTGCTCATCCCCCGCTCCAGGTAAAGATTGGCCCCGTATCGAACAACATCGTTGTGCTGTTTCGTCTGACAGATAACACAAATGAGAATTTCACTGGGTGGGTACTCGTGCCGGATACGTCGAATGCTCATTCGTACACGAAATATGTGCTGCCGCCCATGTTTGAGGCGCCAGACAGTTTCTCAATTGAGATAAAGGCTGTTTTTGGCGCTCAACTTGCCAATCAGGCAGGGCGCGATTTAGTTGTTCTTTATGAATATCATCGCAATGGCCGCCCTCAGGATTCTGGTCATGCCTCGTATGTATATTACTGGACTGGCAAGGATTTTCAACTGCGAGATAAGCTTTGGGAAAAACTTGCGGGTCTGAGGACGGCGTCTGCAGTGCGGCAGAAATTGCGAACTCTTCCGCAACTCAAGTGACATTGAATATCTTAATTTTGGAAGAAAAATCTCATGGCAACATCCAAAATGGCGGGACCACTAAATCACTATAGGCATCGTTCAGTCTCGCATCATAGTGAAAGCCCAGCCAAGCGTCGTTCGCAGTTGGTCAGATCTAATCATCCGAGTACAATAGCCAGTTCTAGCGGCAATGGCATTCGTCCAACGCCTCTTTTCATAATTGAGCAGGCGATGCATCCTTGGTTTCCTTCATTGTTTCCACTGCCGCCGACGGTGGAAATGGCTCTTAATGCTGCTCTGCTCCTTCCTGCCCCTAATCCAACAGCACCTCAGATTGCGTATGCGGATTTTCAGAAGGTGGCAAAAGATCTTGATATTGAAGTGGCGGCCATCCAGGCTGTGGCGGAAGTTGAGGCGGGTCCCCGCAAAAGGGGTTTCGATAGCAAGGGACGTCCAATAATCTTGTTTGAAGGTCATAAATTTCACAAATACACTCACGGGCAATTCGATTTGAAATATCCGCAGTTGTCCTACCTTAAATGGACCAGCACATATTATGGTTTAGACCAATGGAATCGTATGTATCAAGCGATGATGTTGGATTACGAAGCAGCTTGGCAAGCAGCCTCTTGGGGAATATTTCAAAGTGATGGGATTTAATCATAGCGGTTCAGCTAGTGTCTCCGATTTTGTTAAAGCAATGTTTAAGTCTGAGGGTGAGCATTTGCGCGCTTTTGCAGCTTATTGCAAGGATCGGAACTTGATTTCAGCTTTGAAAAATAAAGATTGGGCAGCTTTTGCTGCAGGCTACAACGGTGCTGAATATGCGAAGAATAAATACGACATCAAGATGGAGCAAGCATATAAAAAATATTCCAAAGCCGCAGATCCATCGGTTGATATTCAGAATAAATAGCGATTTCAGGTACGCGGACACATTTGAGAAAGGAATCACGATGCCCCCAGCAGCCCGGTTAACTGACATGCACACCTGCCCCATGGTCACAGGCGTGGTACCCCACGTCGGTGGCCCGATCGCCGGGCCGTGCTCAACCAATGTAACCATCGGCGGGCTTCCCGCCGCTCGCGTCACCGATAAAGCTGTATGCGTCGGCCCCCCGGATATGATCGCCAAAGGCTCTCCTACAGTCCAGATCAACAACTTAATGGCGGCCCGCATCGGCGACAACACCGTCCACGGTGGCGTAATTGTCATGGGATTTCCCACGGTGATCATCGGCGAAATAGGAATGGGTGGTGCCCAGGGAGCTACATTGAAGGCCGCCGCCAAAAGTGGTGCGGCTTTCTGTGAGACTTGAAAGAAGTAATTGTGCCTCAGTTTGAGGCAATATGCCGATTTAACAAATGCTATATGCATTCACGAGACGTGTAACAGGCATGACTTTAGGCCCCCGGCAACATGCCGCTTTTGTGTTGCCGGGCAGAGTCGTGCCCAAAAAGCTTAGGAATTCTGAGCTTTGTTGAATGCTGGATAAGCGATGTCCTATAGAGCAGGAAGGCTGATGCCAAAGAATCCAAGCCAGCGAAGCTGGCGAAATTCTTCTAGCCCACAGCGCAAGCTGTTGGGTAGAGAAGAAATCAAGAGCACAGAGCCCGCGAAGCGGGCGGAATATTCCTGTTCGAACAGGACATTATTCATGCAAGCGTCAATAGCCCGTGCGACTGCTTCGTTTCTAGTAAGCGTGTACTTACACCAATAATTAAACTGGCATAAACGAAACATGAAAGTCACACTCGAAAACGAAACCGGAAAGATCGGAGCAAAAGTAGTCATCTCCTCCGGTGAACTCCTGCGCATCGGTAGGAATGCTCCTGCGGAACTCACTGGTGGTGAAGACCGCTTCATGTCCGGCTCCCATTTCCTGATCGAATGCAACCAGAACCGCTGCCGCGTCGCCGACATGGGCAGCCGCAATGGGACTTTGGTAAATGGCAACCAGATCAAAGAAGCCGTTCTCCGCCACGGCGACCTCATCTTCGCCGGCCAGTCCCGTTTCCGCGTATGTATAGAAGATAACCCGTCAGTTCCCCAACCTGAACCGGTGCCAGATGCAACAGCCGCTCTTGCCAATGAAACTCTCGTCTTAAACGACAAACCAAAAGACTTGCGCGAAGTACTCTCCCCGCCGCCCGGAGAACACCTCTACGCCATTCTCGACGCCGCCCGCGACGACCGCGTCCTCGAAGTCCTGCACAATTCCCAAGAGCGTTATCAATCCCTCTACGAAGGCCAGCAAGGCGAAGACCTCGCCAACTTCGCTCCGTATTTGGTGGAAATTCCCAAAGATTCCCCGCTCCTGGACACCTTACTCAAAGAAGGCTGGGGAAACAGTTGGGGCATCTACCTCACCAGCGTCAAGCCCTTTGAAGGAGTCCGCAAACACTTCCGCCACTTCCTCCTGGTCGAAACCGAAGATGGAAAACTCTTGTATTTCCGCTTCTATGATCCGCGGGTATTACGCGCTTTTCTCCCAACTTGTAACTCAGACGAGAGCAGTGAATTTTTCGGGCCGATCCACGACATACTGACTGAAGAGAGCAATGTCACAAATCTTCTAAGCTTTTCTACAGGTGAGCATCTTGTTCCTAGACAAATCACGTTGTCAGCAGTCCAGAATCCAGAAGGTTGAGTATTGCTTATACAGAATCAGACATCAAAAAAACATAGCTGATGATGGTGGTGCATAATACCGCCTCATCGCGCCAGAAAAGGAAAAAGATAAGTGAAGGTTCGCAAAGAGCAGACTGAAACTCTTCAGCAGGCTGCAGATCGCGATTACGCAATGCGGCTGTTGTATTTTTTGCAAGACCAATTCCCAGATGCTGCTGAGCACGAGCAAGCGACATTGCGCGAAGGCATACGAGGGCAGATTGCGAAAGCTCGCAGTTATGGGTTTCTTACTGAACGGCAGATTGCCGCCTATGTGATATCTGCATGGTTGCTCGGCGAGGATTTTGACCACGAGTTCCCGGCTGTACAGCAAATCTTGCGACCGGGTCTTACCCCGGTCGAAAAAAGTACCCAACTCGAGCAGTTTACCCGGGACATTTTCGACCAACTGAAACGGAGCGTCTGATGTTCGGAGGAGGGGCATTTAAAGCCGCTTGGAACATGGCGACTAGCGCTGCCAAATCAATAGCGGCCGGTATTGCGACTGGCGTGCAGATAGCAGTCGAAGCCGTGCAGGCCGTTGGAACAACGACAGTTCAAGCTGCAAAGTCTACTGCGCATATCACCTTAGAGGCTGAACAATGGGCTCAAACGCAAACTATTCGTGCAGCCAAATGGGCGGAAAAGGAAAGTGTCGCGGCGGCTCGCGCATCTACCCGCGCCGCCGAACATGCCTACAAAGCTGCTAGGACTGTATTCACTGATGTTGTAGCAGGAACCATCTATGTCGCCTGCGCTGTTGAAAATGAGTTGGCCAAGGATCTCGCGGCCGAGGCTGCCCAGTTGCTCTCCAGTCCGCAATTGAAACCCGTGCAGGATGTGATTCTCGGCAAGGCACCGAAGAACCTGCCCCATGATGGAGAGACCGTGGGTAAGGGGTGCAAGGAGATGGGACCGGGTTCTGGTGGTGTTGTTCCTCAATGTCCAAATGGTAAGCCTCGGATCAGCGGCAAGTTAACATATGTGAACGGCATCATGACCAGCTATCCAATGGGCGATCCAAAAGCTGATCAGAAGGATGGCATCTGTAAGACCATGCAGAAACTGGCCAATGCCACCTGCGCCGAGATTGTCGGAGTCTACAATGCTACGGGAGGTATGCGCGCCGATATCGGTGAATGCTTGACCAACATCGCCAAAAATAGCGATACTCCTGCCGTCGATACATTGCAGGAATCGATGTATGATGCCCTCACGAAAAATCCGCCCCAAGAAATGACTATTTATGCGCATAGTCAAGGTGGCTTGATCACTCAGGAGGCTCTGGCTGATCTTAAGAATCGCCTTAGAACCGAAGTTGGCCTTCCTAACGCTTTGGAACTGATGCACCATCTTTCTATCAAAAGTTTTGGAACTGCGGAGCAGGGGTGGCCCTCAGGACCGAACTATGAGCAGTTCACAAACTATTCAGACCCGGTGCCGGGCGTCATCGCTGGCGCACAGGAGAACTATCCGGATGCAACATTTCGCGACAACGCTTTGGTTCCGGCAGCCCAGCGGCACTATTTTGTCAGTCCACATGTTAGCCCCATCGACTCACACAGTATGGATAATGTTTACATCAATGAAATGGTGAATGTTCATGGGCAACCGAATTGTTGTGGTTAGGCTGATGTTTCTCATTATGGCCCTTATGCCATGGACAGCGATTCAGGGCTGCGCGGAGGAGAGAAAAATCATGGATTCTACGACAGCATACAAACTAGTTAGTGATTGGGGCCGCGCCGAAAGAGAAGACTCCAGTGGAATCCAACGGCAGCCGAATGGCAGCTTTTACGGTAAAGTGGCAAATCTTGGCTTTGAATTTCAAGGCCCAACCGGAAACCTAATCGTACGCGGGCGCATCATGCCCGATGCTGCTTCACTCCTTAAATATAAGGATATTATGCAGGAATTGGATCGAATCGCCGTCCAGCAGCCTGAAAGAGTGAGTGGCGCCCGGTTCGAACTTGTTCACATGCCGTGGGATAGAAGTGATCAGCCAACGCTGTATCTGCGTAAGGATTATCATTCCGCCACTGAAGGAGAGGTAAAGATCTTCGATCAATGGCGGAAGCTTCGGGAAACAGCTTACCTCTGGCATCGAACATACTACGGCGAAGCCGTTGATCCCATCGTCCAGCGCCGATTACAGAGTAAGTGATCAGATACTAGACGCCGCAGAACCGATCAGCGTTCATGTCCAATTTTTGCGAGAATTCAGCCCCAGCTTCTTCTTGACATAGTAATAGTTCTAATATATTCTTATTCCGCCATGAAGCAGACTGACCGCCACCAGCTCATCTCCGATGTCGCCCAGTTCATCCGCCGTTATGTCGTCTGCTCGGACGATCAGCTCACCGTCCTTGCCCTCTGGGTCCTCAGCGGATATTTCCGTTGGTACGGAGTCTTTTCCTTTGCTGCCTGCCTCAATATCTATTCAGCGGAGCCTCAGTCGGGTAAAACCGTCTTGCTCAAGACGCTCGAGCACCTCGCTTACAATAGCTGGTATACCAGCGGTGCCGGCCCGCGCGTTCTGCTCACCAAGAGGCAATGCTTTGGCGGCACCCTGCTGCTCGACGATCGCCACGTCACCTTCAGCTCTTCTGAAAGGCAGGCGGTGGTTGCCTATCTCAATGCCGGCGCGACCGAGCACGGCTGGTATGGTTACCTGCATCCTGAGGGAGACGACGGCGTCACCGACCACCGTTGCTTCGTGCCCAAAGCCTTTGCCGGGCAGGGCCCGATGCCGCCTTCGCTCGCCAGTCGCTGCATCCCCATCAATTTGGAACGCAGCAGGCCTTCAGACCCATCGAGCGTCTCCGCTGGGAACCTGCCTCCGATATCTCTGAGAAGATAGTGGATCGTCTGGAACTCTGGGCTCAGCAAGACCGTGAAAACCTTCGCCCCCATGCCCAGCACGCGCCTGTCGCTATGCCCTCCGGCCTCACGCCTCACCAGCAGCACTGTGTCGAGCCGCTGGTTCACATTGCCGATTTCATCGGCGATCCCTGGCCCGAAAGGATCCGCTCCGCCATAACTCACATCTTTGCCGCCGATATCTGTGACAATTACTCCACCGTCACCCCGTTGCTCTCCGACATACGCGACTTCTTCGCCACCAAAGGCAATCCCGAATTCATGCTCACCCGCGATCTCCTCGCACACCTCCACAGCCTCGAAGAGCGCTCTTGGAAGAACTGGAAGAGCGGACGCGCCATGACGCCCCATGCCCTCGCCCACGAACTTCGTCCTCTACATATCCATAGCTGCCTTGACTGGAACAGCGCAGAGCCAGCTCGAGGCTACCGCTATGAAACTTTTCTCGCGGCCTGGGATCTCTACCTGCCCGCCCCCGGGCACTCTGCCATAAGCTCGACAGAAAAACTTGTTACGGAGGCTCTCCCTTCGGCCACTCCCGAGATGCCAGACCTAACACTTCCAAGCGTTAGGAATTCGCAAAGCGTTAGGGAAATCTCCATATTGGCGTGAGGTCTAACACTCTAACGCTCTAACGCTTGATTTGCGCCGTGCGGAACTCGCGCCAGGCAAGCTAACCGTATTGCGGAGTTGAAGGAAAACTAGCTCTGACCGTGTGAAAGCTGGAAGCATAACACTGTCCACCAGTCACTCATACGCTTTGCCGATTCAGGAAGGGAAATAGTTGCAGTACCAAAAACTTAGGTTGGTTGCGAGGGGTGGATTTCTACCTTTACGACGCACCGACTGATGGCCAGGGACGGAATCGAGCCGCCTGCATCAAAATTGGGACTTTTTTAGATCCAGATGCTGCTAAACGATCTGGCTCAAGACTTTCAGAATCGATCGTCAAACACGCGTATGTAAACGTACGGTCGATTATGCGAATGGCACAGAGATTGAAGTTTATTGCGGAGAACCCGGCGAGGACACCAGAATGCCGAAACACGAGCTGTAAGCCGGCCCACAATGAAGCCAGAACAAATTGTCACACTGATCGATTCGATCAGTGACCCGCACGGTTTGTGCTTGATCAGCATTGGCCTGTTTTGTGCCACTCGCACGAGTGAAACCTTCGGTCTGCAGTGGAAATCCTATTGCGGAGATAAATTGATCATTCAAGGCACCGCCTATGAAGGAAAGCTGTTCCCGGGCAAAGTGAAGACGAATGCCAGTTGGAATGCAGTGCCAATTCCTGAAGACATTCGGCCAATCATTGCCGCCTGGAAGCAAGTGTGCCCGGATACTTCTCCAGAAGCGCTTATGTTCCCCACATCAGGGCGCAACGGGGATGTACCGCGGCATGCCAAGAATTTCCTGAAGTGGCGGATTCACCCCATCGCCGACAAGCTTGGTATCCCAAGAAAACCCATTACTTTTCAAGTGATGCGGCGCACGGTGGAACGGATTTACAGAAACACGGAACCATGAAGGATGCCCAGCAGATCCTGAGACACGCGAACATCCAAACCACAGCTAATGTCTATATGCAGCAGATACCGACAAGCGTGATGGAGGCGATCAACTCGCGTACTCGGGCAATTCTCGCAAGCCGGAAGCCGATTCCGGAAGAAATCTCCAATGCAATGGGCTCCAATGAGCTCCAGTTGGAAAATGAGGTTTCAGTAAGTGCCTGAAAAGAATTGGCTCCTCAGGTAGGACTCGAATGTACGTTCAAACGTACATTCAACAACATACAGGGCCACGGATGGCATAAAAGTATATGAAAGGCGATGTTAAACCTGGAAACGGATTGCAAACGGATTGCAACTGTTTTGATGTTTTCAAAGCTGACCTCCCGTTCAGAGCAAAGAAAATGGAGGGATTGGATGGTGAATCTAGTCGAGATCGAACCGACGACTTCTTTCATGCATGGAAACACCCTAGTGGGCCGTTGTTAATGGCAAAGGACTTATGGACCCGTATAGTCGGAAAAAACGGCAAAATCGATGCTATTTGATACCAAATTGATAGGGAGCTTTGGCGAAAGTCCTCGGGCTGACCTGTGGGGATCAACTCCTTCTAATTTGAGAGTTGCTGAGGATCAATAAGCTAAATCTGCCGGTGCTTCATCATCAACAATTTCAAGTTCGGGATTGAGGCTTTCGCGACTGTCGCAACTTCTGTGTCTGCGTTTGGACTGCCCACAGACACACTGGTGAATTGTCCGCGTTACGTGGTTGCGCCAACGTCGTCTGGTGCAGCGTCCTGGCCCGAACCGGAAAAATGCGGTCGCGCAGGAACACCAGATTGCGGAAAAGATTTCAGAACTGCTTGTTGAAGAAGTCTGAGTTCCACTTCTTTTCCTGCCGTCTTCATTCACAATCAAATCCTTCACACTTGGCGGTAGGATCTGAAGCGACTTCAGGAATTCGATTACACAGTCTTGTTCATGCGGAGTCATCTCCTGAAAGGCAAGCCGGCTCTGGAGCGCTTCACCAGAATGGGCCAACACCGCTTCCCGCATTGTGGTGTACATACCGTGATGTCCATAGGAATGCTGAACGTGGCCTTCATGGCGAAAGACCTTTCGCTTCCTGCGGACGACATCTACTCACGGACGATATTGTCTGAAGTCCGAAATAACTTGGGCACCGACCTGTTGGTGCTGGGTTCGTTTGCCGTTTGGGGAGAGAAGGGCGACCAGAAAATACGCATTGATCTGAGGATTGTCAATGCAACCTCAGGTGAAACCCTCGGTTCGCGGTCCGAGACCTCCAGCGCAAAGCACCTTCTTGACTTCGTCGGCAGCCTTGGATCCCAACTCAGGGAGGAACTGCGGCTAAGCCAATTGTCGCCAGCCCAAGTCAAGGAAGCCAGAGGTATGGTTCCAAAAGAGTCCTCGGTGGCACCTCTCTACATTGAGGCCATTGAGAGATTGCATCAGTTCGATCGGGAGCCGCGCAGCTCCTCGAACGCGCCATGCGGGCCGAACCTGACTATGCCATGGCGCACGTCGCCCTGGCCACAGCCTGGTCCGCATTGGGATACGAGAATAAGGCCAGGGCAGAGGCAGGAAAGCGACTGCGCTGGCATCAGAATTACCTCGCGAATAATCCCTGTGGATTACCGCGACATATCGTGCCTTGGACAAAGATTGGGACAAAGCCCTCCAGCTCTATAACACTCTATGGACCTTCGATCCTGAAAACCCTAAGTATGGCATTGAACTCGCTCGCACTCAGAGTTCTGCCGGAAAACCGTCCGATGCGCTGCTCACGCTCAAGAAGCTTCGCACGATAACACACTCGGACTATCCCGGCATTGATCTCGCTGAAGCCTCAGCGGAGGAGGCCCTGGGCGATTTTCCTGCTGAACAGGCTGCAGCAGACGTGCCTTGGTCACGGGAAAACAGAGAGGTTCAACGTTTGATTGCTCAGGCACTTCTGATGAAGGGGTGGGTACAATGCGGCCCATCAACACATTTATTCCCAAATTTCGTGACGCACTGTCCGCAATTCAAGCCGGCGCGATGGGCGAGGCCTTTGATGATCTTGTTCCCGTCTTTTTGCGGGCGATTCCTGGAGTTTGGAAAAACCAGTTGCGACGGCATAGCGTTGCGAGCCTGCTTCTGCTCAAGCAATCGCTCAATCAGTGGCATGGGCAGAGGTACCGCGCGTTCCTCCCAGCTTTTGGGTACGAACCGCAGTGCCGGCTTCGCAGTGACTCGAACGATGTAGTTGCGAAAATCGACATCCCGCCAGCAGACACATTGGAATTCACGATCGCGGAAGCCCGAAGCCAGCAGGAACATGATGATCAGCCACTCGTCTTCACTGGCGTGTTGCAGCAATACCAGGATCTCTTCCGGTTCATACACAGGGCGGATTGCCTCAACGAATTTCGGCCTGTCACTCTTCTCGGCCAGACCGGTCCGGCCAAATCTCTTAAAGAACTGCAAAACCACGTTTAAGTTATCGTGCGCGGTGCGTCCCGAAAGTTGAGATTCCAAACAATGGGCGATAAATGCGCGCATGTCCGCGCGTGTGACTTCATCCACGAACACCTTTTTGCAGGATTGCTGAAATCTTTCGAGAATGTTCCGATAAGCGTTCCAGGTCGTGTGCCGCCGGTTCAGGGATACGAATTTCAGGAATTCGTCACGTGCCTCTGTTATGGTGAGCCGCTCAGGGGGCGGCTGTCTCAGCTCCAGCCACTTTTGTCGGGCTGCGGTCTCCACGTTCTGACCAGCAGGGACAACGCGTGAGCGCACCTTGCCGCTCTCACGCCATTGCAGAAAATACGAGCCTTCGGGATGATATTCCGGTTGGCCATTCACTCGCACGTAATCGAGGACCAGGTGGCCATCTCTTCTAACAACCGGCCTGAAGCTCCACCTGTCGAGTTTCACCTGCTTGACGATATTCACTTGGCCGCTTGTTCTGCTGTTCGACATTATGGCGTGTCAGGTCACTCAAGCTAACAGTCATTGGGCAATCGGCTGAATACTGAAAGCCAGAAAAAACAAGAAAGTCAG